>Ga0116112_1000942_pt1 | contig 20630 bp, 12 predicted proteins | sample June2015DPH_8_15_FD_89721 | JGI IMG/M metagenome (GOLD analysis project Ga0116112, IMG submission 89721) | Peatland microbial communities from SPRUCE experiment site at the Marcell Experimental Forest, Minnesota, USA - June2015DPH_8_150 | ecosystem: Environmental > Terrestrial > Soil > Wetlands... | reverse complement strand
CAGCGCGCCGGGCAACTCGCCGAAATCGCCAAACGTTTTTCACCGGCTGTCTCTGAAAAAGCCACCGCGTTATATCCCGACGTTTCAGCCGCCGCCGCGCATGCGCATCTGCCGATGGTCAACCTTGCGCTCGGTACGCTCCGCCATTTGACCGCCGACCAGTTCAATTCATTCTCGCAAACGCTGCAATGGCTTATCGAAAGCGACGGGAAGGTTGAGTTGTTTGAATTCGTCCTTCAAAAAATCATCCTGCACCACCTCACGCCGCAATTCAGCGGGACGCGTCCGCCGCCGGTCCAATTTTACACGCTCAAACCACTCGTGCCGGATTGCGCCGTTCTGATTTCGGCGCTGGCCTACGTCGGCAGCGGCGATGCCGCTGCTGTGCAAAAGGCGTTCGAGCAGGGTGCGCCGTATCTGCGCGCGCCCGCAAACGTGGATTACACTTTGTTGCCGCGGGAACAATGCGGCGTGACACAGATTGACGCCGCGCTCAATCGCCTGGCGCAGGCCGTGCCGATTATCAAAAAGAACCTGCTGGAAGCCTGCATCCACACCGTCGGCGCCGACGGCGTGATTCTGGAAGGCGAAGCCGAATTGCTCCGCGCCATTGCTGATACGCTCGATTGCCCGATGCCGCCGTTTGTGCCGACGGAATAAAAGTGGGACAGGCTTCCAGCCTGTCTTTGACTTCTCCAAAATGCAAACAGGCAAGATGCCTGTCCTACTTTGATTATTCCCGCACCATCGCTCGCAAATGTGTTTTGAGCGCTTCTACAATCTTTGCATGCGCCGCATTGACTTCGGCGTCGGTCAAAGTCTTGTCCGCAGCGCGGTAGGTGAAGGCATAGGCCAGGCTCTTTTGACCTTCGGGAACATTCTTGCCGCGGAATACGTCAAACAATTCCACGGCTTCCAGGTTCGCCGGTTTGGCCTGCTTCACCACCTGCAAGACTGCTTCATGAGTCGTGGCTTCGGGCACAATCATCGCCACATCGCGGCGGATGGCCGGAAATTGCGGCAGCGGCTTGAGCGATTTGGCCGGATTCCGCCGCGCGAGCAACTGATGGAGATTCAATTCGGCGAGAAAAACGGCGTCGCGCAAATCATATTTCTTCGCCAATGTCGGCAAAAGCTGGCCCATCTCACCCAGTGGCAATTTTCCACCGAGTGCAATTGTTGCGGATTCGAGAAATAACGCCGTGCTTTCCGCGCGACGTGTAAGCGTTACACCGCGAATGCCGAATTGCTCCAAAAATTCCTCAAGCAAACCTTTCAAATCGTGGATGTCGAATTTCGCGTCGCGTTCACTACCACTCCAAAAATTTGGCGCGCGCTGGCCGGTCAGCGCAATCGCCACACGACGTACTTCAACGTAGGACAGGCTTCCAGCCTGTCCAGCGAGCGCGTCAGCGCGAGCATTGTTTTGCGCCGACTTCGTCGGCGCGGGCAGGCAGGATGCCTGCCCTGCTTTGAACACCCGCCCGATCTCAAACAGCGCCACGTCGTAATTTTTGTGGCTGACATTGTGCCGCAGCGAATGAATCAAGCCGGGCAACAGGCTCGGCCGTAACACGTCCATATCCGAACTCAACGGATTGGCCAGCAATACTGATTCCGCACTCCGCATTCCAAATTCCGCACTCGAGATGAGCGTCTGTCGTTGTGCCTCGTTCAATCCCAAGCCGCTCAAAATCCGGCGCACTTCGGCGATCTGGTCATGGACCGCATCGAAAGCATTTGCGCCAATCGCGCCGCGCGGCGGTGTGGCTGGAATTTTTTCCACCCCGTGCAAACGCGCGATTTCCTCGATCATATCCACCTCGCGTTTCAAATCCACACGGAAGGTGGGAATTTGAAACGTCACCGGCCCCGCCGGGCCGCGAGCTCCCACCGGCCGCGCCTTGCGATTGACCATCTTTAGCCCAAGCTGGCCGAGATAAAATTCACACTCCTCCGGTTTCAGATTGATGCCGAGTAGTTTGTTGACCTTGTGATGGCGCAGCGTCACTTGCTTCGGCTCAACCGGTTTCGGATACTCGTCCACGACGTCCTCGGCTAATTGACCACCGGCAGTTTCCAGAATCAATTGCGCCGCACGCTGGCTGGCCCAGTCGCAAATGCCGATGTCCGCGCCGCGCTCGAAGCGGTAGCTGGACTCGCTGCGCAGGCCGAGCGCCTTGCTCGTGCGCCGGATGTTCGTCGGCGAAAAATAGGCGCTTTCAATAAGCACATCCGTCGTGGAGTTGTTAATTTCCGTGTTCTGGCCGCCCATGATGCCGGCGAGGGCGATGCCTTTTTGTTCGTCGGCGATGAACAGCATTTCGCTCGTGAGCGTGCGTTCGACGTTGTCGAGGGTTTTGAACTTTTCGCCCTCCTTCGCGCGGCGGATGATGATTGTTGGTTTGTAGCCGCCGTCGTGAGACGGCGGATTCTTTGAACCATCCGCGTTCTCACGAACGCGGCTACCAGCAAGCAAATGATAATCAAACGCGTGGAGCGGGTGGCCGGTTTCCATCAGCACGTAATTTGTCACGTCCACGACGTTGTTGATGCTGCGGATGCCGACCTTTTCCAGCATTGAACGCAGCCAGTCCGGGCTGGAACCAATCTTCACACCTTTCACGACGCGGGCGGTGTAACGCGGGCAAAGCTCTGGGTCCTCGATGCGGATGGAGACTAGGTCGCTGCAATGTAGGTCAGGCATCTTGCCTGACTCTGACTTTTGGTTTTCGGTTTTTAGAGACAGGCGGGACGCCTGTCCTACGTTAACGTCGGGCATTTTCAGTTTGTTCCCCGTCACTGCCGCAATTTCCCGCGCGATGCCGATGACGCTGTTCCAATCCGCCCGATTCGGCGTTATTTCCAAATTGTAAACCACATCACCGCCGCCGCGACCGAGATATTCGGCAAACGGCTGGCCGATTTTGGCGTCCTCGCGTAGAATCAGTATGCCGTCCACTTTATCCGGCAGACCGAGTTCCTGCGGCGAACACATCATACCGTGGCTGGTGATGCCGAAGACCTTCCGTTCCTTGATGACGAACGGTTCTTTTTCGCCCGGCTTCAGCGGCAATGCGAAGTTCGGCAGGATGAGCGGCACCTTGTCGCCGGGCTTGTGGTTCTGCGCACCGCAAATGATGATGCGCTCGCCTTTGCCGTCGTTGACCTTGCAGACGGAAAGTTTGTCCGAGCCGGGCACGGGGTCGCGCGTGAGGATTTGGGCGACGACGATGCCTTCGAACTCGCCGCCGAGCTTGTGGACACCCTCGGCTTCGAGGCCGAGCATCGTGAGCCGTTCGGCCAGTTGTTCGGGCGACCAGTCGAAGTCAACGTATTGTTTGAGCCAGTTAAACGTTACTTTCATGGAAAAATTCAAATCAAACTAAGCCGTGGAACGGCGATCGAAAATAGCCCACGGTGACAACCGTGGGTAAAATGTGAAAATGGCCAAAGCCCCGTCAGGGGCGAAAGAAAACGGGTGAATCTCTGTAGCCCGTGCATCACCAAACGGCCAAGCCCCCGCCTTCACTCCGCTACGGCGCGGCAAGCCTGGGCGGTATATTCCGCCAATAAAAATGTCCTGACCGTCGTTGTTCATTTTCTATGTCGTTCCTGACGGAGCTTAAAAATTTCTTTTGGTTTCGTTTCTACAAATATTTCGCTCCTAACGGAGCTTCAGTCACGGCTCGACGGAGTCTCGCCCCACCAAATTTTCCAACGATTAAAATTGTTTCAAAAACCGCACGTCGTTTTCGTAAAAGAGGCGGATGTCGTTGATGCCGTAACGGAGCATGGCGATGCGTTCGATGCCGAAACCAAACGCCCAACCGGTCCAGATTTCCGGGTCGTAGCCGACGTTCTCAAACACCGCCGGATGGACCATGCCGCAGCCGGCGATTTCCAGCCAGTCTTTGCCCAGCTTTTTCACGAGCGCATTGCTGAAATCAATCTCGAAACTCGGCTCGGTATAGCTGAAATAGTGCGGACGGAACCGGATCTTTGTCTCCGCGCCCAGCACTTCCTTGAAGACAAATTCCACCGTGCCCTTGAGGTCGCCGACCGTTACGCCTTTGTCCACGTAAAGTCCTTCGATCTGGTGAAAGGTCGGGTTGTGCGTGGCGTCGGCGTTGTCGCGACGATAACACCGGCCCGGCACGATGATGCGGATGGGAGGTTGCTGTTTCTCCATCACGCGGATTTGCACTGAGCTGGTATGCGTTCTTAACAGTAGGACAGGCATCTTGCCTGTCTCTGACTTTTGGTTTTCAGATTTTGGAGACAGGCTGGAAGCCTGTCCTACGTTTTCACTTCCAGTTTGAGACAGGCGGGACGCCTGTCCTACGTTTAAATAAAATGTGTCCTGCGTGTCGCGGGCCGGATGGTCGGCGGGGGTGTTGAGCGCGTCGAAACAATGATATTCGTCTTCGATTTCCGGGCCGTCGGCGACCACGAATCCGATTTTGCGAAAGCTGCGGACAATGTCCTCGGTCACCTGCGTGAGCGGATGGAGTTTGCCGAGCGTGCGGCGGCGTCCGGGCGCGCTGAAATCGGTCGGTTCCCTGGGCAACGCGGCCGCCAGTTCGAGTTCGGAGCGGCGTTCAGCGAGGGCGGCTTCGAGTTCAACCTTCGCGGCGTTGATGGCCTTGCCGGCGGCGGGCTTTTCCTCTTTCGGCAGCGTGCCGAGCTGTTTCATCAGCGCGGTGAACCGGCCGTGCGTGCCAATCCAGTTGCCCTTGGCCTGGTCGAGCGCGGCGAGGTCGGGCGCGGCTTTCAAATCCGCGAGCGCGGCTTGTTTGAGCGGCTCAATTTCGTCAAGAAGTCCGGGCATAAGTTGAGACGCAGTCTATGAGGAAAGCAGGCAGGCAGAAAGCGAATTCATTTTTCCCCGTCGCGTAATTACCAGTGACAATCTCATCGCTACTGCCGCGGCGTCATGGGTCAGCGATGACGAGCGCGAGAACGAAACCGTCGTAGCCTTTGCTGCCGACAGTCTGGATGGCCGTGGCACTCATGCGCGGGTCGGCGGCGAGCAGTTCATTGAAACGGCGCACGCCCCGGACGTTGGGGTCGTTGCTGGCGGCGTCGGTCACCGCTCCCTTGCGCACAACATTGTCGGCGATGATCAAGGTACCGCGACGGGAGAGCTTGAGCGCCCACGGGAAATAATCCGGATTCCTGGACTTGTCGGCATCAATAAAGATCAAGTCAAACGGGCCGCGGCCTTCGGCGACCAGTTGCGGCAGGATATCCAGCGCCCGGCCAAGCCGGACTTCCACGACTGCGGCCAGACCGGCACGGGCGATGTTGGCCCGCGCGACTTCGGCGCACTTTGGATCCATCTCCAGCGTGATGAGACATCCGCCGGCGGGCAGTGCGCGGGCGAGCCAGATGGTGCTGTATCCGCCGAGGGTGCCCAACTCCAGAATTCGACGCGCGCCCCGGGCCTGGGCCAGCAATTGCAGCAGCTTGCCCTGGTTGGGCGCAACCTGGATCGGCGGCAGCCCGGCAGCGGCGCTGGCCTGCAACGCTGCCTCCAGCGCCGGGTCGGGCGGCACGAGCAGATTGGCGAAGTAATGGTCAACCGCGGTCCATTGTTCTGGTGTCATATTCCCGGCAATTTTGGCCGCAAAAGGACCCAAAGAACACAAAGAAAAATTTCTGGACTGCGCCGGCAGAGCACAGCGACGACGGCGCTTTTTGCAGGGCATCAGGCAGCGTTCAATCCAAAAGCGGTTTCGCGCTTCGCTTGCCACCACACTCCAAAACGAAACGGGCGGACCTTTTCAGGCCGCCCGTTCGCCATTTCAAATTGGAATTTGCTTATGCTTTCGCAATGGTCGCGGCGGGCTTGGCCTTCAACGCGTTTTTGGCGACGTTGACCAATTCCGCAAACGCGGCGTTGTCGGTGGCGGCGAGGTCGGCCAGCACTTTGCGGTCGAGGGCGCATTTGGCGGCCTTGAGGCCTTCCATGAACCGGCTGTAAGTGAGGCCGGCGGCGCGGGCGGCGGCATTGATGCGGATCTGCCAGAGATAACGGAACGTGCGCTTTTTGCGGCGGCGATCGCGGTAGGCGTACTGGCGTCCGTGGTCAACGGCGTCGGAGGCGTAGCGGTAAAGTTTCGAACGGCGCATCCGGTAGCCTTTGGCGGCGCGGATCATCCGGGTGCGGCGTTTGCGGGAAGCTGGGGCGTTGGTAACGCGCATAGGTCAGTTGAAAGTTGATAGTTGGGAGTTGAGAAGCCTAGTGACTGAACGGCAGGTTTTGCGTGATGCGATAGACGTCGGTGGCATCCACCGTGGTCGTGCCGCGCAAGGCACGGCGGCGCTTCGGAATTTTGGTTTGCGCCAGATGGCGGCGGCCGGCGCTCGCGTGCAGGACTTTTCCGCCGGCCGTAATTTTGAAACGTTTGGCCACGGACTTTCTGGTTTTGATGCCTCTGGGACGTCGCATAAAATCTTTATTGCAAAAGAGCACGAAATATACGGGTCGGCGTACCACGGGGCAAGTGTGAATTTTTTAATTTTTGTTCGTCCAGCTCCTTGCCATTGTTACGGAGGCGACTATTTTTGTCGCGATGAAATATCGTCGTTTTGGGCGGACGGAGCTGGCGATGCCGGTGATTTCCTGCGGCGGGATGCGTTATCAATTCAAGTGGCAGGACGTGGAGCCCAAGGAGATCCCGCGCGACGCCCAGGAAAATCTGGAGGCCTGTATCCACCACGCCCTTGAACTGGGCATCAACCACATCGAAACCGCGCGCGGTTACGGCACGTCCGAAATGCAGCTCGGCAACGTGCTGCCGAAATTGCCGCGGGAGAAAATCATCGTCCAGACCAAGGTCACGCCGCGGGCCAAGCCGGAGGAATTTCTCCAGACGTTCGAGACCTCGATGAAATATCTGCGGCTGGAATACGTGGATTTGTTTTCGTTGCACGGCATCAACAACCGCGAAATCCTGGACTGGTCGCTCAAGAAAAACGGCTGCCTGGCCGCGGCGCGCAAATTGCAAAAGGAGGGCCGCGTCCGGTTCATCGGCTTTTCCACGCATGCGACCACTGATGTTATTCTCGCGGCGGTGAACAGCGGCGAATTCGATTACTGCAACGTTCACTGGTATTTCGTGAATGACTTGAACTGGCCGGCGATTGAGGCAGCGCACCGGCTCGACCTGGGCGTGTTCATCATCAGCCCGAACGACAAGGGGGGCAAACTTTATGAGCCGCCGCAAAAAATGGTCGAGCTTTGCGCGCCGCTGACGCCGATGGAGTTCAACGACCTTTACTGCCTGGCGCGGAAGGAAGTCCACACGCTGAGTTGCGGCGCCACCAAGCCGGGCGATTTTGACGAGCACGTGCGCGCCCTGCGGTTTTACGATAAGATTCCGGAGACCATTGCGCCGGTGGAAAGGCGGTTGCGCGCGGAAATGGAGCGCGTGCTGGGTGCGGACTGGTGCGCGCGATGGTTTGAAGGCCTGCCGAATTACGTGGACGTGCCCGGCGAGATCAACGTTTCCGAAATCGCGCGGTTGTGGACTTACGCGAAAGCGCTCGAGCTCGTGGCCTGGGGCAAGATGCGCTACAACCTCCTCGGGCAGGCCGAACATTGGTTTCCCGGCCAGAACGCGGCGAAGGTGCGCGAACTGGATTTAAGCCAGGCGCTGCGGCACAGTCCGTTCGCCGGGCGCCTTCCGGAAATTCTGGAGGAAGCGCACCAAATGCTGTTTGAAAAGCCGGTGCAACGCCTCAGCGCGAGTTGAAATCAATGGCCGGGGTGTTGTTGGTGGGAGTCAACAAGGTTGTGAGGGGCACCACCGCCGACGGCTGGCCGACGTCAATCGGCGCGCCGACGTTGAGCTGTTTGAGGACCGCATCGGTCAAATCATCGCCGCTGCTGTAAACGATGGCTTCCGCAGCCATGGAATTGACCACCAGCACGTAACCACCGGCTTTGGCCTTGTCGCCAACGGCATTTTGGATTTCGCTGACGAGATTGGAGGTCATCCGTTGCCTTTGATCTGCCACCTGGGCTTGCGCTTGACGGTTGAATTGTTCAATGGCGACCTTGGAATTATTGATTTCCTTCAGCTTGTCGGCAGCGGCTTGCTTGCGCTTGCCGCGCTCTTCGGCGGAAAGGGCCTGGTCACTGGCCTGTTCCAAAAGCTGATCGTAATTGGTCTGGGCCTTGTTCAAATCACTGGCCATGTCCCTGATTTCCTTCTGGAGGTCTGCGATGCGCTTATTGAGCAAAACCTCGGCCTGCTTGGTTTTCCAATAACCTTTGAAGAGCTTTTCCATGTCCACGGTGGCGATTTTGGTTTGCGCCAGCGCCGGAATGCTCAAGAATGTTGTCAGCAAAATTGTCAGAACTGTCGTTCGTAAAAGACCTTTCATGGGGGACAGCAAAACAGAATTTGGCCGCACTGCCAACTGAAAACTGGCGAGGCAAAACCGGCGGCGGCAAATCATGGCAATTGCAGGATATAGAACAGTTGCGGCGTGTTGGTTGGCACGGTGTTGGTGAAAATAAAGTCGCCGGCGTTGTCAAATTGATTGGTCGCAATGCATTGCCACTGGGCCAACGGCACCAGCAGGTTGGACGAAGTCAGCACAAAATAGGTGCCGTTGTTCGTGCCGCCGGCACCGCTTAAGATGAAACTACCGCCACCGGCAGCAACAATGTTTGCGAAACTGAGCGGGACGACCGACAGAACCGCATTGGAACTGGTCACCGACCCGGCAGTGTTCGTGACGACGACCGAGTAGCTGCCACTGTTGGTCAGCTGCACATTGCTGATGGTCAGAACATTGCTGATCGCGCCGTTGATCTGGCCCCCATCCGTCAAGTTCGTCCCGTCCATTTGCCATTGGTAACTCAACGGTGCCAGCCCGATGGCGGTAACCGCCAAGGTCGCCGTGGCTCCCACCGCCATGGTCTGGTTTGTTGGTTGCACCAGGATCAGCGGCGATGATGCCACCGTCAGGATGGCCACGGAACTGGTCACCGATCCCCCAAAATTGGTGACGATGACCGAGTAGCTGCCGCTGTTGTTCGTCTGCACATTCTTGATGGTCAGTTGATGGGCGGTCGCGCCACCGATTTGGCCGCCCTGGCCGCTGTTGACCAGGTTCGTCCCGTTCATCTGCCACTGGTAGCTCAAGGGCGCTGTTCCGCTGGCGACGACCACCATGGTCACAGTTGATTTTGCTGCCACCGTCTGGTTCGTCGGTTGCACGTTGATTGCCGGCGGACTATTCGTCACCAACAGGACCGCATTGGAACTGGTCACCGAACCGGCAAGGTTCGCGACGCTGACCGTGTAGATGCCGCTGTCACTTGTCTGCGCGTTGTTGATGGTCAGCAGATTATTGGTTGCGCCACTGATGTTACCTTCATTCACCAGGTTGGTGCCGTTGAACTGCCAGTGGTAACTCAACGGCGCCTGCCCGACTGCGTAAACAGAAAAGGTCGCAGTGAATCCCACCGCCATCACCTCGTTGGTTGGTGGTTGCACTATGATCACCGGCGCTGCCACGACCGTCAGGACGGCATTGGAACTGGTCGCCGATCCGCCATAGTTCGTGACGATGACCGAATAACTCCCACTGTTGTTCGTCTTCACGTTGCTGATAGTCAGCGTAGCGTTGGTGGCGCCGCTAATGTTGCCTCCATTTACCAGGTTCACCCCATTGGTCTGCCACTGGTACCGCAACGGCGGCGTCGCGTTCGCGTTGACAGAGACAGAAAGGGTTGCCGTTGATCCCACCCCCACCGTCTGATTCGTTGGTTGCACGTTGATTGCCGGCGGGATATTCGTTACGCTCAAGAAGGCGGGGGAACTGGTGACCGACCCGACGACGTTCGTGATCACGACCCGATAGAAGCCGGTGTTGGTCGTCTGGGCATTGGTGATGCTCAGCGAATTGGTGGTCACGCCGACGAAATGGCCGCTGCCATTCACCAAATTCACCCAATTCGGACCATTTGTTGTCTGCCACTGGTACCGCAACGGTACCTGCCCGACGGCGTAAACCGAAAAGGTCGCATTGGAGCTAACCGCTATCGCCAGGTAGTTTGTTGGCTGCGTGAAGATCTCCGGCAATGTCTTCACCGTCAGGACGGCATTGGAACTGGTCACCGACCGGTCAACGTTCGAAACGATGACCAGATAGATGCCGGCGTCGGCCGGTTGCACGTTGGTGATGGTCAGGGTGGCGTTGGTGGCGCCGCTGATGTGGGCTCCATTTTGGACTCCATTCGTCAGGGGCGACCCGTTGAACTCCCACTGGTAACTCAATGGCAGCGTCCCATTAGTCACGGTGACAGAAAAGGTTGCGGTTGCTCCCACCCCGACCGTCTGGTTTGTTGGTTGGGTGAACTCCGGCGCGACGTTCGTCACCGACAGGACTACGATGTCACTGGTCACCGAGCCCCCGTAATTGGTGACGACGACCCAGTAGTTTCCGCTGTCGTTTGTCTGCGCGTTGCTGATAATCAGCGTGAAATTGGTGGCGCCACTGATGCGCCCTCCATCCACCAGATTCGTACCCACAAAGTTCGTATCGCCTTCCTGCCATTGGAAAAAGAAGGGTGGATATGCGGTCCCGGCGATAGAAAACGAAATGGTTGAACCCACCTCATTCGTCTGGCTTACCGGTTCCGTCGTGATCGGCTCCGGCGCCGGCACCGTGTACAGGATTGCGGCCAAAAAGGCGTCGTTCGTGCCGTTGCGACTGGATTGGTAGGCGTATAGCGTTGGGAAATTGGTTGAGAGTGTCTGGCCGACGACATAGACATTAGTTTCCGTGTCCACCGCAATGCTGTAACCGTAATCGTTGTCCTTGCCGCCGAGATAGGTTGAATACAGCAAGGCGGTGGCATTGGTTTCGAACGCGATGACGAACACGTCGCTCTTGCCGGAATTGGTCGAGCGCAAGAGGCCCGGGACATTGAAAGTCGGGAAATTGGTGGCAGAAGTCGTGCCGACCACGAAAATGTTGCCGGTGTTGGTGTCAATGGCCACGCCATAACCGATATCAATGCAACGGTTGGTGCCGCCAAAGACGGTGGAAAAGGCGATTCCGGCTCGCGTACCCGTACCATTGGTGATCTCCGTCAGGAAGACGTTGGTCACACTCGGGAAAAAGGTATTCAAGTTGTTGGTCACGCCGTTATGCAAATAGGGAATGTTCGTGACCGTGTTCGGGAAGTTGGTGGAGACCGTCCAGCCGGTCACGTAAGCGGCGCCGTTGTTGTCGGCGGTGATGGCATAAGCCATGTCGTTGTTCGTTCCGCCGAGGAAAGTGGAATAAACGAGCCCGGCGAAAGACGGGTTGAATTTGGCGACGAAAGCGTCGAACGCAGCGCTGCGGTTGGTTAATCCGTTCAGGCATGTTTGGAACGCATTCGTAGTTGGGAAATTCGTCGAGGCGGTGAAGCCGGTCACATAAATATAATTGGAGTTGTCAACGGCGATACCCCTGCCCTCATCGAAATTCGTGCCACCGAAGTAACTCGAATAAAGCAGGTTCTTGCCGCCGGCACCGATTTCGGCCACAAACGCATTGGCGTTGTAGTAAGCCTGGTAAGCCCAGTTGGTGACACCTATCTGATTTTGAAACGCGCTGTTGGTGGTTACCGGGAAATCGGTCGAATACGTGAAACCGGTGACGTAGGCGTTGTTTGATGAATCCAACGCAATGCCGAAGGCATCGTCAGCGCCTGCCCCGCCGAGGTAAGTCGAGTAGATGAGGTTCGAACCGCCGGGATCCAATTCGGCAACAAAGGCGTCCGCCAGATAAGCATTCGCGTATTTATTAAATGTTCCACCGATGTTTGCGCCGCCGGGTATTGCATTCGTGACCGGAAAGTTTGTTGAGACTGTATAGCCAGCCACATAAGCGTCGCCGGCACCGTCAACGGCCAGAGCATAAGCGGCGGCGTCGCCGCTGCCGCCAAGGTAGGTAAAATAAATGAGGTTCTTGGCGAAGTTATCAAATTTGGCCACAAACGCGTCGCCTGCCAATTTGCCACCGTTATAACTTGTCTGGAATGCGCCGGGCGTGGCAAGAGGCACGTTATTTGAGACTTGAGATGAAAATGTCTGGCCCGCGATGTAAACATAACCATTGGTATCCAACTTGACTAACTTGACCGCCCAGGCGATTTCACCGGCGTTGCCGCCAAAGTAAGTGGAGTAATAGAGAAGGGGATCAATCACCAGCGGCAAACTGTGGTCATAGCTGCCAACTACAAAGCTGATGGTGTGCCCATCCACCAACCGGTAACCGCCGCTGATTTCCCGGCGCACGCCGTTCACCATCTGGCAAAACACCGGCTTGAGCTGCCGAATTTCGCCGCCGCCCAAGGTCAAAACCAATCCGCCCTGCGCATTGAGCGTGATTGCGTCCACTCCGTCGAAATGAATCCGAATCGCGTCCGGATTTGCGCCCGGCGCGATCTCAAAGTCGTATTCGAGCTGTTGCTGATTGCCGTAATAAACCAGACCGATGCCGGGATAAATTTCCGCAACGTGCACCCGGGCAAATGTAGCCACGCCGGTTTGCCAACGGGCCGGGTCGTTGCCGGTGAGATAGTTGATTTTGCCGGGCAGTTCGGCCTCGCCGCGGATTTGCGCCTGTGGGTTTGCACCCATGAATTGCATTCGCACCGTCGCGAGTCCTTCGGCTTTGCGCAGGACAATTTGCGCCTCGGTCGGCGAAATGAGGAACTGGGAATCGCGCCCGCGGGCCAGGAACTGCGCCGGATTTCCCGCCTGCCCGCGGTTGGCTTCAAAGAAAAGCGGCGTGTCGCCACCGAACGGTGTTATCTGTGCGAACACGCCCAGCGCTATCAGGCTGGTCGCGAAACCGGCGGACAAAATTTGTTTCACACTACGGTTCATCTTAAAAAGGACGTTCCCAGCCGACGCCAAACTGGAACTGGCCGCCGGCTCCGTTATATTGATCATGGTGAATCGGCACACCATACTCAAGCCGCAACGGACCAATATGCAGAATGTTCAGATGGAAACCGACTCCCCAGTTGTCGTCAAAATTTCCCGAAAACTTGTAAGACCCGGCGCCCACCGAGCCGACATCGTAAAACAAGGCGAAACGGACACCGACACCGTCTTCCTTTTCCAGAATGGGAATGCTGTATTCCAACGAACCGAACCAGTAGCTGTCACCGCCAATCGGTTCGTCGGGTATTGTTGGCAGTTTGTGGTAAAGCGGGTCGCGCGGGCCAATGTTCCGATACTTAAAACCGCGCAACGAATAAAGTCCGCCCAGATAATAGCGGTCGTAAAACGGCACATCACCGGAACCCAGACTCTCCGCCACACCGGCGCGTCCGACCGCTTCCAGCACGTGCCCACTGAAGAGGCCGGGGAAAAACCATTCACTTTTGACCTCAGCTGTGTAAAAGGTCTTGTCACCGGTGCTGAGTTCGGTGTCGAGTTCGGAGCGCTGGCCGTGGTTCGGCAGTTTGGTGCTGTTGCGCGTGTCGTAAGCCAGTGACGCGCCAAAACGTTGATAAAAATGATCCCCGGTTTCATCCAGAATAGCCTGCGGCACGTTTGGCGGAGAGGGTGGATTGCCACCGCGGTATATTCCGTTATGCCACCCCCCATTCAGTGAAATGCCAATGTCTTCAATCGTATAGCTGACGCTGCCGATAAGGAAGTCGCTGCCCAAGGCGCGAGTGAGGCTCAGCTTCATACCCGTACGGGTTTCGTTAAAGATGTTGTTCGGGCTTTCGAAATCCAACTGGTGGCGGTAAAGGTCCACGCCCAGCGAAAGCTTGCGGTTGAGAAACCACGGTTCGATGAAGGAGACTATGTAGTCCTGCCGCAACGTGCCCAACTGGACGAACAGGCGGAATTTCTGGCCGCCGCCGGTGAAGGTGGGCGGGTGGAACAAATCAAAGTTGCCCTGCGTCAATTCCCCGTAGCCGACCAGCGCGTCCACCGAACTGAAGCCCGCGCCGAACGTGAGCTTGCCGGTGTTTTGTTCCTCGACGTTTACAATCAGGTTTTTGCGTCCGGCAATCAGCGGCTCGGTCGGCTCCGGTCGCAGATCCACCTTGTCGAAGTATTGCAGGTTTTCGAGGCGTTGTTTGCTGACTTCAACGCGCACCATGTCAAAAACTTCGCCGGGCGCGATGGCCAGTTCGCGGCGGATGACCTTGTCCTTCGTCTTCGAATTGCCGCGAATCTCGATTTTTTCCACGTAGGATTTCTGGCCCTCGTCCACTTGAAATGCCAAATCCATTGTGCCGGTGTCCACGTTCGGCACGCGCGCGACCCGCAGCGCCTGGCCTTGCGCGACTTCGATGTAACCCTGGCTGCCATAAAAATCCTGGACGGCCTTGGTATCCTTGTTCAGGCCGTCAGGCGTGAAGACACTGCCGGTTTTCATGGTGAAGTCCCGGTTCAGTTTCTGACTTCTCAACCAGGCGGCGTGCGCGGGGCTGTTTTTGGGCTTCGGCTCCGGCCCCGGGTTGAAGGCGGGACTCACCGCGTTGGTGGGGAATATCGTCGTGCCACTGAACGTGACGGCCCCAACCTTGTATTGCCGCCCTTCAAAGACGTAAAACTTGATAACCAGTCGGTTCGTCGCCGGGTGGTCGAACTTCACATCCCTGATCTCGAAATCGAGATAACCATGGTTGCGGTAAAAATCCACCAAACCGTCGCGGTCGGCTTCGTAATCGTCCTGCTTGAACGTGCCCCGGCCGGTCAGCCACGACCACATCCAGCGTTCCTTGGTCTTGAGCTGCTTGCGCAATTCCTTCTGCGAAAACACCGCCGCGCCGATGAAATCGATGCGCGTGATTTTCACTTTTGGAGTTTCGGAAATTTCAAACGTGACGGAGCTGCGCCCGGTGTTTTCATCAGTGTTCACAATGTACTTCACCTGCGTGTCCGGGTGGCCGTATTTCTCGTAGAGTTTTTGCATCTCCTGTGCGTCGGTGAACAGTTTCAGCTCGTCCAGCGGGTCGCCAACCTTCACGGTGATTTTTTTGCGGAGTTTTGAGGAACTCAACTTTTTGTTGCCCTCCAGTTTGATTTCCGTGATGCGCGGGCGCACTTGCACTATGTAGGTCAAAATCACGCCCCCATCCTCCGCCACGTCCACCGCCACGCGGATGTTGGAAAATTGTCTCGTGGCGTAGAGCATGCGCACGTCGTCCTCCGTGTTGTTGGGATGGTAAATGTCCCCGGCCTTGAGGCGGATGTTGGCGCGGACGAACTGCTCGCTGACCGACGCCGGACCAACAAATTTTATATCCACGCGGTCAATTTTCGGCCCGGTCGTTTGCGACCACGCGGCGGAGGCACAGCCGAGCAACAGCCAGAGCCCGAAGAGGCGGAAAAACAATTTCATCGGCTATCGGTCCATTGGCACATCTTCGTCACTGACTTTGGCCGCGCTTTCAAATCGCGTGTATGGTTTCAAGAATATTAAATTCACGTCGCCCGTCGGCCCGTTGCGCTGCTTGGCGATCAACAAATTCACCGGCAACCCTTCCGGCTCTTCAGCGGTGACACTGTCGTCATCCTCGCCGGCGTTGGGTTTGTATAGCAGCCCCACCACGTCGGCGTCCTGCTCGATCGCGCCCGATTCGCGCAAGTCCGACAAGCGCGGCTTGCGGCTCTTGTCCCGTTCCAGTTCGCGGTTCAACTGGCTCAAGACCAGCACCGGCACCTTCAATTCCTTCGCCAGCGCCTTGATGCCGCTGGAAATGTCCGAAATTTCCTGCTGCCGGTTTTCCTGTGCCCGGCGTGCAGTAGAATGGAGCAATTGCAAATAATCAACCACAAAAAGTTTGATGCCGTGCTGCTGGTGCAGCCGCCGCGCCCGCGCCCGCAACTGCAAAATCGAAAGCGCCGCCGAATCGTCAATGAACAGCGGCGCGTTCGCCAGCCGGCCGGCCGCGCCCGTCAGCTTCGGGAAATCGGCTTCGCTCATGAATCCTTCGCGGATGCTCCGCAAATTCACGCGCGCCAGCGAGCACATCATGCGCATCACCAGCGCCTCCGCGCTCATTTCCAGGCTGAACACGGCCGCCGGCAATTTCTGCTCCAGCACGACGTGCTCGACGATGTTCATGGCGATGGACGTTTTGCCCATCGCCGGCCGTGCCGCGATGACGATCATTTCGCTCCCATGCAGACCGTCCGTCATCCGGTCCAAATCCGCGAAGCCGGTGGCCAGCCCGTTCAGGGTGCCCTTGCGGCTGAAATAATTTTCAATCGTCCCGATGGCCTTGCCCACCAGTTCCTTGGTGGTCACCACGCCGCCCTGCACCCGCGATTCCGAAATCCGCAATACGTCGCGCTCCACCTCGTCCAGCAGCGCGTCCACCTCGCCCTCATAATCATAGACGCGCCCGACCACGTCCGTGCAGGTGGCGATCATCTTCCGCAACAGGAATTTTTCGCGCACGATGTCGAGGTAATAGCTCAGATTGGCCGCGCTGGGGACTGCGTCCTGCAACTGCGAGAGATAGGCCAGGCCGCCGACCTGCTCCAAAAGTTGCCTGTCCTTGAGCCGCTGCTGGAGCGTGATGACATCAATGGCCTCGCGCGCGTCGAACATGGCCACGAGCGTCTCGAAAATCGTCTGGTGCCGCAGGTCGTAAAAGACCTCCTTGCCGTCCCTGAGCTTCTCGATGCACTCGCCCAGGCACTCGTTCGGCGAGAGCAGAACACAGCCCAGTACGCCCATCTCCGCTTCGGATGAATGCGGCGGCAACCTATCCAAGGTGGGGCGAGTGTCCCCACGAGCCGCTTTTTGTCTGCGACTCTTTTTCAAATCAACCGCCGTGCCACTGGTGGCCGCCGGCAAAGGCTCGGAAACGGAATCAATCATGCGACCAGAAGACTGCGCGATGACCGGGGGCGCAAGCAAGTCTTACCGACAGCCACTCCCACCTTGTTCACAGAGTTGTTCGCCGGGAAATATTTGGCCGGAAAATTTGACTCGCTTCTAACCGTAATTAGAATTTGCACTCGTTGCCAACATGAAACGCAAACCGTCTTTGCTCGTCATTTTTCTGACGGTCTTTATTGACCTGATCGGTTTTGGCATTGTTGTGCCGCTGGTGCCGATTTACAGCCGCCATTATGGCGCGGGTGGTTTCATCATCGGCGCCATTATCGCCTCGTTCTCCGCGATGCAATTTGCCTTCTCGCCGATCTGGGGGCGGCTCTCCGACCACCATGGCCGGCGTCCAATTCTCCTCTTGAGCACCGCCGGGGCCGCGTTGTCGTATGTCTTGTTTGCCATCGGATCGGGCTTTGAAAATCACAAGGCCGCGCTTGCAACCTTGCTCGTCTCCCGCGTTTTCGCCGGCATTTGCGGCGGCAACATCACCGTCGCCCAGGCTTACATCGCCGATATCACGCCGCCGGAGCATCGTTCAAAACGGATGGGTTTGGTCGGCATGGCGTTCGGACTGGGATTTATTTTCGGTCCGGCCATCAGCGGTATTGCCTTGAAACTTTTCGGCGCCACCGGTCCCGGCTGGACGGCCGCGGCGCTTTGCGCGGCGAATTTCCTGCTCGCGTTTTCCATTCTCGCCGAAAGTTGGAAACCGGATTCCAACCAGGCGACCCGCCGCCCGCGCCTGAAACAATGGGGACACACGCTCGCCCAGCCGAAAATCGGCCTGCTCATCCTGATTTTTTTCCTGGCAACGTTTGCGTTCAGTTGCTTTGAAAGCACGCTGCCGTTGCTGGTGAGTGACAATTTCAATCTGGGTATCACCGTGGACGAAACCAAACCGGCCATGACGGTTATTTCGCTCTTTGTCTTTTGCGGAATCATTGGCGCGTTTATTCAGGGCGGCGCGATTGGCCCGCTCGTGAAAAAATTCGGCGAACCGAAACTGATTTCGTTAAGCCTGGTATTGACCGGTATCAGCCTGGCGCTGTTGCCATTCATCAAAGGTGATGGCCAGTTGAAATGGCTGGCCGTTTTGCGTTTCGCCGACTGGCCGTGGATGAAAATGCTCCTGGTGCTCGCGTTGCTGGCCATCGGCACCGGCCTGACGCGGCCGCCGCTTTTCGGATTGCTTTCCAATCTCACGCCCGCAAACGAGCAGGGTGCCACCATTGGCGTGGCGCAAAGCGCCGGCAGCCTCGCGCGGATTCTCGGCCCGTTGTTCGCCGCGACGCTTTATATGCACGTCCCGATGTTGCCGTACGTCATCTGTGGCGGGCTGGCCATTCTGACCGCCTTGCTGGCGTGGCAATTCTTTTGCCGGGATTTCCTGCCAGCGGTTGCCACGGGAAAGCAGACGGCAGATTAACCCCACCCCGCCGCCTGCCGGTTGTTTCGGGGTTTTAAGCAACTTCAACGCCTTTCCATGGACTTGCCAGTTCGATTGCTTTTGCCGTAATTCTGTCCAAAGAGCCGGTTGCCATCCTCCACCTTCGAAAACCGGGTTTTTGAGCTTTTGCGGGTGAGTCACGCCAGGTATCCCCATGTTTTGCAGCTATTTGCCAAATTTAAATCGGCATACTGAATCTTTAATTATCACTGTGTATTTTTGGCGCAAACCAAACGTCATAAGCGGTCAAACGACAAAAGTTTTTGTTTCCCTTCTGTGTTTAATCAGTGTTTCATCCTGCTGTTTTGCGATGCGATTTTCAAATCGCAAATCGCTAGCCGCGCCGTAGCGTAGCGGCGGCGGGTAAACCGTAAATCGAAAATTAACCGAGATGCCCAAGCGCACTGACATGAGCGGGGAGCGCACGCGCCTCGCGTGCACCGTTTGGCGCCCCGCCGAACGGAACGCCGGACACGGTCACGCCAACGACGGGATTTTCCATGCCTAAACGGACAGATATTCACTCGGTCCTCATCATCGGGGCCGGGCCGATCATCATCGGCCAGGCGTGCGAGTTCGATTATTCCGGCACGCAGGCCTGCAAGGCGCTCAAAGAGGAAGGCTACCGCGTTGTGCTCGTCAATTCCAACCCGGCCACCATCATGACCGACCCGGAATTTGCCGACCGCACCTACATCGAGCCCATCACGCCGGAGTGCGTCGAAAAAATCATTGTTCGCGAGTTGGAGGAAATGCGCAAAATGGGAGTTCCCCAGAACCCGGACGCCAGCACCAAGACCCCGCATAAGCTCGTCTTGCTCCCGACCCTCGGCGGCCAGACGGCGCTCAACACCGCGATGGCCCTGCATCGCTCCGGGGTGCTGGAAAAATACGGCGTGGAGATGATTGGCGCCAAGGCCGAGGCCATTCACCGCGGCGAAGACCGGCAGGCGTTCAAGGACCTGATGATTTCCATCGGACTCGATGTTCCGGTTTCCGGCACTGCGCATTCGTTGGACGAGGCCCGCGCCGTGACGGAAAAAATTGGCCGGTTCCCCGTCATCATCCGCCCCGCGTTCACGCTCGGCGGCACCGGCGGCGGCATCGCCTACAACCGCGACGAATTCGATGAACTTGCCAAACGCGGCATGGAGCTTTCGCCCGTCTCGGAAATCCTCATCGAAGAATCGCTCCTCGGCTGGAAGGAATTCGAGATGGAAGTCATGCGTGATAAGGCCGACAACTGCGTCATCATCTGTTCCATCGAAAATTTCGATCCGATGGGCGTCCACACCGGCGACAGCATCACCGTTGCGCCCATCCAGACGCTCACCGACAAGGAATTCCAGATCATGCGCGACCAGAGCTTCGCCGTGATTCGTGCCGTGGGCGTGGAGACCGGCGGCTCGAACATCCAGTTCGCGGTGAATCCGGACAACGGCCGCATGGTCATTATCGAAATGAACCCGCGCGTAAGCCGCAGCTCCGCGCTGGCGTCCAAGGCCACCGGCTTTCCCATCGCCAAAATCGCCGCCAAACTCGCCGTCGGCTACCTGCTCGACGAAATCCGCAACGACATCACGCGCGAGACCCCGGCGAGTTTCGAGCCGACGATTGACTACGTAGTGGTGAAAGTGCCGCGTTTCGCCTTCGAGAAATTCGCGCAAGCCGACCCGACGCTGACGACCCAGATGAAAAGCGTGGGCGAGGCGATGGCGATCGGCCGGACGTTCAAGGAAAGCCTGCAAAAATGCCTGCGTTCGCTGGAGATTGGCCGGAGCGGCCTGGGCGGCGATGGCAAACCCTGGCGCATCGGCAACGAAGTCTATGGCGACCGCGATATTTTGCCCAAGGATGTCATCAGCCGCAAACTGAGCGTGCCCAACGCCGAGCGTGTCTTCTTCATCCGCCACGCCTTGCGCGCCGGCTTCACCATCGAGGAGATTTTCAACCTGACGAAAATTGACCGCTGGTTTCTGGTTCAAATAAAAGAGATCGTGGATTTCGAAGAAGAACTGGCGACAGTGAAGAACTAGTTTCGGTGGGGCGAGACTCCGTCGAGCCGCAACTGAAACTTGGAGTCATAAATTTTGACTTCAAGTTTTGGCAGCTCCGTCAGGAGCGGAATCTTTGTAGAAAATCACCCAAAAAAAATCTCCAGCCCCGTCGGGGCGAAATATGTGAGCTTCCCCCGAAAGGGTGGACAGGGGCGGAAGTGGTTTACGGTTGTTAGTTTTTCATGAACTGCGATTCAAAAGCAACTGGAGATTGATAATTTAAGGCGCTGTGT
>Ga0116112_1000926_pt1 | contig 20802 bp, 28 predicted proteins | sample June2015DPH_8_15_FD_89721 | JGI IMG/M metagenome (GOLD analysis project Ga0116112, IMG submission 89721) | Peatland microbial communities from SPRUCE experiment site at the Marcell Experimental Forest, Minnesota, USA - June2015DPH_8_150 | ecosystem: Environmental > Terrestrial > Soil > Wetlands... | reverse complement strand
GCTTCTGTGCCTGCCTTTCAGGGACCGCACCAGGATCGACCCTGGGTCCGCTCCCTTCACCGGCTGATCTATGGCCGCTGACCTCTCTCTTTCCCTGTTCTATGGAAATTCGATACAGTAACAACCATGAACAATCCGATCCAAACCCCTGGTCTAAACCCAATTCCAGGCAATATAAACAGTAATGACATTAAACACAAGGCCAACCACGATCAGGAACCGGTCGTACGCGGAAGGGTATTTGGGCAGCCCAACGAGGTTAAAAATAAAAAAGAAACCGGCAACGATAATGTTCACCCAGCGATTCAAGAGCTGCTTCAACACGACGGAAAGGAAAACCATAACTACCGGTATCACCATGAGGATGGCGATCATCAGCCACATTCCGCGGGTTATTTTGATTCCGCCGATTTCCCCTGCAACAAAGTCGCCGCTGTAGATCCGCAGCACATCCCCCAGCAGGTAAGTAAGCATGAGCGCTGCCCATAATACTGAAAGCTTTATCTGCACATCGTTCATTTCGATTACCTCCGGGTTGAGTTGCCAGTTGCCATTGTGTTACATGGTAAGGACTACTTTTCCCCGGGCGTGCTCCTTTTCATAATAACGGAATGCATCCGATGCCCTGCCAAGCGGATAACTTCCATCGATGACAGGCACCACCTTCCCGGATTCAAGAAGTTCTTTCATGAATAAAAGGTCCTTTTCGCTTTTTACCAGCGATACGACGTACACCTTCTGACCCCCGGCTGTTTTGTTCCGCCTTCCCCGAATCCCTGCCTGGAGGAGCTGAAACATGGTTCCTCCGGCGACGACGTAGGTTCCCTCAGGGCTTAGTACTCGCAAGTAATCCGAGATGGGATGATATCCGTTGGCAGCCAGGATCAGGTCATAACAACGGTCACTGCGGGTGAAATCTTCCTTTTTATAATCGATGACATGATCGGCCCCGATCGAGCGTACCATCTCCAGGTTCCTCGTGCTGCACACTGCGGTAACTTCCGCCCCGAACGATTTGGCGATCTGCACGGCGAACATCCCCACGCCACCCGATGCCCCCTGGATCAATACTTTTTGGCCCGGATGTATGTTCCCCCTATCGCGCAGTCCCTGCAGGGCGGTGAGAGCAGCCAAGGGTACCGCGGCAGCCTGCTCGAACGAAAGGTTGCCCGGTTTCAGCGCGATTTCATCTTCCACAGCGCAGGCATACTCAGCAAACGTGCGACCCTCATACCGGAATAAACATCCAAAGACATCGTCTCCCGGTTTGAACTTGCTTACGTTACTTCCGACCGCCTCGACCTTTCCCGCCAAATCGACTCCAAGAATCTTAATTTTGGGTCTCAGGAGACCCCCGGCCATAAAGCGGATAAAAAATGGGTTGGCTCTCATCAGGCGCCAGTCACGCGAATTGATGGAGGTTGCATTTACTCTAACCAGGACTTCGTCATCTCTTGGGGTAGGTTTTTCCAGCTCTTTGAGATGGAGAACATCCGGGGATCCGTATTGGGTGTATACAAGTGCTTTCATTTGGGCACCATTCCTTTTATTTTGATGCCATTCGATTACATTTTGGGCGTCAGCTGGTCCTAATTAACTTTGGTTCAGTTCCCTTGCACCCATGATCAAAAGCCACAATGTAAGTGAAAATTCCGCTATGGCGCTTGCAATAAGACCCGGGTAAGAGATTACGGTGTAGCCCGGGAAGAGGAAAAATTGGAAAAACCAGATCAGGACGCCGAAAAAGTCAATGATCAACAATATCCCCAGGATCCTGGGAAGGAAGCCCGACTTGAAAACCAGGTACCCGAGAGGCAAGAGCCAGGTGCCATAAAATAGCTGGGCGATCATAAATCCATTTTTATATAAATTGATAAAAAACGTTGCCAGCGCCTGCAGCTGATCCGCCGGGAATAGGTTTAAGTAACCAGCGCTTTGCAAAAACATCGATCCGCCATCAAGAGCGAGCATGCTGAAACACTGTACCACGACGCCGGCCAGGTTTAAAAGCAGGAAAAGTAAAGCGAGATTTTCATTGACCGGTTTCAGCAAAACGTATAGAGCCCAGGCCGCTAAAAGAAAAAACAAGGCTGAAAGCAGACCAGTTACGTAACCGAGGCGGAACAGCTCTTCATGAGCCATTATCTTATCGACTATGGCTGCAACATCTCCGAAGCCAATGCTAGCCAACCTGTCGGCCAGGATGGAAGTGGCGATAAACATGAGATAAAAAAAGCCTGCGATCCTTGCGGTATTTTTAATGGAATTCATTTTTTTCTCCTTAAAACACAGCTGTTCGATCAACCTGTGATGCGCAACGGTTTCCCCCTGGTGGCCTGCTTGAGATCGAGATGATCGTTTCATCCATATTAACGAACGATGGCTCCGATGTATTCGGATTCAAGGTGACATATTTCCCCCTGGCAGCAACGGATCCGGCAGCCAGTACAATTATCGATGCGATCGTCTGACAAAACCACCCGGGAAAAGAGGGTGCAAGGTGGTGGCAAAATCCGGTCAGCCACCGCCTGCACCTGTTTTCCGTTGGACTTTATGGATTCGCCGCGGGAGTATATGGGGTCCCGATTACGGCTCTGACCAGGTAAATTAGTATTCCCACCGCGGTTCCAAACATTGCCAGGATCAGGACAGCTTTAAGAAAAATATTCATCCAGCTTCCAACAACCTGGGAGAAATCAAGAGGAAACACGTTGAAAAACACAATAACCGAAACGAGCCCCGCGATCGCAAGAATGCCCTGCACGAGTGAGTACAGGCGCGCCGGGCGATAAACGGCAAGCACACCATTCCCAATGATCTGCGCAACCATCGAAAAGTTGGCAGCCCAAAGAATATTGACCCAGCTTTCCAGGATGACGCCGTGGGTCAGGTGGCTCCAAAGTGGGACAGTATTCACAATCACCAGCCCGATAATGGCTCCGATCATGCCCCCAATAAACCCCATGGTTTTCTTCTCTTTCATTTTCGCTCTCCTTCAAGTTTACTTATGATGTCAGCAAAACGATATTACCGGTCACCTGGCCGCTCTCGAGCAGTTCATTGGCCCTGGCAGCTTCCAGGAGGGGAAATTTCCGGTCGATGACTGGTTTGATTTTGCCATCTTCAAGCAACTTAAAAAGCAGGGGTAAATCTGACATAAAAGGTTTCTTGTCCCGGGCATACAGTGCGGAGATGCCGTAAGACTCGACGGATTTACCGTTCGGCATCAGGTTAACGAATATCATCTTGATGAGGCTCCCCAGCAGGTTGGATAATCCCGTGGGACCGGCGTACCCAATCAGCTTGCCGCCGCGCCGCAAAACGGCCAGTCCGCGCTCGCTGAATTCGCCGCCGACTCCGTCGAACACGAAGTCGAGCCCGCTGGGCTCAGCCCGCCGGATGACTTCAACAAAATCCTGCGTATGATAATCGATCGGGGTTGCGCCCATTTCCACCAGGAGGTGGTGTTTAAGTGGAGAGGCTGTTCCATACATTTTTAGACCTGCCAGCCTGCCAAGTTGCAGCAAAGCCGTTCCCACACCTCCGCTTGCACCAATCAGGAGCACCTTATCCCCGGGTTTGACCTTTGCAACCCGGTGCAGCATTTGGTATGCCGACACATAGTTCAGGACGAGGGTGGCCACTTCGGCAGGGTCCAGTGATTGGGGCACGGGAACAACGTGTTCCTGGCCAAGGAAGATTATTTCGGTATACCCGCCGTGACTGGTCAGCGCAGCCACCCGTTCACCAACAGCCACTTTAGAGACTCCCGGACCAAGCGCATCCACGATGCCCATTATTTCGTAATCCGGCACAAAAGGTACCTTGAGTGAAAAAGGTGATTTCCCGTAACGGTAATTGACATCGGTGCGTCCCACGCCTGTGGCGAGGACCTTGATGCGCACCTCCCCGGTAGCCGGTTCGTGCAGATCGTTTTCAATAATTTCCATGACTTCCGGACCGCCCCTTTTCGTTACGACCACGCTTTTATATTTCATAGGTTCCTTCCTTTGTGACGATAAATGAAAACTGCCATTGCGAGCCGAGTAAAAAGGTTGTCCACGCGCAGCAAACGAATTTTGAGAATTTGTCCAAGTGAAATTCAAGAATCCACCCTCTTATACTTTTGGGTATTCGATGGGATTCCTCCCCAATTGGAACAGCCTTCTTGCCAGCAGGATATCCCAGACCAGGCTGCAAAGACCGCCCACCAATGCCAATAGAAGGGCTGCAGAGCTTAGACCCAGGACAAACGATGAGAAATACTCAAAAACCAGTAATGCTCCAAACCCTACAATACCCGCCCAGGCGTTAACTTTACCAAAAATGCCGCTTTTCAGCATCACGATGGATATCAGGATTCCCGCCATTTCTGCGAATAAGAAGCTCAAAAAAGTACCGGACGTATGACTCTGACCGACGGCAAGCATGGATTGCCCTGCTGCTTCAATGACCGTCCGTTGTGAATCGGTTGTGGCAGCTACGTACTGCCGGCTCAAGGCAAACATGGGAAAAGCCCGGTTGGTCGCGTAGAATATGCCTATCCCCAGGAAGGCGAAGATCATGATCAGTGCCGCATAAGGTTGATACCGATTCGGCCTGTGTACAACGAAAAGAGCCAGGTAGATCGGGACTGCCAGGGCGTTCAGAAGCATGTTCAACAAACCCAGGTCGCGCAACCCCATGAATGCGTTTGTTTGAAACAACTTGTACCAATCAATCACCGTTGCCTGGGTTGTATTTCCTCCTGGTAGAAACGTGATGATCATCTCGATCAGCCCGACGATAACCGTGCCCAGGGCAGCAACACCACCGATCTTAGAGAAGGCGGTCCAATTTACACGAGTATTATCTGTTTGTTCCATATAGATCTCCTTTCTGGGGAACATGTATGTCTTTTGCATATGCAGTATAGGCCGAAAGTGGCAGCATGACCACGATCAGGAGCAGGCCTAATCCAATGATGCTTTTTAAAAAGTCATTGTTGATGAAGCCAATGGGATACTGTCCCAACAGCCAGGCCACCAGGATGACTAGCGGCCAGGGCCACAGGGCGGCCACGAAGCGGATAAATTTGCCAGCCGGTTTACCGGGAAGCGGCTGATTGATCTTGATGCCGGCTATGCCGCCGACGATTCCGATCAGGGGCGGGAAGAAACCGCCGCCGAACAGCAGCAGGATGACCGAGAACACGATCAACAGGCTGCCGCCGTATTTTCGCTGCACAAATGCCGCCGACCAGACCGATACCAGCAGGCTGAGCATCACCGCCAGGATGCCCGTCACGAGGAAGTTGGGCAGGATCGTCATGGCGGGTTCGCAGGCATGCCATATTTTTTCAGGGATACAGGGAAACCCCATCGAGGGGAACATCAGGGTTAACGGACGTGTATTTCCCTGCAGGATTTCAAAATAGCCATGCTCCAATCCTGCGATCCCAGCCAGGATACCCAATGTGGAAGCAACGATTCTGGTGGCTTTTCTCATATCATCCTCAATCTGATAGGGATTTTATTTGATGTGCCCAGTCCGCAGCTCTTTCCAGTTCCCCCTCCATCAGTGGACCTTCCATACCCTTTACAATGAACCCTTCAGGCGGAACGATCAGACTGCCTCCGCATTTCTTGAGCCGGTTGGCGATGCCCTTCGCAGCATAGCCTCCGACCTTTACGGCAAAACGTTCCACTGATGATTCGATGTCACTCAATGATAAGCGCGTATCGAAGGCAGCCACTTTCACACCCTTCAGACTATTTCTTGGAATTATTTTGAATAGTTCATTGATCGCATGGGTTGCCATAAACCTCTGAGTGGGTGAACCGACCACCAGTATATTCAATCCTGATAATTGTCCTATTGTTGCCTCACCTGCCCGAATTAAACCAATTTCCTCACCCGGTCCAAGCGCACTGCAGATTGACTGGGCTATCTTTTCTGTGTTCCCATAAACTGAATCATAGATGATAAGGGTCCTCATGGATATAACCTCGGAATTTGAAATCAGGTACTTAAAATTGGCATTCGGGCAGTATATCACCCCGGACACGCGGTCAACCAGGTTCTTATGACTGGCTGATAAATCCCTTCCTCTGCTGGATGAAGATTCCCGTTAAATAGGTGGATAAAAATATCAGGGCGAATGGGATCCAGGTGCCGATCGGGCTGGTGAACATGTCCATACTCTTGTTGATCAGGAGTGCCACCACGAAAAAATCCACCAGTACGACAAATCCGACAAAAATGGATGCCGTCTGCAGCGGCGTTGTGTAATGGAACTTGGTGAAGTAGACCAGGGAAATGATCGTGAAGAAGAGGGGTGCAGCAATGGCATGGACGATGAGAGCTGTTCCAAGCGGGAGAAAGGACATGCCGACGCCCATGGTTGCATCACAGAGCAGCCAGCCGGCAAAGGCGGGGGCAAGAAAAACGGCAATTTTGGAAACGTTCATCGGACCAACTCCTCGGGAATATTCATTATCAAATATGACATACGTTAAATTGCCCTTAAGGTGTCATCATAAGGAGTGGTATCTAATTCTACCTGATGATAAGCATCGTATTACGGTGAATAGTGACCAGACGATGGCGGTCGTGGTTTATGCGAACTGATACCGATGGTATTTCAACCGTTTACGGTATGCCGGTAATATACCTTACCGAAACCATTAACTGACTACCTCCCCATTCCGAATCGAAGTCCCCGACTGGTAAAAAAAACACCCCTCGATGACTACGTGAAACTCTAGGACATCTTTTACAACGAAAGACGACTAACGAACATGCCTCCGGGAAATCCAACTCCCGTTTCTATGAGAGCAATAATATTACTCTATAACGGGGGTGGTGTGCGTGCCGTGGGCGTGCGTACATAGGTCTTATGTGTTACGGGTAAGGTTGAGTAGTGCTATGCCGTGCTCTGGGTAGAGTATGAGTCTATGGGTTTTATCCCTGCAGGCAATGGTATAAGCCGTTGACAATCAATTTAAGACGAGAAATTTCAAAGCTCGAACACTTCTTTTGCTTTGAAGTGCTTCTCTATATTGGATCTTGACTGGAGAAATATTTTTTCCGATGCGGTAGCCAAGTGCAAATCTTCACTTAACTTATCGTACACCGATTGCAATGATGGAAATCGCTGCTTAAAATCATCAGGTAAACCTTTACTATATTCAAGGAATAAAGCATCGATATTCTGAGAATCCGGAGTTGATGATAGGCTACGAATATATTGTTCAATGAATACTCTCAGCAGGAAATTACCTGCTAGGGACTGGCCGGAATTAAAGGCTATTGTTGCGTCGGAAATGTACTTTTTTTGTTTTTTTGGAAGATAAGATGGTAATTCAATCTCTTCTATTGGAGTTCGCCCACTTTGAATAAGTTTAAGATTATTCCTTCGTATCATAAATATTTCGGGAGTACTTTTGCAGGATTGGCATTGATATGCCAAGAAAAAGATTTGCTCACTCACTGGTTCCATGATTTTATTAGGTTCTCTGGAATCATTTAATAAATCATGACCACCGTGAAAATTAAACGCTTCGGTTCTGTTACAAATTCCACAAAAAAGCTTGACAGTTGGTGGAGTGAATTGTGTTGAAACGTATATAAGTTGGGATGGCGCTCCTCCCTGATTTAAAGATTTCATTCCATGGGGATCGTTTATTACCCATTCCATATTGGAGAGTGATGAATGGATAAATTCAATAGTTTCTGCTAATTCGGGATTCCCTTCGGCAGCACCACTGATATACTTTTTCATTTCCTGTTGAACGATACTCCTGTCTGGAGTCTCAATTCGTAAACTCTGATATAAATGTTTTGTTTCAATTAATTCCTTAAATCCACTTTCGATTGATGATGCGAAGTATGGCTTCGTACGAATAAATAAGCCATATTGAAACTTTTCCATGAGCATATAACACCTACCTTAATATTTGCTGCCCAACGGTGAGCTTTACTCGCTGTTGGGCGAGATCGGATGATCTACGATTGTTCAGAAGAATGGGGAAAGTTGTGCGGGTATTTAATAATTAATTCTCCAATTTTCGGATACCTTTCGAATGGTATTCCATCGCCTTGAAAATCTCGTGAGATATTTTCAATTGTTGGAATATTGCCATTTATTGTTCTAAGTATATAGTAAATTTTCGGAGGAATAACAGTCATATAAGGTATATCAGGAATAACAGAAGATTTTTCTAATGTTTTAAGGTCGAAAATTAAACTCACGAGAGGAAATTTTTGATCTAGAAATAATGGGGATTTATTTATTCCGTAAAATTTCCACATGGGGCGGTAGAATTCTTCGCTAATTTCATAATCGCCATTAATCAAAGTAATATCGCTTTCTATTAAGTATTCAGAGGAGATGAATATTTCCCAATTTATCTCTTCTTTTTTATAAATTTCATCACCTGTATTGATAATTGAAATCATGAGTTTGGTTTTACCTTCAACATGATTGATGTCATAGGGGATGCTTTGATCTAAAGTGACATTATATTTTTGTGGTTTATTAAGTTGTTTTGGGAGAATATAAATAGCTAGGATTATTAAGATAATATCTGCGGCGAGATTTTGAAAAAATCCGAAAAAGAAATTATCGTTCCTTTGGAATGCGCCTATTATTACTATTACAAGGATCAGTAGTGGAAGAAAATAATCGTCGATGAGTTTTCTCAATTTCTTGCGTTTCAATGCCTCCTGATATTGCCGAATAGGCATATAAATACCAATTCCTAACCATGGACCCAAATATCTAATGATAAATGTTAGTAAGAGAAGTGGGATTTTATCTTTTTCACCCTTATATACCCTAAGGATTAGCATAGCTAAAGAACGACCAGGGTTTCTAATTATTTGCAGGATCTCTCTAATTTTATTTTTTAGAATCTCAAACATCTTTTTTACTGGTTGATTCATACCCCACCTAAAAATTCCGTGGCCTGAGCACTATTATTAATTTCCAACATTATCTGGGTGGTTAGACGGTTTAAACCTAATGTAAACCCTTCAAAAAGTATAGCACTTCTGCTAGGTTCATAATACTGGATGAGGGGTGAGATAAACAGTAAAATTAGATGGGTAATTCAAGCCGATAATGAATTTGTCGCATTGAGTCTTTCATTCCAAAGATGCCTCACTTAGACATTATTCAAAAGAGAAATAAAATGGGCCAATTATTGGATTATTTTAATGTAGGCTTTCCGAGTGCTTGGAGTTTATTGTTTAGATCATCTTTCCTACGTTTCAATCGTGCTGGTTGAATGAAAAGATAATCAAAAAGTCCACGAAGGACATCTAAGGACCACTCGGCTTCACCTGGTTCAACTTGCATTATTTCTCCAGTGCTATTGTCCTTCATAGGATGGGCTGCGAAATTACCAACTTGCCTGATTGCATCAACCGACTCCGCTATTATGGAAGGTATATCTTTACGAGAACAGAATTCTTCAATTTGTTTACTTAACGGACCTCCATTAATTTTAGCTACTTCCGTTAGGAGGCTCTGGAGAAGCCGACGGCTTAGTGCTGCAGATGCTTTGGGGCTTTGGTTTACAAGTGTTAGTGCCTCAATGAAATCCTCTTTATATTTATCAGGAATATCCTCTGACAATCCTATTTCGCTTGAATTTGGGTACACGATCTTCTCGTCAGTTATTACCGGGTGATCATTTTCATCGAGGACAAAGTCGCCATCATCTTCTACAGGCCCGGAAACCACCTCTATTATTGGTGCATTGCACTCTGGGCATATTAAATATTGAATTCCTGTTGCTTCCGACTCATCGAAGGTTACAGCACCATCCCCTACTAGAATCCAAGCTTCATGAACGGCGACTTTGCAATGAGGGCAAATCATCTCGTTATTCCTTTCAGTATGGAATTCAGTTTCACTTGATTAATTTGGCATTAACAATATAAAGATACAGCTGAGCCCCTGGAAGAGCACTACCCCTTGAAAGGATACCTATGAATTCTATCGTATCGCCTTTATTAAGCTGCTGGGATATTGTTAGCGGAATCCCTGTTATGTTGATTGTTATATCTGGGAAATTACTGCTTGAAAGCATGACGAATATTGTTCCGTCATTGGTCACATCATCCACCGGACCTTTCCAATCCACTGATTTTCCAACAATAGCATTGAAATAGTTTGTTACCTGTAGATTGGTAGCATTCGAAGATATGTCATTCGCAATGTCATAAGGACTCATGTTTAATGGTGTTGGTGTCGTTGACGCTGAAATTGGAGTTGAGCCACACGCCAAAATACTACCCGCCAACAAAACAACCACAAACGTAAAAGAGATCATCCGGTTCATTCCACACCTCTTATTCGCGTATATTATCGCGCAATCACCGGTAAAGGACGCATCCGCATTTGTACCCATCTGCTGACAAGCTTGGTTGACACTCTTGTGTAGATTGACAACACGAATCCTATGCTGTATTATGGTTCTTGGGATAATTTTGCGATACCATCATGAGCGAAAATGTTTCTATCCAAATAACTTATGCTGGGCCAGCCCTCGAGAACAACGAGATGGATGTTCGAGAATTGGCCCCTGCTCTTGTCGCTGTTGCTGATTTGTTACAGGAAGCCAACTCATTAATAAATGGAGGGGGAACCAGGGTTGACGTGAATGTTCACGGCTCTTTCAAAAGCGGGTCGTTTTCAATCGACTTTAATATCGTTCAAAACATTTATCAAGACATACTCCGTCTGTTCACATCAGATGGTGTAACAACAGCGGTAAATTTACTTACCTTAATAGGCTTTACAGGTGCCGGGGTCAATGGTCTTATCGGTTTATTAAAGAATCTAAAAAGCAGAAAGATTCAAAAAATTGAAGATATAGATAATAGCCACATCCGAATTCATATTACCCAAGAAGAAACTATTGATGTGGATCCGCGAGTACTAGACCTGTATCGGAGTCAGCGGGTTCGTGACGCCCTCGATAAGGTTATTGCGGTACCTTTGGGTCGAACTGGTATTGATGAGTTCAGAGTTACCTCCCCAGGTGAACACGAACCCGTTATAGTCACAAAACAGGAAACGCAATTCTTCGAATTGCCTTTGCTCGGGGATGAGTTACTTGGAGAAAATATCACTGAGGCATATCTTCAACTTGTGAATATAGCCTTCAAGGAAGATAACAAGTGGAGATTTTCGCGCGGCGAAAGTGTGTTTTATGCCGTAGTTGCAGATGATAAGTTTCTTGCCGGAGTCAATAGAAACGAGATTCTGTTTTCCAAGGATGATATTTTGAGGGTGAGGCTCTTGGCTAAGGACATATTAACGGACAAAGGCATTCGAACAGAATATACAGTTCTCGAAGTATTAGAGCACAGAAGTGCCGCAAGACAACTAAAACTTCCAATGGAGCATGATAACGACGATTAAAAATGCTCAGCCTAATCGCTGGGCTTTTTCATTCGAGGATAAACTGACAGATTAGAACCTCTAAGGCAGAATCTCTGAATCAATATGTCGAAATCCTATGGAGATACAAGAACACAACGAATACCAGCGTCGTAATTGCCACTAAGAGCAGGATAGGTCGCGCCGCGGAGGGCAGAGCGCATGAAAATACCATGGTTATAAAACGCATTTCCGCGAATTACACGCTCTGCTCCGGAAGACGGACCGGTAGGGTTGGACCGTGGTGAAGTCGTGTAATACGTATCACTATACCAATCCGCCACATATTCCCACACATTCCCGGCCATGTCCAATACTCCATACGAGCTGGCTCCAGCTGGATAACTCGTGACAGCAGTGGTGTCGCCAACGATTGAGGCAAAGTTCAACAGCAAGCTGTTCGGACTGCTATTGCCCCATGGATATATCCTACCGTCCGTCCCGCGTGCTGCCTTCTCCCACTGGGCCTCCGTCGGCAATCGACGCCCCGCCCAATTACAATAGGTATTGGCAGCATCCCAGGTGACATAAATCACTGGGTAATCTGCATATTGGGGATTGTTATAGTAACTAGGATGTGTGTTTGAACTGAAAGAACTCGGCAGCTGGCAGGCACCCGCCTTTACGCAAATTGCATACATCCTATTCGTCACAAGGGTCTTATCTATCCAATAGGCATCTAGGTATACTCGATGCTGTGGCTTTTCATCCGTCCCTGCATGAGTATCCGAGTCCGCCGAGCCCATTAAGAAGTCCCCAGCCGGTACGTACATCAGCACCATGCCGTCTTGATTGGATATTTGTGTTGAGCCAATCTCCAATGTAGCAGTCGGTATGATCGTTGGCAATATAATCGTTGGTACAACTGTCGGTGTAGAGGTTGGTTGTGTGGCATATGTTGGAGGTGGGGCAATAGGCGCTAAACCCGGAACCAGCCTCCCTTGTCCTATTAGCACCGCAATCACAGCACCAATCAGTACCAGAAATCCGACCAGTCCGGCCCTCCACGTCAGCCATATTCGCTGTTTCTGTCCGGGCGGCTGTGAGGAATCGGATGATGCATGTAATCGCGAGGCATAGGTGACAACTTTTTCTTCTGAGTTGAGCGAATCAGCTTCAGACGCTCTTTTGACCGTCATGGGTTCTGGGGCCACCTGCTGCGACAGAACTTGTTTGGATAGCAGGTCTTCGAGAGCCAGAGAAAAGGCCTTCATGTCGGAATATCGATCTTCCGGTCTCTTGGCTAAGGCTTTCAGCAAAACCTTCTCCACTTTTTCTGGCAGATCGGGAACATATTGAGTTGGGCGAGGAAGTGGTTCAGTGGCCTGTTTGAGCAAGACGGCGGCCGGTGTATCCGCTGTATAAGGCTTGTGACCGGTGACCAGCTCGTAGAAGACCACACCCAGCGAATAAATATCAGCCTTCGCACCAGCCTCTCCGGTCCATTGTTCTGGCGCCATGTACTCGGGTGTACCCAACCCAACACCAGTGCCGGTCAGTGTCTGTGAATCGCCGCCCTCCAGGATTTTAGCGATGCCAAAATCGGTTAACATTGGTTCGCCCGACTCACCGATCAGGATGTTGGAGGGCTTCACGTCACGGTGGGCGATGCTGTGCTGGTGGGCATAGGCCAATCCGCGGGCGATGGGCAGTAGCAAGCGAGCCGCGTCTTTCCACAGCATAGGCCGGCCGATGAGCTCTTTGAGAGTACCGCCCGGTTGATATGCCATGACCAGATAAGGCATACCCCCCTGCTCGCCGTAGTCGATTACGCTGATAATGTTAGGATGCGAAAGATTAGCGAGAGCCTTTGCCTCACGTTCGAAACGTTGTAACACATTTGCCAGGGCCGCCGGGCTGAACAGGTCAACACGGATAACCTTAACGGCCACATCGCGCTCCAGGCGAGTGTCATAGGCTTTATATACCACTGCCATCCCGCCTTCGCCCAGTTTTTCGAGGATGTGATAACGACCGAGAGATTGTCCGATAAGATCAGACATTATGATCTTCCTTTTGACGAAGAAAAAGTCACATCACGACTCGTCAGTATATTTAAATTGTATAATAAAATCGTCTTCAGCTGAAAAGTAAAGAGTTCCTCTATTTGGTTAAAATATTTTAGTCCGAGCTTGGAACCTCGAAATGTGGATTCATAGCCCCGCCAAATCGCTCAAGTAACATGTATGCTGCTTTCAGTATAAAGAAAAATACCTCCTGAATCAACATGTGAGGATGTTCTCCACAGAATGAGACCATGACTCATCCTTAGGTTCGGGATGAGTCATGTTTGCCTCCGTACTCTCTTGATTTTAGATATGCCCTTGGGATTTCACCCCACGATATACAGAATAATCCCATTTTAAAGTGATAAATTTACCACATATCGTACACATGCTCCCAAGGGGAGTCGAACCGCTGTTTGCGCTTAATCCACCACTGAAAGTTGAAAGCTCATCCACCATTCGGAGGCGGAATGATGCAGGCCCCATGATTCGGTCCATAAGCCGCCATCGGATCATGGGGGATGAAGTGATACAAGTTGAGTGCTCCCATCTCGAATAACGCCCAGGAGGCCGGCAGGTAATCCACGATGCCAGTGTAATGGACATTGGCTGGCAGACGATAATAGGGTTCATCTAGATGCTTTATGTGCAGGATGAGCCCGTAATCCATCAAAGGTTTTACCACCACAAAAACAAAGACCGCCTCTTCGATAAAACACATGTTTTTCCGATGAAGCGGATATTGCCCATGGTGTGTCTGCTGCCAGTACTCTTCATGGGCAGCATAGGCTTGCTGGCGTTCTGCAAGGATCTGGTAGAAGGTCTTGCCTCCAAACTCAGGGAGCTCCATCGGCTGGCCTGCCCGCCAGGCAAAGTAGGCCGGCGGAGTCAACGCGAGGATCAGGATCAATAGTAGAGCGGTCCGAATTAGATAGACAACGATTCTCCAGAAAGCTTTCCAAACCCTGTTTAGCCGCTTCGAGGTCGATACCAACTTTCCATTCGTATCCATGGCATATCATCCTTTGCGGCGCTGCCGGCACTTAGGAGAGTGTTGAGATTGAAACCAGCCCTCCCAGCCGGCCGGCCGCTAAATAGTCTTCCAGATAAAACATGCTTGAGGCAGGCTCACAATCTCCAGTTGTCTGCCGGGCTGGCCCTGCGGTGGGCGTTTTCCACGTCGATATCCGCCATGCGCGCATAGTGCTGCACCATCTCCAGATTGGAATGACCCAACAAACGCTGCAGACTGAACAGGTCCCCTCCTGAGCGCAGGTAGGTGATGGCAAAGGTGTGGCGGAAGCGATGAGGATGGGCTTTCTTTACCCCGGCCTTTTCTCCCAGGGAGCCGATCAGCTGGCGCAAGCCATCCCGGGTCAGCGGACGGGTGAAACGGCCCAGGAAAAGCGGCGCCTCCGGATCTTCCCCGTCTTTTCGGTCCACGAGGTACCTCCACAGGGTCTTACGCGAAGTCTTTCCCAGATAGACGAGCCTGCCCTTTTTGCCTTTCGCACCCCCTGCCTCCCCGTGCCGGATCGTTACCTTGCCGGTCTGCATCTCGATGTCGCCAATGCGCAAGGCGCAGAGCTCGCTGGCACGAAGCCCGGTATCCATCAGCATCATGACTATGGCCTTGTCCCGGAAGCCGGTCACCCGCCGCATGCTGAACTTATGCCGGTAATTGGTATTGGCTTCCTTGCAGTAGTCGCAAGCTTTCAGGATGGCTTCGACTTCTTCCCGCGTGAACGGCTCGACCGGCGGCGTCTGAGTTTTCGGCGCCGGCACCTTTTTGATCGGGTTGGGGATCTCCAGTTCGTCACTGGCCCAGTGGAAGAATGCCGCCAGCGTGACCCATACGTTGCGCACGGTCTTCGGGGATAGTTTTTTCTTGTTTTGGGTGTTCAGCCGGCGGGGTTCATACTCGGTCAGCAGGTAGACCAGGTACTGGCGGATGTCCACCGCCGTGATCTTGCCGACATCTCTTTCCCCCAGAAAATCCAACCATTGGTGCAGGTCATGTGCGTAAGACTCGATCGTCCTTGCGCTCAGCCCTTCAGCGGCCTTGAACTGAAGGAAGCCTTGAACGGCTTTTACGGTCTCCAGGCCCGGCGGTCGTCGGTTCATGAAAAAATCCTCCGTGGGCCGGGTCCCTCGGAATCACAGACCGCCGGGCTTGCCGAATTTCATGGGCCCGGCGGTCTATGGTGTGCCTATTAAGTTGCGGGGGCTGGACTCGAACCAGCGACCTCCAGGTTATGAGCTGCTCCCCCGTCCCCGCACGATTTTCACGAATTGCTCGTTTATTTACTCTGCGCTCGGACCTGCGTTGGAAATGAGCCCGGAGAACTGTGATTGGCTGAATAAAATTATTGTTTTTGGTCCAAAAGTACAGATGTTCTAATTATACCATATAACGAATCTTTTGATTTGGTTTTATCTTACTTGACCGTCGATGTTCTTTTGGTTGCGTTGTGATCGTAAGGATGGATGGTTTTGATGATCTTGGTCTCAGATTGCTGAGCAAAATAAAGGTCCCAGCGCAGCTGCAGATTCATCCAGAAATCGGGTGAGTTTCCAAAAAATTTGGCCAGGCGCAGAGCACTGCTCGGGGTAACACCTCGCCGTCCATTGACCAGATCATTGACGCGCTGATAAGGCACATGGATGGCATTTGCGAGTGCACCCTGGGTTATGTCCATCGGGATAAGAAACTCTTCCAACAACATTTCCCCGGGATGAGTGGGGGTACGATTCGTTGGAACACGGATCATTTTGTTTTCCTAATGATAGTCCACGATCTCAACAATGATACATGCACCAGCGAGGTTTCCGGCCAGCCTCTTCTCTTAAACTCGCGCAGAAGGCCTGTGCAAAATCTTTACTTCCCGCTTAATGCGGTCGCTCAGTTCGCCCTCCGCAATTTCAAGATCATATTGAACTTGCAGGCGAAGCCAAACTGCCGCACTCGTACCAAAATACCGCGCCAGTCTCATGGCAGTATCCACAGTAATCGAACGTTGACCGTTGACAATCTGGCTAATGCGAATAGGAGTAACACCAAGATCATGTGCCAGTCGATATTGGCTTAAACCCAGTGGTTTCATAAAGTCTTCTCGAAGTACTTCACCGGGGTGAATAGGAGATAGGGTTTTGTCCATAATCTTTGCCTTCATAATCAGCCCAACGGATTAGCTATCGACATTGGCGGTAAATCAAAATATTATTCTAAGGGTTGGATGGCAACGCGGTGGGAAGCGCGCTCGCGCTGGTCACTGTCCAGGGTAGCAAGGGGTATATTCAAGCGGCGTGCTACAGCTACATACGTGGAATCAGCCCCGCGCAGTCCAAGTTCAGCAGCCAGGTGTGCGGCTTGGTCTAGAAGACGGCGGTCCATCTCCACCAGACGCAAACCGGGAAGATTTTCCAGATATTCCACCGCCCTGCTAGCCATATCTGCCTCTCCAGTTCGTCGGGCAATTGCCCCGGCTACCTCTGCCAGCAGGAGAGCCGGCGCTAAAAACTCGGTCTCTTCGGCGCGGGATACGTCCATCCAGGTCCGCACCTTGGTATGGAATGCATCTTGCGGAACCAACCGTGCTACCCAAAGGCTGGCATCCACAACGATGAAATTCATCGCCGCCCCTCTGAAACAGCATCTGCTGCCGAAACACCCTTCGGCCAGCGCGGCCCGATCTCAGCCGCCAGGTGGTCCAGGGCCTCCCAGGCGCGTCCAGTTTCTTCGGCGCTAGGCGCAACTGGGACGATGCGTGCCACTACTTCACCATGATAGGTCACCAGTATTTCATCCTTTTTTTCGCGCACCTGGCGAATCAATTCGCTGGTCTGTTGCTTCAGTTCGCGTATACCAACTTTTATCATCGCAGCCTCTCTTCTAATGTAGCTACAATTATGTCTACATTATAGCATTGATTTAATGACTTTAGAGGATGCATTAAGGTTGAGTGCCCTGGATGTCGGACTGGAAAAACTGGTTACGATTATTACAACCCGGATTCTACGTCGCCGAGAGGATCGATCACACGGAATAATGGGACAGTTCAGCGAAATTGAAAGGACATTGCGGCACTGCTTTCAATATAAAAGTGCCTTCAAAACGCCAATGCCTCTCCCAGCGCGGGCCGGAGCAGGGCACCTCTCCGCAGTTTCCGCTTGCACCTATTGGGTGAATCAAGATTAGAGTGAATCAGGTGTTAAGATCCCGAACAGCACTTACTCTCGCGGACAGGACCCGAACATGATCGATCGCATCGAATTCACCGCCCGACACCTCACCTCCAATGCAGGATTACTACTCCTGCTCGAAAATACCCGCAAAAATGGGTTCTTCGAATGGATCGATCGGGAACTGGTGTTCGAGAACGGCTCAACCAACAAGATCAAGATGAACCACATTCAGACCATGCTGTGCGGCAACTTCATTGGGATCGACAAGCTGGAGCGTTTGAAGCTGCTGCAAAGCGACCCTCTGACCCATGAGTTTTCCATTTCGGTCAAAGAGCCGGAAACGGTCTCCCGGTTCTTGGGCAATTTCAATTACAAGACCACCTAAATGCTGAGAGAGGTCAATTTCCAGCTGTTTCGAAAGCTTTTAATACGGAGCAATCACAAGGCGATCACGATCGACATCGACAGCAGCGTGGTCAATGTGGAAGGTCACCAGGAAGGAACCGCCAAAGGATTCAATCCGAAGAAGCTGGGCAACCCCTGTTACAACCTCCAGTTCGCTTTTTGCGATGAGATCAAAGCGTTCGTGACCGGATATGTCCGCAGCGGGGATACGTACACATCCAATGGCGCCGTGGGATTGATCCAGGAGGTCATCGCCCAGATCCAGGATCTGGGGGTGAAGATCACCTTTCGCATGGACAGCGGGTATTTCGATGAAACGATCCTGGAAACCATCGAAACACTGGGGTGTACTTATGTGATCAAGGCGAAAGGGTATCCGACCCTGGTATCCCAGGCCACCAATCCAAGTCTCGCATTTGTTCCAGGTGAGGATGGCCGGGAAACAGCCAAATTGGTCATACACCTGGACTCCTGGAAGGAAGCCAGAAGGTTCATTGTCGAGTGGGTGCGGAAAGATCCTACCCAAACGGCCCAGTTATCCTTTTTGGCAGGGGATGAATACGAGTACTTTTTCTTTGTGACCAATCAAGACCGATCCCCGGAAGAGGTGATCGCGTTTTATGACCAGCGGGGTCGTTGCGAGAATTACATCAAAGAAGCCAAGCATGATATGGCGGTTGGTCACCTGCTGCTCCAATCTTTTTGGGCCAACGAGGCGATCTTTCAATTGATGATGATGGCCTACAACCTGTTCTTGTTGTTTAAAATGGATCGCGGAATGAAAATGGAATACCGACAACAGATCAAGACCTTCCGGTTGAAGTATATTTTCCTGGCCGGGAAGATCGTCCGAAGCGCGAGAAAGGTAGTGATGAAACTCTCGGAACAATATCCCTACCAGGCAGTGTTTGACCAATGCCTGGCATGATACCGTTCTGAAATATTCCAGACTGTTATTTGTATTTAATCGCGACAATGAAAACGCATCAAACTACTCGATTTTGAGAATTAATTTGCGAAAATGCATGCAGAAAGACAACAACGCTATAATTGAGAAGGTTCTGCCAAACTTTTCGCGCAGTTTGAGCGAAAATGGTGACAAACTCATGTCGCCGTGGAATCTCGGTATAATTCTTGTATAAGTATGAAATCTATCTTCATGTGGAATTTTAGTCCAAAAAGAACCGTCTTCCTGGATGTCATCCAGGGTATCCTGATCGGTGCCGGACTGGCGTTTATCACGATATTCATTTTCCCGAAAGCCTACGTCACGAAGGTCAACGGCTGGACGACCATGTATGGATGCGGCGAGCCCGGCAATGGGATCCTTTTGCGCGGCGCGTGCGCCATCACTTTTATGGGCCCCATCAACGTACCCCAAGAGGCGATGTACTGGACGACGAAAGTGGATGGCGCGGGCCAAAAGCTCTCCGGAGCGCACAACTACAGCATGCACTTTGCCGCAGGTCAGCTCCCGCCGAACCAGGCCTTCTGGTCGCTGACGATGGGGGATGCGAAAAATCACTTTGTGGCGAATCCGCTCAACCGGTACAGCGTCAGCGATCGCTCTGGGCTGGCGCAAAACCCTGACGGTTCGGTCGACATTTACATTCAGAACGCGGCTCCGGCGGGGCACGAGTCCAACTGGCTGCCTGCGCCAACTGGCAACTTCATCCTCTGGCTGCGCGTGTATCTGCCGGGTCAAACTGTCCTGAACGGCAAGTACAAGGTGCCGCCGGTCGTCGAAGTAAAGTGATGCCTGTTATGAAGCGTAAACATCTACTCATTTTCGGTTCGGTCATGGTTGTGGCATGGGTGCTTGGCACGTTTCTCCTCATCTACTTTTGGCCGCACTTCGTGAGTAACATCTACAAAAAAGCGATCCTCAATCAAGGATTCGGCGAGGGCCCCGTCCCGATCAATACGCTCTATACGGAGCCCCAAAAGCTCTTTGCAGAGCCCCTCGTTTCGCAGTCCGCCTCGGGCTCGAAACTGATGACCGTTGGCGTGAACCACGACACGCTCCTTACGGTCGGCTGGCTGGACCTCTCCAAAGGGCCGCAAGTCCTGCACGTGCCGGACTTCTCCGGCCGCTACTACAGCGTGCAGTTCACTGATCCGTTTGACGTCGACTTCGCCTATATCGGGACGCGTAGCACGGGTACGCAGGCGGGCGACTACCTCATTACGGGGCCCGGTTGGAAAGGACAGGTGCCGGGCGGCATGACGCAGATCGCCTCGCCGAACAACTCCGTGCTCGTCATCGGCCGAGTGCTTGTATACAATGACAGCGATTTATCGACCGCCTATGGGCTTGCGAAGCAGATACAGATAACATTATTAAGCCAAAATTGATAGGATAACGCCATGAGCAAACTCTACTCTTACCTTTGGATCCTCGTTGGCGCGGTATGCGTCTATTTCCTTGTCCACACCGCCCTCTTCCCCCAGAACATGATCTTGCGGAATGCCCCCATTCAGGGCGCCCTGATCGGCTTCGGGCTGGCGTTCGTCTCGGCCTCGGTTTACGCCCGGATCAAGGCCAAAAAGGTCAACGGCTGGATCACCATGTACGGGTTGGGCGAGCCCGGCAACGGCATGTTCCTGCGCGCCGCGCACGCCCAGCTTTTTCCTGGCCCGGTTAACACACCAGAAGAGGCGATGTACTGGTGGACGAATTCAGACGGCGCCGGCCATGCGCTCTCCGGGGCGCACGACTACGTCATGCACTTCCCGCCGGGAGGACTCCCGCCGAACAAGGCATTCTGGTCGCTG
>Ga0116112_1000923_pt1 | contig 20837 bp, 21 predicted proteins | sample June2015DPH_8_15_FD_89721 | JGI IMG/M metagenome (GOLD analysis project Ga0116112, IMG submission 89721) | Peatland microbial communities from SPRUCE experiment site at the Marcell Experimental Forest, Minnesota, USA - June2015DPH_8_150 | ecosystem: Environmental > Terrestrial > Soil > Wetlands... | reverse complement strand
GCAAAGTGCGTGCGCTCCCACCAGATTCCAGCAAGTTGATGTTTCCATCTGCGTCCACCTCAATTTTGTGCTCATATTGAGAGGGATGGAAGTCTGCTGCATCGTTTGCCAGAACTGGAGTAGCAAGCCCAGAACGGCTGTCTAGTTTGTACGTGCGCAGTCCCTTCGCCTTCTGCGACGCAACCCTGTTGATGTTCTCCAACGAAGCAGAAGACTCGCCACTTGCGTTGTTTGGTAAATCGGCTTCCTGCACTGCAGACGTGGGAATGCTTGTACCGCTCAAGTTGTTCAGTTGGCGTTTGCTCAACTTCGCAAGCAAACTCTGGGCTTGCTCATCACTAACACCAGAGGCACGCATCTTATTCTTAGCCTCTTCAGAGAGGTTAAGCGCCTTCATGGTGCGTTCCGTCAATGAAGACATCTTCCGTGGATAACGTGCCGTCACATCCTGCCAAGGTTCAGTGCTCTGCATAACCTCATCAAGGGGGTTGTTAAGCAGTTCACGCACTACTAATTCCTTGGTGGGATTCAACTCTTTCCCATGCTCTTTAGTTGTTCGCCGGAAGTCATCTGCCGACCATGCGTCACCACTCTTAGCAGACAAGGCCTTCGGTTTCTTGATTTCCAAAGCGTTGCTCAAATCCGCATATTGCTGGTGAGTTGCCTTGCTCAGTCTGTCCATCACTTCAGGGGCTTGCGGATGGTCGCTATTCTGCAACGTATCGACTACAGCGTCTCCCAAGATGTGTCTAGCACGGCGCACTTCCTTAGGTTCCTCTGCTGTGGGCTCAGGCTCTGTACCAATAGGCTTCAGCGTAGGCCCAGCTTCAGGCTTTGTTGATACTTCGCTGCCAATCGGTTTCAGTCCAGTTGACTCAGCTTTTGCAGCCTCTACCGCTGGCTTAACAGACGCTTCGGTTTGCTCAAGCGTTTGTGCGAGTGGGCTCTTAGGGGTTGCCTCTCCGATCTTAGGAAGCCCTACAGAACGTATTGTCTGCCCTATTGGCGTCATGTTCCGTGTCAGTGGGTTTGGTGCTTCTGGTGCAGGCTCCTCAGGAACAGGTAATTTACCAAGTGCCTCTGACCCTTTAGGGACGCGAGAGGCAAACTTGATAAGCGGGGTATTAGCTGCTTCTTCACCAAGCAGAATCTCAGAGCCAACCCTGCCAGCGACAGAGCCAATTGCATGTGCCCCCGGTATTGCTCCACCTGCAGCGGTAGCTATGTTTTTTGGCGTCGAAGCACGTTCAATCGCAGCCTTTGCCTTAGGTACGGCTCTCTCTGCAGCATTGCTGGTGACATCTACTGCCTTGCCTGTCGCGTCCTTCACGCCACGTACAATTTTAGGTGCAACAGTCTCAACGGCTTTACCAGCAACCACTGTGCCAGCACCTTGACCTAGTGCCTCAGGTGCATTCTCTAAAATCTGGTCATAGCCGGGTCGTGTCTTTGGGTTCGCATAGGTTTTATATGCATCAACGGCGGATTGTGCGCCGGTAACACGCTGTATGCCTAGTCCAAGGCGTTTCATCCCTGATGTTTCAGTCCCTGGGGCTTCTCCTGCGTCTTTTTCAACCTGAGCGTATTGTTGTTTTTCTTCAGGCGTGGCTTCATCTGCAAACGCATGGTAGATACTCCCAGGCAGACTTGCTATAGTCTTGCCTGCAGAGTACACCTCACGTCCCAATGTCTTAGGAACTTCAATCGCATTGGTACGCACAATACTGCTGTAGTTTTGTGGGTTCGGAGCAAGCTTATCTGTTACGGCCTTATCAACCTTCTCAAGTGTGCTGGGCTCAGGTTGCTGTTTGGATGATTGAGAAGAGTGTATTGACGGAACAAAGCCTGTGTCCTCATTCACAGGCTTTGCTTGCTGCTTAGAAGTTACAGCGTCAGAAGCCGCAGGTGGTTTCGCATATATAGAGGGTACAAACCCTGTATCTGTGTTGTCACTCATATTATTTCCCCTTCGCAGAGTACCAACCGTACCCTTGCTCCCCGTTCCTGAGCACCTTACCACCTAACTCTGTGACACCGATTGCCTCAGCACCGTTGTACGCTTCAGGTGCTAGTGGTCCTACACCTTCACTTATGTTTACCTTCATAGTGTTTTTAAAGCGGGTGTCCATTTCGTTGTAGCGAGCACTTGCGGTGTGTGCCAGAACCTTCAAGGCTGCTTGTATTTGTGCTGGAGTAGATGCATCACTGAGGATAGTTTCTGCTGCCTTACGATCATCTGCATACAGTGCACGTCCGCCTAGCAGGAAAGATTCGAACTCTTTCCGTACAGGTTCCAACGCAGCGGAAATTTGTGTTGCGGTAGTGCCCCAGCCTTTGTTCTCTAACTTGTTAAGAGCAACATTCACGATGTCTGGCGTTAGGCTATTTCGTAGATCATTGACAATGTGGCTAGCGTTCCCACCATGCTCAAAGAATGTACCAAACGATTGAATGTTTTGTGCATCTTTGCCATTAGTAAAGTTGTCCAACATCTTCACCTTGCGGTCAACTTCTGCAGTGTTGAATTGTGGGTTCAACTCTTTGGCGCGAGCATAGATTAGTGAGCGCTGGTCACTACGCATAGAGGTGATGGTTTTCAACTGGCTCAAACTGTTAATGTCCATTGGCGCAATGTCAGTAGCAATTTGCTCTACCATCTTCTCTTCCATGGTGCGTTTATTTGCAGCAGCCTGTGCGGCAGTCGTAGCAGCAGCATCACGATTACCGGCTAACTTCTCAGCGTTTGCTTTCCCAGCCAATTCGTTGTTAGCCTTAATCTCTTCTACTGTTGGCTTGTAGCCTGTTGGGAATTCAAACACCTTTCGTTCATCTGCAGACAGTGCGCGGGTGATTGCTGGTAACTGTGATACGGCTTGAGTAATCTGTGTATCGTTGGCAGGTGTGCCCTTCTGTTCCTTAGCGAGTTTGATGCCTTCAGGAGCAAACCGTACTTGACCACTCTTATTTATTTCAATAGGTTCTCCGTTAGGTCCTGTGAACTTATCCGATAGTGTCCAACCTGCTTCCTTAGAGTCTTCCGCTTCACGTTCCTCACGTGCCCTAGCCGTGTCCGCTGTCTCTCGTTGGGTAGCAAGTTCAGTATCGGCCTGTGTCTCTGCCTGTAATCCTCGTTCGTGCGCTTGCTTGTTTAGATCAGTGCCGGGGATAAGTTGCATGGTACCCGGTGCGAGCACATCACCGGCTACGTTCCCAATACGCGCTAACGTGTGACTTAGTTGACCCATGAACCCCGGATGGTTCTCTTTGCTGCCCAATGGGTTGGACTTTTGCAAATCAGCAATCTGCGCTTGTATATAATCTGCCTTGGCCTTGCCTTCAGGAGTGCGCTCGGCTAATGCATTGGCATGGTCCTGTCTCAACTTTGCCGCTGTGGCTTTTAATCCGATTGGTGCCAGTTCTCCATTGCCAATTACGTCGCCTGCCATGTCCCGCGTAGTGGGCATGATAGGTTTCTCGCCGGGTAGAAGCATCTGAGGGTATCCAACGACGGCTTCACCAGCGCTGCGCTTAATAATGGGCATATCTGGTGCTGATTCAGTAGCATCGCTGTAGTGCGGGTTCGCAATCTTAGGCATGTATGAAGTACTTTCACCATGGCTGTCAGATGATGGGTTATTCCGTAGGTCAATGGGCTTCAACCCTAGTTGCTTCGCATGTACATTTGCAACGGCAAGTTGTGTCAGTCCCTTTACTCCACCTCCCATACCGGCTTGCTGGTCAACTTTTACTGCTTGACGCTCTTGGGGAGTAGCACGGCTGATGTCTCTGTCACCAGCGTCAATGTAGTCGTAGCCGGTGCGGGGCTTCTGCGACTGCGTAGGCTCCGAGATTAACTGACTGCTCTGTTGTCGTGTGGGGATGAGTTCAGGTGTATTCTGTGCGTCATCATACTTCTGTGCTTGCTCTGGTGTGAGAACTTTCTCACCCTCCTTGAGCACTGCGACTTGGTGCTTGCCGTCATCCACATTTACATCATCAGTGGTCAACTGTCCCGTTCCATCGTCATAGACGGGAATAGGTTTGGGGTTGAAGTTGGCTGGCATGGTGTTTAGGTCAATGCCCTTGGTCACATCCTTATTTACCTTGCGTTGCGTTGCTTCTATCTGAGGTGCTACCGGGTCATAGTCTCCGACTTGCTTACGTACATCTTCTAAAGTTTGTACCGTTCCGCCTTCATCATAGACAGGTAGCATAGACGGAAGCCCTGCCTTATGTTTTCCGTCACGTCCCGACTTTGCAGCGGAGTTTCTTACGATCATTCCTAAATCATCACTCATTTTGATTTCCTCTTCTTGAATTAGTGCGAATGGCTTGGTTCTACGTCCGTGCGGCAGATGGTGCAGACTGTTCTGTCGCCTATGCGGATAAGCGCGTTCTGCATTGCGGCTGCATTGCGTTCTGCTTCACCGGCGTACGGGTCAGCAAATCTAGGCTGCATAGCAACACGCTGGGTAACCGGCTGGGTTTGCTTCACAGGTGGCTTAGGCATTTCCACCTCTACGGTTGTGTTGTTTGCGGGGCGAACCTTGACGCTAGTCATTGCGGTTGGTTCTGGTAGTCTCACAGGTTCGGGTGAGGGTGGACTTACGAATGGCTTCCTCCAGAGATTCCCTTCGGCATCCACTACAAAAGGTGAACTCTCAGGTATCACCCCCACGTTTGCGGCAATAGCGGCTGCACGCTGTGCTGCTTCTGCCTTCTCTTCTGCCCTAAGCCGGTCGTGTCTTTCTTGCGGTGTCTCTTCTAAATACATAAAGTTCTCCTTTTCTTTGCTGCTTCTGCATGTTGTTGTTTGCGGGTGTGCCATACCACGTTGCCGGAACTCCGATCTAGCCTCAGGCAATCTTGCCTTAGGTGACAGACGCTGCTTAGCCGCAAAGCGTGATAGTGAATGTTGTGGTGATGGTTTATTTCCCATGTCAGCGAGGAAGTTAGAAAATGATTCACGCCAACGACGGCAGATTTTTACGTTTGCGTAGGTTGGGCAGTACCCTCTGCCATTTTCTTCTCTACGTCGCATTTCTATCCATGCACGGTATTCAGGGGTACTTGCATGGCCGTGCTTAGTGTTGAATCTCCTACCGTTCTCTGCGGCTACCTCACGGCGGTAGCACCCACAGGAAGTGGTGTTGCCACTTACCAGGCTGTCTGCAGACACAGTGTACTTCTCACCACATTGGCAAACACAAAGCCACAATGACTGACCACGCCTTGTTTTCCCTGCAAACTTATTCACTATCAATCTGCCAAACGTCTGCCCTGTCCTGTCTATGAATCTGCAACCGTGCTTAGCCATTACGCCTCCAAGAAACGAACACAGGTTTGCCACCTTTGCCTTTGACTAACCCGATACCCTTTGCCATCTGTAGCAACTCAAGGTCGGAAGTGGTGTAGATGCGCCCTCCGCATTCGGTGTCCTGCCTCAACAACACATCTGGACGCTTGGCGAGTTGAAATACGGTTTGACTTTTCCCACCGATTGTTACTTGGCGGCTGGGAGGTGCGACCGGCTTAGCGGCAACCTTAGCGGCTGCTGGTTTCATTAATGCCGGGTGGCGTTGCATTGCTACCTGCTTAACAATGTCCTGTGCTCTCGCTTTGAGTACTGCCTCATGCTTGCGTAGCAGAGCGGTCTTGGTGGTTGCAGAACGTACACCTTTCAGCACCTGTTGGTAGTCGGCATCTTTGGACAGTTCCGCATTCAACGTGGTTTGCAATGCGAGAGCGAAGGCTTCCTGGGCCGGTCGGTCAAGGCTCTTCAAAGGACCACGCAATAAGTCACCAAAGGCGTTCCCTATGATGCGGTTCGTTACGCTCTGGGATTCCTTCACAGCAGTGTTCTGAAGTTCCCTTTGCGCCGTCGCTTGGGTTTCACGTTTAGCAGCCGCTTCAGTACGTGCTTTGGCAACGTTCTGCTCTGCAGCAATCTCTGATTGGAAGAATTTCGTTATATCCGACATGACGGCTTTTGACTTCGCTATGCTGCCTTCGCTCAACGCCTTTGCGAGTAGGTTCAAAGCCGGAATCATGCCAGAGGACTCGGCCACATCCAAAAACGTCTGTCTCACAATCGCTGTGTGTGCAGCCGGGTCAGTTTCTTTGAGCTTGCTAAGTAGGCTAGTAGAGAGTTCTGCAAAACGTTCCTTACCTTGCTGCTCCCCTAACTCACCTACCAAATCGTCAACTATGTTCTGGGAAAGTTCTGCGTGGGATTCTCCCCCGGCGTACAGGAGTTGGTCAGTTTGCTGAACATTCTCTATGTATTCTTTGGTTTCAGGGCTAACCCGGTTGGCAATGATTTCCTTGGCTTCTGCAACTGATTTTGCTTCGGGTGCCAGTTCATGCAGGAGCCTCTTGGCATCCTGAGAATACTTCAAGTCGCTGTAGATTTTCTCAGCAAGCGGTGCATTGGTTTTCTTGAGTTCTTGAAGTTGTGCAATGACTGCTTTGTTGCTGACCGGCGTTGCTTTGTCGGTTGTCTCCGGCTTGGCTTCGGTTTCCGGCTTGGTTTCGGTTTCGGTTGAGGCTTCAGGTTCAGTTGCAACCTCTGGTGTAACTTCGGGCGTTGACGTGTCTGTAGAAACGTCTTGTACGTTTGTGTCTGATGTCTCTACTGATGCTGCAGCGCTCTCTAAAGCGCCTATATCTAGAACTGCTTCTGACATGTTGTGAGTCTCCTATTTCTTTCTTATTGTGTCATTCGCCCATTGTGATGCTGGGGTGATTGGGGGCAGAAGGGGAACTAGGCGCTTTGCTCTTCGTGCCCTTGGTGCCGGTTCTGTATACTGCTTTGGTTCCGGTGTGGGTTCCGGCTCCTCTGCATAGCGAAGCAAATCTTCTACTCCACCTGCTACCTTGTTTCCGGCGACCACTAAAGGCTCTGGGTCAGCCTCAACGGGAATGCCGTATGCTCGCAAGAAGCGGTCGGGGATAAAGTGTGTATCCTTGTTCTTCTCACACCACGCCTTGAGTTCTGCTGTGCCTACTCCGTACCTCTTTACTGCATAGTCAAACTTGCTCACAGCGCTGCCTCAGTTTCCAACAGGCTTTCAAGGAAATAGAATGCCGCATCGCATCCCATTGGTTTCGTTTTGCACTGTGCCGCGATTTGCTGTGCAGCCTTGAGTAGCGGCGTGGGTGAGAATTCGCTCGCTAGCCGGTCGCAGCGTTGTACATTGACTTGACCCAACGCCGGTCGCAGAATCTTTTCAAGTTCTGCAGATGTTGAGTAATCGGAAGTGGGCTTAGGTTTCCGTACCGGCTCGGCAATGGCTGAAGCCCGGTCAGCCTCTGCTTGTATCTTTTCTTGTTGCGATGAGCTGATTTCTTCTATCTGAACTTGCTCAGTACTTTTCAGTCCGAAAACACTTGCTAGCGCAGAAGGCATGCTTTCAAGTGATGCCGGTTTACTTTCCACCTTTGGTGTAGTGGCTCGAAGTAATTCCTGCTCCAGCGCCTTCGCCTCTTGTTCTGCGACAAACGCCGCTTCTTCAACCCTGCGAACACGTGCTTGCCGTTCTTCTTCTTGCCTGACTGCTTGTGCCCTGGCTTCTGCCTCTGCTTCCAGTCGCCGCATCTCTGCAGCCTTTGCAGCGTCTGCTGTGCGCCGTGCTTGTTCTTCTGCAGCCTTCTTTTCCGCCCACATTTTCTGTATCGCTTCGCTTTCTCGCTTTGCAGTGAGCAAACGTTCTTCCTCGTCCGCTAAGTTTTTGGCTAAGGCCGCTGCTGCGGCTACCCTTGCACTTTCCAGAGCGTCCGCCTTGCGTTGCTGAGCACGCGCCAGCATGCGCTGGGCTTCTTGTAGTTCTACGTCTACGTCCATTTGATTTTCCATGTTCTTTTCCTATTCTTTGTCATTTATTAAACTGCATGGCGAAGTGTTGCGCTCATCTTTAGCGCTCTCCGTGGAGAGCAAAGATTGCGCCGTTCGCCATGCAGACGCAGTGCTCTACTCTCCCCGCATTAGGTAAGATATAGGAGAGGAGCCCTGAACTTGTTTAGAGAGTTCTGCGCCGGGTGTGGGTGCAGAACATAGTTGCGACACCGGACTTGTAACTTGTGCACTTCTGTACTACGCCACAAGCGGGACACATAAGATTGCTACCGACCGGCCTCCAAGCCGGTAGCCGGTTGCGTCTTCGTGACCGACGCAGAACTTCTACTTCCGGCACGATGCCTAGGTTCTTCTTATGGATGTGCTTCACTTCTCTGTTGCTTCCTTTCCTTGTTCCCTGCGTGCTGTGGTTATGCGTTGCAACTGTACTGCTGTAGTGGGTCAGGTTCTTCAGAGTATTCGTGCTGTGTTAGAAGGTGGTTTCTTTTCCACTCTAACTTAGATTCGTTGCGTGCCTTGCTGCGCTCGCGCTCTATCGCCTTGGACGGGCGGTAACTTTCCAAGTTCTCCGCTAGGTCAATGTGCAGTGCGTAAGCGTCCCGTTTCCCCTCAGTGCTCTTAATGGTGCTGGAGAACCCAAGTCGAGCCGCCTCTGTGATTACTGCAGGGACATGGCTAAGGACACAGCCGATGTTCTTTGCAATCGTGGCGTGTGATACCGAGAAGTCACGCCGTATTTTGTAACTCTTACCCGGCTCTTGCCAGTAGCAGTTCGTTGCGAGGTACTTCAACCACAGCATCACATGCTTGTTGAGGTTGTACTGTGCATACTTGTTGATCCACACCCGGCTAGTCTTCTGGTCGCCGGTCGTGCCTGTCATCTGAGTCATTTGATGCTCCTTAAAGTTTTTGCTCGGTTTACAAAATCGGCGGCACATAAGCGTTCCCCTATGCCTGCCCACACAAACACACAAAGGCGAATGCAATGAGACGCTAAGGAAGTGAGCCATGCAGTACCTTCAGAGTATGCTTCGCAGTTCCTGCCTCCAGTAAACAGGTACATGTCTGTCTCGTCGTCGTCTTCGGACGAAAGAGATGGACTGACCTACGGGGAAGGAACGGAGGAGCATAAGACGAAGTTGCAAGGCGAACGCTAGACAGTATCCCTAGGCATTACCTATTTTGTAATTTGAAATAGGGAATTGCTAAGGGTTTGCTTTGCGAAAAGCAGTTAAGAGCAAGGCAAAGTCTAGAGCATCCAAGCGTCAAAGCTAGGAAAATTATTATAATCAACAACATACAGCCTTCACAAAGCGTTAAACCCTACTAGTTTGCAGGACGCGGCGTCCCGATGTAAATGACGCCGTGTACACCAATTTTAGTGACCCCGGCGTCTTCAAAACTAGGGGGGGGGGGTATCTAGCCTAGGATAGAGGTTAAGTGCGCCTCAACCTGCTCCTCTTTGTTGGGAAGGTCAAAGCACCGTTCACAAAGCGCATATACCACAGCACGTCCTTTTCGTGTCCCGTTAGGTGGGACGTGCACAGGTGGGTGGTGCTCCACAAATAACCCAGCAATTGATGAGGGGTTGTCACAGAGGATGCAACCATGGTTGTGTGCGTCCTGTACTGCTTCTCTTATTTTTTCTTCCTGTGTAGTCATGGCGTTTCATCTCCTTTGTTCGCCGGTTCCGGCTTCGTCCAAAATCCGACTTCCTGCTCGGTCGTGACCAGCACCCAACCTTCATGCTCGCCGGGTGGCATGCACAGTTCAATAAATCTCTGGCGTTGACGTTCCGCGTCCTGCTCTGTGTCTGCCGTGAAAATCGCCGGGTGTTGAACCATGCGACCTGCTTTGGCTCGGTGGAGTTGGTATCTCATGCGTGAGCCGCCATGTACTTGAGGATGCTCTTCACATGGGTTGCCCACAATGTGTTCACAAAGTCGCCATCTTCTAGTCCAACCTCTTTGGGATTTCCTTTGGTGAATTTGATGTCCACTGGATTCCCGCTCTGAAGTGTTACGAGCATCTCGGCGTCTTCTCCATCTTCTAATTCAAGTTGCATCTCTTCAAAACTTAACGCAAGGTAGGTGTCGTACTCTTCCTTGTTGTTCACCATGATCCACTTCGCTTGGAATGATGTGGGCGTAGCGTCCTTCACTTCGTCTAGGTACGGCTGCTGAATTACGAGCAGTGCAACATGCATAGCGTTCTCCTTTTTATGTGAGCCGGTGTACAGAAGGCAGGACACCAGCGGCTCAAGCCGGTGCCCTGCAACGCGTGGAACTCAGAATGAACCACGCAAACTAAAGTCTTTGTTCTGCTTCGATCTCTTTGCGCTCTGCCTCACGCACTTCAAAATCTTTGCGTACCGTCCTAGCCAATTGGCGCAGGGCACTAACGCTCAGCCCTTGCGCTAGCCGGTCAAGCGCGGCTTCGCTGATTGCGCCGTGTTCCGTTAACCAGCGCAACTCTGCTGCAACAGCAATCGAGGCCGCCGTGGCATCCTCAGGAATCCCCCTCAACGTGTGCAGAACTTTTACCAATTGCTTCTTCATAATCCTCTCCTACGCTATAGGAAAATTCACGAGCCACGCATAACAATGGGGAGTATAGCTATTATAATCATACACTTGCGCTAGACTGTGTCAAAGTTTAGACAGGCCACACAAATATATTGCATATTTGGCACTAAATTTGCTATTCTAAAGCTAGGAAGAGAAGACGCGGAAGCCCACACAGAGCCGAAGCGAAAATTGAAAAAGGAAAGACCTGAGAGACGCCAAGCCACCCCAGTAGTAGAACGCTGAGAAGCGTAGGACAAGGGGAACGCCGAGGAAGAGGTCACCAAGAGAATCTTGAGAGGCTGAATCCAGCAAACCAAGGTGAACGGAAGTAAGGCGGACGGTCCAGAGCAAGCAAGGCGAATCAAAAAGGTCAGCATAGGGAAGCAAGTCAAGGCGAACGGGAAGACAGCAATCAGCGCACACCAGCCACAACGGTTTGAGAATCGGCTCTTAAAGAGGTTCACAGGCTGGCAGTAGAGGATGAAGCGGGGCAGGATTCACAACACTTCCAGAGGCACGCTAAGACGGTGCGAAGGACTCGCACACAAAGAAACTTCTCAAAGGAGTTCCGACAGCAAGGACAGTACTCCTTCCCGGCAATGTCCGGCTACTAAAACAAAAACCAAACTTTCTAGATGCAAGCCTTAGCACACACTGTTAGGTGAGTGCTCGGGACTGGCAATTATAAAGTTGAAAGGAAATTGAAATGAGCATATCAATGTGGGCAGAAGCACTGACATTTCCATTGGGAGCACCCGAGCCTAGCAAGCCGGTAACTGACTGGCGCATGTTCTGCACGATGGGATTCCCGTGGAAGGCTCCTGCGCCCTGCAAAGTATCCGGCTTGCTAAAACGCTGTGCCTCCGGTGGACACCTGAAGGGTGTTGAGAAGTCTGAGGCAGAACCAAAACTGAACCGTGTGCATGAGTACCTTCGCAAGGAAGCCCTAGCACAGTCTGATTTATTCAAAATCAAGGCTCCCAAGGCGTACGAAGGTGACGTATTGGAGTCCCGCAAACGAGAGGTGCTTCTAGGGGAGTTCGATAAGGCTCCTCTCTCCAAAGAGGCGTTCTCCGGCTACCGTGATCTGCCACGTCCTTACGAGTGCAACACAGCAATGCAATGGGTTGAAGGTGTGGTTGCACAAACTAGACTTGCTTTAGGCAGTGAGCCTTTGTGTTTTAGGATGGGACCATTACCTGAGAACACACTAGAAGGCAAAGAAGGCCGCAAGGTGGGCTGCAACTGTGCAGAGGAGACGCAGAAGAGCGACACTGCAGAAGATGCACCTGTAATTCTTGAAGACGGTTTTCCACGGTCACGCTTTGGAAAACGCACTGCATCTGCACTGCTCAAGCATTACAACCTGCACCGTGAAACAACCGCAGAAGAAAACATAGAGGGAAGTGCAAAACTGGCACGCATCGCACGGTATCTGCGTGAGCAGGAGTCATCCAAAGAAGTCGGCAATACGCAAATTACGTTTGGACTTTGCGGAAGGTTTCGCAGTGAACCTGCACCTACACCTGTCACGGCAGTGAGAACAACGCCCAAGAAGTTCAGTGGGCCTGACTCGAAAAACATGTGTTCATTAACCTCTACTTCAGTCAAGTGGGAGGATGTCCTTAAACACGCTTCGGAGATTATCTTCGATTTCTCATTCGACAAATGGGTTAGTAAGACGTGGAAGACTGAGCACAAGGTTCCTGCAGTTGAGAATACACCCAATGGGCTTGAAAAGTTTATTAAGCAATGGGGTGGCTATGGCATTAACCTGATTAACGCTCAGTTTGGCACTCTCAGTTCTCCACGGCTCGGTAAACGGGAGTGGATTATCATACGTGCGGACGAGCGCAAAGACGGCAAGATCGTTGCAGAACGTTCACAGGCTGAGAACTTACGCCGCTACCAAGAGGAGGTGCATTACAACGTCTCTGAGACAATCCAACGGTACCCTGAACTGTACCGAGGGAATCTGCAAAAAATGCAGGACACCTGGGCATGCCTGAGAGCGCCAGGTTTGACGGACCGGAACGACAGACGCAGGTTAAGCAAAGCATATCGCACTGCTGAGCCAATGCATGTCGCATATCAGTACAGCGTATCCTGCTTTGGCAAAGATTACGAGTTCCTTAATGCGTGTGCTGATTTGAAACTTTTACACCAACCTAAGAAGCCAACAGTTCGGTACGTAGGAAAGGCGGGTGGACAAACTAGAAAAGAGATAGAGAAGAACATAGATGAGTACTTCGCAAGTGCCAAGCCTTATAGAGGGGAGGACAAGTCTGAGCCGGTACTGTACAAAGAGGCTGACACCACACTGAGCCGGTTCCTGAATGCAGGCACGGTAGAGACTGGTAAACATAAACGGGGTTCGTTTGGTACGTTGCACCACTACATCACACCTAAAAACAACACACCTGCCTTCCTGCTTCAAAAAGGCAACGGTGCTTGGTACCTTGCTAAGTCGTATCGCAAATCGTTCGAAGTGCAGCGCAAGGAACTGTACCTTGGTATGGATGTCTGCCACCGAGGTGCTAGCGCAGAAAAGAAAAGAAGGCAGGCACTGCGGTACTGCACGAAGAAAAGTAAGGCAGCATTCAGAGCAATGAGTCCGCACAACATCAGTTTTGCCATGCAACCACAGCCGTACACCAAAGACATAGCGAATGCGCTGGAAGGTTGGATGGAATGGCGCAGCATTCGCTATGCGCTGCGCCAAGCAATCGCAGCGGATGACCCATTGCGCCTAGCCGGTAGCATAGGAAGTGAGGAAGGGGGAGGCTGGAGCAGCATCTACACCTCTAGCAGCAAAGAAGATGATCAGATAGATGCGATGTCAAAGCAGAGTCTGTTGTCTACGCTGGAAGGGCACTATAAGCAACTGGACGCAGCACACCGTTCTGCTCGTAATGGGGTTTTCAACTACAACACAGATGACTACGACTATAACGAACAAGACAAGAACACTGCACTGCTCAAGACTAATGTTTTGGCAAGGTTCGTTGTTACAGACGATGGTGAGGACGAGGACAGAGAGACGAAAGAACTGATAACGGTAGAGGAGACGCCAAGGGAGGAACCCAAGGATGAAAAAGAAGAGGAGGAGCCTCTAAAGAAGAAACCTAAACGGAGATTCAAGGAGCAGAGCAGTAAAGAATTTCAGCGCATTGCGGATATGAGCCGTTCAAACATTGGCACTCGCATACGAGGAAACCTCACAGCCGTATGGGAACCACTTCACTACTGGGTATCTGCAGCCAAGAAGTTCACAGTCAACCAAGAGGTGCTGTGTACTGCGTGCGAACAGATGCAGCCGGTTCTGCCTACCTACACGAAAAGCATTGTGCTGTTGTGTGGGCACAGGCGGCCTGTGTGCATATGGATGCCGCTCAACAAAGCCTGACACGTTCGTGCCATTCCCCAGGCAACACACTTCCTGAAACACTGAATAAATTTCAACAGGCCCTGCCTACAGGTTGCACTGTGAGCAGAGCCCTAACCACGATCTGAACCTACGGAGGGTTCAAAACCATGGCTGTAGAAAACGTAGCACTTCCAACCGAAACCAGCAAACACCTCAATTTCCTATCCGCTGAAGCCAGTCTAGCATTCGTCCTGGCCGGTACTGCCCAGAACGCAGAGGACGCACAGTACGCTTCCCAAAAATACAGCACGGCTCAGGACGAAGCCCAACGCATGGGTTATCGCTTAGCGCTGCGTAGCAGTAAGCACGGCGTCTACTTCCAAGCGGTGCCCTTGTTCCGGCTGAGGTTTGCCTCTGAGCCGGACTTTCCCGCATGGCTGTGTACGTGGCTAGAACCGGAGGAACTGTGAGCCAAGAAGAAAATCAGGTCTTCAGCACAGACAAACAGGGGAGGACGGTATGCTCTTCGTTCCCAAAACTGACATTCGCCTGTCGCAAAGATGCAGAAAAGTTCTGCGCTCGTATCGTGGCTTCAAATAAGAGAAGGAGCTATGCGTTGACACTGCATAACACAAAGGAGGAAACACAATGAAACGCTTTGCAATCGCCATGCTTTTACTGTTCCTGTTCGTAATGTGTGGCTGCTCTCCCAGTGCTCATTACGAGGTTCGCAGCGTACACGCCTCATACTGTGATGACTGCGAACCTGAAAAAAGGCTAAGAGACACAGTGTTGGTACGGGTCAACGTTGACACCGGCAGTATGTGTGCTGTGGGAACAGCCTCTGCAGTTCTTACAGACAATGACGGGTATGCAACGTCAGCAATCCGCTCATGCGTAGACACTCGTAAATAACCAGCGCTGGGTTCTGTGGTAGGAATCCAAAACTTGAGGACATTCACAATGAAACGCTTTGCAATCGCTATGCTTTTCCTGCTCGCAACACTGGCAGCGTACGGGCAGACTGGTACGTACATGGTTATGGAATCCCATGCAAGCCGGTTTGTGTGCAAGGGAATGGCCTGCACCTTCGTCCCATCTACATACGTCTTGAAGCATGGGACTGTGCTAATCCGTGCTCACTGCGATGTGCTTATCCGCTGGGAAGGACACTACGACAGTTGTGAGCATTTCCCTGACCCGGAGGTGCCTGTTGGGGAAAACCTTAATATGTCAGAACATGGGAACAGTATTGATTGGGTTCCTGTAGGAGCCGATGGGAGAAGCTATGCAGACGGCGTAGGGTTCGCTGTGGATTCACGCAAGGTGCGTTGATGCAATTAAATGAGTTTTGCAAGGCGAACACAGGGCAGGGCTCAGCAATGGGCTCTGCCTTTTTGTTTTTCAACTGGCCTTTGCCATATAATTCAAACGGAGCAGGAAAGCCTTCAGTTTAGCCATTCGGTTCAAAAACTGTACGGCTGGTGCTCCAATGATTTTTCCTGAGAAGATTCCATCCCACATCTCTTTCCAAGCGTTCATAAATAAGGTGTTGCGCGGTTCAAAGTACTGCGTTTCTCGGCTGAATACCAAACCGTCTGGATACAGGCTCCACGCCAGTTCCTGACGCTGCTGAACCGTCCCGGTTTGCCACGCCTTGAACAAATCCACGATGTTCTGCTGTGTCTCTTCAAGCAGTCCCTGCATTGTCGTAGTCTCTGCATCCAGCACGTTTAGCTGGGTTTCCACATCTGTCTGTTGCTGGGCGACATCTTCTTTCAGCATGGCGAAGTCTTCTGCAGTGATTTCATCATTGACCTTTCGAAGCAGAATCTTCCGGTTCAAAGTCTTCACCTCTGCAAGCCGGTTGGAAAGCCGTCTGCGTTCAGTTGTGATGTGCTCCAGACGGTTCGTCCAGTATTTCTTGGCTAGTTCAGGCAGCATGTCAAGGAGTTCCTGTGTGGGCTCCATCATGCCCAGAATCCCGGTAAAGGCTCCCTCCACTTCCTCACGGCTGGCACTGACGCGCACAGGGCACTTGGGATTCCAGCACCAATAACGGGCGTATTTCTCTTTGCGGCCTTTCACCCAGCCTGCTGTAAGCTTCTTGTCACAGCCTGTGCAGCGGACGAAGCCCTTCAGCGGGAAATCATCGTTCAGCTTCTTGTGTACGACAGGTGCAGCAACCTTACCGTCTAACGCATCCTGCACTGCATCGAACAATTCTTGTGACACTAAGGGCTGATGCAGCCCTTTAATTTTGTTTTCTCCCGACACAACCCAGCCTGCATAAATCTGATTTCTCAAGAGCCGTGATAGCGTTTGCTTCGTGAGCGGCCTGCCCTTACGTGTTCTCAAGCCAAGCAGGTTGAGCCTTCGTAGAATTTCCTCCAGCGTGTAGCTGCGCGGTGCCACTAGCTCAAAGGCTTTTCGTACCAATTCAGAACGGTGCACATCTACCTGCAGGCCTTCTTTGGAGTTGAGGTAGCCGATTGGCGCGAGCCACAGCCATCGGCCTTGCTGCACACCAGCAGACATGCGGAAACGAATACGCTCAGAGAGATTGTCAGAGAAGAACTGGTTAACCACACCTAGCAGGTTCACTGACAACTTTCCCGCTGCGCTGTCTTCGATGGTTTCATCACAGGATATTGGAGTGATGCCCAACTGCTTGAACGTTGCCAGCGTTACTGATTGATCTGCAACATTCCGCGCTAACCGTGACAGATCAGCGAAGACCACATGCGTGACTTTGCCCTTGTGTTTGCGGCAGTAGGACAGCATCTCTTGGAAGTGTGGCCTGTCAGTCGTTCTGGCGGAATCCACATCAGTGAACGTCTTGGTGACGTGCAGTCCTTCGCGTGTGCAACGATCATGCACCTTGCGTTCCTGAGTGGGTAGATTGTGGGTACGATCAGCCTGTGCTGGGTCAGAGACGCGGATGTAAACGAGAGCACTCACCGGCTTTATTCTACAGAGCCACGCGGCAAACGGCTGGGAAAATTACTACGGACACGCAATGCAGAAGATGGAGGAGCCCTAGCGGTACCCCCAGCCAATGCCAAGCGTTCTCCCTATGGAGGAGCCCTAGCGCGGACCTAGGGGTTTTCTGAGCATCTATGCCCCCGGCTGCCGAAGGGTGGTCATGTCCAAGGGTGTGGGTGGCATCAAAACCTGTCAAGTGATTCCCCCTAACCCTAGGCGAACGTTAGACGAAAGGCTTCGCTATTCCTTTGCTCCTCCCCGTTTCGGAGTTCGGCGGTCACTCTGTGGAATGGTCAGGCGTGCGCGTGGCGTTGCGCTAAGGGATGGTCAGGAGAAGGAGGGTGAGAGCTACTTCGCTACGGGTCTGCTCAGGATGTTCTGCACAGTCTTCGTTGTGAACTCTTTGCCGTAGCGCGTGCGTGTGCCTTCAGCATTCAACCGCTTGGCAATCGCGTAGCTGCTGACGCCTGAAGCTTTCTGCTTTCGGATGCGTGCGATCACTGCGTGCTCTGCGTCGTAGTCATGGGATGGATGCTCACCATAAGGCCAGCGACCTTCAACGCGCTTCGTACCGCGCCAATGCTTCTTGCCTTGCTGCAAACGCGCTACGGTTGCGTCTCGATCCATCTCAGCGAGCATGCCGTTGACGCCTCCCATCACTGACTCACAGAGGTTCGTCCCGTTCGCATCTAGCACGGCGATGCTGTTGTCACGACAAAGACCGATGAAGGACCAGTAAGCAGGCTGCGTGCGGCCTATTCTCTTTGCGTCGTAGCAGAGCACAGTGTGTACGCCATTGCCCAGCAGCGCAGCGATCAGCAACTTCCCCTGAGGACGCTGATGCATGTGCAGCTTGCCAGTGACACCATCGTCTGGGAACTCCTGGGCGATCCCGTAGCCATTGCGCCCAGCGAACGCTATGCAGGCTTCGCGTTGAACAGGCAAGCCTGCTTTGTCTCCTACACGGTCATCACCGCTCGTTCTGAGGTACAGGAAGGCCTTTGTCATGGTGTAATCTTAAACTTATAATTACACCAAAGTCAAGCAGGTTCCTAAGTCTTTTGCTTTCAGTCGAGCATACTGAAACTTCCCACTTTGCCCTTGCCTGGGCCTGGGAGCCCTGGGCAGGCGTGCGCCGTGGGGTGTCCTGCCTCCAAGAACGGGAAAGGCTTGTAGGACGCCACAGGAGCGCGGAGAAGGCCGAAGCAGGGCAGGGCATGGCTCTGCAGATCGCTCGTCTGGTGCACAGGAAACGCAAGCACGGCGTATCCTAGGCGAACGTACAGCGAAGGCTGGGCACCGGCTTAGCGTAGGCTGAGGACCGGCTTAGCGTAGGCTGAGGACCGGCTTGGATGCTCTGGGGGACAAAGCACTTTGCAATGCAAAGGCAATGCGAATGGCTTGGGTTAACGCTATGTTGTTTATTTTGTGTGAGATAGACTATGGAAACGTGCTACGCATGGCATGGCAAACGCTTGGGAGTCACCGCGCTATGCTGGGCGGAAGCCCTGTTGATGCTGTGTAAGTGCTTGTATTTGAATAAGTTGGAGGATAACACAAGGTTACAACCAACCGCGCTTGGCTGTACGCGGTGAAAATGGTACGGAGAAAGGCAAGGCGACCGGCTTGGGACTACGTTGTGCTTCTGTCCTATTACGGTACTCTGCCTCAGGGCGGCTTCGTGTACAGCACCGTGTACCGTGGGGCAGGACGCCTAGGACGAATCGCAACGCGCCGGTGCATCTACAGAGGCTCTGGAAGGCGTAATTCAGTGAGAAAAGCATGGGAGGATGCTAGGGGTCACCCAGAAGGAATGCAGGGCTGTAAGTAGACGATGAATTGGTCGTAGGCGTGGCAGTCTGTGAGGCAGGACGCCTAGAAAGCAGAAAAGCCCCCAGCCGCGGGACGCTTGGTGTGCGCCTGACTGGGGGCATGGTTCTATCTGAGTTGAATGCTGGTGGATGCTGGGGCAGTTCGCGGAACAGGTGCATAGCGGTTGGCTTGGCCTGTCCTGCCGTCATTGAAGCCTTGCTCATAGCCTTCCCTGACGTGAACAGCACGCATGTCCTGAATGATCCGCACATACTTCGGTAGTTTCTTACGTCTCTTTGCTTCTTCGGCTGCTTGCCGTTGCGCGAGTTTGGCCGCACGTCGTGCAGCAACCTGGGCTTTGTGCTGTTCTATCTCGGCGCGTCGTGCCATGCGCTTTTCCGCACGCCTCCGCTTCACCCTCGCACGCGACCACTCGCGTTGCTGTCTACGTTTAGCGTCTTTCTTCCTCTTGGCCTTGCGTGCATCTGCTTCTGCGAGTTCTAGCAATAAGGTATCCAGACGTTTACTCATGGGTTCGTCTCGAATGACTCAGCTTTAATCCAACTCGGTCCCTCTGCATTCCGTTTGGCTTGCTCCCTTACTCGTTTGTCCCAATCAATCGGCTCCGTGCCGTTGTTCAGTGTGATAGTCATCTCAACTTTAGTGATTGGTGTTTTCGTCTCTTCTTTAGACAACTTCTGACGTACGAGTGCCTGACCCGACACCACATCTACGTGTTCAAGTAGCTGCGTAATCTGTCCTAGTTCGTGAACTGATTCGTTCTTCTCTGCAGTCTCAAGACCTTTCTTGATGACTCTTTCCACCAAAGTTGTTCCTGTAGTCGGATCGGACGTGTACGCTGCGTTGATAAGTCTCTTCTGTGCATCTGCCGTGAGTGCTTCGGCCTTTGGTAGAAACTTTCCGGTGCGTCCTCGCGCTGCTTGCACCATCTTGCCTGCAGCAGTGTTTGGAATCATTTCTAATTTGGTCTCAGTCTTGACCAAAGCAGTTTCAGCCTGCCTAGCAAGCGCCGCTTTAAGTTGAGCTTGCAGTTCTGGGCTTGGTTCTGATGTTCTATCTAATTTTCGTTTACTCATTGGCTGTCTCCTTGTTGTTTTTGAGATACGCACGGTACGCACGCAATGAGTTGACCACGTATCTCCTAGATTGGTTCGTGATCCTTGAGAGGTAGCGAACGCAGTCAAAGGTGGGATCAACACTCCAGCATTCGTACAAAGTGGCTGCACTCATCTCGAAAGTGTTATCATCTCGTTCAGAAAACAATTCTGCTGCTTCGCCACTCGCTACGAATTGCACAGATTTATCTACGATGCGCATTGCTGCCTCAATGGCACCAAGGCAGGAAGCAAAGATGTCGAGAACTTCGCTATCAGCAACGCTGCTCCTTACAACACTGCTTAAGCGCAACCACCTTGTGTACTTGCGTTCTAAAGCGTGGTGCAGATGCTGCAGTCGAGCAGCCGCACGTTCGTGGGGCAGATATGAGAGCTGCTCGGCAATCGTTGGAATGTCTTTAAGCTGTGCAATGTCTTCCAACACACATTTGCTGTGGGCTTTTCTTTCCAGTTCAATCTTCCATTTATTGAAATCGTTCATGAGTCTGTTGGTTCCTTTCGTAACTAGCACCTTCGTGCTGTTCTGGGGTGATGCAGGGTAGGTCTACAATGTTCCTGTGAAAATCTTGACGCACACAGAGCGGATTCTGAGCGACTACTGCGGGAGTGAAGCTCAGGGAGTCCTGCTCGCAAAAGTTGTAAGCCTGCCTGAAAGTCCTAGTGAGCAAGAGATACAAGATGCCGTGCTATTGGCATTTGTTCGCGTGAAGGAGGCAACACAGGGCAGGGTTGCTGTAGAATTTCTAGGCGGTGAAAGAAGGGATACGCTGAGACTATGCTAACTTTCGGTCCTGCTCCTGCTCCAGTTGCTTATGACCCAGAGCACCCCTGCGCAGCATGGTGGGCTTCCCACGGTGCTACGTTCACTGCAGGGCGTGTTGAGGGACTGCCGCTCACAGCCCCGTACACACCCTGCCTTCGATTTGATCACCTGTTCTTCTCTCACAGTTAACCTTACTGCTCTTTCGGGAAGCGTATCTTGCTGGACTTCAGCAAAGTGCGTGCGCTCCCACCAGATTCCAGCAAGTTGATGTTTCCATCTGCGTCCACCTCAATTTTGTGCTCATATTGAGAGGGATGGAAGTCTGCTGCATCGTTTGCCAGAACTGGAGTAG
>Ga0116112_1000917_pt1 | contig 20927 bp, 22 predicted proteins | sample June2015DPH_8_15_FD_89721 | JGI IMG/M metagenome (GOLD analysis project Ga0116112, IMG submission 89721) | Peatland microbial communities from SPRUCE experiment site at the Marcell Experimental Forest, Minnesota, USA - June2015DPH_8_150 | ecosystem: Environmental > Terrestrial > Soil > Wetlands... | reverse complement strand
TTCCGCAAGCGGCTCAACCCCAGTGGGCGATCCCGCCTGCCGGAAGGCTGGTCAAAGCAGGTCCCGGTCTGGAGGCAGCGGGAGCACGTGCTCATGATGCGGGTGCACCACGGCTTCTTCCTGACCATGGGTGTCGATAATTGGCGCAGGTTTCGGGACGTCATCACCCTGACCTATGATGATCCGGGTTTCGTTCGCGAAGCCATGGTCCTCCAGGGTGAATTCGTGGCCGCGCTGACCGAACGCGCCCTGCAGGATGTGGAGATCGATGCCGCCATTTTTAGCGAGCCCATCGGTGGAAACCACGGGCCATTGATCTCCCCGCGGATGTATGAGGAATTCGTGCTCTCCAGTTATGCTCCGGTAGTGCAGGTATTGAAACGGAAAGGGGTCAGCACCATCATCCTGCGGACCTATGCCAATGCGCGCGCCCTGTTACCGGTCCTGCTCAAGAACGGATTTGACTGCCTGTGGGCCTGTGAGACTGACGCCCGGGCGATGGATTACACCTCCATCCGCCAGGAGTTCGGGCGCGACCTCCGCCTGATCGGCGGCATCGACCTGGACGTACTCCGGGAGGGGAAGGAAGCCATTCGCCGTGAGATCGAGGAAAAGGTCCCGTCACTTCTGGCGCAAGGGGGCTATGTCCCATTGGCCGACGGCCGGGTTCGGCCGGAGATTCCGTTGGAAAGTTATTGCTACTACCGAGAATTGCTCGAAAAAATCACGAGGCGCTAGGGGGAGGCAGTGCGCTGTTGAATATCCCATAGGGTCAGCAGGGCAATGTCTGGCATGAGTCAGAAAGGCAGCTTGCAATCCGTCGCTGTGGTTTTCGAGGCGACAAACGGCGGGTGGAACACTACCCAGGCAGATCTGGTTTGGTAGAATAGACCTATGCCGACCCTGAATCTGGAACGCTTGACGAAGCTTCAAGCGCGCAGCTTCCATATGCTGCCCAAGATGAAAGTTAAAACTCCTGCCGAAGCCCTGGATTTCGTCAACGAACGGGGTTTCATCTTTTTTTGGCCGGTGAAGGGGATTCATCTGCCCAGTCTGTGGACAGCCGTCGCCGGCGATCGACCGGTCCCGGATGAACACGACGACCCCGGTCACATCACCTGGGGCTGGAAGGACAATGCGCTCGGCAAACGCCTCTGGTACTACGGCAAGATCCTGCATCGCAAAGCGACATTCATATCCCTGGAGATCGCTCCGTATTTTTATGCCCTATCCGAAAATTACGGGGACATCCAGGAGGACCATCTGCTGGCCTACCAGGAGGGCCGCCTGACGCTGGCCGCCAAGCAGGTGTACGAGACTCTCCTCAAGGAAGGACTGATGAACACCATCGACCTGCGGCGGGAGTCGCATTTGACCAGCAAGGCCAGCGATTCCGAGTTCAACCGGGCACTCGAGGATTTAATGGCGGATTTCAAAATTTTACCGGTCGGGACGGCGGAGGCCGGGGCCTGGCATTATGCCTATCAATACGACCTCACGGCCAGACATTTCCCTGATTTGCCTGAGCAGGCCCGCAAGATCGGGGAATCCCAGGCACGGCAAAAACTGATTGAGCTCTACCTCGATTCCGTCGGAGCAACCCAGCTGCGCGCGGTGACCAAGCTCTTCAACTGGCCTCCCGAGCTGGCGAAGCGTACACTTGCCCACCTGGTCCAATCCGGCTTACTGGTCGAGGGGTTGTCCCATCCCCAAATTACCGGGGACTGGTTCGCACTCCCGGAACTTTGCACTTAGCGAACAAGGAGGATTCATGGACATCGCCATCATGATCGAGGGCCAGAACGGCCTGACCTGGGAGCGCTGGCGCAACCTGGCTGCGGCGGTCGAGGACCTGGGTTTTGTCGGAATGTACCGGTCAGACCATTTCACCAACGCCTCCCCACCCGACAAAGAATCCCTCGAGCTCTGGGTATCGCTGACGTGGCTGGCGAGCCATACGCGGCGTATCGAGTTTGGCTCCCTGGTCTCGCCGGTTTCCTTCCGCCCGCCAGCGTTGACGGCCCGCATGGCCGCTGCGGTGGACGACCTGTCCGGGGGCCGCTTGACCCTGGGCCTGGGGGCAGGCTGGCAGGAGCGAGAACACAACCTATTCGGTTATGAACTTTTGGACTTGAAGGCTCGCTTCGACCGCTTTGGAGAAGGTCTGCAGGTGATCAACCTGCTGCTGAAAGGGGATGCCCCGGTTTCCTATTCGGGCAAGTACTTCCAATTGCATGAGGCGATCCTGTTGCCGCGCCCTGCCCGTCCAGGCGGCCCCCGCCTGCTGATTGGCGGTAATGGCGAAAGGCGCACGATGCCCTTGGCAGCCCGTTATGCAGATGAATGGAACCTCATCTTTTCCCGGCCATCAGAGGTGATTCGTTTGAACAAGGCCCTCGATCAGTTGTTGGCCGTCGCAGGGCGACCGCCAGAGGCGGTCATGCGTTCCATGATGACCGGTCTGCAATTCGGGCGGACGACGAAAGAGCTTTCGGGGAAACTGGAAGCCCGCAACCAATCCGCCGATGACCTGCGCAAGCGGGGTTTCCTGGTCGGGGTAGGGGAGCAGGTGAAAGAGCAGCTTACAGATCTGGCGAAAACCGGCCTCCAGCGGGTCATGCTGCAGTGGCTGGACCTCGAGGATTTGGAAGGCCTGGCTACCCTGGCTAAAGCCGTGCTTTGATGAAAGATACGGGCGGCCGTTGAGGCCGCCCGGTTATTCTTAGCAGATGCGGGGCAATAATTCGCCGGTCGGAAGATCCACCACCCTCTTCCCCCCGATCGAGGTCCGAGAGGTCACCAGGCCGGGGTGTTCAGCCACGACCTGCCCGATGATGGCTGCGTCCTGGCCCAGCGGGTGGGCGCGCATCGCGGCGACCATGGCTTCGGCGTGCTCGGCCGGCACGACCGCCACCAGCTTACCCTCATTGGCCACATAGAAGGGATCCAGACCCAGCATCTCACAGGCTGCGTTCACCTCCACCCGGATAGGGACTTTCTTTTCATCGAATTCGATCCCCACCCTGGAGGCAGATGCAAGCTCGTTGAGTACGGCTGCCAGACCGCCGCGGGTGGCGTCCCGCATGCAGTGGATGTCTTTTGTAACGACCAGCATGGCGTCTACCAATCCATTCAGCGGAGCGGTGTCACTCTGGATCTCGGTCTGGAAGGTCAGCCCCTCACGCACGGACAGGATGGCGATCCCGTGGTCTCCGATTGAACCGCTGACCAGCAGGGCGTCGCCCGGGCGGGCGCGATCCGGGGCGACGTTGACTCCTTTTGGGATCACGCCAATACCGGAGGTGTTGATGTAGATCCCATCGCCGTGGCCTTTCTGGACAACCTTGGTATCACCGGTGGCGATCTTCACCATGACTTTCTTGCAAGCCGCCGCCATCGAGTTGGCGATTCGGCCGAGGGTCTCCATCGGCAGCCCCTCCTCCAGGATGAACCCAGCCGAGAGGACCAGCGGCCTGGCGGCGCGCATGGCAAGATCGTTAACCGTCCCATTCACGGCCAGTTCCCCGATGTCGCCCCCGGGGAAGAACAGCGGGCTGACCACGAACGAATCGGTCGTAAAAGCCACCTGGCCGGCCGGAAGATCGAAAGCGGTCGCATCGCCCATCTGGGCCAGCAGGTCATTATCGAATGCCGCTGCAAACAGATGCTGGATCAGATCCGCCATCATTTTGCCACCCGCGCCGTGACCCATGACGATGGTCGGGTAATTCTGAAGGGGAACAGGGCAGGTCCAGCCGAGCAGGTTCAATTTTTGAGTGCTCATGATTTTCCTTTGGCCGCTAACCGCCCATAGCGGTAGTAGGCCGCGCAAGCCCCTTCGGAGGAAACCATGGTCGCGCCGAGCGGCCGTTCGGGGGTGCATTCCTTGCCAAAGGCTTTGCATTCCACTGGTTTTTTGATGCCTTGCAAAACGAGCCCGCTGATGCACAGCGGCGATTCCCTCGTTTCGATCGCCTGCACATCCGGGAAACGCTGCTCGGCATCGTACAAAGCGAACTCCGGCCGCAGCCGATAGCCGGACTGGGGAATGACGCCGATGCCTCGCCAGGCCCGGTCGCAAATCTCAAAAACGCGCTGGATGACCGCCTGCGCGGGCCGATTGCCTTCCCGGGTGACCGAGCGGGCATAGGCATTGCGGACTTCCTGACGGCCGGCTTCTAGCTCCTGGACACACATCAGAATCCCATGCAGCAGGTCGACCGGCTCAAAGCCGGTCACCACGATCGGGATCCGGTACTGTGCGGCGAGTGGTTCATACTCCCAGTAGCCCATCACGGTACAGACGTGGCCAGCGGCCAGGAAACCGTCCACGCGGACGTCGGGCGATTCCATCAACGCCCGAATGGCTGCCGGCACGGTGACATGGGAGACCAGAACTGCGAAGTTCTGGATGTTCTGGGCCTTCGCCTGCACGACTGCCATCGCATTGGCGGGGGCGGTGGTCTCGAATCCGATCGCGAAGAAGACCACTATCTTTTTGGGGTTGTCTTTGGCGATCTTCAAGGCGTCGAGCGGTGAATAGACGATGCGGACATCGCCCCCGGCGGCCCGGACCGCGAATAGATCGCGCTCCGAACCTGGCACGCGCAGCATATCCCCATAGGAGGTGAAGATCACCTCCGGGCGCATGGCCAGGGCAATGGCTTTGTCCACCAGCTCAAGCGGGGTCACACAGACCGGACAGCCAGGTCCGTGAATCAGGGTGATCTCCTGCGGGAGCATCTCATCCAGGCCGGATTTGATGATGGAATGGGTCTGTCCGCCGCAGACTTCCATCAGCGTCCAGGGTTGGGTCACGGCACGGCGCAGGTCGGAAAGCAGTTTACCCGTCAGGTCGGCGTCGCGGTATTCCTCGACGTACTTCACACCGCCGTTCCTTCTTCGCTTCCCAGCGCGTCGATCTGCTTCAAGAGGTCCATGGTTTCCAGAGCCTCTTTCTCGTCGAGGATGCTCAAACCGAAGCCGACATGGATGATTGTGTAATCGCCGACCTTGACGTCGGGCAGGTATTCCATACAGGCTTCCTTGATCACGCCCCCGAAATCGATCCTGGCCATCTGCATGCCGTTGGTTTTGTACAGTTCGATCACCTTACCGGGGATTCCTAGACACATTCGGCACCTCTAAAGTTATTCATGAATATGTTCCTGCTGATTATCTTCCGTTTCGATCTCCAGGCTGGAAAGATAAACCCCGTTTCCGCCGGTGATCGCGACCGGGAAACTGCCGCAGTTTGGGCAGGCCGCGAAAAGATCATCGACCTCGATGTTGCGACCGCAGGTATTGCAGTGGGCGGTGCCGGGGACGCTGGCAAACTCCAGCACGGCGCCTTCGGCGAGGGTACCTGGGGCCAGGGAATTGAAGTAGAACTCAATGGACTCCGGGGTGGCGTCCGAGAGGGCGCCGATGGACACCTTGACGCGCCTCACCCGGCTTGCGCCCGCTTCCCGGGCATGGGTCAGGACATGTTCGAACAGGTCTTCGGTTAGGGCGCCTTCATGCATGAGATCATCTCTTCGCGGGATACTTCTAAAGCGGAACTATGATAGCACCGCCCGGGATTTTGTCAATGCTTTAATCTTGCTTGTTATCTACAAGCGTAGGTTCAACCCTCAAGTGCAACCAGGTTGGTCAAAGAGAGGTAAGCTGGTGAAGGATAATGCTTCTCCGACGACCAAGCCAAAGGAGCACTATGAGGTTCTACCACCAGCTTACCCAAGCACAACGATACCAGATTTCTGCCCTCCGGTCACTAGGTCATACCTATGTGGAGATCGCCCAGGTGATCAACGTCCACAAGTCCACCGTAAGCCGTGAGATTGCCCGCAACAACACGTATCGAGGCTACCGGCCGCTCCGGGCTCAATTCAAGGCCATGAAGCGGCGGCGGAAGCCGATCTACCGCATCACGGAGGCGTTGTGGCTCCAGGTCGAAGAGCTGCTCCGGCAGGAATGGAGTCCCGAGCAGATCTCGGGCAGGCTGAGACGCGAGCAGGGGATCGGCATCAGCCATGAACGGATCTATCAATACGTCTTCAAGAACAAGCACGACGGCGGAGACCTGTACAGGCACCTGCGCTGCCTCAGCAAGCGCCGGAAACGGTTCGGGAAGTATGATCGCCGGGGAAAACTGCCCAATATCCAGAGCATTGAGGATCGGCCTGCCATCGTAGAGCGCAGAAAACGCCTGGGGGACTGGGAGGTCGATACGATCCTGGGAAAGCGCCAGGGGCGGGCCATCGTCACCCTCACCGAACGAAAATCCCGCTTCACGCTGGTTGCTCTGGCCGAGCGCCAGTCGTCCGCGGAAGTACGGAGCCAGATCTGCCGCTTGCTGCTCCCTTATAAAGGCCGCATCTACACCCTCACCTCGGACCACGGAAAGGAGTTCGCCGAGCACGAGCAAATCGCAAAGACCCTGGGCTTGTCCTTCTATTTTGCCCATCCCTATTCAGCCTGGGAACGGGGCACCAACGAGAATACCAACGGATTGTTGAGGCAATACTTTCCCAAATATTCCAGCTTTGAAGGCATCACCGATGCCCAGCTGGAGGCTGTGATGCAAAAGCTCAACCATCGACCTCGAAAGACACTTGGTTTTCGCACGCCATTTGAGGTATTCTTTAACCGGGCGGTTGCACTTGTTAGTTGAATCCACAAGTTGAATGAGTTCACTTTTCAGGTTTTACTAACATGCTTTAATCTTGCTTGTTATTCAAACTTTAAAAGTGAACCGTTCAAACCTGCCGGGTTGTTATGGCGCCGGATGCAGGTGCCGTTCGTGATCCATGCGCAGGCGGTGGGTAAGGCCTAGCCAGCCTTGGCGAGGGCTGCATCAATCAGGCTTTTGAAGGTGTTAAAACTCGCCGGGCCGACCAATTTCTGCCCATTGATCAGAAAGGACGGCGTCCCGTTAAACCCCAGCGCCCGAGCCTGTTGGAGGCTCTGGGCCACCTTGGCTGTGTCCTGACCCGAGTCTAGGCAGTGGTTGAATTGGGCTGCATCCAGCCCCAGTTCGACCGCATAGGCCTTCAAATCAGCGATGCTCAGTGCCGGGGCATGCTGGTACAACAGATCGTGATATTCCCAGAATTTTCCCTGGTCGAAGGCACACTGACCCGCTTCGGCTGCCTGGGGCGACTGGGCGTTGATGATGGGAAAATCCCTCCAGACAAAATACACTTGGTCGCCATACGCCTGGATCAGATGTTGGCGGACACCGGCCTGCTCCCAGCCTCGACAGGTCGGGCAGCCGAAATCCCCGTACTCGATGATGGTCACCCGGGCGTGAATGTTTCCAAGCGCCGGGTCGGCTGCCAGGCGCGTGGTAGTCAAGGGCGGGGCCGGTTGCCGCCTCAGCACGAGGATTGCCAAAGCCACCAGACCGACGAACACCAGCCCGAGCAGCACATAACGGAAAACACGGGAGGTCGATGGTTTTGGATCTTCCGGTCGATCAGATCGGGGCCTTGCCGCTGGCATTCAATTCTACCCGGGCTGGCCGCCCAAGCCTCAGTTGTTCAGCGCTCCAGCCTGCACCCATTCGGTCAAGATCTGGATCTGGCTGGGCAGCAGCTTGGGGCCACTCTTGGGCATCAGCCCTTGCGTGACCATTTGGATGAGACGGCTGCTATCCGGATTGCCGGGGACCACGACGGGGCCGTTTGCCGAGCCGGCCATCACACTGGCGTAAGTGGACAGGTTCAGGCCCCTCTGCGGGTTCGGCCCGCCATGGCAGGTGACACAGCGACTTTGGAAGATGGGTTCGACGTCTTTCGAAAAGCTGACCGAGGCGGAGGACGAGCCGCCCGATGTGACCGTCGGCGCATTCGCCGCAGGGGCTTTCGGATTCGCCGCAGCCTGGCTGGTTGTGGCGGTCGGGCTTGGGCTTGAGGTTGTCCCTGGCTGAGAGGAACAGGCGGCCAGTAAAATGCTGATACCAACGACCAGTGCTATTTGCATCATCATCCGGCGGTTGAATCGGTGTTTCATTTTAGTCACGACTACGGGAATAAACATGACTTTACCTCCTGCTAAAAACCATATAAGATGACCCCGCCCAGGAACCCCAGAACAGCTGCCAGGGCGAAGCTGACGAAATATGCCGCCACGTAGAAAGCCTTCCGGGCGCCGGTCCGGAAGAGGTCCTTGTTGCGCCAGCGGAAAATTGCCGTGAGGGTGGTGACCACCAGCAGGGTGGAGGCCAGGATTATTTTCGCCACGTGGTTGGGCGCCTGCCCGGCGTAAAAGCGGGCATTGTCCAGGATGCCGGCCGCTCCGGCTACCAGGGTGCTGACCGTCGCCAGGGATATGTTGGCGAAGGCGACCTGCTCCAGGATGCCGCTGCGCCGCCAGAGCGCCAGGATGATGAAGAACAGGGCGGAACCGGTCAGGGCGATCGGGAAATGGACGATGAGGGTATGGATGGGGTGCACGAATAACAGATCATGGATGACTCGCTGGATAAAAGCCATATCGACCTCCTCCTAGGATTTATTGCTTGCATTATAACCGGGACTTTTAAATGAGAGATTAATGAGTCCCGCTTCCTGCGAGTTTGCTCCCTATGGTTTTGGGAATGGCCGACGGACGGGTTCCGGTTGGGAGAGGGTGAACAGGATCCCCTCAGGGTCCATTTCAGATCAGGTTTTTGAGAGAGCCTGGTCCAGGTCCCACAGGATATCGTCGATGTCTTCGATGCCGATGCTCAGTCGGATGAAGTCAGGCGTGACCCCGGCGCGTGCCTGTTCCTCTTCGGTTAATTGAGAGTGCGTAGTCGTGGCGGGATGAATGGCCAGCGACTTGGCATCGCCGAGGTTGGCCAGATGGCCGAAGAGCTGCAGGTGATTGATGAACTTCGCCCCGGCGGCTTTGCCCCCCTGGACACCGAATCCCATCATGGCGCCTGCCCCCTTGGGCATGTAGCGGGCCGCGCGCGAGTGGTCGGGGTGGCTGGGTAACCCCGGATACTTTACCCAGCTGACCTTCTTGTGCGCCTGCAGGAATTCAGCCGCTGCCTGAGCGTTCTGGACGTGACGTTCCATGCGAAGGCTGAGCGTCTCCAATCCCTGCAGGAATAGCCAGGAGTTAAAGGGCGACTGGCAGGCGCCCACATCGCGCAGGATTTGTGAACGTGCTTTGGTGATGAAGGCCAATGGCCCAAGTTTCGCATAGGTAATATTGTGGTTGGCTGGATCGGGGCTGGTGAAATCGGGGAAGCGTCCACTCGCAGCCCAATCGAAATTGCCACCGTCGACCAGCGCGCCGCCGATCGAGGTGCCATGCCCGCCGATGAACTTGGTCGTGGAATGGGTGACGAGGTTGGCGCCCCATTGGAAGGGCTGGCACAAATAGGGCGTAGCGAAGGTGTTGTCGATCATCATGGGCAGGCGGAACTCCCGTGCGATCGCAGCCACTTCTTCGAACGGGAAAACATTGACATTCGGGTTGCCGAGGCTCTCCCCATAGAGCAGTTTGGTGCTGGGCCGGATGGCATTCCGGAAGTTCTGGGGGTCGCCGGGATCGACCAGCGTCACCTCGATGCCCATGCGCGGGAACGTGTGCAGGAACTGGCCGGCTGTGCCGCCGTACAGGGTGGCGGAGGAGACGATGTGGTCGCCTGCCCGGCAAATGGCCAGGATCCCGGTGGCCTGGGCTGCATGGCCGGAAGCGGTGGCGATGGCCCCTGAACCGCCTTCCAGATCCGCCAGGCGGACCTCGAACAGTTCATTGGTCGGATTGCTGATGCGGGTGTAGATGTGACCTTTCTCTTCCTGGGCGAAGAGGCGTGCGGCGTGATCGGTGTCATGAAAGGCATAAGCCGCGGTCTGGTAAATGGGAGGGACCTGTGCGCCGGTGGCGGGATCGGGTTCCTGGCCAGAGTGGAGTTGTCGGGTTGTGAACCCAAATCGATGTTTTTTTATCATTTCGGTTCCTCCTTCATGAAAAGTCAGAGTAAGGAGCCTCGTCGGTGCCAGCCGATTAGAACCGCGCCGAAGGGCCAGCGGAGGTCAGGGTTTTGGGACCTTGAACAGGCCCGCAGGGTTTGTGCCGGTCAGACCGGCGCGCCGGCCGCGCTCATCGAGCGGGGCCAGCTTGGAGGCTGTTTCCTCTGTGAGCAGCGCAATCGTGCGGTAGCAGTCGAGGCCATCCGCCAGCTCCTCCAGACCTGCATCGCTGCCCATCCAGTTCAGCCGGTCGAAGACTTTCAGGTTGACCGGTCCACGGTAGCCGCGCAGGGTCTTTTCCCCGGCCGTGTTGAAGAAGTCCTCAAAATAGGACAGCGTCAATTCGTGCAGGGTGCGATGGACCGGTTCTCGGAAGCGCAAGCCGGGAAAATTCGACTGTGCCACGGCCCCCCACAGTTGCCCCTGCTGATAGAGAGCCAGCAGGTGGTCGTCATCGCGGTCATTCGGGATGAGCTCCAGGATCTTCGGCGGGTAGCCCAGGTGCCTCAACGCCATGGCGGCAAAGAGCGCCCCGTCGAAGCAGTGGGCCTTTCGTTCGCGCAGTACGCGCAGGGGACAGCGGTAGAAATGGTCCTCGCTGTAAGGGATGCTGTTCAAAAAGGCCTGGATCCTGGCGGGGCTATCCAGACCAGCCATTTGGCGTTTTTCCGCAGGGTTTAATAGGTTAACAAATTGGCCCGCGGGCGGATCGGGATCAGGCGTCCTTGTGTTGATAGGTCTCATAACCTTGGGAGGAGAATCCCCTGTTGGTTCTGGTATTTGCCCTTTTTATCCGCATAGGAGATTTCGCACTCCTCGTCAGCCTCAAAGAAGAGCACCTGGGCGATCCCTTCATTGGCATAGATGCGCGCGGGGAGGGGGGTGGTGTTGGATATTTCCAGGGTGACGTATCCTTCCCATTGGGGCTCAAAGGGGGTCACGTTGACAATGATGCCACAGCGTGCATAGGTGGATTTACCCAGACAGACCGTCAGGACACTGCGCGGGATGCGGAAGTATTCGATCGAGCGAGCCAGGGCGAATGAGTTCGGTGGAATCACACAGATATCCCCCTTGAAATCCACCATGGACTTCGGATCGAACTGCTTGGGGTCCACGACTGCGGAGAAGACATTGGTGAAGATCTTGAATTCTTCCGCCACACGCAGGTCATAGCCGTACGAGGAGACACCGTATGAAATGACGTGATCGCGTACCTGCATGTCAGCGAATGGCACGATCATCTTCTGCTCCAGCGCCATCTTCCGGATCCAGTGGTCAGGTTTAAGTCCCATGTGCAAATCTCCTCTTCATGGATTGTCAAACCAGGAGGAACTCGGTATTAAGTCCGTCCGGTCATTCTACCGCCATTTTCCTGCCCAATGGTCCGGTCCAGGCCAGGGGTGGCGGTTTTTCATGCTGCGGGCAGGCCGCCGCGTTCGATTAGGGATTGGCGGACCAGTTTCTCCAACTGTCCGGCGCGCTCTTCCAAGGCATGGAGTTTGATCAGGAACGGTTCACCGATCATTTTCTCATGCAGGCTGGCGACATTCACCCGGACGTTGCAACCGGCGGAATCCAGTGCGGCCTGGGCCAGGGATGCCGCAGAGGCGGCGTCGCTGATGGTGTTAAGATTCCCGAGCGCGACCATGCGCTCAGCAAGGGCCATCACATTGACCGCCTTCTCGGCGACCATCAATGGGATCCGGGCAGCTTGCTGGGTGGCAGTTTCGATCGCCTGTCTGCGTATTATTTCCTGTTCGGGCGTTTCTTTGGGGAGCTTGAAGGCAGCCATCACCTGTTCAAAGGCTGCAGAGTCCTCATCCACCGCCGCCTTTAATTCACCCCGCAGGCGCTCTGCTTGGTTCAGGATTTCGGTCGCCTGTGCTTCCACCTCGGCGTATTTTTTCTTGCCGATGGTCAGGCGGGCCACCATCGCGACCAGGGCGGCACCCATGGCCCCGGCATAGGCCGCGGCTGCCCCCCCGCCCGGGGCTGCCGTCCCGGCAGCCAGCTGATCCAGGAACGGTGTGCTCTTGGCCGGACTGCCTTCTGCGGTCAGGCCGTACATGCGCTTTTCGAGCACTTGCTCGTTTCGGAAACCTTCCAGCTGCAGATACCAGGCGGCCGACTCGGTCAGGGCCTCCTGGGGGATCAGTCCTACGAGTTCGCTGTGGTGGATGCTGGTCCCATAGCGCGCCGCCTCGCGCCGGAGCGTCTCGACCACCCGGTGGACCGGCGTCTGACGGAAGTTGGTTAGGTTCATGGATACCTGCGCCCTGCCTTCCACGAGCATCCCCAGTGCCTTGACATACCGGAAGCCGCCCGAGGAGTGTCGCAGAGCCTTGGCGATCGCTTTGGCGACGGCTATGTCCGCCGTATTGAGGTAGACATTGTAAGCGACGAGCGGGTGCCGGGCGCCAATCACGGTCGCGCCCGCTGGTCCGAGGCGCGCAGGACCGAAATCCGGTTTCCGGTCGGCATTGGTCTTGATTTCTTCCCTGAGCCCTTCGTACTGGCCCCGGCGGATATCCTCCAGGTTAACGCGATCCGGCCGCAGGGCCGCTTCTTCGTACAGATACACCGGGATTTCCAACTCCCGGCCTACCCGCTCGCCTAGGCGGCGGGCGATGGCCACACAGTCCTCCATGGTCATCCCGGAGATGGGCACGAATGGGACGACGTCCGTGGCCCCGATGCGAGGGTGCGTGCCGGTGTGCTGGTTCAGGTCGATCAGTTCGGCTGCTTTCCGGATGCTGCGGAAGGCCGCTTCCTCCACCGCCCGCGGCGCACCGACGAAAGTAAGAACGCTGCGGTTGTGGTCGCTGTCCGAATGCCGATCGAGCAGGATCACTTCAGGGACAGCCGCAATGACCTGGGCGAGCGCTTCCACCACCTCGGGTCGGCGTGCTTCGGAATAGTTGGCGATACATTCTACGATTGGGTTGGGCATGGTGATCCTCGAAGCAAGATGATCTGATTATACAGGCTTGGATGTCCATCCCTTTTTAAAAGAAGCGGTTGTGGGCATCGCCCATGAGCAGACAGCCCGGCAGGGATTTCGGGAGCAGCATTTTTCAGAGCGGGTCAGATTCCACCCGATTCACACCACTGGTACGCGTTCTACTATGGGCGGGGTAGAAACGCAGTGGATCGGCCTGATAGGCCCGCAGACAATATTCCGTGCAGAAATAAAGGACTTTCCCTGCGTGTTCGTCCTTGGGGATGTAGGCAAGGTCCCCCTGGATGGGCCTGCCGCAGACCATCGGCTGGTCCGGGGGCATTTCCTGGGAGGAGGCGGGTGCGGAGGGAGGCATGCTCTCCGCGGAGTTTCTACCTGGATCGTCCTCCCGACATGCTGGTTCAGGTCCGGTTTCATTCCCTGGCATCGTTTTCATCAGCCACCATTTTCAGAGGACTTCATTTTTTGATTATTCCACGCGTACCAGTTCGATCAGGACAATTTCAAAAGGTGCGAGCCGGACGTGCTCCAGATCCATGGTCGGGGCGGCCGGCGCGGCCAGCGCAGACCGGAAGATCATTCGCAGCGAATTGTACGCCAGTTCGGAAAAATTAAGGCTTCTCATTTTCGGGGAAAAGTTTAGAATGACCAGGATGGTCTGATCGTTCGTGTATCGGAGGAAAGCCAGATAGCTCCGCGAACGTTCATGCAGGGCGGAATATTCACCAACCACCAAGGCCGGGGATGCACGACGGATGCGCAGCATCCGCCGGTAAAAGTTCAGGAGTGAACTGGGGTCTTTATCCTGATCTTCGACATTCACCCCCTTCGTGCGATTAGGATTAACCGGCAACCAGGGCAGGACCTGCGGAGGGCAGAAACCGCCGTTCGGGAGGGGAGCCCATTGCATGGGTGTGCGGTTCTTGTTGCGCGTCATGGCTGCCGCTCGCTGGAGGGCAAGCTGCGGATTCACCCCCAGGTCGTCGACAGCCGTATGGTAATACCAGATACCCATCTGATCGCGGAATTGGAGCAGGGCGGTCAGTATAAAATCGGTCATGCCAATCTCTTCGCCGTTGTACAGGAAAGGCGTGCCACGCAGGGTCAGCATCAAGGCCAGGTGGAGTCGGGCCAGTTCGGCGTCATGCTGACCATCTCCGAAGTGATTGAAAAGGCGGGGGCTGTCATGGTTGCCGAGCGTGTTGCAAGGCCAGGCCAGCGGCGAGATCTGCGCCAGGGCCGCCAGGCGTTCCTTCTGGTTCTTGCGGATGATGGCCGGCGACAGGCGGGCCGCATGCAGCAGCGGGAAATTGAAGACCAGGCTTAATTCATCTTTTCCGTTGCCTTGGTAGGATACGTCATCATCCTCCCCGACCAGCATCCGGTCCCCTGGGTATTCGTCCAAGATGAGGCGCAGTTCTTTCAGGAGGTCGTGGGGATGGCCCCACTGGAACATGAACATTTCACGCCAGTATTTTGCCACTAATTTCTTCTCAAGGGGGGTCCTGGCCACGTCCGAAAAATGGCGCAGTTCAGCCAGCGTCATAGGCACCGGATGGTTTGGTCGGTCAGGGTGCTCAAAGATGGTGCCCACGGCGTCCAGGCGAAAACCATCCACGCCGAGGTCGAGCCAGAAACGCACCGCCTGCCACATGGCGTTCTTGACCTCGGGGTGGTGCCAGTTTAGATCCGGCTGCTGCTTCATGAAATAGTGATAATAGTACTGGTCGCGTTCCGCCGCGTACGTCCAGGCAGGCCCATCAAAGCAGGACTGCCAGTTGTTGGGTGGGCGATCCACCCAGACGTACCAGCTGGATTTTGGGTTATCCCGGCTCGATTTCGACTCCAGGAACCAGGGATGCTGATCGGAGGTGTGGTTGAGAACCAGGTCGAGGATGACGCGCATCCCGCGCCGATGGGCCCCGCTGAGGAAGGTATTAAAATCCTCGAGACTGCCATATTCCGGTGCGACAGAGGTGTAATCCGAAATGTCATACCCGCAGTCCCACAGGGGGGAGGGGAAGTGGGGGGAAAGCCAGAGGGCGGTCACTCCCAGACCTTTCAGATAATCCAGCTTGGAGGTCATCCCGAGGAAGTCGCCAATGCCGTCGCGGTTCCCGTCGGCGAACGAACGGGGGTAGATCTGATAGAAGACGACTTTCTGCCACCATTTGAATCGCGACATGGAGTGCTCCGCGGGCGTCGGGTTTCAGGCATGATTGTAGCAAATTTGGTACAATCCTGCCATGTTGTTGCGTCGGCTCTGGATCTTCACCCTTGTCCTGGCCGTGAGTGCCTGCTCGCGGCCGGCAGCGGGTTCCCAGATCGACACTCCCCAGTCGATCTGGTCCACATCCGGCCCGACCGCCGCCCCTGCGCTGGTTTCTTCCCCGACCCTATCCTTTTCGGTCCCCCCCACGCGCATTCCTGGTTCGCCAATCCTGACGCCGACCCCGGATGCCCCTCATCTCCAACCTGCCCAAGCGCGCGGACCGGTCACCTATCAGGTCCAACCTGGAGATACCTTGGGAGCGATCGCCGCCCATTACGATGTCAGTGTGGGAACCCTTCAGCAGGCAAATCATCTGACGGACCCGAACACCCTGCAGGTGGGCATGTCGTTGACCATCCCTGCTGTTACCCCGCAACCGACCGGTCCCGCTTTCAAGATCATCCCGGATTCGGAACTGGTTTATGGGCCGATGGGGATCACTCTGGATGTCAACCTCTTTGTCCAGAGCAAGCATGGTTACCTCTCGGGTTATTCGCAGGATGTGAACGGCCAAACCCTGAACGGAGCTCAGATCCTCGAGCAGGTGGCGCTGGACTATTCGGTCAATCCACGCCTCCTGCTCGCTGTGCTGGAATACCGTTCCGCCTGGGTGACGAATCCCAATCCTAACCCCGACCTAGCCCAGACCCCCTTTGGTTTCAACGATGGATTTCATATCGGCCTTTACCGTCAGCTGGTGTGGGCTGCCAACGCTCTCAACCAGGGTTACTACCTCTGGCGCGCGGGTGCGGTCAGCCGCTGGGTACTCAAAGATGGTTCAACCGTCCCGGTGGATCCAACCATCAATGCCGGCACCGCCGGTGTGCAGAATTTTTTTGCCCAGCTGGATGATTATCCCACCTGGCTGCGGGACGTCTCGCCGGGCGGCTTTTTCGACACCTTTTATCTGCTCTTCGGATATCCTTTTGATCAGGCCATCGAACCATTGGTGCCTCATGGGTTGGTCCAACCGCCGATGCATCTTCCCTTCGGACCGGGGGAAATCTGGTCATTTACAGGCGGTCCGCATGCCGCCTGGGATGAGGGCTCAGCCTGGGGGGCGCTGGATTTTGCTCCTCCCGGGGAGGCCTCAGGCTGCGTTGAAAGCGATGCCTGGGTCACGGCTGTGGCGGATGGGCTGATCACACGCACCGGTATCGGGGAGGTCATCCAGAACCTGGATGGTCGCGGCTACGAACAGATCGGTTGGGCGGTGCTTTACATGCACGTCGAGAGTCGAGACCGGGTCCAGGCCGGCACCTTCCTGCATGCAGGTGACCGGATCGGCCATCCCTCCTGCGAAGGCGGGATTGCCACGGGAACCCATGTCCATATCGCCCGGAAGTTCAACGGGCAATGGATCCCCGCGGATGGAGCGGTTCCATTTAACCTGGACGGCTGGATCTCCTCCGGTACAGGAGAAGAGTATGTGGGTTCGCTAACACGCAATGGCCAGACGGTCGATTCCTTCGATGGCAAGACCGCCTCAAACCAGATTTCACGATGATCCCGCGCCCGGCAGCGGGTTCCGACAAAGGCGGTATAATCGGACGCAATGAAGTTGCGCGTGGCATTTGCAATGCAGAAGGCAACGCTTCTATTCCTTTTAATTGGCCTGCTTCTTACTGGGTGCGGCAATGACCTGTGGGGGACTTATGACCCTTATCTTACCCAGACTCCTGAACCAACCGTCTCGACGGCCCTTCCGACCCCGGATCCAACCCTGACGGCCTCCCCGCTCCCAACGCTCACGCCAAGCGCGACCCCCACAGACACCCTGACGCCATCTCCAACGGATACGGCGACCCCCTCTGGGCCGACGGACACTCCTCGACCTGTGATCCTGTACAAATCACAATCCGGCGACAGCCTGGCAGTGGTCGCCATCCACTTTGGAGTCCAGCCTTCTGAGATTTCCGCAGCAGTGGCCCTCCCTTCCACCAGTTTTATCGATCCGGGCACTCGCCTGCTGATTCCCAACCGCCTGGGCGTGACCTCGCCCTCCCAGAACATCATCCCCGACAGCGAAGTTGTTTACTCGCCGTCCGGGATTGGATTTGATACCGATGCTTTTGTAAAGGCGAGTGCTGGCAAGCTCTATGCCTACAAGGAGTACCTGACGGCCACCGGATGGCTCTCCGGTGGAGGGGATGTCCAGAAGATTGCTGTGGAATGCTCAATCGACCCACGCCTGCTGCTCGCATTGATTCAGTATCAAAGCGGTTGGGTCCAGGGGCCTGTCTCCGCCCAGTCCTCTGATGAATATCCACTGGGTTATCACAATGAAGCCTACAAAGGCCTCTACGAGCAAATGCGGCTGATGATCCAACAGCTGGCCGCCGGTTACTATGGCTGGCGGACCGGCAGTTTGACGACGCTGACCTTCCCGGATGGTCAGACCCTGAGGCTCGCGCCTAGCCTGAATGCAGGCACGGTAGCGCTGCAATACTTATTTGCCCAGCACCAGAACTATGCCGATTGGCTGAAGACCATCGATCCGACCAATGGCTTCATGGCTCTCTATCGGAACATGTTCGGCGATCCTTGGGCGCGTGACCAAGGCGTGGCGCCGCTCTTTCCTCCCGGTCTCACTCAACCTGTGCTCACCCTGCCCTTCGAAATCGGTCACCTGTGGAGTTTTACCGGAGGTCCCCACCCGGCCTGGGAGTCGGAAGCCTCTCTGGCCGCACTGGATTTCGCACCGGCCGCCGACCAGTCCGGTTGTGTTCCTTCGGACGCCTGGGATGTGGCCTCGGCCCCCGGGGTGGTCGTGCGCTCGGACTATGGGCTCGTCGTTCTGGACCTGGACGGGGATGGACATGAGCAGACCGGCTGGGACCTGCTTTATATGCATGTTGCCACGAAGGACCGGGTCCCGCTGGGGACCTGGCTGAATGCTGGGGATCACGTCGGCCACCCCTCCTGCGAAGGGGGGGAAGCGACGGGTACCCATCTCCACTTTGCACGTAAGTACAACGGGGAATGGGTGGGAGCCGGGGGGCCTTTACCCTTTGTGCTTAGCGGCTGGATGGCCCACGCAGGCGCTGAACAGTATGAAGGCACGCTCACCAAGGGAAGCCGGATCATCATTGCCAACCAGAACAGCCCCTTTGAATCCGATATCATCCGCCTGCCGGGTGAGTAGTTTCCCTCTGTGGGCCGCGTTCCGCTCCAGGGCTGTCCCCCTCATCCTGCTGACCTTCCTTCTTACGGCCTGTCTGCCCCAACCAGCAATCGTATTAACCCCGATTCTGCCAACCGGGACGAAGGCGGCGGGCCCGACGTTGACGCCGCTCCCGCAGCGACCTCAGTATGATCCAGCGGAGCTGGTGGATTATACTGCCCAGGATGGGGACACCCTACCGGCGCTGGCTGCGCATTTCAACACCACGATCAACGAGATCCGCTCCGCTAATCCCCAAATCCCGGCAGACGCAACGACCATGCCTCCGGGCATGCCGATGCAAATTCCGATTTATTATCAATCGTTCTGGGGGACTCCCTTCAAAAGCCTGCCCGATAGCCTGTATGTCTACGGCCCGGCGGTGATCGGTTTCGATACTGAGGCTTTCGTCTCCAGCCATCCTGGCTGGCTGAAGGATTTTGTCGGCTACGTCGGAGGCGCGAACCGCTCCGGGGCAGGCATGGTGGATTACGTCGCCCTCAATTACAGTATCAGCCCGAGGATCCTGCTCGCGATCCTGGAATACCAGACCGGGGCGCTTTCCCAGCCGTCTGTACCTACCAGCAGTTATGCGCTCGGCCAGGTGGACTATAACTACGCTGGTATTTATTTACAGCTGGTCTGGGCGGCCGATACACTGAACAATGGCTATTACGGCTGGCGGACTGGACAGCTGACCTCGTTTGACCATCCGGACGGTCGTACGGAGAGGCCCGATCCATGGCAGAACGCAGCTTCGGTTGCATTGCAATATTATTTCTCCCGGCATTTATCCCAGTTAGACTACGATCGTGCCGTGGGGCCGGACGGTCTGGCCCGTGTATATCAGAACCTCTTCGGCGATCCCTGGTTGAACAATCAAGCACACATCCCGGTCAGCCTCCAACAACCGTCCTTGACTTTCCCTTTCCAGCCGGGGAAAGCCTGGGCGCTGACCGGCGGCCCTCACTCAGGGTGGGGAACGATGCTGCCGTGGGCGGCGCTGGATTTCGCCCCCCCTTCTGAGGTGAGTGGCTGCGTCCCAAGCGATCAGCAAGTGACCGCCATGGCGGATGGTATCGTGGTGCGCTCCGATTACGGCGTAGTCGTTGAGGATCTGGACGGAGACCGGGATGAGCGTACCGGTTGGGACCTGCTCTACCTGCATGTGGCCACCATCGGCCGTGTGCCGGCAGGGACCGTGTTGAAGAAAGGCGATCAGATCGGTTTCCCCTCCTGCGAAGGTGGGGAAGCGACTGGCACTCATGTCCATATCGTCCGCAAGTACAACGGTGAATGGATTCCTGCGGATGGCCCCCTGGCATTCAACCTGGATGGCTGGATCGCTCATTCCGGCTCGGCGCATTACCTGGGAACATTGACCCGCGGCACGCGGGTCGTCACAGCCTGCACCTGCGCCGACGCTGCCAGTCTGGTGATGGCCGGGCCGTGATCACCTGTCCATCCGTCTGGCAGGTCAGGAAGGGCGAGGCTGGTACTTCCCTGCCTTGACGAGTTGCGCCTCTCGATCCCCCTGGATCTCGAAGACTTCATAATCGAATTCGAACGGAACGGTCTTGTCGAGCATGGCCAGGGATGGGCAGTATTTTTCCACCGAGAGCTCGATGGCGCGCAGTACGGCGGCTTCATCCACGGACTGTCCCGTGATCCTGTAGGTGATCAGTCCTTGCGTGAACACCTTGGGATGTTCCTCTGCTTGCATGATGTGCACGTCGACCTCGAAAGCGGTGATGCGCTGTTGTTTTTTCTGCAGGATGGAAATCACGTCCATCGCAGTGCACCCCGCCACGCTGACGGCCATCAATTCGAGTGGACGAAAACCGTCGTTAGCCCCGCCTACCAGCGGGTCCGCACCGAGGGGTACCTGGAAGCCGGTCGTGGCGGTTCCGGAAAAACTCAATCCTGTCTGCCAGGTCACTTTTGCGTCCATGGTTTCCTTTCTGTAACTCGGCGGTTAGAAGCCCCACCGGTTCGAAGCCTTTAGTCCCCACCTCTCTTGAATTGCCTTTTCCAGGAGGAACTGCGCGCCGCTAAGCTGCTCGGATTGAGTCCGGGAAACCTCTGCTTTTAATGCTTTATAAAATCCTCGAGGTTTAATGTCCGGAAGAGGCGCTCGCGAACCGTGCCAGGGACTTCCTGCGGATCTTCAGCACAGATGTGGTAAAGAGATATGGTTTTTCGCAGCGTGTCCACCACGATTCGGCAGTTCTCGCACTCGGCGAGGTGGCCCTCCAGCTCCAGACAGAACTCCTCGCTCAGGTTCCCGTCCACGTAATCGGACAGGTAGGTGATCAGCGAATGACACTCGGAACGGTCAAGTTGGTCCATCTTATTCGCTCTGTTCGCCAAGCCTTTCGCTATAGTATCTGCTTAACTCATCGCGCAGTCGCAGCCTGGCTCGCAACAAGCGGGTCTTGACGGCCGACTCGCTGATCCCCAGCGCCTGACCGGTCTCCTGAATGGACAGGTCTTGGAGGTCGCGCAGAATGAAGACTATGCGCAGAGTCACCGGAAGCCGTTGGATGGCCTCATCCAGTTTCC
>Ga0116112_1000915_pt1 | contig 20936 bp, 19 predicted proteins | sample June2015DPH_8_15_FD_89721 | JGI IMG/M metagenome (GOLD analysis project Ga0116112, IMG submission 89721) | Peatland microbial communities from SPRUCE experiment site at the Marcell Experimental Forest, Minnesota, USA - June2015DPH_8_150 | ecosystem: Environmental > Terrestrial > Soil > Wetlands... | reverse complement strand
GAAGTGATCAAAGCTTCCAATGGTCTGAAGCCGCTATGCTCGAGCAGTAAAACGATAAATGTTAGCCCGCCCATCAATATCGCCGGCACCAACAACTCCGGCAATCCAGTCAGGGCCGCGATTTTTAGAAATAATGTGGGGAAGAGTAAATAAACTCCCAGGGCAGCTCCGAGGAATTCCGCCAGGTCCGTCGCCATCGCGACGAGTTCCATTACAATCCACATCCCAATTCCAGCCCAGCGCGGGTAGTGATCCCGCATTGTTTCCGCTAAATTCTTCCCTGAAGCAATGCCCAGTTTGGCGGCCAGGGTTTGAACCAACATGGCCATCAGGTTGCTGGCAACAATAACCCACAACAGCTCATAACCGAATTGAGCCCCGCCCTGGATATTGGTTGCATAATTTCCCGGATCGACATAAGCTATAGAAGCGATGAAGGCCGGACCGAGGAAGGGCAATATGCGTAATAAGAAGGCTTTCTTGCTGGTACCATCCAAGACTTCATTGGCTGATTTCAGAGTACTGACATCTCCTGCTCGCACGGGCTCTTTTTCTTGTTTTGTGGTCACATCTGTTATCCTTTATATTTATAAGATTTCGATGAATACCCGCTTCGTAATTGAGGGGCCAAGCACGACCGTCTGCTTCTGCCCTTGAATCTGTAAGCGCATTACCTGGTCATAGGGTGATACAGACAATGTCTTCAGGCGCGCGCCCGGAATGAGCCCCAGTTCCTCCAGATACCGCAGAAACTCTGCATCCTGGGCGTCGACTCGGCGCACGGCGGCTTCCTGCTCCGGCTGCATGGAAGAAAGCGGGATGCTTTTGTCTGCTGGCATGACCAATTCCGCGCTCGGAATGGGCTCGCCGTGCGGGTCGCGGTCGGGATGCCCCAATGCAGCCGCGACCCGCATTTCAAAGTCTTCCGAGATCACGTGTTCGAGCTTCTCGGCTTCATTATGGACTTCATCCCAAGAATATCCGAGCGTCTGAACCAGCCAGGCTTCGATCAAACGGTGATGTCGGATGACTTCCAGCGCGGCGCGTTGGCCTGCTGATGTCAATATGACACCTTGATGTTTGCGATAGGAAACCAGCGCAGGTGTTATAGAAGATAATTTTTGCATCATACCTGTGACGGAGGCGGGTGCAAATCCGAGCCGTGTTGCCAGCGCGCTGGTACTGGCGCTTTCCCCATTCTGGGTCAGAACGTAAATGATTTTGAGATAGTCCTGGATGGAGTCGCTGATGAGTTCTGTCATAATGTTGTGTCTCTAAAAGAAATATTGTGACTAAATATATATTTAGGTTAACCTAAATTAGTATAGCTGAAAAAGAAAGCTGAGTCAAGGGATTCAACTTTATGAAGCACAACTTTCACAAAGGAAAGCAATCGGTAGTGACGAGCACATATCAAAAACGGTTTGGGCTAAGCGTCAAAATAGTGACATGCGCTTGCCAGCGTAGAAAAGCCACTGGTACGTATTGTATTTGGTATAAAGCATTTTCCAATTATGGAACAATCACTAATAGGCTGAAATTCCCCATTTCATCCAAGTGCTACACTTTCTATCTGTCTCAAAGATAAAAGCATTATAGGGTAGACCCCGTAGATTATCCTTTCTCGTCCAGAACCGCCTTCATTTTGGCGTGCAGGCTGGGCGGAGCAGCCAGCAGCGAACACGGCGGGGTGATGTAATCCGGCTGGCAGGCCAGGTTCGTTACCGTTGCACCGGCTTCCGAGGCGATCAGGCCCCCGGCTGCCACATCCCAGGGCTTGATGCTCAATTCCCAATAACCCTCCAGGCGACCGGCCGCCACGTAACATAGGTCGAGCGCAGCCGAGCCCAGCCGGCGCACGCCCTGCGATAATTTGGCAAATCGGCCATAATTCTCGAGGTTGTTGCGCGGGTTCGACCAGGCATCATAGGGGAATCCGGTCACGAGGAGGCTGCGCAGGAGTTCCGTCACTTGCGAGACCTGCAGGCGGCGCCCGTTCAAACTGGCTCCCTGGCCGCGTTCGGCCGAAAACAATTCGTCACGCATGGGATCGTAAACCACGCCCAGCGTCATGACGCCTTCATGGGCATAGGCGATCGAGACGGAGAAAAAGGGGATGCCGTGAGCGTAATTGACCGTGCCGTCCAGTGGGTCCACGAACCACTGGACGTCCAGGCGGCCGGGTACCAGCCCGATTTCCTCGGAGACGATCTGGTGCCCGGGAAAGAGGCGCTGAATTTCGCCCAGCACAAAATCTTCGGATTGGTGGTCGATTTCCGTCACCAGGTCGATGTCACCCTTGTAATCCACCTGGTGCTCCTGCTCGTAGCCCAGGCGCAGGATTTCGCCGGCCTGGCGGGCCAGCCGTTGGAGGTCTGATAGTGTCGGTTCCATGCTTACTTGTGCCTGGATTCGTCCAGGATCTGGTTGATCCGGGTGAGTTCCGCCTGGAGATATGTGCGGCCGGCCTGGGCCTGCTTGAGCAGGGTCACAGTGAGCAGTTCGAGAACGCTTGGTACGTCTTTCACAATCAGGCTGGGGTCGGAAGCAATATTCATAGTGCGGCTATTGTAGCCGGGTTTATGGCAGCCTACAAGAGAAACGCGCCTGTGGTTGTAAAAAACCAATATTCACCGCAGAGACTGCCAAGAACGCGGAGATTGAATTAATGGAGAGCGTTCGGTAACTTGCTTCGCAACCTTTGCCTGTGGATAAATCCAGTCGGCTAAATCTTTGGATGCAGTCTTGAATCAGCTTGAAACGATTTTTAGCCCGCTTTCGCGCAGCACCCTTTAAGGTAGCGGGCGTTGTTATCTGATCCGGGGGCTTTCGCGGAGCAACTTGTCCCCGGAGGGGATCCCGTAGGGACAGCCCCCCGGCGGATATGGAAATGAGTTACTCTGCGCTCTCAGCGTGCTCGGCGGTGTATATTTTCAGTGGAAACTTCCGTGTGAATCATATATCTTATTTTTTCGCCCCTCCCGGTGTGATCACAAACCAGACATTTTGGACATTTTCACCGGTGGTATCGCCGGCGACCTTATCATTTACCCAATAGTATAGTGGCCAGCCATTATAGGTAACCTGGGTGGTACCATCGGTGCGTTTGGTGGTACCCAGCATGGAAGCAGTCACACCCGTCCCGGCAGTTGGGGCCCCGCTGGTCAATAAAGGCGGCCAGGCGGTCGCGCAACTGGCATAGCAATAGCTGGTGTTTGGGGTGTCCTTGGTGTAAAGATACAGGGTCATCCCTTTCGAATCGACCAGGAAGGATCCCAGGGCTGCACTCTGGCCGACATTTACCACTGCCCCCGTCGTCGGGGCTACTGGCATCGCTGCCCCACAGGCAGAGATGATCAAGGACAGGATAAAAAGGGTGGAAAACAGGATTTTATTTTTCATTTCGAACCTCCATTTCAAGTTGGTAGAGACAATATGCCTTGGCTAAGAAACCATCCGGAATTATTGGATGTGATTTAAGTCTATCCAATCTCTATTATATTTTCGTTAGCGGATATTAATAGTCTGATTAATAATCATGCGCTGCTCTTGTCCGTCTCTCCAGCTGGGGCAATCGCATTTAAACTTTTGTGTCATTTCGAGGAGGGCGTCAGCCCGACGAAGCAATCTCCTGGCTTGCGAGGGGATTGCTTCGGGTCGGACCCGGTAAAAACATCGGGGCAGGCAAGCACCGGCCCTCGCGATGACGCATTCTATTTCTTGTTTGATCATTCCAAATGTGATTGCCCTTCTTCTCCAGACCTTGCACAATAAGAACATTAGTTCTATAATACCTGTGTTCTGCATGAAGAAGTGAACCAATTATGAATGCCTTCCCTTTCCCCCCTTTTGCATTCTTCAATCAACAAAATCCCTTATTCGTTCCTCCTTTCGTTCCGCGGAACGAACCTCATCCCAGGCAAGCGATACCATCCTTCTCCAATCTTCAATCAACCATCCTCAATCAAAAATCCCCCCATTTGTTTCGCGGAAAAATTACAAAAAGTGACCTTAATTCCCCTTGCCCATCCCAACATCCCGCATTTTTTTACGATCTCTCCAACCAATTCCAATCGGCAATCTACAATCCTCAATCCTCAATTCTTCCTAAAATTAGCCTTTCATGAGAATCGCAACGCAAACCCGCACAAAAATGCTATACTACCTTTCATTCAAATTCATTTAGGGAGAGTCGCCATGCCAAGATCCCGGATCATTATTTTCGTCCTGATGCTGGTGCTTCTGGCCAGCCTGACCACGCCGGCCGCGGCCCAGTCCGGCATCCAGGTCGTCAGTGATTCAGCCAGCCTGACTTTTCCGGACAGTATTATCTTTAACGCCGAGTTCCAGGGCGGTTCTGATATAACTTCCGTCGTGCTCGAATATGGAGTGAACCAGTTGACCTGCGGGACGGTGGATGCCAAAGCTTTCCCTCAGCTTACGGCTGGCACGGATGTAAAGGTGACCTGGACCTGGCAGATGCTCGAATCCGGCTCGCTGGCGCCCGGTACCACGGTCTGGTGGCACTGGCAGGTGACCGAATCCGGCGGGACACAGTTCATCAGCCCCACCAAAACCGTCCTGTGGCTCGATGCTGTCCACTCCTGGCAGGTCATCACCGGAGGGAACATCAACCTGCACTATTACAATGGTGATGCTTCCTTCGGCCAGCAGTTGCATGATGCCGCTGCGCAGGCGCTGGTGCGGCTTTCGCAGGACGTTGGCGTGACCACGGACAGCCCGGTGGATATCTATATTTATGCCAACTCCACCGATTTGCAGGATGCCATCCTTTTTGCACCCAGCTGGGTCGGTGGACAGGCTTTCCCCGAAAATAATATCGTCATCATCGGCATTCCGACCGACCAGTTGGATTGGGGCAAGAGCACCGAAGCCCACGAGTTGACCCACGTACTGGTTGGCCACCTGACGTTCTCCTGCCTGGGTTTCATTCCAACCTGGCTGAACGAAGGCCTGGCGATGTATGGCCAGGGCGGAGTCCAGGCCGCAGAGCAGGCCCAGTTCGACCAGGCCGCCGCTGCCAACCAGTTGCCATCCTTGCGTTCGCTGATCGGCCAATTCTCGGCGGAAGCCACGCGTGCCACGCTCTCCTACACCGAGGCGTATAGTGTGGTCAATTTTATGATTAAAACCTACAGTCGGGATAAAATGACCTCCCTGCTGCTCGACCTGAAGAATGGCCAGACGATCGACCAGGCCCTGCAGGCGGTTTATGGTTTCGACACGAACGGGTTGGAAAACGCCTGGCGCAAATCCATCGGGACAAAGCTGTTGAACGGGTCAAGCCAACCAACCCCAATCCCCACGCCCACCATCATTCCGACCTATGTACCCATCAGCGCCGCGCCAGTGGCTGTGTCGGAGCTTGTCACAACTCACCCCACACAGGCGAATGGTGCTGAAGCTCCGGTCACCGCGACGCAGATTGCACCTCCAACCCCCACCGCGCCGTCAGGGGCACTTCCAACAGCTGCCAATCCGACCGGCCTCAACATCGGCGGTATTACGCCTCTGCTCGAAGGGGGGCTGGCCTGCCTGGTCATCCTGGTGTTGCTGGCCGGCCTGGTAATTTTCCTGGTTGTCCGAGCCCAGAACAGGAGCCGAAAATGAAACCGACCCGGAAGTTGCTCGCCTTCCTGCCCGTCATGCTGGTGATCGTGCTGGCCTGCCAGCTTTCAGGTACTGCCACTCCGGCTGTATTGAATGGCTCCACAGCCGCCTCGGGCACGCAACCGTTAACCTATGTCAGCCCGGAAGACGGTGTAACTGTTCATTACCCCACTGGCTGGACCACCCAGTCCCCTGCACAGGGTGACCAGTTCCTGGTCGCTTTCGTCAGCCCTGACCAGAGCATACAATCCGAATTATTTGTTTCCCCGCTCCAGCCGGGCGATACGGCCGAATCTGTAACCGTCCAGATGGCGGGTAGCGCCCTGCAGAGGCTGACCAATATCACCACCGTGAGTGACGCTGCCCTGACGCGCAGCGATTCTGCAACCGGCTGGAGCCGGGTGGTGACAGCCACCAGTAACGGCAATGACCTGAAGATCAACCTTACCACGCTCATCTATGGAGCGCGCGAATATTCACTGCTGACCTATGGACCGGTATCCAGCTACGATTCTAACAGCCAGGATATCAACACCCTGGCGGCCGATATAAGTTTCCAGTCGCCCCTCGTCAATGGGGTCAACCGCAACCAGGCGCTTTTCCTTGCCGGCGGCGAAAGCACCAATCCGAGGGATTATGACCCGGCCACCGAACACGATTCCGGTGATAAACGCATTTACAGCGGACTGGTCTCCCTGGATGCCAACCTGCACCTGGTGGCGGATCTGGCTGGATCCTGGGATATCTCGGCCGATGGCACGGTGTACACCTTCCACCTGCGGACGAATGCTAAATTCCAGGACGGCCGGCCGGTGGTGGCCCAGGATGTCATCTATTCATGGGAACGCGCCGCGGCCCCGGCCACTCAGTCCGATACCGTCCTGACCTACCTGGAGGATATTGTCGGCGTGGCAGATATGCACAGCGGTAAAGCCCAGCATATCTCCGGTTTGAAAGCGCTCGACGACCATACCCTGCAGGTCACCATCGATGCGGCCAAACCGTATTTCCTGTTCAAATTGACCATGCCGGTCGCTTTTGTGCTGGACCAGAAAAACGTTGAATCCGGCCCGAATTGGTACCGCACGCCCAACGGCACCGGCCCCTATAAACTGGTGCGCTGGGACAGTTTCAAGTTGATGGTCTACGATGCCAATCCGTATTATTACCTGGGTGTGCCTTCCATCCCGCAAATCGTCGTTGAGTTGAATACGGGTGTTGGCATTGATATGTACGAATCAGGGGAAATTGACATGACCGGTGTTTCGCCGGCGGATGTGTCGCGCGTGCTCGACCCGGCCGACCCGTTGCATGCGGATCTGGTCAGCGGCGTGAGCCTGTGCACCAATTACGTGCTCTTCGATGTGACCAAGCCGCCTTTTGATGATGTCAAGGTGCGCCAGGCTTTCAGCATGGCATTTGACCGGCAAAAGTTCATCGATGTCGTCGACAACGGTGTCGGAATTCCAGCTGTGGGTCTCTACCCGCCTTCCCTGCCCGGTTTTAACCCGGATCTCAAGGGCTTGCCTTATGATCCAAAGCAGGCCCAGCAGTTGCTGGCACAGTCCAAATATGGCGGCCCGCAGGGATTGCCCCCTATCGTCTTCACATCAGAGGGAATTGGCAATACGGCCGGACCGGACGTGTCAGCCATGGTCCAGATGTGGGAGCAGAATCTGGGTGTGAAGATCACCATCGAGAATCTTGAACCCGACAAATATCTTGACCTGCTTTACTCCGGTCAGCACGGCCAGATATTTTCAAGCGGTTGGTGCGCCGATTACCCCGATCCGGAGAACTTCGCCGATGTTCTGTTCCATACCGGCGCGCAGCAAAATATCGGCAATTACAGTAACCCGGCTCTGGATGCCATTCTTGATCAGGCGCGTGTCGAACAGGATGTCAGCAAACGCATCCAGCTCTACCAGCAAGCCGAGCAGATCATTGTCCAGGATGCCCCGGCGCTGTTCATCTCAAACGACGTTACCTACACACTGGTGAAACCTTACGTGAAGGGCTTTGTGCTTACGCCGATCGACATTCCGATCGAACGCTACCTGTGGCTCCAGCATTAAAATAGTCGGGGCGGGAGCAAATCCCGCCCTAACTATTCATTGTATTGACTTAAGTCGTAGCTACCCCTTATGGCCGCGCCTCGGCTAGGAATTCCACCTGCGCAATTCCCGGCCCTACGCTGGAGACCGGAAAATTGAAAGCAACCGGAGCAACGGCGGTCAGCGCGGCAGCAGATTCCCAGCGCCGCACCCCGACCACGTTCCCGGCTGCATCAAAAGCGCTTGCCAGCACCCATAACGTATTCGCCGTGCCCGTACCGGTCAGCCTAACCCGGCCGGAGACATCCGCCGATTGCCCGTCAGCACCCATCTTGACCAGCGTGTTTTCCAGACTAACTGGCAGGTAACGAGTATCCCCGGGCAGCAGGCGGATGGCCGTCAGCACCTGGACGCGCAGCCCAGGTCCGGCCTGCACCGGTGCGGAAGCCTGCACCGTAACGGTGAAATGGGCTGCCAGCGGCATGCTGGCGCCCGGGGGAAGTATATCCAGCAATCCATAGACTACCTGGCTGGCAATTTGCTGCCCGCCAGAATCCAGCAAGGCGAACTGCGCCGAGATATCTTCCAGCGTTTCGGCATAGTCATTTTGCATTAAGGCGAAGCACCACAGGCCGCCTGTTGTTTCTGGCCAGCAATGCGCTTGCAGCACAGGCAGCGTGGCGGCTGTGGGGGTTGGCTCGCCGGACACTTGGCCGCCGGTCGGAATAACCAGTTTCGTACCGACCGAAAGCGCCGTCGCGGAAACCCCCGGATTGGCTGCCTGCAATGCCTGCACGCTGACGCCGGAGTGTTGGGCGATGCTGATGAATGTGTCACCCGACAGGACGGTATATGTGTAAGTTGTCGGAGTGGGCAGGATGATCTCCGTCAACGGCGGGATGACGGTGGGCGTCCGGGTGGGGGTACCAGTCTGGTACGGCACGGCAGTTCCCAGGTCCGGGGTTGCTGCGGCCTTAGGCTGGCAGGCAACCAGGCTGAGGAGAAGAAATAGGCAGGCCAGGGTTCTTCGCATGGGGAAATTATACCCGTTCCACTTGCCCCATCCCCCAGGCTGTGCTAAACTCAATTCATGGCTGATGATGAGGAATTCTTCTCTCCGGACTCCGGGGAAGACACCATGCTGCGGCAGGCCATCGAGGCGCTTCGCACAGGCGATCGGGCACGCGCCCGCGACTTGCTGACACGCCTGCTCAAAGCCGATCAGAAAAATGTCGAATATTGGGTCTGGCTCAGCGCGGTCGTGGAAACATCCAAAGAACGCCTGTATTGTCTGAAAACCGCCATCCAGTTGGACCCACAAAATGCCGCCGCCAAACGCGGCCTGATCCTGCTTGGAGCGCTCCCACCTGACGACTCGGTGCCGCCCTTCCCGGTCAACCGGCCGCGCCGCTGGGAGCAGCAGCTGGCCAGCTCCCGCGAAGCACAGGAGAAGCTGGTTGGCTGGGAAAACCCGCTGACGCGTGTGTTTATCATCCTGGGGATCGCGGTGGTTGTGATTGGCTTGGTATTTGGCGGCAGCCTTTTGTTGCAGAAAAAGGCCAGCCCGGCCATTCCCATCATTCCCACTCCTCCTTCCACAGAGACCAGAACGCCCATCCCAACCTCCACAGTTCCTCCCAACCTGCGCTCTGCCACGCCTACTTTTCTGGGCCAAACACCGCTCTGGAGGTTCCTGGATAAAACGTATACTCCTACGCCGCTTTACGTGATTACCGTGCATCCTGTTACCAGTAATAGTGCCTTTGAAGCGGGCCTGCGCTTCCTGGCCGCAAAGGATTACAAGAACTCATTGGCCCTGTTCCAGCAGGTGGAGACCCTCGAGCCGTCTGCACCCGATGTCTATTATTATATCGGCGAGATCTATAGCGCCCAGGGTAATTTCCGTGCAGCCCTGGATCAATATCAGAAAGCCATTAACAAGGATGCCAATTTTGCCCCGGCTTTCCTGGGGCGTGCCCTGGCCAATCTGGCTCTGAACCCTAAAGCAGACGTATCCAACGATTTGAACGGTGCCATCAGTATTGACCCTCATTACACTGATGCATACATCCAACGCGGCAAGTATCTGCTTTCCAGCAACCCAAGCGCGGCAGAAGCGGATTTCAGAGCTGCGGTCGAAAACTCCCCCGATTCTGCCCTGGCCTATCTCTATCTGGCGGATGCGCAACTGGCCCTGGGTGAGTACGATGTTGGTCTTGCATCCGCGCAGCGTGCTAACCAGATTGACCTGACCCTCGTTCCGGTCTACCTGGCGCTGGCACGCGGGTATATCGCCACTGGCCAGAGCGATCAAGCGGTCAGTGTACTGCAAACGTATACGATCTATGCGCCTAATGATACCAGTGCTTATCTTGTGCTTGGGGAGGCCTACAACGCAGCCGGGCAGTATCAAATGGCGGTAAATACGCTTAATAAGGCCGTTGACGCCAACCGGCGCGACTCGGATGCCTATACCCAGCGCGGTTATGCTTACTTTAATCTGCAAGAGGCCAGCTTGGCCGTGACAGATTTTAGATCGGCGACAGCCTACAATCCGTCTGACTTTGACGCCCAACTTGGCCTGGCGCGCGCCCTGGATTTACAGAAGAAACCCGGCGATGCGTACATACAAATCGAGCAGAAAGTCTCCCCGCTGGCAAAAACAGATGCAACCAAAGCACAGGTCTATTATTATGAAGCTGTCTTCTTGGAGGAGATCGGCGACAAGTTATCCCTTCAAGGCGCCGATAACGCCTGGAACAAACTGATTGCCCTTCCCGCGGATGTGATGCCCATAGAGTGGCGCATGCAGGCTTATCAATATCTCAATATAACTCCCACCTATACCCCGACGCTTATACCTACGATTATCCCCAAGTATACATCCACAACCACACCAATTTTCACGGAACCCTCCGCATTTACTCCCACACCGTACCCTACTGAGATGAGCACACCAACGGTTACGCCCTAAATACCTTCCAATAACACGTCCGGCGGCAGCCAACCTTCCGCCGGACTTTTATTTTCTGCATTGCTCGCATGGACACAATGCCCGTAGGTAGTGCCACTGGTAAATCCCGGCATCATGCCCGTCCTCCCAGACTGGCGAGATGGCATAGGAACCTACCTGTAAAATTGTCTTCAGACGGGTGGCGGAGTCATCGGTTTGCGGTGTTTCAAAAACGGCCGGATCGGGCGTATCGCCCATCCGGTCGTGCCCGCCGCGGCATTCGGCGCATGGGCAGCCCGCCCGCAGCAGGGAAAACGTATACCAGCTGGTATGTCCGTCATCCCAGAGAACAGTTAATTCTTTTTTTGCACGGTTGGCATTAATGGAAGTGGGTTTCATAAGTATTGTGCATCTATTCGAAAATTCGGAAGCAGTTCGCATTTTACGCGTGTGCCGCAAGGCTGCGCACACACAAAATGCGGTTCTTGGATGGTTTTTGGAGGAATATTTATGGAGATGGAATGGCGGTGAGATAATCCTGCACGGCCCAGCCGTCCCGAGTCGCATCATAGGAGGCGGTCAGATGCCACCATGTATAGCCGTCGGCCTGTTCCGGCCCATTGTCGACCAGGAAAACCTCTGAATCAAAGGCGGAGAAAAAGGCGGCGCTTAGACTGGGATCTGTGTGGATCCGCAGCCCAACCCCGCCGGTATTGGGTTGCACGTACACACCAATGGCGATCTGGCCTGGCGCCGGGGTGGAGGTTGGCCCCTGGGTGGGCGGAATCGCTGTCAGCGTGGGGGGCAGGGGCAGCGGCGTGGAAGTTGGGGCTGGGATGATCGTCAGAGCAGGGGTTGCCGCGGCCAGTTCCGGATTTGAATCGGCCGCCGGTCGCATTACCAGGATATATGCCAGGCTGCCGCATAGCAGCAGCACGGCAATCACCAACATTGCAATCAATACTTTGCCGTTCAGAATATTCTTCACATTACACCGGTTCGTTTTGCAACAAGTGCCTGGCCTGTGGTGGCATCAAGATAAGGATTTTTTGTTGGAGTACTTCGAGTGTAACCTGTTGCGAACCAAGCATCGTCTCACCGTCTATTTGGATCGGGAAAGGTGTTTCGGACTCAATCTGCACGGTACGGAACGGGATGCAGACCGCCATGTCTGAGGTCGTGTGGCGGCCCGCGCGGATTTCAAAAAACTGGCGGAAGGTATCGGCCAGGTTCGAGCCGGAGAATAACCAGAGATCCATCCTGCCATCATCCAGATAAGCAGAGGGAGAAATCTGTGCCAGTCCGCCCATATAATGACGGATATTGCTGGCAACTCCCAGCAGGTAGTGCCCCTCCACCAGCTTATTGTCAGCGGTGACGCGCAGGTTCATGCCGTGCCAGATGCTGGCATTCCAAACGGTGGCTGCGAAGTATTCGGATAAGTTGAGATATTTCTCGAAACGCTTGCGAGGGTCCAGTTTTTTGACAGTCATGGCATCCAGCCCGATCCCGGCCCACATCAGGAATGGCTGTCCGTTGCACAAACCCACATCCACTGCACAGGGCGGAGTTTCGACCAGTAGCTGGGCATTCTGGCGCAGCGCCCGGATGTGCGGCCAGACAAAGGCATTGATACCCATTTCGCGTGCCCACACATTGGTTGTCCCGGCCGGAAGCACACCCAATGCAGTTTGTGAGCCGATCAGCCCGCTGGCCGCCTGCCCGGCAGTGCCATCCCCGCCGATGGCAAAGACTGCCCGGAAGGCTTCCTGGGCAGCCATGCGCGCCAGTTGCGTGGTATGGCGGCCGTTAACCGATTCGGCCACTTCCACGCGCCAGCCATGGTCATTAAGCGCACGGATAACGCCGCCGATGAACGGACGTACGGAAATACGCCCGGCAGCCGGGTTATAGATGAGCAGAGCATCGGCCATGTCTTTATTATACTTGTGCCGTGTTCCTTTGGGGATTGCCATGGTTATGAATGAAGTTGGGGTGTCGGCGGAATGGACCACAAAAGTGCCGTGTTATAATCCCCGCAGGCAATCTATGAAAGAATCCCGCATGCTCAATAACCGCTACCTTATCCTTGAACAAAGGGGAAAAGGCGGCATGGCAATTGTTTATCGCGCCCGCGATACCATGCTGGAGCGTGAGGTGGCCGTTAAAGTCCTGCGCGAGAACTACTCGCGTGACCCGGCTTTCCTGGATCGCTTCCGCCAGGAAGCCAAATCAGCCGCCAACCTGTCTCACCCGAACATTGTCACCGTCCATGATTTCGGTTTGGATGGTGAAAAACTTTTCATCGTCATGGAATACGTCCCGGGCACGGATCTGAAAACGCTCATTAAACAGCGCGGCCGGTTTTCCTCCGAGGAAGCCTTACCGTTGCTTATCCAGGCCTGTGCTGGTCTCGGCTATGCACACCGGGCCGGGTTGGTACACTGCGATGTAAAACCGCAGAACATGCTGGTCACACCGGATATGCGCCTCAAGGTCACCGATTTTGGAATTGCGCGTGCTCTCTCCACCATTCACGCCGGGGAGCAGAACGACGAAGTCTGGGGTTCACCGCAATATTTCTCTCCCGAGCAGGCCTCCGGCGCAGCCCCTTCGCCTGCCTCGGATGTGTATTCGTTGGGCGTCACCATGTATGAAATGTTGACCGGATCGCTGCCCTTTCATGCTAATACTACCGCAGAGCTGGCCCATTTGCACATCGAAGCCGAGCCGGTGCCAATCGCCGAGATGCTCCCGGATATTTCCCCCGTCCTGGAACAGATCCTGACGAAAGTCCTTTCCAAAGAACCTTCCCAGCGTTACCGCACGGCAGATCAGCTCGGACGCGTCCTGCTGACCTTTGGAAATGCCAAATCTTCTCCGGCGCTGGCACTCACCCCCGAAGCGGTGACCATGCCCACCAGCTTCCCGGCAGCCACCACTGTAAGCGCTTCTGCCGCGGGCCAGGAAATTGACTGGGTTTCGATTGGCCTGGGTCTGCTGGCGCTGGTGGCGGTGCTTGGACTTGTTCCGTTCTGGGTATGGGTATATTTCGTGTATAATCCGCCCATTCGCTGAACCGGTTTGGCACAAAGTCTCTTGTGTGCTTGGGAACAATGCCTAAACGTTTCTTGATCGCTCCATCCATTCTTTCGGCAGATTTTACCCGGCTCGGTGAGCAAATTGCCGAAGCCGAGGCAGCCGGAGCGGGCTGGATCCATGTGGATGTCATGGATGGGCATTTCGTGCCAAACTTGACCATGGGACCATTCATTGTGGAAGCCTGCCGCCGGGCCACCAGATTGCCAATCAATGTCCACTTGATGGTGGAGCAGCCGGAGAAATTGCTGGAAGCATTTGCAAAAGCCGGCGCTAGCCACCTGATTGTGCATGTGGAAACCTGCCCGGATATTGCCAGGACGTTGAACCTGATCAAGGGCCTTGGTTGTATGGCTGGTGTAACACTCAACCCGTCCACCCCGGTCCGCAGTCTTGAAGCGGCCTTACCGCTGGCAGACATTGTCCTGGTTCTGACCGTCCATCCCGGTTATTCCGGTCAGGAATTCATGGGTGAGGAAGTGCCGAAGGTTGCCTATATTCGCCGCAGGCTGGACCAGATTGGTTCGCCCGCCTGGCTGGAGGTGGATGGCGGCATCTCGATTCAAACAATTGACCAGGTCCGGGAAGCCGGAGCAGATGCTTTTGTTGCTGCAAGTGCGGTCTTTAACCATCCGGATGGGATCGCGGCCGGCATCCAGGCGTTGAAGGGCATCCTCACGGATCAGGTGCAATAAAAACAAAAATCACGGCTCGCGCCGTGACCTTGTCTTGGTGGATTAAAAACTGATTAGGCTGTTTTTGCCAACGTGCGGATGCACTTGGTGCACAAAATCTTTTGCACTTTCTGACCGTTCTCGATGAGCGTCACCTTTTGCAGGTTGGGATGGAAGGGACGGTTGGTTGTCCGCTTGGAGAACGAAACAGCGTGACCAAAAGTAGTGGACTTACCACAATGAGCGCATTTTGCCATTTTTTGGATTTCCTTTCTAATCAGATAATACCAGTCTGTCTTGGACAGGCGGCGTATTCTACCACGAATCGCACCCTTGTACAAGTCGAGTGTTTATCACATATATGCATATTTGCTCAATAAAGAGGAAAAGAATGGGGCATTCCCCCCTTCTCGGATTAATGAGATGTTCAATTAATAGAGGATAAAACTATGGGCGAAGAAACGACTACTTTGGGCACCATTTCCATTTCGCCAAGTGCCCTGGCAACCATCGCTTACCATGCCACGTTGACCTCCTATGGTGTGGTCGGTTTGGCTCCCAAGAACCTGGCTGAAGGCCTGGCAATGTCCATTACCCACGAACCGGCTCGCGGCGTTACCGTGAACTACAATGGCGAAGAGATAGATATTGACGTTCATATTATCATTGAATATGGCACCCGGATTACCTCAGTGGCTGACAGTGTCGCCAATGCGGTGCGCTATCAGGTGGAAAAGGCCTTGGGCATGCCGATCCATCATGTGAATGTACACATTCAGGGCCTGCGCATCAGCAATATCGACTAGCATGAGGAGAATTTATTAGTATGAATCCGGATATTCAAGCCCGGCTGGAGCGTTTTAAGTCCACGCCGATTGACGGGCAGATGCTCAAGAAACTGGTCGAAGCTGGGCTGACCTGGTTGCGGGCCAATCAGCAGACGGTAAACTTGCTCAACGTTTTTCCCGTCCCTGATGGCGATACCGGCACGAACATGGTCCTGACCATGCAATCGGCTTACAAGGAGATTGACCATCTCGGTCATCATGGGGTTGGCCAGATGGCCGCGGCCGTGTCGCAGGGGGCATTGATGGGCGCGCGCGGTAATTCGGGAGTCATTCTTTCCCAACTCTGGCGCGGTTTTGCGCGTGCCTTGCATAACCAGGAATTTTTAGATGGCCCGTCCCTGGTGCGCGCTTTTGCCGAGGGGCGCGATACTGCTTATAAAGGCGTCGTCCGGCCGGTGGAGGGAACCATCCTGACTGTTGCCAAGGATATTGCGACTGCCGCGGAAGAAGCCCTGCGTGAGACCACCGATCCCTACGAAATTCTGGCACGCATCGTTCCTGCGGCGAATGCTTCGGTGGAACGGACCCCCGACCTGCTGCCGGTTCTCAAACAGGCCGGTGTGGTTGATTCGGGTGGCAAAGGCCTGTTTTTCATTCTGGAAGGAATGCTGCGCTATATTTTAGGCGAGCCACTGGATGTACCTGTCGCAACTGTCCAGCCTCTTTCGGCCATGAATCTGGAGAATGCCATGGAAGACATCGAACCAGGCCAGGATTTCGAGGTGGTGGTCGACTTCGTGCCTGCCCAGGAACTTGATCTACGGAACTTCTATGCTGAATTGGAAACGATGGGAACCTCCATCCAGGTGGGCGAGGGGGAAGGTATGTACCGGATGCATATCCACGTCCCCACCGAAAATCGCAACAAGCCGGCTGATTACATTATGGGCTTGGGAACAATCACCAAGATTGCCATGGAAAACCTGGTAGCCCAGATGGAAGATATAGGGAAAAAATCCAGCGGGGGGCATATCGAGTTGGCAAATATTGAGGCAGGACAGATCGCAGTGGTGGCCGTCTCGCCGGGGCGTGGAATTTCGCGCGTCTTCGCCAGCCTGGGAGTGGCAGGCATCGTTGAGGGAGGACAGACGATGAATCCGTCCACCAAGGATATACTGGACGCCTTTGAGAATTTGCCGACTGATAAAATCATCATTTTGCCCAATAACAAGAACATCATCCTGGCCGCGCAACAGGCCAAGGATGTAACTGTCAAGAACGTGCATATTATTCCCAGCCGTACCATTCCGCAGGGACTGGCAGCCATGATGCACCTGAACCCGGATGGCGATTTGGAAGCGGTGGTCTCCAGGATGACCAAGTCCATTGAGGATGTAATAACGATTGAAATCACGACCGCGACCCGCACGGTGGAGATTGATGGCGTCTCGGTGGAACAGGGACAGGTTATTGCACTGGTGAATGGTAACCTGGCTGTTTCAACGGTTTCGGTGGAATCAGCCTGTCTGGGTGGATTGAAAAAAGCCGGGACTGCCGAGCGCGAACTGATCACGCTTTTTTATGGTGAGGATATGCCAGTCACCGAAGCCAACCGGATCGTGGATGTGATCCGGGCGGCCTATCCGGCTCAGGAAGTGGAATTGCAGGATGGCGGTCAACCGCATTATCAGTTTATCCTTTCAGTAGAATGATCCCATGTCTGGCCGGAGTTTTGCCCGCCTGGCTCAGAGTTAACCGATGTCCTACGTCTGCATCCTTACCGACAGCACAGCCCAGTTCACGCAGCCCCGGTTCCCGGGGTATGACCGTGTGCACGTCATACCATTCGACCTCCAGCATGTCGAACACCAGGAAGGCCGGTCTTTGCCGGGTGGTTTCGTTAACCAGAGACGGCTAGTAGCACCTTCTCCGCAGGAATTTATCCAGTTCTATGCCAGGTTGGGCCGCGATTACGACTCTATTTTGGTCGTAACACTCTCCTCATTATTTAGTCCCACAATGAATCACGCCCTGGCGGCCGCAGAACAATACAGTAACGGCGCGGTTGTGGAAGTGATAGATAGCCTGACGACCGCGCTCGGGTTGGGTATGCTCGTCCAGATTGCAGCACAGGCGGCCTCGGAGGGGGCATCGCTGAAGGAGATCGACCGGCAATTGCGAGCCAGCATCCCACGGATCTACTTGTTACTCTGTATCCCGGAGCTGACGTACCTGGCCCAATCCGGACATATGGAATATGCCCAGGCATTAGTCGGCGAGATGATGGGAATTTTGCCCATTTTCACTTTCGAAGATGGGCGGTTGGTTCCCATGGAAAAGGTGCGCACCCCGCGGCACTTGTTTGAGGCATTTCAGGACTTTTTAGGTGAGTTCGAAGCCCCAGCCCAGATTGCCCTGGTTAACTGTTCCGGTCGTGGCAGCCTGAGTACCAGCCCTTTACGCCAGTTTGTGCAGGATACTTTTCCAGAGACGCTTTTCAGCGAGCACTCAACCCAGCCCCATCTGGCAGCGATGTTTGGCCCGCGCAGCATCGAGCTGGTCGTATTGGAGTCGACGGACCAAAGGCGGAGATGAAAACAGGTTTTGTCACTGACAGCAGCTCGGATATTCCCGCTGCTCTGGCCGGACAGTATGGTATCGAGATAGTTCCGGTGCTGATCAATATTAACGGGAAGAGTTATGCCGATGGATTGGAAATCAGTCGTGAAGAGTTCTATACCCATCTGCCAGCTCTGCGAAGCCTGCCAACCACTTCAAGCCCCTCGGTCGGTTCATTCTAGGAACATTACGAGAAATTGCTCAAGGCCGGAGCAGACTCGGTCGTCTCTATCCATCCTCCGGATGCATTGAGCGGCATTTATAACGCCGCCCGGCTGGCGTCGCAGAAATTTGGCTGGCGCGTGACCGTTTTGGACAGCGGGCAGCTAAGTCTGGGTCTCGGTTACCAGGTTATTCTGGCAGCGGAAGCTGCCGCACAGGGGGCCGGGCGGGAGCAGGTGTTGAGCCTGGTCGAAAGCGTGCGGAAACGTGTGCGGATGACGGCCCTGCTGGAAACCATCGCTTACATCCACCGCAGCGGACGTGTTTCATGGACGGCTGCAATGATTGGCGGGGCGATTCGATTGCAACCGTTGATCGAATTGCGCGTTGGTATCGTCCGCCGGCTCGGGCAGGCGCGCACGCGTCTGCAGGGAGTCGAGCGGTTGGTCGAGTTGCTCAATTCTTGGGGACAATTGGAACGTCTGGCGGTACTGCATACCTATGCCGAATCGGCTGCCTGCCAATTATTGGAGCATGTCAGGTCAAAGGTGTCTATACCCCCATTGCTGGTCAATGTCACCACTGCCATCGGGACGCATGTCGGCCCGTATGGGCTGGGCTTCGTGGCAGTACCAATTTTATAAAACCCGTAAAATAATGGAAGAACCATTAATTGAGCGTGTGCGGCCGCGTAGCATACCCGAAGGGTGCAAAGCCGCACACGCTCAATTTACGAACATCTTTTAATTTTTTAAATAGCTTTTAATCCAGATAATAGGTCATTCTCTGCAAACCAATGGATGGGTCCAGGTATTGCACTCTGACCCCTGCCGGAACATTCAGGCTGATGGGCGCATAATTCAGGATGGCTTTGATCCCTGCCTCCACCAACTGATTGGTGACTGCCTGGGCCACTGAGGCCGGGACACACACCATCGCCACCTTGATACCGGCCTCCTGGATGACTTTTCCCATCTCGCGCGTATCCTGGATCATAAATCTGCCCACCTGCACTCCAATCTTTGCCGGGTCATTATCGAAGACCAATGCTACACGGAAACCACGGTCATGAAAACCCTGGTAACGCGCCAGGGCATGGCCCATATCGCCCATCCCTACCAGGGCCACATCCCAAAAATGGTCCAGTTGCAGGATTTCACGCAGTTTGCCGATCAAAAAAACAATGTTATAGCCGGTACCCTGTTTGCCAAATTCCCCGAATTGCGAAAGGTCTTTACGGATTTGTGCGGCTGAGATGCCCACCTGTTCGCCCAGTTCCTGTGAGGAGGTGTTCTCCTGTTCCAACGCTTGCATCCGGCGCAGGGCCCGCAGGTAAATCGGGAGTCTGCTGACAACAATATCGGGAATATCTTGCTTTTTCATGGTTTGCTCCCAAATATTTATTCCATTTGGCTTGGAACCTATCCGATAATTCAGGATGAGTTCGTATTTTGAGTGCCTGCACTCAAATTGTGGTTCTTCTATGATTTTCGGGTTGTACCTTGATCTGACGCGGACATCCAACACAACCGATTGAAAAGAATCATTTTCCAAACAAACTTTACCATAAATAAGGGGATTGTGCAATTATTCATCCAACGATTATCTCTACACTAAAATTTCCGCTACTCTGGATGGTTACCAGTGACAGCGGAAAAGGCAGATAATCCCCTTTCGGATAATCCAGGTTGGGATCTTCGGATGAAGAAAGGAAAGGAATTGCGGCGGTAAAGGCTTTCGCCGAAATGGTCGCGTCGGTGCTGACCTCGACGCGGCTGCCTCCTGCCAGGCTCCATGTCCAGGCATGCGGCGCCAGCGTGGCCTGATAATCCACCGGGCCGGAATAATACCTTTGTGGGTCCACTGCCAGCGGGATAAGGGTGCTCACCGGACCGGGTCCCTGATAATGCACTTCCATGCCATTCGCTGTTAATTGGTAATGCTTGAGCAGGCGGCCGTCCGGGCTGGTAAAGGTGATCCCAGCCGGCTGGAGAGTTGGGGTGTAGGCTGTCCAGGTAGCGCTGGCATCCGAGAACGCGCCGGGAATACCATTTGGGTCCGCCGCTTCGCCGTTCTCCGGATGCCATTCGGATGGGTCACTCAACCCGATTGCGAACTGCGAGGAAGGCCCAACCAGCTGGTGCGGGCCATTTGCATCCCGATAGAAGAATTGCGTCAAGCGGGCTCCGTCTGTCTCCAGAATGGCAAAATATTGCCGGTTTGCCAGGATGCATTCGTCCCGGCCATCGCCGTTCAAATCAACGCTGCAATCAACACGGGCAGATGGCTGGTTTGCCCAGTTGGCAGCTGCCAGCAATTCACCCACCTGGCCAAGATAGGCGCGGCCCAATGCCTGCAATTGCGGGTCGGGTGTGTAGGCACTCAGTGTCAGATAGGTCTGCCAGGCGGACAAGCTGGCGGCATTATCCGGGGCGGATTGCAAAGCTGCCAACCAGGGCTGGCTGCTTGCCGTGGCGGACACTGGAATCGGTAGCGACCGGCTTGGGAAGGCCAATAAACCCGGGCTTGCCAGCGGTTGTATCCACGGGTGGGCGGCAATCCATTCAAAAGTGGGATCGGCCATGTCCGGGTCGCCCCAGGTGGATTGAGTCAGGCTGCCCCCCAGTACCACCAGGTCGGCCGGGTCTGGCGAGAGAGCGGTTGAGATGAGGGCACGCCGCACTTCCAAGGATGGCCCATCCTGGGTGGCTTGGATGGCATTGGCAGGTGGGAGCGGGATGAGCAGCCGCCCGCCCGATTTTGCCAGGTGGGTATCATCGGTGAGAGGCAGGAACTGGGCCCGGTAACCGGCCAGTGCGACCTGCTTTAGGTTTGCCAAAGGGTCCGGTGAGAGTGCGTAAACGAATTGGCTGGCGGGCAGGCCAAACCCGGCGGCGGCCCGGTTGCTTAATCCTAGGGCAAAGGTCGCCGGTTCGCCGTAGGCTACATCCGGGAG
>Ga0116112_1000890_pt1 | contig 21300 bp, 15 predicted proteins | sample June2015DPH_8_15_FD_89721 | JGI IMG/M metagenome (GOLD analysis project Ga0116112, IMG submission 89721) | Peatland microbial communities from SPRUCE experiment site at the Marcell Experimental Forest, Minnesota, USA - June2015DPH_8_150 | ecosystem: Environmental > Terrestrial > Soil > Wetlands... | reverse complement strand
GAAGCGGCGGCCAAAGGCGATGCGCGCGTCAAGCTGGCGCGGCACCCGTATAACCAGGGCAAGGGCGCGGCGTTGCGGACCGGGTTTGCCCAGGCGACGGCGCCCATCGTCATCATCCAGGATGCCGATTTGGAATATGACCCGGCGGAGTATCACAAGTTGCTGGCGCCGATTCTGGCCGACAAGGCCGACGTGGTCTTTGGCTCGCGATTCATCGGTTCGGATGCGCATCGTGTGTTGTATTACTGGCATTCGGTGGGGAACAGGTTGTTGACGACGTTCTCGAACATGGCCACGGGCGTGAACCTGACCGACATGGAAACCTGCTACAAGATGTTTCGGCGGGAAGTCATTCAAAAAATTCAAATCCAGGAAAACCGGTTTGGTTTTGAACCGGAAATCACGGCCAAAGTGGCGCGGCTGAAGGTGCGCATTTACGAGGTGGCCATTGCGTATCACGGGCGCACTTATGCGGAGGGCAAGAAAATCGGATGGCGGGACGGTTTCCATGCCCTGTGGTGCATTTTCAAATACAATCTTCTGTCGCGCTGAAAAATGCCGCCACCCAACCGCCAAAACAAAACCCCGCCCGTCGGGGGGCTACCGCCATGGCCGATAATGCTTGTGACGCTGTTGATTGGCGTGATGGCGGTCTGCCTGGTGTGGCCGCAAGTTTTTCCCGGACCTGACCAAGCCAACGAGATAACGTTGCCGAACCTGAATCAACGCGCGTCGGCATTGCGGCAAACCACCGACCCGGTCGAGCGGGACAAGTTTTGCGTTCCCTTGTCCGCCTACGGGCGGGCATTGGATCGCGCCCTGGCACCGGACGCCCGCGTCTTCCTGTCCGGAATGATCGGCAAGGATAACGGACCCAGGGGCGGGTATTATTTCTTCCTGAGAAATTACCTTTTCCCGCGAGAGGTGGAAATTTCGTTGGGCGGAAAAGCGGTTTATCACGAAGGGTGGTTCGAGGGAGTCCCATGCGATTCACCCGCCGAACTCCGGACGAACGGCTTCGACCTTTTGCTGCTGATGCCGACCAACAGCAATGAGATCCAAATCATTCCGCTCACGCAAAAAGGCACGCCCAAATGAAAGAGTGGATTGCTTTCCTTTTGCCGCCGGCCACGGCCTTCGCCGGGATGCGGCTGGCCCGCGTGGTGCTGGGCCATAAACTTGAAGAGAGATTTGGCTTCGGATTGCGCTTCGCATTGGGGCTGGGCATGGGAATGGTGGTGTTTTCGCAGGCGATATTGTTGACGGCACTGGCCGGAATCAATTTGAGCGGAGTGCTCGCGTGGGGCGCTTTGATCTGGGGCGTCGTGGAAATCGGTTTGTGGTTGCCCAAGCTGGTAGCGGGCCTGAAGCAGGCAAAATTTCAGCCCGGGCACTTCTGGCTGCTGCTGTTGCTGCCGGTAATCTACTCGTGGTGGGTTTTTGGCAGGCTTTCGACGCTGGAAGGCACGCTGGAATTTGACGCGAATGCCTTCTGGGTTTTCAAGGCCAAGATTCTTTACCTCGAACAAGGCAGAAATCTGGTGAATGTTTTGCATCAGTCAAATCTCGGTTATGCCCACCTGGATTATCCGATGCTCGTGCCCTGTCTTTACGTCCTGGATTACGGCGCGGTCGGTGGCGTGGATGAATTCGTGACCAAAGTCTGGCCGTTCTGGATGGTGGTGGCGTTGTGCCTGGGAATTCTCTCACTGGGACAAGTCTGGAAACGCCCGCATCCGCTGCCGGTGGTAACAGTTCTGGCCTTTTGTTTTCTGCCGGCGAGCCTGCAATTTATTCGGCAGGAAGGCGGCACCATTCCCATGGTTTTCTTCATCGGCCTGACAACCCTCTTGATTGTGAAGGCGATTTCCTGCGCGGATGAATTTTATCTTGCCGCCGCCATCCTTGCCGCCGCCGGTTGTGCCACGACCAAATTTGAGGGCGTGGTTTACGCGGCAGTCTGGTCTTGCGTTCTGCTGCCGCTTTGCTGGCGGCGCGGCTGGCTTAAGAAATCCGTTCTGTGGAAAAGCGCCCTGGTCGCCGTCATCTGTCTGCTGCCGTATGTTTGGTACCGGCTCGACAAGCCCATTCTCCACCCTGAATCCGGCTGGTGGCATTCAGGGGTTGCGGCTCCCGCTCTGACTTTGCACCGATTGCCGCAAGCCTGGTTCCTTAACGTCTTTGGCCGTTTTTTCAACAGCGATTTCTTTCACTGGCAGTCAGCCGAAGGCAACCACCTGCAATGGGTCGGAAAATGGACCGGCCCCGGCAGTTTCGTGAACGAACAAATCATCGTTCTGCCCTGGCTGCTGGTCATCCTGCTGGCGCTCGCCCTGTGGAAAGGACGCGCCCGGCTGGCGCTGGGGTGTCTTAGTGTTGTGATGCTCGGAGTTTTCACCGTTCTTTCGTTGGTCATTGCCTGCCTGCCGCAAATGCAAAACGATTTGTTTAAGGTGATTGATTTCAGCACCGCCAATCAAGTAGGGCGCTATTATTTCCCGTTTTTTGCCGCCTGGTTTCTGGCCGTCGCTGCCGCCTGGTTTGACAACCCGCAAGCTTCATCATCGGCCAATGGTCCCAACCCGTTGCGTGCCAATGCTTCGCCGGACCGCGCCACAACCTCCCCCAAACGGGGTCCTGATTTGCGGTAGCGTCGAGCCTGCTGCCGTCCCCGAACGCTTTCGGGATTTGGCGCGCCGCGAAGTCGGATGGCTCGAAATCGGCGCATTCACCCCGATATCGGATGTCGGGGCAGGCCGCCGACACGACAACAACCGCCATAGCCCACTTTCCAAAACAAGGCAGTGGGCTGTTTGGGGCCGGTAGGGACGACCCGCTGGTCGTCCAGGGCTGTGCGGCGGCGCGGCCTGACTCTGCAAATTGTGAGCAAGGAATTAAAAGCAGCCCGCTGTCGATATCCGAAACACAGGCCGGAAACCTGTGCCACTTTTGGGAATTTACGTAGCCGGGCGGTGATGGCGATTATATTGCTGCACCTTTCTACGACCCTATGGTCTAGCGTTCAGGACATTAGAAGCTCGGAGGTATGCTATGTCCCCCAGCACGTGACTTGTCTCCGCAACGCCTTTCCGATTATAATACCGGAAGTGTCACCCCAGAACTTTTTAGGGCGATTATTAATGATTCCATGGGCGCGACTGGCCATTCCCAGTGCCCTGATCGTTTTCCTTGTCTTCCTGGCCTATCTGCCGGCACTTCACGGTGGGTTCATCTGGGACGATGACGTTTATGTTACCAACAACCCGCTGCTCACTGCGCCGGACGGTTTGAGACGGATTTGGTTTACGCTGGATTCGCCCTCGCAATACTTTCCGCTGACTTACACCGTCTTTCGCATTGAACGTTCCCTCTGGGGCCTGGATCCGACAGGTTATCATTGTGTCAATATTTTGCTCCACGCAATCAATGCGCTGTTGGTAGGGCTTGTGTTGCAGCGATTGAGCGTGCCGGGCGCCTGGCTGGCGGCGGCGCTCTTCGCCCTGCACCCGGTGCAGGTGGAAGCAGTCGCATGGATCACGGAATTGAAAAGTGTTTTGTCGCTCTTTTTCATTTTGTTGGCGCTGTTCTGCTGGATTGAATTTATCGGGGAACGATCAAGGCGATTTTGGTATTGGCTGGCGATGGTGTTTTACGCGCTGGCGCTCTTCAGCAAAACGACGGCCTGCACCTTGCCGGCGGCGCTGCTTCTGATTCTGTGGCTGAAAACAAAACCGATTGACTGGCGTCGGCTGGCTCAAGTTGTTCCGTTTTTGGCAATGGGTTTGGGCATGGGCCTGCTGACGGTGTGGTGGGAGCGATTTCATCAAGACACGCAGGGGCAACGTTTTGGGATGGGCTTGCTGGAACGCACTCTGGTTGCGAGCCATGCGCTTTGGTTTTACGCGGGCAAATTGTTCTGGCCGGTGAATCTGACATTCAGTTATCCGCGCTGGACGATTGACCCCGCCAATCCATCCGCTTATGGCTGGCTGGTCATGGCCATTGGATTAGGCGCGGCGATCTATTCCACCAGACGATTCTTCGGGCGCAGTGTTGAGGTTGCGACATTGTTTTACGTGGCGACGTTGAGTCCCTTGCTTGGTTTCATCATGCTTTGCACGTTTTTTTTCACGTTCGTAGCGGACCATTACCAATATGTCGCGAGCATCGGCTTGATTGCACTCGCAGCGGCGGGAATCACCATCGCCTTCAAAACCAAACCATTTCTTAAGTTGGCATGTTGTGGAACCTTGTTGCTGACGCTTGGCATTTTGACCTGGCAGCAGGCGGGGATTTACCGGAACCAGGAAACCCTCTGGCGCGACACGCTGGCCAAAAACCCGGGCAGTTGGATGGCCCACATCAACCTGGGCGTTTTGCTTGGCAACCAGGGGCGGATTGAAGAGGCAATGGAACACTACCATAAGGCCGTCCAGATCAATCCTAACTACTATCTGGCATACCACGACCTGAGTGCCGCCCTCGTCGCCAAGGGCCGGTTGGATGAAGCGATCGAGAACTATCGCAAGGCCATCCAGCATATTACGAATAACCCCGCACCGCTGAACGATCTGGGTGTCGCCCTCGCTGCCCAAGGCCGGTGGGATGAAGCGATCAAGAACTATCGCAAGGCCATCCAGATGAATCCGAATTTCTCCGATGCGTTGGGTGCGCTGGGTGTCGCCCTCGCTGCCCAAGGCCGTTTTGATGAAGCGATCCAGAACTATCGCAAGGCTATCCAGACCAATCCGAATAACCTCACAGCGCTGAACGATCTGGGTGCCGCCCTCGCGGCCGAGGGCCGGTTGGATGAAGCGATCGGGAACTTTCGCAAGGCCATCCAGATCAATCCGAATCTCTCCGAAGCACTGGATAATCTCGGCATGACCCTCGCCACCGAGGGCCGGTTGGATGAAGCGATCGAGAACTATCGCAAGGCCATCAAGGCCAATTCAAACCCCCCCGAAACCTTCTTTCATTTGGGCATGACCCTTCACCAATTGGGTCGCACCCGGGAAGCGATCGCCCAATATCGGCAGGCACTGAGATTAAACCCCAATCTGACCGGGCCGCTGAACAACCTGGCGTGGGTGCTGGCCGCCGGTCCTGATGCCGGGCTGCGCAATGGGCCTGAGGCGGTCCGTTTGGCCCAACGCGCGTGTGAGCTGACGCATTACGGCGAACCCATGTTCATCGCGACGCTGGCCGCCGCTTTTGCCGAAGCCGGACGCTTCGACGATGCCGTCGCCACTGCCCAAAAAGCCCGCACGGTGGCTCTGGCACAAGGAGAGAAGGAAATTGCGGCACAAGATGAACAGTTGCTGGAGTTGTTTAAATCCGGCCAGGCTTACCATCAAGATGCCAAGCCTGCTCCGTAAAACGTCCAAAATTCCGAACTGGCGTTTCACCAGATTCCAAAAATTTTCTGCCTGCCCGTTTGGTTTGTTTTGAAAATGCTCGCTTGCCTTCGTAAAAGCGAAGGGGGTGATACTGTAACCTGTTGGTACTCGGTTTCTGTCCTGCGGTGCTCATCTTCCATGCTGATTCAATAATACGAAGGGAGTATCAGGATAGCGCTAAACCCGCTGGTTGCAGCCCACTGGTGAAAACGGCACAGACATAACCGGCAGCTCGGCTTCCCGCAGCAAATTGAATTCCTGCAACCACCCAAGAACCTGTTTCAATCTCGTACTCGTTTGGGTCGCCAAACGTGATTTGTCTCCTTCGGACTACTGCTTGAAGGAACTGTAAAACCGCGTCTGGTAACCGACTGCGCTGGGGTCGGTGTATTGCCAGTTGCCATCGGGCCCGGCAATGTTGGTTGAGAGTGGTTGCCAGGCGATGGGCGGCGCAAGGTTGGTGGCACATAGCACCACATCGGTCGAATCAGGCTGGCTCACAAAAGAGAGCGTCACGCTGCCGTCGGAATTAAGAACGGTCCCGTAAATAAGCGGCGAGGTGGCCACGATCAAGGTGGCGACGCTGCTGGTCACACTGCCACCCGGGACCGGTCGCCACCACTTGATAATCGCCCGCGTTACCGGTGCCCACCTTGTTCAGCGCCAAAGCTGGCCCTTGGGTGGTAAATGGACGGCCCCGCGCCGGAAACCGCCACGGCAAACGTGACGTTCCCACCCGCCCATAAGGCCCGGCGGGCTGGCTGGTTGGTGATTGCGGGAAGCTGCGCACACAGCGGCGCTTGCGCAATTCCCAGCGCCGCCAGGAAAAGACCGAAGGTTCTCATATTGTATTGTTGCGCCTCCACACACCGATTTTGCGTTCGGTGTCTTTATGTGCATCGCTAATGGCCAACTTTAGTAAAACTAGACGCACCGGTCAAGCTCGCATTGAGAGCGCGGCTACCGGGTTCCTTCCGAAAATATTATTTCCTCGGACAGCCTTTGCCCGACCCTGTCTGTCAAAAATGTCACACCAAGAAGGTTCATTTTCCTCCACTTTTGTTGTGGCATGAAATAAGCGTCACCAGCCCGCAATCCAAAGCAGCAATGACTTGCCTTTTCACGCTTTCCCGCTAAACTAGGGGTATGAAGAACGACGTGACGCCCGTTCAGATTCGCGGCATCCTGCCGGCCAACAGCGGCTGCGCGCTGTTCATCGGCAACGATCAAAAGGTTTTTGTCATCAACGTCGAGCCGCAGATGGGCGCGATTATCGGCATGTTCCTGCGCCAGACGCCCAAGGAACGCCCATTGACCCACGACCTCATCAATCGCATCTTCCAGGGCTTCGGCATCAGCGTTGAGCGGGTTATCATCACGGACCTGAAGAATTCCACCTATTTTGCCCGGCTGATTTTGCAGCAGCAAAACGAGGTGGCACGCAAAATCGTTGAACTCGACGCGCGTCCCAGCGATTGCCTGGCCATCGCCGCCGCGCAGAAAAAACCGATCTTCGTCACCAGCGCGCTGTTCGAACAAGTCGAGGACATGAGCGAGGTGCTCAACCAGATCAACGAAGCCGGCAGCGAGGCTGAATAAAATGCCCGCGGCCAGGATGCCACCGCCCACGCTTATTTGTGGTGAGGACGAATTCGCCGTCAAGGAGCGCGCCAGACAACTTTATCAACAATGGTGCGCCGAACTGGGCGGCCTGGACCACGAAACCATCGAGGCCACCGTCTCCAACAGCGGCGAGGCGCTGGCCGTGATTGCCCGCCTGCGCGAAGCCCTGCAAACGCTCCCGTTCTTCGGTTCCGGCAAGGTCATCTGGCTGCGGGACTGCAATTTCCTCGGCGACGATCGCGTCGCCTCCGCCGAGGCCGTCACCGGAATCCTCGCCGAACTGGCGGAGGAACTGAAAAAGTTTCCCTGGTCCCACGATGGCGGGGTGCGGCTGCTCATCAGCGCCGGCAAGGTGGACAAACGCAAAACCTTTTTCAAAACGCTCGGCAAAATCGGCACGATCGAAATTGCCCCCGGCTGGTCGGCGGATGACAAGGATTGGGCAAACCGGGCGGAAATGGAGGCCCGTTCGGCCATCCACGCACGGCAAAAGGACATCGCCGGGGAGGCGCTGGCCGAGCTGGTCAACCGCATCGGCCCGAACCGGCGCCTGCTCGACAGTGAAATCGAGAAATTATGCCTGTTCGTTGGCGACCGGAAACAAATTGAGGCCGGCGACGTGGCCGCGGTCTGCACGCGGAACAAGCTGGCGCGCGCCTTTGCCCTCGGCGACGCGCTGGGCGACCGCGATTTGCCGCGTTTGCTGCGGCGGCTGGACGAGGAGCTTTGGGAATTGAAATTCGACTCCCAAAAATCGGAAATCGGCCTGCTTTACGGCCTGATTTCAAAAGTCCGCGCGATGCTGCTGGTAAAGGAGATGTTGCGCGAAGGCTGGATTAAACCGGAGACGGAATACCACCGGTTCAAGGCGCAATTGGAGCGCGTGCCGGCGGAAAAACTGCCGGCGGATCGGCGGTTCAACCCGCTGGCGCTGAATCCGTATGTGCTTTACAAAGCGCTGCCGCACGCCGGAAAATACAGCCAGGACGAATTGGTTCGCGCCATGGACCTGCTGTTGCGCTGCAACCAGCGGCTGGTGTCCAGCGGGCTTGACGAGGCGCTGGTGCTGCAACAGGCGCTGGTGCAAATTGCTGCGCCGCAGGCGGTCGCAGCCTGAGCGCCAAAGAATTTTCTACCATGACAACGCCATCGGGAAAGCTGGCTGTGCTCGTCGGCAAGGATTTTGTCTGCGTGAAAATCACAGGACGCGCCAATTATGTCTCCAGCCCTGATTTCAAGACGCTCTTGAGCGAACTGGCCGGGAAAGGCTACCGGCGTTTCATGATTGATTTGTCGGAATGCGTGCTCATGGACAGCACATTTCTGGGTGTGTTAACCGGATTCGGATTGAAAATGCCACCCGCCAGTTCGGACCAAAATGGCATTGAATTGTTCAATGCCAATACCCGCGTCGCCGAGTTGTTCGAAAACCTGGGAGTGGCGCGCCTCTTCAAAATGACCAATGGCACGCTGCAGTTGCCCGACGACGTCAAAACCAGCATACCGGAACCGGCCAACCCGTCTCACGAGGAAATCACCCGCACCTGTCTCGAAGCGCATCAAACCCTGGCCGCGATGAATTCGGAAAACGCCGCGCGGTTCAAGGACGTGACGCAATTCCTCGCCGAGGATTTAAAGACGCTCGAAAAGAGCAAATGAATTATACGAATGGCGATTTACGCAACGGCTGGTGATTGGAGCGTGATGCGTGAATCGCAAATCGAAAGCGCCGGCTTCAAACCGGTGCGGGCGCGGGCGCGCCGAGTCCAGGCAATTGGGGCGGCGCGGGTTTGGGCGGCGCTTCCGGCAACGGCGTGCCGGCAGGCGCACCCGCCATCGGTCCAACCTGGGCCGGCGTCCCGGGTGGCCGTGTGAACTTGCCGGTCCGGACGATTTCCTCGACTTGCACGCCATCGAGCGTCTCATATTCGAGCAGCGCGTTGGCGATGGTTTCCAGCTTGTCGCAGTTGGCGGCAATGAGTTCCTTCGCCGTCTTGAACGCTTCGTCAATGATGCGTTTGACCTCGGCGTCAATTTCCTGCGCCGTCTGCTCGCTGTAGTCTTTGGTCCGCATCAGGTCGCGTCCGAGAAAGACGTATTCGGAGCTGTCGCCGTAAAGGACGTTGCCGAGCTTCTCGCTCATGCCCCACTGCATCACCATGGCCTTGGCCAGTTGCGTGGCCTGCTGGATGTCCATCGCCGCGCCGCTGGAAATGTCATCGGCCACGTATTCCTCCGCGATGCGTCCGGCCATGGTCATGATGATGGTGTCAATGGCCTGCTTGCGCCGCATGTTCAGCGTGTCCTCCTTCGGCAGCGACATCGTGGACCCGAGGGCGCGGCCGCGCGGAATGATGGTGACCTTGTGCAGCGGATGCACGTGCTTGAGCAGCACGTTGACCAGTGCGTGGCCGGCTTCGTGCCAGGCGGTGGCGCGTTTCTCCTCGTCGGACATCGCCATGCTGCGGCGCTCGCGGCCCCAACGCACCTTGTCACGCGCCTCTTCCAATTCCGCCATGCCGACGCCCTTTTTGTTCAAACGCGCGGCCAGCAACGCGGCTTCGTTGAGCAGATTCGCCAGTTCGGCGCCGGAATAGCCCGGCGTGCCGCGCGCGATGATGGATAAATCCACATCCGGTACGAGCTTCACGTTCTTGGCGTGGACTTTCAAAATCGCCTCGCGCCCGCGCACATCCGGCAAATTCACCACCACCTGCCGGTCAAAACGTCCGGGCCGCAACAACGCCGGGTCGAGCACGTCGGGACGGTTCGTCGCGGCGATGATGATGATGCCTTCCTGGGTGTCGAAGCCGTCCATTTCGACCAGCAGGGCATTGAGCGTTTGCTCGCGTTCGTCGTTGCCGCCGCCCATGCCGTGGCCGCGCGAGCGGCCAACCGCGTCAATTTCATCAATGAACACCAGGCAGGGCGTGTTGCGGCGCGCCTGTTCGAACATGTCGCGCACCCGGCTCGCGCCGACACCGACGAACATCTCGACAAAGTCCGAACCGCTGATGGTGAAAAACGCCGCGTCCGCCTCACCGGCAATGGCCTTGGCCAGGAGTGTTTTGCCCGTGCCGGGCGGCCCGACCATCAGCACGCCCTTGGGAATGCGCCCGCCGAGCCGCTGGAATTTCTTCGGGTCCTTCAGAAATTCGACCAGTTCGGAAACCTCATCGATGGCCTCTTCAATGCCCGCCACGTCCTTGAACGTCGTCTTGTTGCGGCCTTTGGCGAGCATCCGCGCCTTGCTCCGGCCGAAGCTCAACGCGCCCTTGCCGGCGATTTTGATCGGGCGTATCAAGAAAAACCAAAACAACGCCCCGACGCCCACGATAAACAACAACTCATAGCCGAAAGACCAAAGCATCGCGTTCGGCGCGCCCGCCTCAATCCGATCCGAAACCAGCAGCTCGTCCAGCATCTTTTGCGTGAGCATGGCGTTCGGCGAACTGAACTGCACTTCCTCGGGCTTGCCGTCCTTGCCGGTTTTGAAATAGGTGCCGGTGATGGGCGTGAGCGGCGACGACTGGGAATTGAAGTTGATGGTCGCATGCGCAATCTGGTTCGAGCTGAACTTTTGCAAAAATTCAGACTGTGACAATACTACGCCGGGCGCCGACATGTGGGACTTCACCAGCATCAACGCCACGATGCTGGCCATGATGGCAATCCACGCGAGCCAGGTGAAGGTGAAGGCCGGACCCTTGAACCCGCCCGGCGGTTTCTTCTGCCCGCGGTCGCCGCCATTTCTTTGATTGGAGTCGTCGTCAAACATTATCGCATGTCATACTAACATGCCCTTTCTCCTTCCGCAATGCGTGAATTTGGCATAGACTTCAGCCATGCGCATCGGCCCAGTGAGACTGGCATCCAATCTGTTTCTCTCGCCGCTGGCGGGTTACACCAACCTGCCCTTCCGCCTTGTCGTGCGCGAAATCGGCGGCGTCGGCCTGTGCACGACCGATCTGGTCAACGCCCGCTCGCTGCTCGAAAAAAATCCAAAGGCGTTCAAGCTCATCGAAACCCGGCCCGCCGATTCGCCGCTCGCCGTCCAGCTCTTCGGCTCCGTGCCCGAGGAAATGCGTGACGCGGCGATGCAACTCGAGTCGCTTGGTTTTGCCGCCGTGGACATCAACATGGGCTGCCCGGTCCGTAAAGTCTGCAACGTCGGTGGTGGGTCGGCCATGATGACTGAATTCGGCAAGACCGCCGCGCTGGTGAGGGGCATGGTCGGCGCCGTGAAAATTCCAGTGACGGCCAAAATGCGGCTCGGCCGGGACGATGAAAATCTGACCGCGCCCGATCTGGCGCGCGTGCTCGAAGACGCCGGGGTCGCCGCGATTTTCGTTCATGGCCGGACGCGCGAGCAGGGATTTGGGGGCATGGTGAACCTGGCCGGCATTCGGGCGGTTGTGCGCGCCGTGAAAACCATCCCCGTCATCGGCAATGGCGATGTCATCACGCCGCAGGCTGCGAAAAAAATGTTCGACGAAACCGGCTGCGCGGGTGTGAGTATCGGGCGCGGCGCGTTTTACGATCCGTGGATTTTTCGTCATACGCTGCATTATTTAGGTAGGGCAGGCTCTCCGCAGTCCGCCGCTCATCCGAATGCAGACAACGGCGCGCACGGAGTGCCGCGCCCGACCTCGGACGACGGCGACCTTTTGCCCAAACCCACTTTCACCGAGCGCGTGCGGGTAATGTGCCGGCATCTGGATTTGATGATCGAAGTGTTCGGCGAGCCGCTCGGCTGCCGGATGTTTCGCAAGGCCGCGCCGTGGCACGCGAAGCGATTCGGCCCATCACGTGAATTCAACAAACGCGCCGTGCAAATTTGCACGCGCGCCGAATTCCACGACGTGCTGGGAAATTACATCCGCTGGCGCCGGCAATTCCTCGACGACAGCGGCGAATTGCTGCCGCGCTTCCGTCCTGCGCCGATGGTGGCGTCGTTCATGCGCGAATCCGCTCCGGCACAGCGCGAACACATTCCCGTGCCGAAAGGGCCGGTGGAAGTGTGGTGATTCTCCGCCGTCGTTTTGTTGACAAGCAGGCGGGTTCTGACGATGCTACACGCCCTCAATTTGGGCCTCGGTAGCTCAATTGGTAGAGCAGTTGACTCTTAATCAATTGGTTCCAGGTTCGAGTCCTGGCCGGGGTACCAATCTGCCGCTCGCTACGGCGTGGATACCAGCCGAACCCAATGCGTTTCCGTGCGATACCTGAGCCCGTCGGAAGTCTCAACGAGAGCATAAAAAGGGTGCAGGCCAGCCCACAAATTCGTTCCATACACCTGAAAAGTCGCCGTGAGCTGGTTGGTGGCCATGGCCAGCGCACCACCAGTGCTGAACAAAGTTATCAAGCTGACAGTATTGGTGTTGGCGGCAACCTGGATGTGGTAGGTGCCTTGCACGGGGGCCTGGTTGGTCAAATCGAGCAGTGTCATGGTCGCACTCAAGGAACTGTTCTGGATCCGGACGGGGGCGGTCACCCTGGTTTGAGTTCGCACGTTGCTGCCTTCGTAAGCGACGGCCGTCAACTCGTGATAACCGTCGGCCAGGGCCGTGGTATCCAATGGGAAGGTCAAGGCCAGTCTGGTTGCGCCGGCCGTGACGTAAAGATGGTTTCGAGGCTGCAGGTCAGACAGGTTATTGGTAAGGGGGCCTCGAGGCGCAGAAGGCATGCTAACAGAGGAGGACGGCTGCGGGATGACTTGAATTGCGGCAGCCTGGTAGCCCGGACTCCGGGCATACAGATTGAATAAGATGTAGAATAACGTACCGTATTTGTTCGTAACACAATCATCGGCCACAACACCGTCACTGCCCTGCAAGGCGGAATTCGAGTTAATTGAGGAGAACAAATTTGCCGCGAGCACGCTGGAATTGCCCTGAGACTGGTTGGTGACGGCCACGACCACCGTCTGGCCGTTGGTCTTGGTAAAAGTGAACTTTATCCAGGAATTGGCGGGAAGCGAATTGCTATACACTGAGTATTTCTGCATACCAAACGCTGGGGAGGCTATGAGTTCGGGCTGACTGGCGTGTAGAAAAGTTGAGAGCCGGTCGGCGTTGCCGCTCGTACTGGCAACGGAGGTCTGGATTTCGCCAAGGACGAAATTGGTTTCCAGCGCGGTCGATTGGCCCTGGTTGGTCGAAACCTCAACCATGTAAGGCCGCACCGCATTGTCAATGCGGACCAGGGTGAGATTGGTCGTGACACTAAGCACCGTGAAGCCGGGTGAGCCTGGAGGCACAAGCAATGCCCGGTAAAATCGCCAGGCGAAATTCGTAGCGGCGGCATCCACGAAGTCCATCGCCCCGCCGAGTTGATTGGTGAAGACGGACCTCCAATCAACCAGGTTGGTGGATACCTGGACGGCCCAGGTCAACCCCGACATGCTGTTTACGTGCATTTGGAAAGCCCCCGAACCGGCAATGCCTGGCGCGGACAATTCAGGAGGTTGATCCGGTACCTGCCACGTGATGCGATAAAAGCGCGCGGGATAGTTTGTGGAGTCGTAATCCGTAAAATTCAGCAGTCCCGGCGGCACGTTATTCGTGTAAATGGACAGCCAGTTCACCAAATTGGTTGAGGCTTGGATTACGTAAGGCAAGGCGCTGGGAATCCCTACCTCCATCGTGAAGGCTCCGCTTTTGCCAGGCTGAAGGGGGGTCATCTGAGGCGGAAAAGTATCAGGCAGGTAGTTGACACTATAAGAAAGGCCCGGTGTATTCGTGGGCGTGTCGTCGGCAACGTAGAAAGGGACGGTCATGAGATTGGTGGCAACGGATTGCAACTCGATGCGGTCGCCATGAGCCAGGGCCTTCACCTGGGTGGCGGTGGTGGCGGTGTTGATCAAGGCTGCCAATCCCGCTGCCGCCGTGCTTAAGGTTGAGCTGTTGGTGACAGTGTAAGTGATGGGATATCCGTTCAGGGTAACGGTCAACAGATTGCCGGGACACGGAGCCACGTTGGTCAACGTGCGGTAATACATCCCGTCAACAAACAAATCAACTTGTTGCAGAGGATGGTTCCCATCGCGGGCGGAAAATTGCACGGAAAGATTGGTGGTGCCACTCAATATGGCATTGGGAAGATTGGTGCTCCATTGTCCGGAACCGACCCGCGCAAAGGGCGCCGCCAGCGGCTCGGCCACCATGAGTCCAAAATATGGCGCGTTGACACTTTGATAATAGCTTTCGGCCAGACTGAAGCCGCGCGCCTGGTAAAAGTAAACCTGAGGATTGGGAAACTTTTGCGTATCGCCGTTGGGTTCCGTACCGGTGCCGTAACTGCCCGCAGCGCCCGCGTTGATGAAGGCCAGCAAGTTGGTCTGAGTGTTGGAACCGAAAATAACGCCACCGTAGGACGTAAGGCTATCCGCAATGGCCCCGGGAACAAAAGTGTTTTGCGGGACGCTGAACTGCTCCAAACCCGTTTCAAAACCCAGACAGCCACCCGGCCACGAGACTAAATCGCTGTTGGTGCGCAAAATTGAAGAAACCCCCAGAATATTCACATTGAAAATGGCATTATCAAAAAAAGGATAACGGATGTTGCGGAGCAGGTCGGAGCTTTTTTCCAGAATCACCGGTTGTTGGGGAAAGGTCCCATCGCTTTCAACCCCCTGATCCACCAACTGTTCCGCCTGGGTGAGCGAATCCGCCGTGATCATGGTGGTAAGAAAGGAATAACCGGGCGCGCCGACGGGTGTAGCCTGGCGGAAGACCGCCTCGCTGGCAGCGTAACTGTTGGTGTCGGTCCCGTTGCCCAGCCTTAGACCGTAAAACAAAGCCGAGGTTGTTCCATTGTAGGTGGAACCAAAGCTGGTCTGGAACGGAATATCCATCGAGAGGACAATGTAATCAATCTGGTTCGTCAACTGGGAGGCCGCCAGCAGGTTCGTCAGTGGTGTCACCAGGGTGGTTTGAAAATCGTTGCTGGTCCATTGGATGTTGCTGCCCGGCCAGTTAATGTATAACACATTTTGAGGCGGCACTTGGCGTTGTTCGCAGAAGTAATTGCCCAACTCGCACGAGTTCGAGCTGGCCTGGTTGACGACGACAACCGTGTTCAGGCCGCTGCCGCCGGCCTGGAGTTTGCAGACCAAGGCACAGCTTGCCAAAACCATCCCCAGCGCTCCTCGGTGAAGACTACCGCCCATAAGCTCAACAGATTCCACTGACCAGTAACCACTTGAGGCCACCTGATAAAGTTTTCATAACCGAACCTTGTCGGCGGCCTGCACAAAAAAGGGCCGGTCAACGACCGGCCCTGCACTACCTTACTGCAGACGACAAAATCCCGTCTTCAGGCTGACTTGCGCCGCAATGTCCATCCCAAGGCACCCACTCCCAGTGCAACGAGTGCCACGGTTGACGGCTCCGGAACAATTTGAACGGATAAGCCTTTGTTCTTGGTTAAGTCCAACATGTCGCCTGGATTAAGCGTTGCGTTCCATTGGAACGCCCACGACACATCGCCTGACGCCGAGATACTGTCATTAAGGTTGAAATTAGAATTAAGCGGGTTGTTGAGTTCATTCAGCGTCTGCGGAACCTGCGCAGCCTCAGCGTAATTAGCGTTCGGCCCTAATATAACCTCACCAATGCCCGTGCCGCCCGGACCGCCAGTCGTTTGCAAGGCTCCGGTATATGCACCACTACTGCCGGAAATACTAACGTCATTGTTATTGTTCTGAAGCAAATCGAAATTGGAATATTGATAGAAGCTCAAATCGATCGAGCTTGCGGAATTATTCACTATCATTAAGCTCTCCCCCATATCGGCGCTACCAGAATTGACCCCGTTGCCCGATAAAGTGTATTCAACAGACACTTCCAGTTGCGCGTTTTGATATATCACGGCCAGGTCATTAAGGTTCGGGTTATCGTTCACGTTATAAACAGTAGCCGTGCCAATTGCGCTAATGGGCTGCGGAGCGACGCCGTTAATTGAATACCAAAACCACTGCTGGTTCAATTGGTTCTGGCCGCCAAGCACTGTCCAACTGTTCATCCCCAGTGTGCCAGAGTTGACAACATTCACCGTTGCGGTGGACCCCCCGTCACTCATCGTATAGGTGTTTTGACCCGATATGTCTGTTTGAGCCATGCCCTTGACCGGGACAAACAGAACTCCTGACGCGACCAAGGCGGCACACAGTGAAACGATGCCCTTACGGTTAAAAGCAAATACATGATAGCTTCTCATAAAATCCTCTGATTATTATTTACATTTGATGGCTTTCACAGAAAACTACCTTTTTTTATCCTAGCCGGGTATGGAAGTCAAGCTTTTAAAGCACAAATTTTTGAATAAAAAAGCCCCAAAAACCGTGATTTTCAACGCATCCTGTCCCTTCAAAACCAAGGACAACAGCTACACTTTCCCATGTCGCCGGCGCAGCAAGCCCAACGCAAACATTCCCGACGCAATCAGCACCACGGACGAAGGTTCAGGCACCGGAAAAGCCGAGGTTTCGCTGATCGAAAGCTTGTTACCTGCCCCCACACTCCCGGAGAATTCATAGCCAAAAACCGCGTAGGTATTGTTAGCAGTCAAAGTGGAGTTGTCAAGGTCCGTGCCATACCCGATGAAAGCACCAAACGGAAACCCGCTGGAATTGGCCTGCACTAGAGTAGTATAGCCGGGTGCATCCCCTTTCCAAGAAAGTGTTAACCCACCCCCGCTCTGATTGGCAATGGCATATCCCCCATCCACAGACGGTGTCATACCAACAGTCTGACTTCCCGCAGCGGCGGGACCGCCCAAGACAAAATCCGAGTATTGGAATATTTTCATGTTTAACGGGGTGCCGCTTGTATTGTTAAACACGATTGATTCGAGCAATGAACTGCCATTAACAGTCATAGTGTCCACGACGCTTCCGCCTGAAATTGAATACGTGACAGTTAACTTTCCTTGATTAAGGAAACTGTTTGTAGTGACTGACGACGGACTGGTTAACAGGCTTATCGCCCCTCCGTTTTCACTGTAGTATAACGATTGTAGGGCCAATTGATTCGCCCCGTTCGCCGCCCAACTGGTAAAACCGTTAAGCGAGGTGTCGTAACCCGCGCTGTAATTGGTGCCATTAGCGGTTGAATTAACTGTGTAAATCGTCGCCTCGCTTTGAACGACAAAGCCGGCGAGTGAAAACGCAAAAAGACCACCTTCTAACAACCACAGCCTGCCTGCAAAAGACTTTTTCAAAATCTTCATAGCGTCGCTTGGGTTCCGGAATTTTTACCGGCATCCTTTATGAGGCAATCCAGCCGGAAAGTCAAGACAATTTATTTAAAAAACGAGTTTGGCTGGTTTCCCCGCCATTTCGTCAGGTTGGCCAATTTCCCCAATGTTTTCCGTGCCATAACACGACCCGTATGTCGTCAGAAGTCTGGGAGGACAATACAGGAGTGTGCCGTCCTGCCAAACCCAATCCAGCTATTCGTGAGAAATCGCGACCATTATTTCCCAATGCAAAACTGGCTGAAAATCGAGTCCAGCAAATCTTCCGTCGCCGTTTTGCCGACAATTTCACCGACGGCGTTCACGGCGATGCGTAAATCCATCGCCACAAGCTCGAGCGTCGCGTCCGCCCGCAACGCGTCCGCCGCCCGTTGAGCCGCCGCGCGGGCGCGATTCAAAGCATCCTGATGCCTGGAGTTAATCATCACCTGCAACATCTCGGCCCTGATTTCGCCCGACCAGACCAGTTCCTTGATGGCATCTTTCAACGCTTCAATCCCCTGCCCGCTCAGACAGGATACATCCACAATTTGTGGGTAGGGCGGGCTCTCCGTAGCCCGCCGCGGCGCGATGAGGACATCGCACCCTACCTTTTCCGGCAAAACAAGCTTTCGCGACAAGTCAGTCTTGTTCAGCACCAGAATCCGTTTTTTTTCGGTGAACTCGGCGAAATAACTTCCATCTGCGCCCGTCAGCGGTTCACTGGCGTCGAGCACGTGCAGAATGAATTCGGCCTTGGCCAGCGATTCGCGGCTGCGGCGAACGCCCTCGGCTTCGATTTCGTCGCGCGCCTCACGCAATCCGGCGGTGTCAATGAACACGACCGGCAACCCGCGGATGTTCGCTGTCTCCTCAATCGTGTCGCGGGTTGTGCCCGGTATCGGCGACACGATGGCGCGGTCGCGTCCGAGCAGTTGATTGAGCAGGCTCGATTTCCCGACGTTGGGCCGGCCAACAATCGCCGCCCGGATGCCACGCCGCAAAATCTGGCCCTCGTTCGCCGTGCGCAGCAGTTCGTCCATGAATTTCACGCCGTTTTCCAGGCGCCTGAGCAATTGCGCTTTCGTGTCCGGCGCAATGTCCTCGTCGGGAAAATCAATGTGCGCCTCGACGTGCGCCAGCGTGCGCATCAGCTCATCGCGCAGTTGATTGATGCGGTGCGACAATTTACCGGCAAGCTGTTCATTGGCGGCGGCCAGCGCAAGTTCCGTGCGCGAATGAATCAAATCGGCAACCGCTTCGGCTTGCGCCAGGTCAATGCGACCGTTGAGAAACGCGCGGCGCGTGAACTCACCGGGTTCGGCCAGTCGCGCCCCGTTTTCGAGCAGTGTATCAAGGACAAGTTTGGCGGGCAGGATGCCGCCGTGACAGGTGATTTCCACCGTGTCCTCGCGCGTGAACGTGCGCGGCGCGCGCAGAACCGCCAGCAGCACTTCATCAACGATCTGAAAATCCTCCACGCCGACCTGGGAGCGCCGGCATCCTTGCCGGCGAGCATCCTCATTTTGCGCTTCGACGGACCGGCCAGAGGCCGGCGCTCCCGGATTGCGGCGGACGATTTTGCCGTATTGAATCGTGTGCGACGATGCGACTGACGGTTTCCGCGAATTTTTGCCGAGCGGCAGGAAGCTTTTATCGGCGACGGTAAGTGCCTGCGGGCCCGAAATGCGCACGACCGCCAGTCCGCCCTCACCGAGCGGCGTGGCAATGGCAGCGATGGTGTCGTCCAGCATGACTGAAGGTTACAAACGGAAGGTTGAAGGTTGCAAGCGGGCGTATTCCTGTTGGTGTTCAGCCTTCAGGCTGTCTGACACGCTAAAGCGTGGACTCCGACTCAAACGTGCCGGCAATTTCCAACCTGATTTTCCATGTCGCAGCCCTGTAAAAACACCCGCCCCTTCTCGTAACCTTTCTTTTGCAGATAATGCAGCAATGCGGGGGCGGTGCCGCGCGGCAGTTGTTTCGTCCGTTCATTAACGCGCGCGAACCGCGCCGGCCGGTCCGGTTTGGGATTCGCCGTGCGTGCGAACTTGCCCGTATTCCCAATTCCACCAGCGCGTTCAGCCGGGTTTGTTCGGCGGCCATCATCATGCGGAATCTTGCCTCATAAGCCCAGTGATGCCAACAGTTGCAAAATGTGTGCGCCCAAATAAGAGTGCGCGAAATCAACCTGGCCCCGCAAACACAACGCGGTGAGCAAACAAACCAGGCCTGTGGTCGCAAACAATATCATCGAACTGATCATGTATAATTCAAAAGCATGACTCGGGTCCGGTTTCATGACGCGCGGCAAACCCTGGTAAAAAATCCAGGTGGAAAGCACGATGCCAATGGCCCACGGAACCCAGGGATTCATCATGGGAAACACGTCCAGCAGCCGGAGCAGGAAAATCGGACATAAAGTGTAAGCCACCACCGTGAACGCCTGCGTAAAGTTGTGGCGGTCGTGAAAAGTCTCGCCCAACATTTTGACGAGGTGGGCGCACACAAAAACCACCGCCAGCGTCAACAGCAATTGCGCGACTTCAATCAGAGCCGCTTCACCAACCGTGAATTTCCGGATCACGCCGACGCCGGGTTGCCATTTGCCCCAGTACTTCAGCCCGCCGCCTTCCACCGCCGACACGACCAGCAACAGCGGCAGCAAATATCCCGTCAAAACGAATCCTACACCGCGCCGGGCTTGTGCCAGGCGGTCCCACCCGGTGGGATCAAACATCAGGAACAATGCCTTGATCATGTGCCCGAATTGATAACGCCACCGAAACCCATTCACAACAAAATCCGCAATTTGCCGAACGGGCGCGGATTGCATTCGGCTTGGGCCGGCGTAAATTGGCCGTGTGAAAGTGATGATGCCAGTCCTTTTTGCCGTGCTTTTGCTGGCCGGTTGCGTCACGCCCAAAATTGACTGGGCGGCGCGCGTGGGCAATTACACCTACGACCAGGCCGTGATGGAATTCGGCCCGCCGGACAAAATGGCGAAGCTGTCCGACGGCTCGACCGTCGTTGAATGGCTCACGCAACGGGGCCAGGTCATCGTGGCGCCCGAACCTTATTTTGTTGCGCCCGGCTGTTATTACGGTCCGCTGACCCCGATGTATTCCCAGACCTACGTCCCTGCGCGTTTCCTGCGCCTCGTCTTCGACGCCAATGGCAAATTGAAAACGTGGAAGGAATTTGCCCGATAAATCCGCTTCCGTCGCAGCGCCCCCCGTGTTTAACTCGCGGGCATGAACGTTGACCTTGGCATCTGGAGCAAGCTGACCAAAATGGTCGCCTGGCTGTTGCTCCTGGCCGGATTGCTGCTCGTCGCCGTGTGGTATTTACCGCTCATCCAGCAAAATGAGCGGATGCAGCGGGAAAATCTGCGGTTGGAAAGGGAATTGCAGAAGGAAAAGGAAAAATCCAGGCAACTCCAGGCGGACATTGACGCCCTCCGCAACGATCCCCAAACCGTCGAACGCCTTACCCGTGAAAAGCTCGGTTACGCCCGGCCCGGCGAAACCGTGGTGCGATTTGAACCGCCCGCGACGAATGCGCCGATGCGCTGACAGTATTTGAGAAAAACGTATGACGTAATGAGGCCCGTAATTTTCGATTTACGCCATTGACGGGTTGAAAAGCCGTGGGATGGTGTTTTCACAGATTGCGGTGATGGTTAGACGGTCAAATTCGGTTTCCGCAATGAGGTTCAGTGCCAGCGGTGTTACCGCACCATCTAGATCGCCCTCTGCCTTCTTACGCCCACAGAGGCCAGCGCCGCCGACACATTCAGCTTCAAAACGAGGCTTTTAGCGGACAAAAGAAAATGTTAGCGTGGCGCGCATGACAAATTCGTTTGCACGAAACGTTGTGGTTTTTGCGGCGCTGATGGTTTGTCTGTCCGGCTGCAGCAAAAAATCAGAGAACGCCATTTCAGAAAAATCCGCCGCAAATTATCCGTTACCCGAACCTCCGGTGGTGGTGGATTGTACGCCGGGCGTTCCGGGCGGGCGGCTGGTCGTAGCCGAACTGGCCG
>Ga0116112_1000889_pt1 | contig 21314 bp, 18 predicted proteins | sample June2015DPH_8_15_FD_89721 | JGI IMG/M metagenome (GOLD analysis project Ga0116112, IMG submission 89721) | Peatland microbial communities from SPRUCE experiment site at the Marcell Experimental Forest, Minnesota, USA - June2015DPH_8_150 | ecosystem: Environmental > Terrestrial > Soil > Wetlands... | reverse complement strand
CTTGCCATGAATGGGGCGACTCTCGATTTTGAGGAGATTGACGCCGTGTTTGGCGAATGGCTCGAGGGAAGCAAGCAGGGCGCCGGGCTTGTGAGCGAGGCGCATGGCCAGCGAGACTTTGGATGCGCCGGCTTGGCGAAAACGCATGGCCTGGTTGGGCGGGAGAAGCAGGACAAAGCGGGTAAAGTTTTCGGCGTTATCCTGAATGCTTTCGCGGAGGATGACCGCGCCGTAATGTTCCGCGGCCCGGCGTCCCGCAATCGCCGCGCAGGAAATGTCGTCGCGGGCCATCATTTCGCGGACGCTGCCGGCAGTGTCTTCGGCGGGGACGCGCTTGAGATGGGGGAATGATTCAAAGAAGCGCTCGCACTGAGCAAGAGCCATAGGATGGGAAGCGACGGAGCGAAGCAGATCGAAGGTCGAGCCGGGGCAGGCGATGAGGTGATGCTCGATGGGGAGAATGGTTTCGCCGCAAATCTCGAGTGGGCTTTCCAGCAAGAGGTCATAAACGCGGACGACGGAGCCTGCCAGGGTGTTTTCGAGCGGCAAGAGCAGAGCATCGGCGGCGCCCTCGGCGATGGCGCGGAAAGTGGCGTCGAAAGTGGGGCGAGGAACCGTGTGGATGGATTCACCGAGCAATCGCACCGCAGCGGCTTCGCTGAAGGCGCCGGGTTCGCCCTGAAAGGCAACGCGCATCGTTTTGAAATTCAGTTCGCCCATGTTTGGCTTCCGTCAGCCGGCATGTTGTCTCCTGCACGCCATGGCCAGCTATAATTGGCATTCTGCCGCTGTTTCGGAGGTAAATGCATCATGACACAGAATCGTCCGCAAGCGAGCGAATACGCGCCTTCTTACGAAAAGTATGTGGCAATGGTGCCCGATGGGGAGATTGTGGAAACGCTGGAGGAGCAGCTAAGAGAGATGAAGCTGCTGCTGGGGACTCTGAGCGAGCAAGGGGCGGAGTTTCGCTACGCCGCTGGAAAATGGTCGATCAAAGAGGTGCTGGGACACATCAGCGATACGGAGCGAATTTTTGCCTACCGGATGTTGCGGATTGCGCGTGCGGACCAGACGCCGCTGGCGGGATTTGAGCAGGATGATTACGTGAAGACGGGGAATTTTTCGGCGCGGCCGCTGGGGGAACTTCTGGAAGAGTTTACGGCTGCGCGGCGGGCGACGATCGCGTTAGCGAGGTCACTGGACGAAGCGGCATGGACGCGGCGGGGCGTGGCCAATCAGAAAGAAATCAGCGTGAGAGCGCAGGCGTTCATCATTGCGGGGCACGAGCGTCACCATCGTGTGGTGCTGCAAGAGCGGTACTTTCCGGCGTTGCCGCGAGGCTAACTATCCATCACATGGGACCGGGCAGATGCTGGTTTTTTTGCAGCGCGCGTCCGGCTTCCCGACGCGCCGGGACGGTATTTCCATATGACGTGAGGGGCAACTCATCAGACTGAACGCGTGAAAGGCGGGATGCCTCGGGCCTGGTGAGAACCTGCTTGCGTCGCGGGCGAATCATATAAAAGAGCAGCACACTGGCCAACGCGAGGATCACGCCTGCGGATATGATGGAAGCTTGATCGGCTTCGAGGGGCTTGAGGCTGGCCTCCGCGAGCAGATAAACTCCGCAGAAGAGCAGGCCGAACTCGACAAACGCGCCGAGGCTCCAAAAGGTGCGTGGCAGGCTGGCGCGAGCAGCCAACGGTGTCTTGTAGTGAGCAGATGCAGAATTAATTCGAAAGATGCCCATAAAAGACTACTCCTTCCGGATGTGTCGTTGCTCCCCTAACGATTCGTCATTGTGGAGGAACTCCAGGTAGGAAGAGGCGACGGGTGTGCTGGTGCGCTTCAAAGGCCAGCCGCAGACGCAGCGGGGGCCGATCTCTTCCCTGGGCGAGAGGGACAAGGTCACGGACCAACGACAATCACGATTTTCGCAAAACCATTTTACTTCTTCCGGTTTCACCATAATGGACCCAACGATTATTGAAACATCCACAGTAAATGATGGTACTTCTCCGGAGTTTACAGTCTGCTTCATATACCTACGCAGTAATATGCGCAAGAGGAAAAATCAAAATAAACGCAGCCGTGGGGGAAAGGGGCTTTCCAATTTGGGACTACTGCAGAGTTTCCCGTTTCCTTCGCTGGGGATGCAGAAAAAGAGTGTGGAGGAGTTCCATTTCGGAACGCCAGCGCGGCGCTTTGGGCTCAAACTGGCGGGCCAGAGCCGAGGAGCGCCAAGTTGCTAACTTTTGCAGCGGACTGCTACACTGCAAAATTGCCGGCTGCTTTTTGACGTGACATAGGCGGTGATCTGCGGGCGTCATACCGGCATCCCTGCGTGACTTTCCGCTGCAGATGCGGTGATTCCGGCGGCAGCGGCATTCCGGCCCGGCCCACAACACAAAATCGGCCTCGGCCCTTCAGATGGGAGAATTCGCGTGGCTAAATACGACATCGCAATTATCGGCAGCGGACCGGGCGGGTATGTGGCGGCGATACGCGCGGGCGAGCTCGGTCTGAAAACGGTGGTGGTGGAAAAGGATCCTTTCCTGGGCGGAACGTGCCTGCACGTGGGATGCATTCCGACGAAGGTGCTGCTGCATCACGCCGATGTTTACGACCATTTCAAGAATGCGGCGGAGCTGGGTTTCGAGGTCAGCGGGCTGAAGATCAACTGGGCCAACGTGCTGGCGCGGAAATCAAAGATTGTCACGAAACACTCCAAAGGCATCGAGTTTCTGTTCAAGAAAAACAAGGTGGAGTGGGTGCAGGGCTGGGGAAAGTACGAAGGCCCGGGCAAGGTCAGCGTGGAGAAAGACGGCAAGAAATCCACGATCGAGGCGAACAACATTTTGATGGTGAGCGGTTCCGAGGCGAAGGCGCTGCCGGGAATCGAACCGGACCATAAGACGATTCTGACGAACAGGTCGATACTGGAGCTGCCGGAAATACCCAAGACGCTGATTGTGATTGGAGCGGGAGCAGTGGGAGTGGAGTTCGCATCGATTTTCAATTCCTTTGGCTCGCAGGTAACGATTCTGGAAGCGTTGCCGCGAGTTGTGCCGGTGGAAGACGAGGAGATCTCGGCGGAACTGGACAAGACCTACCGGAAAAAGGGCATCAACATTCAAACCGGATGCACGGTGGACGGCGTGAAGAAGGACACCAAGGGCGTAACGGTGTCGTTCAAGGTTAAAGACGGGAAGGCGCAGACACTGCAGGTAGAAAAGCTGCTGCTGGCTGTCGGGCGCAAAGCGATGACGGAAAATTGCGGGCTGGAAAAGTCCAAAGCAAAGGTGGAGCGTGGGTTCGTGCACGTGAACGAGTTCATGGAGACCGCCGAGCCGAATTTATATGCCGTGGGCGACATCGTCGCGGGATTACCGCAACTGGCGCACGCGGCGATGATGGAGGGCATCGTTGCGGTCACGCACATCGCGGGGAAGCCGACGCACCCGATCGTGAAAACGCGCATTCCGAATGCGACGTATTGCGAGCCGCAGATCGGCTCCATTGGGTTGACGGAGAAGCAGGCGCGGGAAGCCGGCTACAAGGTGAAAATCGGGAAATTCCCGTTCGTTGGTAATAGCAAGGCGACGATCCTGGGAAATCATGGCGGCTTCGTCAAGGTGGTTTCCGACGAGACCTACGGCGAAGTGCTGGGGATTCACATCATCGGGCCGCTGGCGACGGAGATTCTTGCGGAGGCGGCAGCGGTGCTGCATCTCGAGGGCACAATCGACGACATGATGAACATGATCCACGCGCACCCGACAATCTGGGAAGCGATGGGGGACGCATTCGCTTCGGTCCGCGGCCTGCAGATCAACGTGTAGTCTTAAGTAATTAGTTGTCAGTTCTAAGTAGAAGCAAGATCCATCACAGATAACAGGGCACCGGTGAGTGAGGGATGTGCCCTTGTTTTACCAAAAACTGAGAACTTACAAGTTGAAACCTCTTTTCCCATGAATCCTCTCCTGATCACCGACCTCGGGCTTATCCCGTACACCGAAGCCCTGGCATTGCAGCAACGCCTGGCAGCGGCGCGAAAGGCCGGAGCACTGGAGGACGTGCTGCTGCTTTGCGAGCACACGCACGTGATCACGCTGGGGCGCAACGCGAAGCGGGAAAATCTGCTGGTATCGGAACACGTGTTGCGACAGAAGGGCGTTGAGCTGTACGAGACCAATCGCGGCGGGGACATCACATATCACGGGCCAGGGCAGATTGTGGGTTACCCGATCCTGAATCTCGGAGCCATCAAGCGGGATGTTGGTTGGTACGTGCGCATGCTGGAAGAGGCAATGATCGGTGTGAGCGGCGATTTCGGCGTGACGGCATTTCGCGTGAAAGGGAAGACAGGCATCTGGGTGAAGGTTGGGGAGCGCGCCGAGGCCACGGAAGAAAAGCTGGGCGCGATCGGGGTGCACATCAGCCGCTGGGTCACCTCTCACGGATTCGCCTATAACGTCTCCACGGACTTACGCTTTTTCGATCTGATCGTGCCCTGTGGCATTGCAGATCGAAAAGCAACGTCGCTTGAGAAATTGCTCTCGCGGAATATGGCCACGGAAGAAGTCAAACCGCGGTTGGTGCAGCATTTCGCGCGGCTTTTTGGGTTTGAGCCCCATAAGGTCCCGCGAGATTCCTTGCTGAAACAGCTCACCCAAGTTGAAGAATCGATGCAAATAAGCATCCGATAGCCGAAAGGGGGCGACGGGGCTCGCACGGATTAGCTATGGCGGGAGCTTGGCCTTAAGATAGAGGGCCGAATGCCAATTCGGAGAAGTCCCGACCATGCCTGAGCCCCGGAAGAAAGCACCGCTCACGCGCCAACAGTACCTGGATCTCTACTACTACATGCGCCTGAATCGCGAGGTCGAAGAGACCATGACGCGGCTATTCCGGCAGAACAAGATTGTCGGCGGGCTGTATTCCAGCCTGGGGCAGGAAGCGATTTCGGTGGGGACATCGTACGCGCTGGAAAAGCGCGACTGGCTGGCGCCGATGATCCGCAACATCGGAGCGCTGCTGGTGAAGGGCGTGCCGCCTCGGGATATTTTCACGCAACACATGGCGAAATACACGTCGCCGACGAAGGGCAGAGACGGCACAAGCCACTTCGGGGACCTGGAAAACCTGCACATCGTTTCACCGATCTCCATGCTCGGCGACCTGATCCCGGTGATGACCGGCGTGGCCATCGGGGGAAGGTACCTGGGTCAGAAGATCGTGACCATGACGTGGATCGGGGATGGCGGTAGCTCGACGGGGGTATTTCACGAAGGGCTGAATTTTGCGGCGTCGCAAAGGGCGCCGTTTGTACTGATCCTGGAGAACAATCTGTGGGCGTACTCCACGCCGGTACAGCGGCAGGTGCCGCTCGAGAATCTGGCAGACCGCGCGAAAGCCTACGGCATCGCCAGTTACATTGTTGATGGCAATGACGTGGTGGAGGTGTACACCACGGCGAAAGAGGCGGTGGAACGGGCGCGGTCGGGCGAAGGGCCGATCCTAATTGAGGCGAAGACCTTCCGGCGGCGCGGGCACGCGCAGCACGATCCCGCGGAATACATCCCCAAAGAGCAGCGCGATTTCTGGGAAAAGCGCGACCCGATTGCATTGTACGAGGCCTTTCTATTGAAGGAAAAGCTTCTGGACGCGAAGAGCAAAAGAGAAATGGAGGACAAACTGACGAGCCTGCTGGAAAAGGAGCGTGAGTTTGCGGAAAATTCGCCGATGCCTCCGGCGGAGACGGTTCACGGTGGAGTTTATTGCTGCGGGGATGACTGCCACAAGATTCGCCCGAAATGGGAGCGGCCGATTGCGGAGGTGATGCCGCCGCAGAGCAGCGTCGAACCGGTGTGGACGGTGGAAGGATTTGGGCAGGGAAAGAGTTCCTCCGGCAAGAATGCGCCGATTCATTTTGGCGATGTGCAACCGGAACGCAAGACGCAGGAGCCTACGGGGCGGGCCATAAGGAAGTCCGACAAGAAGCCTGCAGCGAAGAGCGCTAAGAAAGGCGGGCGCTGACCGTGGCCACGATCACATTTCTGGAAGCGATCAAGCAGGCCATGTTTGAGGAGATGGCCGCGGACCCGAGCGTAGTGCTGATCGGGGAGGATGTGGGGGTATACGGCGGCGCGTTCAAGACCAGTGAAGGGCTATTGGAGAAATTCGGCTGGGAGCGCGTGATCGACACGCCGGTCAGCGAAAGTGCGATCATCGGCGCGGCCTGTGGGATGAGTTACCTGGGGCTGCGGCCGATCGTGGAAATGCAATTCATCGACTTTATTGTGTGCGCGTTCAACCAGATCACAAATTTCGTGGCCCAGGGACATTACTTGTGGAATGCTCCGGCGCCGATGGTGATTCGCGGCCCGTCAGGCGGCGGAGTGCATGGCGGGCCATTTCACTCGGCGAATCCGGAGATGTACTTCGTCCACACCCCAGGGCTGAAGGTGGTGTATCCCTCCACGCCGTACGATGCCAAGGGGTTGCTGAAGGCGAGCATCCGCGACAACAATCCGGTGCTGTTCTTTGAGCACAAGTTCCTGTACCGCCGTCTCAAGGAAGAGATTCCCGCGGGGGATTACACGGTGCCGCTCGGAAAGGCCGCGGTTCGGCGCGAGGGGAAGCATCTGACGATCCTTTCGTACGCGGCGATGATGCACACCTCGCTGGAGGCCGCGGAGGCTTTGGCAAAAGAAGGGATTGAAGCGGAAGTCATTGACTTGCGGACGTTGTTGCCACTGGATGAAGAGACGATTCTGCAGTCGGTGAAGAAGACGAACAAGTGCCTGGTGGTGCACGAAGACACCAAGACAGGCGGCATTGCGGGGGAAATTACCGCGCTGCTGTGCGAAAAGGTCTTTCAGGAACTGGACGGGCCGGTGTTGCGGGTGACGTCGCTGGATACCCCAGTGCCGTACGCGCCGACACTGGAAGAAGCGTTTCTGCCGAACGCCCAGAAGGTGTTCGCGACGGCGAAGGAATTGGCGAGGTATTAGCTCAGGATAAGGAGTATCGATGCGGAAGCTGGGGATAAGCGCGATCGTTTTGCTGGTGGCGGCGGTAGGGTGCGCGGCGCAGACCGCGCGCTGGAGCGAAGACAAGGCCCAGGAGTGGTACGCGAAGCAGCCATGGCTGGTGGGCAGCAATTACATTCCCGCTACGTCCATCAACGAGCTGGAAATGTGGCAGGCCGAGACGTTTGATCCGAAGCGGATTGATCTGGAGTTGGGCTGGGCGGAGTCGCTGGGATTCAACACCATGCGGGTGTTCCTTCACGATCTGGTGTGGCAACAGGACCCCGAGGGCTTCAAGAAGCGTCTGGATATATTTCTGAACATCGCGAAGAAGCACCACATCCGCCCGCTGTTTGTGCTGTTTGATTCGTGCTGGGATCCCAATCCTAAACTCGGAAAACAACATGAGCCGACCCCCGGCGTGCACAATTCCGGCTGGGTGCAAAGTCCGGGGCCCGCAGCGCTGAAAGACCCAGCGCAGTACCCGCGGCTGGAAGCGTACGTGAAGGGCGTGGTCGGGGCGTTTGCGCGGGATGAACGTGTGCTGGGCTGGGATGTCTGGAACGAGCCAAGCAACACGAACCAGGGAAGCTACGAAAAGGAAGAGCCGGCCAATAAGAAGGATCTGGTTGAGGCGCTGCTGCCCAAAGTTTTTTCGTGGGCGCGGGCGGCGGGGGCAACGCAACCTCTCACCAGCGCGGTTTGGGAGGGAGACTGGTCAGAGCCGGAGAAGCTGGGAGCGATGGCAAAGATCCAATTGGAGCTCTCAGACGTGATTACCTTTCACAATTACGACAAGCCGGAGGAGTTCGAAAAGCGGGTGAAGTGGCTGCAGCCATATCACCGGCCGATTCTCTGCACGGAATACATGGCGCGTGGGAATGGGAGCACCTTCCAAGGAATTCTGCCGCTGGCTGAAAAATACCATGTGGCGGCGTACAACTGGGGACTGGTGGCCGGAAAGACGCAGACGTATTTTCCGTGGGATTCCTGGCAGAAGCCGTACACGGATCACCCTCCGGCGCAGTGGCACCACGACATCTTTCAGACGGATGGGACGCCGTACAAGGCGGAGGAGACGGAGTTCCTGAAATCGATTCTGAAAGGCCAGGGGTTAAAGGATTGACTTACGCCTGGAGGGCACCTTGCGGGAGGGCACCTCACAGGATTTGCATAGAAACACATTCGCGCCCCAACGACTAGTCCTTTCGCAGTATTGACCGGTCCCCGACAAATCACCAAGCTACAGCCCCTAAATTGGAGTATTTGGGTCCGTTTTGGGGAGGGGTGAACAAAAATGATGGAGAAGTACTCGTCATTTCTGCTGGTGGTGTATCTGCTCCTAGCTATACCTCTGCTCGGCCAGAGCAACTATGGGGTCATTTCGGGCGCGGTGACCGACCCACAGCATCTGCCGATTGCAGGAGTCGCTGTCCAATTGACGGCTGCCAGCACAGGCACGGTCCGGCGCGTAGTGACAAACCAGGAAGGATTGTTTGAAGCGCCTGCACTTTTGCCGGACGATTACGCGGTGAAAACGGAAGCGAACGGGTTTGCAATCGCAACGCAAACCGTGCGGCTGGAAGTGGGCCAGAAGCTTGCGGTAGATATCAACCTCACCGTAGGCAGTGTGAAGGAAGGTGTGAAGGTCACGGCGGGGAGCGAAGAGCTGCACACGACGGATGCAAGTGTTGGCGAAGTGGTTGAGCCACAATCGGTTCGGGAATTACCCCTGAATGGACGCATGCTGATTGACCTGGTACTGACGGTGCCTGGCGCCCACGTGGGTTTCGGCGCGCAAACGGGAGCGACGAACCCGCTCTACTGGCGGCCAGGGCAGCGGTCCGCGGTGGTTATCGGCGGCGCCCGCCCAAACGCCAATTTTTTCCTGCTGGACGGCGCCACCAATACGGATCCCACGTTCAATACGCAAAATCTGAGTCCTTCGCCGGACGCGGTGAAGGAATTCCAGGTGGAAACGAGCAGCTACACAGCGGATATGGGCGGCGCGGGCGGCGGGCAGGTCAATATTGTGACGCATTCCGGCTCGAACCAATACCACGGGACGCTCTACGAATTTCTCCGCAATGGGGCGCTGGACGCGAGCACCTTCGGGTCGATGGGGAACAATCACCTGGTGCAAAACAATTTCGGCGCGTCCTTCGGCGGGCCGCTGATACGGAAGAACACCTTCTTCTTCCTCAACTACGAGGGCTTACGGCTGGCGCAAGCGGATGCCCAGATTCTAACGGTACCAACGCCGCAGGAAATTCAGGGCGATTTCAGCATGAGCAGCGTCAAGATCTACGACCCCACGACCGCGGTCCCGAACCCGAGCTACGATCCAAGCAAGCCGACCGGCCCCACAAATTATCCGTATACACGCGCGCAGTTTCCCAACAACCAGATTCCGTCCGACAGGATCAATCAGCAACTCGAGGCATTCCTGCTGAAGAACGTCCCCCAGCCGAACATGACCACGATGGGTGCTGGCCCCGACTCCAACAATTACCTCGACATACGAAACGAAACGCATATCCAGCACCAGGGCACGATGCGCGTCGACCACAACTTCTCAAACGGCGACACACTCTTCGGACGGTACTCGATCGGACAGGAGAATGGATTTTCCCCGAGCAGCGGGATGACTTCGACGACAGAAAACCTGCCGGGATTCGGAGCAAACTTCGACAACCGTTCGCAGCAAGCGGTGATTTCCTGGAATCATATCTTTGCCGCGAACAAGGTGAACACCGCGTCGTTTGCGGTCTCGCGTCTGTCGATGGACCGGACATCACAAAACGATGGAGTGAACAACATCGTCGGCGACCTCGGGATCCAGGGCATCGGATTCGGCGGACCGAACGCGTGGGGAGCGCCATGGTTTGCGGCGCAGGGCTACACGGGGATTGGAGACACCTTTGCTGCGACGCCCATGCACGCCTGGGGCACGATTTATGAGCTGCGCGATATGTATGCGTGGCAGAAAGGGCGGCACGGCCTAAAATTCGGCGGCGATTTCCACTGGTACACCTGGCCCATGTGGGGCTTCTTCCAGAATCGGGGCTACTACCAGTACACCAACGGATACACGACAGAGTTTGGAATCAATGACGGAACGGGCTCCGGGCTGGCGAGCATGCTGCTGAGCCTGCCGACGGTGAAGCAGCGCCAGGCGGGAGTCCCACAAATGAATTTGCACAATTGGGGCGGCAGTAGTTTCGCGGAAGATAGCTGGCAGGTGACGCCGACAACTACGCTCAACCTGGGCCTGCGCTACGAGTACACCAGCCCGCTTTATGACAAGGACAACACCAACACGAACCTGATTTTCCAGAATGGCGTGCCCTCGGTCTTCGTTGGCGGGGAGCAGGGTTATCCAAAGGGTCTGATGTACGCGAACAAACACAACTTTGCTCCGCGCGTGGGCATCGCGAAAAACCTGCCCAATCCTGGCATGGTGTTTCACGCCGCGTATGGGATCTTCTTCACTCCGGTGGATCAGAACACCTGGTGCAACCAGCGGCACAACGTGCCGTACGTTTTTCCGGAGACGCAGCAAGCGGACAATTTCACTCCCCCGGCGTCACTCTTCGCAAAAGGACTGAACTTCGGAACACCGGTTCTGGGCACGGGGACCCTGACGCCAACGACCGTGAGTTTCACGGCGTTCGATCCGCACGCGCCGGCGCAGTACGTCCAGCAGTGGAACGCCGCAGTGCAAAAGAGCTTCGGGAGGGATACGTCGGTGGAGATCGGGTATCTTGGCGCGCGCGGCTTTCATCTGCAACGCGCGCACTTGATCAACAACGCGCCTCCCGGGCCGGGTCCTCTGGGGCCAAGGCGGCCGTTCAAGACGCTCACGTTCGTGCCAGGCACAACATTGCCGCCGGGCAGCACGGATGCGGTCATTCAGAGCATGACTTTCCCGGTGAGCACCATCAATCTTTTGGAGAACACCGCGCAGAGTTGGTACGACGCGGGCTACATCAATGTGCGCCGGCGCTATTCGCATGGCCTGAGCTTTCTGGCCAACTACACATTTTCCAAGAATCTGACCAACGCGCCGGATTTCCGGTCGCCGATGGATGAATCATCGATTCCACAAAACAACAATGATCTCAACGCGGAAAAAGGGCCGGGATGCGACGTCCGCCAGCGGTTTGCGCTTAGTGCGGTGTACGCCATTCCGGCGTACCGGCGAGAAGCGTGGACTCGCCTACTAACGCAGAATTGGAATTTGTCGACCATTTACCAGGTTCAGACTGGGATGCCGTTCACGATTTCCGTTTTTGGGGATACGGCGAATTCAGGAACGGTGCTGGGCGAGAATCCCGTTCGCGCGAATACCACCGGCCAGCCCATATTCGGGCCGGGTACGCACACGGCGGCGGAGTGGTTCAACCCGGCGGCGTTTGCAACGCCGCCCGCGTACACCTTCGGCGATGTGGGGCGCAATTCCGTGTATGGGCCGGGAATGCAGACCATGGACGTGGCGCTGGTGCGTGCATTCCGCCTGAGCGAAAAAATGAACTTCCAGTTCCGTGCCGAGGCGTTCAACGCGCTGAACAAGACGAACCTGGGAACTCCCAATCGGTTCGTCAACGAGCCACAGTTTGGCACCATCACCATGGCCATGACGCCAGGACGCGAAATCCAGTTGAGCGCGAGAGTCTCGTTCTGACCGAAGCAGGCAGTTTCGGCCCCAGCAAAGCGAGTGTCGGAGCGCTCTGACAAGCCGCGAAGGACAGGGCCGGGGAAGCTTAGGCACATCCCAGCTCCGTCAAGGGGTAAGGACGTACCTTCACAATCCCGGTCAGAAATCCCGGTTGCTCTGGGCCCCAGATGGGGTACAATCCCCGCCGACATGGCCAAACGAAAAGCGAAGAAAAGCGCGCGGCGCCGGCCCAGCCCCAGAAGGTCCAAAGGCGCGAGGGTCGTGAAACTTCCCAAGCACGCGGTGACGCTTGCTGTGATTGTCCGCGCCAAGGAAGGCCAGGAACTGCTTCTGGAAGCGGAGTTGCGCGCGCTGGTGGCGCCAACCCGCCGGGAAGAAGGCTGCCTGCAATACGATCTGCATCGCTCGACGGATCTGGCGGGCCAGTTTTTCCTGCATGAAGTCTGGGAGTCACGCGAGCACCACACCGCGCACACAAGAACATCGCATTTTCTACGCTGGAACGCCCGCGAGGATGCGCTCCTGGCCGCGCGCGAAGCCACCTTCTGGCAGCAGATCGCTTAAGCTTTTGTGCGTAGGCCTTATTGGGGGTCGGAGCTTTGGCTCCGACATATTATTCGCTCGCAATAATTTGCGCTTCAGCCCCTGAGGAAGCTCTTCGTTGCGCTTAAGAGTTGGCTAGATTCTCTCAGCCCTCAGGACCGGCGAGGTAATAGCCCGGCCGGGCACGGACCTTTAGTCCAGCGCGATCCACATCCACTTTGATTTCGTGGTAGCCGCTGGCTTCGGTGTCGCTGGGCGTGTACGTCAGGGAATACTGCGAGTGCAGCTCCCCGCCGATTTCGTCAATCGCGCTTTCAATCGAGCGGTCCTTCCATGTGGCCATGTGCGCGCCGCCGGTGGCCGTGGCGGCAATCTCCAACGCGTGGTCCGTTATCTGGTCCTTGATGTGTTGCACGGCCCAGACGGCCAGGGCCATCAGATCAATGTTCCCGTAACGATTGTTTTCCGTTGTGGGCGTCTGCACGGTGCCGGGAATAGGCGGCAAGCCGAACGTGCCATCGGGTGCGGGATTGGGCGGGCGCTTGTACTCCGCCTTCTTCTGCAACGCCGCGCGCGTCGAGGAAATCCCCACGCTATAAATCGTTACGTTGGCCAATTGCGCGCGGCGCAAGACCTCACCGAGCTTCGCATCACTTCCCTCATCGTGCGCTTCCGCGAGCACCACCATGACGCGGCGGCGGCCGGGTTGCGTGGGCGTGGCCATGGGCCTGCCGCTGAGCATCTCCACGCCTAGCCCCATGGCATCGTAAAGTTTTGCCCCGGAGGTTCCTTCCTTAAGGCGCGTCATCGCCGTTTCGATGGCGTCGGCGTTTGGCGTGAAGTCCTGCAACTTGTCCACGGAATCGTTAAAGCCCACGAGCGCCGCTTCGCCATTCGGGCCCATCACCGTTTGCGTCAGCAGGATGCCGGTTTTGCGGACTTCGGGAAGAATGGCGTCCAGGCGCGAGCTGGTTTCGACAACAACCACGAGGGAAAGGGGATCACTGCCCAAATCAAAGTGCGAGATTTTCTGCTCCACACCGTTGTCCGTAAGGCGAAAATTCCGGCTCTCCAGGTCGTGGACCATTTCGCCCTTGGCATCGCGCACGGTTACCGGGGTATTCACCAGAATGCTTTGCAGCTTGAATTTTGTCTGCGGCGGGGCTTGCTGAATTACAACACCTGGCTGCGGCGTCATGGGGCCTTCGGGCGCCTGGGCATTGGCTGTCGCGGCAAAGCAGCCCAGCGCGAGAATGAATGAAACCCTCAACGAATCGTGTGATTTTCCCATGTTACGGATTCACGCTAGCACAGTGCGTTCGGAAAACCTGCATGCAGACAGATTGCCTCCGGGGTGTACCGCTTACTTGTTTCGACGCACCCAGAGCCAAAGACGTTGCCGGAGGGGTCGCGCGCTGCCTACAATCAAAGTTCGCCTGAATTGGAGAACCGCTCATGCCCGACGGTAAACGCCTGAAGCTGCAACACGCCCCCAAAGCCCCGCATGAAGATCGCCATTTCATGGCCAGCACTCCCGCGCGGCCGATCCGCATCCTCGCAGAGTACATTCATCCCCTGGCGCAGCTCAAGAAAGAGGGCATTGGCGACACCATCGTGATGTTCGGTTCGGCGCGCATCGAATCGCACGAAACCGCAGCAGCGCGCTACACACGCCTGAAAAGGGAGAAAACCGGCAGCTTCAGCGAAAAGCGCTTGAAGCAGCACCGCATGGCCTTGCGCGACGCCAAGAGCGCCCTGGAGATGTCCCGCTATTACGAGGAAGCGCGCCAACTCTCGCACAAAATCACCACCTGGGCTCTTTCCTTGGGGCCCAAGCCGCGGCGCTTTGTGATTTGCTCCGGCGGCGGCCCCGGCATCATGGAAGCGGCGAATCGCGGAGCTTACGAAGCAGGAGGAAAATCCATCGGATTATCGATTGAACTCCCACACGAACAGTTCGCCAACCCTTACATCAGCCCCGAGCTGAGCCTCAATTTCCATTATTTTTTTATGCGCAAATTGTGGTTTTCGCAGATTGCCAAGGCGCTCATTGTTTTCCCGGGCGGTTTCGGCACCATGGACGAAATGTGGGAAATGATGACGCTTTCGCAGACGGGGAAAATGAACAAGAATACTTTGATCCTGATCTACGGGCGCAAATACTGGAATGACGTGCTGAACCTGAAGGCCATGGTGCGCTGGGGCACCATCAACCAGGAGGAGTTCGGCCAGTTGCGGTTTGCCGACACCGTTGATGAGGCGTTTAAAACGGTTCGCGAACGCTTGGAAAAGTTCGGCTTGCCAGTAGACCCCGTTTTACAGGCCTACTGAACTTTTTTCGCCCCACAACCACCGCTATTTCCATTCGTGTTAACGCCGCATTCGGGCACATTTTTTGCTCCTTCCGCAGCCGGAACTGGTATAGTCCTGCGTGACGCTTCCACCCGCCCGGGCGTCGCAGGCAAATTGCACGACGAAATCTACAGGAGAGAGAATATGCGATGGATACGTTGCGTGCTGGCCTCCATGGCGATTGCGGGGGCTATGCTGTTAGCAGGTGCGAGCGTTGTCCGGGCGGACAACGACGCCTGTCAGAGGCGCATCATCAAAGCGGACCACAAGCTTCATCAGGCCGTCGACAAACACGGCTGGAGGAGTCCTCAAGCCGAACGCTGGCGCCATGAACTTGCGGACGCGCGCGCCTACTGCTGGGAGCGCGGCCACCGGTGGTGGGACGAAGATGGTCACCGCTGGCACAGCGAGCGCGATTGGGATGATCACGACCATGATCACGATCGCGACCACGATCGCGACCATGACCATGACCACCACTGATTTCTCATTATCGTGACCGCGATGGCTGTTTTGATCGCGAAGGGGATCGCCGCTAACGCGAATCTCTCACAAGACTGCGCCGATACGCCGGGCGCAATGTCTAAGGTGTGAATTCTTCCCGCGCAGAAAACAAAAAGGGCGCCCTGGTCCGATCCGGACGCCCTCTCTTTCTCGGAGCAAATTATTGTGCCGGTACGTGCTCTTCTGCGCGCATAGCCTCAAACCGTTTGACCTCTTCCTGATCGTGCAGCATCACTACCGGCACGATCCGCAGCGACCGCCGGCAGTGGTGGCATTGCACTCCTTCGCCCTGCAGATCCTGCATGAAGCCATCCGTGAAGCGATACTCGGTGCGCTCGCGCCGCGCCTTCTTCTGGCTTTGCGCGCCGCAATGAGGACAGATGAATTCGATCACGTCCAACTGCGGATCGCGGTCCAGAGCCGCCCAGCCCGTGCGGCGCATACCGACTGCCTCGGGAATACGCCTGTCCATTGGGTTTCTCCTCAGATCCACGTCCAACAGTTTGGATGCTCGGGGGGGCTTGGCTAGATGCACCCCGGAATGACCAACTGGCCGGCGAAGCGTTTGGAGAATTCGGCGTTCGTGAATGCGGTCCTTGGCGAAAAGCAGCGGAGGACCTGCGTTCCCCGGGGAACTTGTGTCGCGCCACGGTGTCCAATGGAATAGAGGACGCGCGCACCTCACATCCCTGCGAGCGCGGCGCCGGCCTCCTGTAGACAACCACAGGAGACTGGTGCCGCAAGACTTCCCCGCCGCTCGTGGGCCAGTCTACGGAGGTGTGTGATGAGTCAAGACCGAGCGAGTGTCTCCAAAGAAGGCCTGGGTTCCCTGAGAAGTTGCCTGATGGAAGGCAACGCGGATGAGGAGAAAGGCGCACGCACGGCACGCCGCCGCGCGCTGATTGTGTCCATCGTCGTGCAGATACTCGTCCTCGCCGCGCTGGTGCTGCACCCGCTGGTAGGCCACGGCGAACGCCTCGCGGCCACCGTCTTCACTCCCCTTCCGCCCTACTCATATTCCGGAGGGCCGGCACGCCCGATTGGCAACAACACGCAACCGGGGAAGACTCCAACCTGCCGGATCTGCGTGCCTCCCCGTATCCCCCCAACTGTCACGCCCGGCGATCCTGGACACCCGACCAGTGGCCCGGGTGAGCCCGGTCTGTATATCCCGGGCGTGCCGATTGGACCGTATGTTCCAGGCACCCTTCCCATCACAGGGTCGGAGAGAGGTCCTGAGCCACCGCAGCCAGTCGTGGTGCACGCTGAGAATAGGCGCATCAGTCTTGGCCACATCCAAGCAGCCTCATTGGTTCACCGCGTGGAGCCGGTCTATCCGACGCTGCCTTTGCAGATGCACCGCGAAGGCCGCGTGGAGTTGCGCGCCATCATTGCGACGGATGGCTCGATCCAAGCGCTGGAAGTTGTGTCCGGCGATCCGCTCTTCTATGCTTCCGCGCTTGCGGCAGTTCGCGAGTGGCGTTACCGGCCCACTTACCTGGATGGGCAGGCCGTCGAGGTCGAGACGCAGATCAGCGTGATCTATACGCTGAATCACTGAGCGCGTGTCGTCGCCGTCATGCGCGGCAGGCTGCGGGAAAACAGCACTCCATTGTCATCCCGAGCGCAGCGAGGGAGCTGCTTTCAGCGAACGACCAGAAAAGGCAGATTCCTCGCCCGTTCAAAAAGCAAACGGGGCTCGGAATGACATTTTTTTCGGGTAGGTCAGAGATCGTGGGATCGCCCGGAAACGCAGCTTAAGTAATCGGCTCACCGGAGTGGCGCGCGATCGCTTCGCGGGAAAGATCGCGCAGCCGGACAATCTCCGGCAAATGGCGAGGACCGCCGCTGGGCATCGCTGCCGAAGGATAAATCGGCGGTGAAAGAGTAATCGTGACGCTCGTGGGACGCGGCAGGAACGTGCGGTCACGCAGAAACCTCCGCGTGCCGGCCAGCGATACGGGCACAACCGGAGCGCCCGTGGCTACCGCTCCGCGAAACGCTCCGAGCTGAAATGGCCGCACGCCTTCCTCCGGCACGAACGTGCCTTCGGGAAAAACAAACACGGAGTCGCCCTGCCGCAAGCACTGCTCGATCTCATGCACCTGGCGCAGCCGCGAGCCCGCGTCATGGCGATCGAAGGAAAGATGCCCCATTTTGTTGAGAAAAGTCCCAATGAGTGGCATCGCGTTCACTTCGCCCTTGGCCACGAAGCGATACGGCACGCCCAGGCCCATCATCAGCGGCAGCACATCGAAATAGCTGGCGTGGTTGGACGCATAGACCTTTGCCCCCGGCGTATCCATGTACTCTTTCCCGACGACCTTTACGCGAATTCCCACCAGTCCAAACAGGATCTTCAGCGCGGCCGAAGTGAAGCGCCCCGCCGCCTTGTGATCCGTGAATTGCCTCACCATTAGCCACGTCGGTACAATCCACAGGATAAACACGACAATGAAATAAACGCCATAGACCTTCTCAAATGCCGTGCGCAGGCCACCCCCAAAAGTGCGCAACGCCCCTTTCACGGAGGAACCCAAGCCCAGCCGCACGATTTGCACCCATGCCGGAGGCTTCGCCGCTGCCAGTGTGCCCGCCAGGTAAAGTTGTTTGGTTTCATCGCGGCGCAATTTGCCACTTGAGGTTTTCGGGATGCTGCCGGGAGGAATCAACTCCACGCGATCGGGCGGAAGGCCCAGGCCGCGAGAAACCTGGTCCGTAATCTTCGCGGCAATCCCGGCGCGGCCGGACGCTTGCGTTTCGCGCGATTCCGCGACGATCACCAGCTTCTCCGTTCCGCTATCTTCATCCTTCAATCCAAACGCCACCACGCAGCCTTTGCGGATTCCCTCGATGTTTGACGCGAGTTCTTCCACCTCGTGCGGGTAGAGATTCCGTCCACCTTTGATGATGATGTCTTTCACGCGGCCGGTGACATAGATTTCGCCATCGGCGTGATAGGCGCGGTCGCCGGAATTCAACCACGGATATTCTTCTGGTGGTATTGCAGGCCCGCGCGGGAAAAGCTTCGCGGTCGCTTCCGGATTTCTGTAATAGCCGCTCGTGGCCGAAGGTCCGCGGAACCACAGAAAACCCTCCGTGCGGTCCGGCAGCTCGTTTCCTCCGGCGTCCACGATGATCACATCATGGCCCGCCAGCGGCTTCCCCGACGACACAAACGAAATGCTCCCCTCACCGTCCGATGAGGCGGGAACGGCACGCCCTTGCGTCGTGAAAGCGTCGCGCTCCACGCAATCCACCAGCGGCCCGCGATCGAGCGGTGGCACAGTTACGCCCAAAGATGCCTCCGCGAGCCCATAAACCGGCAACAGCGATTCCCGCCGGAAGCCGTACTTCCCGAAACGCTGGACAAAGCGCTCGAGCGTTTCCGGATTGACGGGCTCCGAGCCATTCAGCGCCGCGCGCCAGGAGCTGAGGTTAATCCCCTCGATCGCTTTATCGGATGTTTTGCGCACGCACAATTCGTAGGCAAAATTAGGAGCCGCAGCGATCGTCCCCTTATGTTTGCTGAATGCCTGCAGCCAGCGTTCCGGGCGCGTCAGAAACGCGAGCGGCGACATCACCACCACGGGCACGCCGTATAGATACAGAGTGAGCCACGCACCAATCAATCCCATGTCGTGGTAGAGCGGCAGCCAGCTTACGACGACGTCTCCCGGCCCCATCCGCACCGCTTCCGCAAGAGCGCGCATATTCGCCAGAAGATTCGCGTGCGTCAGCACCACGCCCTTCGGATTGCCCGTGGAACCCGAGGTGTACTGCAGCAGCGCGATGTCGCTGCCCTTGCGCATGCGAGTACCCGACAGGAACGCGGGCAAAGCGCCGGGTGCGGGCGGCGGCTCTTTTTCGGCGGCTTCCAGTAACTTCCGCGCGTCCACAACTCCCAGCAGTGATTTCACGCGCGGCTTCAGCAGTTTGGCGACGGCTTCAGCGCGGCGAAACGTCAGAAGCAGGCACACTCGCGCGTTGTTCAGAATAGCCGCCTGCCGCTGAGCGTACTCCTCGACGCGGTCCGCGCGAAACGGCGGATAGATGGGCACGGGAATGGCGCCCGCCAGCAAAATGCCGGTGTAACAAATGAAAAACTGCCGCGAAGTGGGCAGCATCAGCGACACGCGCCCTCCCGCGGGAACGCCTCTCCGCGCCAGTTCTTCGGCGCACTTCTGTGCGGCGGTGTAGAGTTCGCCGAACGTCAGCGTGTGGTGATGCTCACCCTGCTCGTCGTCCTCGGTGATGAGCAGGTGCGTGCGGTCGGCGTCGTAAATTCCGCGGTAGCGGATCACATCGATCAGGGTTTCCGCCTTTTCGACGATGGAATCCGCGGCTTCCCGCTGCAAGATCTGCACCGCCGCAGAGGCGCGCAATGCAGAGGTCTCTTCCTCCTCGCTCACACTCGCGCCAGGAGCCATCAGGATGGCCCGGATAAGTTCTTCCGGCGTGCTCGCTTCCGCCGCGAGAGTGTCAGGAAGCCGCACGTCGAAGGCGTTCTCCAGCCGCGTGAGGAGTTCCACGCGCTCCAGGCTGCCGAGTCCCAAATCGCGATCAAGGTTGGAGGTGATAGAGAGCTGCGGAATGGCGCCCTGGCTGCCGAGTTCTTCGAGGAGCCCGCGCAGCACCTCCAGCACGCGCTCGCGTACTCCCGGCAGGTCCAATTGTGTGGAGATGGTCGCCAAGGTTTCCCCTGAATGGTGGGCTTCGCGAGAGGCTAACACGCGCTCCGGCGATTTGCCATCCCCGAGGGTCCTGCTCCGAGCGTAGGGTGGACTCGCAGGCTTTGCGGCTCCTATGCCCCGCGCGCCTTTGCTGCGTATCCCGGGGGCAGGAGCGCCGTGGACAGATCAACGCCGGTCAAATCCACCTTGCTCAGATCCGTCTCGCGCAGGATGCTGATGCCCATATCCGCACCGGAAAATTTAGCGCCATCCACGCGTGCATCGCGGAAGTTGGCGTTCCGCAACAAGGCGTCTTGGAAATTGGCGCCGGTCAGGTCGCAGCGGAAGAATTCCACGCCGCTGGCTTGCGCTTCGCTCAGGTCCGCCAGTGGAAGCACTGCCTCGGTCATGTCCGTATTACGCAAATCGGCTCTGCGCAGCCGCGCCCCGCTGAGGTCCGCGCCCGGCAGGCGCGCGCCGCGGAGGTCGCTTCCTTCGAGATTGGCATTGCGCAGAATGGCCCCGGCGAGATTGATCTTTGTAAAATCCGCGCGGGAGAGGTTTGCACCGGCGAGGTCGGCCCGCGCTCCGCCTTCTTTCCCGCTGAAGAAGCGTTCGTGCGCGTCTAGGATGGCCGCCACGGTCTTACCGTTATGCTGAATGCCTTTGAGCTTCCGAAGTCCCATAGTCCGTTGTTTTCTCTGGTCTTGTGAGTGTTCATCTATTTTACCGGAAGAAACACCGGGCGGTAAATGTTGATGCCCTGGCGGCCAGCTTTGCTTGAACGCCTCACCGGACCGCGGAGTATGCTAGGGAGAGCGGGCGCTTGGCCTGGGATCGAAAGGAAAGCGATGCGAGGATTGTTGCTCATTGGCGGAATGCTGCTGGCCACTGCGTCCGCTTGGGCACAGGAGGACGAGATTGTCGCTAACCTGTCCGGGGGGCGAGTCCTTGTCCACGTGGCCCGCGACTCCATCATCTTTGGCGCGATCAATCAACCGCTGGAAGCAAATGGCGTTCCCCCGCGCGTGGCAGAGATAGACGCAGGGCATATCGGCATTCTGTTCGGTGCTGAGGAGTGGCAGTTGCCTGCTCAGCCGCGGCCCATTCGCCTGGAACGTGACATCGAGCGTGTCGGCCGGGCCGACCCGCACTACCAGCAGCCCACCGGCAGCGAAAGCGATCTGGAACAACTGGGCGAGATATTCCTCGAAAAGCTGCGGCCGCTCGTTTCTCAGCTTCACCACAAAATTGATTTGAAACCCGATGAACCGCTCCTGGAAATCGTGCTGATCGGCTACGCGCCAAAGCAGTACGGCCCGGAAGTCTGGCTGATTGAATATCGCGTGGAGCAGGAGTCCATCGGCTCTCAAGCCGATTACCTGCAGACCCGCCCGTTACGCCCGCGTTTTACACAGCTTTATCCCCCGGAAAAGCACGAAGCGCACACGCTGGTCGAAGTGCGTTTTCCGGACGATTCGCAGGATGTGCCTCTCTTGGGGCTAATTCAACAGAACGATCCCCGCATCG
>Ga0116112_1000888_pt1 | contig 21333 bp, 17 predicted proteins | sample June2015DPH_8_15_FD_89721 | JGI IMG/M metagenome (GOLD analysis project Ga0116112, IMG submission 89721) | Peatland microbial communities from SPRUCE experiment site at the Marcell Experimental Forest, Minnesota, USA - June2015DPH_8_150 | ecosystem: Environmental > Terrestrial > Soil > Wetlands... | reverse complement strand
GGCTATACCTCCTGCAAATTAAGATTGGATTCATTTGCATAAAATATAGCCCTGATTGGGCACTATGTAATTTATGGAACGCTACATGGGGAAAAGTCAGCTGCGCGAAGCGCTTAGTTCAATGTTTGTTTTGCGAATGGCTTATTCTTGTCCTGGGATGGGATAAATGTTTGAAATCCTTTTAAATTTCCAATCTCAACTACCAAACCTTGAAAGAAATAATGAGAATATTCCCTTTCTTTCTCAGGTGCTTTTTCATCTGAAAACAATCGCAATACCTTTTGCTTTTTCGAAGTCAAAGCCCATAGACCTGGACGAATCTTGAAAAACTCCTCATGGGTTTGAACAATTCTTCGGATACTTGCAAACGGGGTTTTCGTTTCCCATTTGCAATCAGAAATCTTCGGAACAGCTTGATACAACTGTCCAAGTGTTGCATAGCCACCGATTTCTTTCATTGCCTGGATTACTGCTTCATATTGTTTCATAATTCGCCGTACCCCGATATCAAAATCTAACGAATGAAAGATTCAAGATGCTTTTTAGCTTCTCTTTTGAACATTCCCGCTGGAAAAAAGTTGTCGGTGGTTGAAACCATTTGCATTTTCCGCTACCCATTGATGGAAATGTTTCGCCGGAAGAGGAAAAATCGTGCTAGTATGGCAAACAGTAAAAGTCGTTTGCATAATAAAGATTATAACCTTACAATTCTTAAATTAATAGGCATGTGGGAATAACAGATTCCAATCCAAGCATACGGCGAATATACGATTTCTCCGTACCGAGCTTTTACATTGCATATCCCATCCGTATTTGCAGCCGGCGGCCCGGGGCTGTGGCGGCCCGGCCGGATCATTCGTTAATCGCTATTCGGGTTTCGTATCCGGCTAATCTGCCTGGCTCAGAAAATAGTAAAAAGGCACAACAAGCTCGCCGGACACGCTCAACGAAGAAAGAGGGTGGCACACAAGGTGATGCAGAAACTTGTCCCGCGGTGCTCTCCCGCGGAAACTCGTCCCGCGGCGCTCTCCCGCGGGATCACCTGCAGGAAAATCCTAAAAAAAAGATCTCACCACGACGGTCACGAAGTACACAAAGGAAAAAATGATAAGAGAAGACCTGTACTACGCAGTGGTATTGGCGGATCAAAACTATTTTCCCCCGACACGTGCGGAACCCGGCGCAGGCCCTACTCTGATTCGGGAGGGCTGGCAGGAACAAGTTTTTCCAGGTCACGGATTAACGCAGGCAGGTTTTCGGTCACCAGCAGCCACATCCGTTCCTGCTTGATCTCCCCGTATTCGTGCGCAAGGACATTCCGCTGGGCGATCATGCTGCGCCAGGGAATTTCCGGATGGGCGCTGCGGAATTCTTCGGAAACCCGGCGGGCGGCCTCCCCGATGATCTCCACGGCGCGCTCGACTGCCATTTGCAGCTTGCGGTCGCGCTGGTAGGCATCAAAACGCACACCGGCTGTGAATTCACAGGCGGATCGGGCCGAGTCCAGCGTATCCCCCGGCATATCCGAGAGATACGCGGAATCCAAGTCAACGGCCGGCATAAACTATCTCCCTAGTGCTTAAAATGGCCTGCCGTCGGAAAGGATTGCGCAGTGCGCCGTTCTCCACCAGGTCCACCGATCGTCCAAAGATGCCTTCCAATTCCAGTTGCATCTCGGCCAGGTCCCACAGGCTCCAGCGCGCCTCTGCCGCAAAACTGACCAACACATCCACATCACTCTCCGGATGGAAGTCTTCCCTGAGAATGGAACCGAACAATGCAAACTCGGTCACTTTCCAACGACGGCAGAAAGCGCGGATCTTCTTTTCAGGAATGGCTGGATTGGCAGAGACTATGGCGGCTCCTTTCGGGTATAGCAAAGGATCATCTTAGCTGCGGCGAGGCTTCTTTGCGCAGGCTTTCCTGGGAAGTGTCACGCCCGGCCCATAATCCGGCCAGGGAAAAGAAATCGACACGCTTTGCCTGCCGCCCTTTTTTACTCCTGGCATGCTGGCTGACGGATTCGACAAAATCAAGCGTCTGAAGAAAATCCTTCAGCGCCTGTGCCTATTTCTTATCTTTCACTTGAATAACGATTTGTTCCATCGTGCACCTCATCTGTCAGGGCAGCATACCTGTCAAGGGATTATACCGTGATTCATTTTGAATAAAATATGTTGCTAGCCAGCGCTCTGGTCCAGGCGCTAGGAAGAATCAGTCATATTCCAGGCCTTGAACGTAGCCTCCAAAAGCCATAAAGAAATGTATTTACTACATATGTGACCGCCTGTCCCGCGGTGCTCTCCCGCGGAAACTTGTCCTGCAGTGCACTTCTGCAGGATCGCTTGCACTGCCTGCGCCGGTACCGCAGGTACAGGTGTGCCGTAGGCACACGTGTGGTGAAAGCTCTTTCCCCAAACGGTATTCGGGTTTCGTTTCCGGCTAATCTGCCTGGCTCAGAAAATATAAAAAAGGCACAACAAGCTCGCCGGACACGCTCAACGAAGAAAGATTAAGGCACACAAGGTGACGCAGGAACTTGTCCCGCGGAGTTCTCCCGCGGGAACTTGTCCTGAAGTGCACTTCTGCAGGATCCTGCCCGGTTCGTGGTGTTTAAAATAGACACGCTGGAACCGGTAAAGAAACTGCTACAATAGCGTTATGAACAAACTCCGGGATTACATCAAGCTGGTATGTTTTTCCTTTGCGGCCTTATTGATCTTTGCCGCTTTGGTATTCCTGGTCTTTTGGATAATGATAAATAAGTTAAATCCGCCCTTCAGCGCCACCCTGCCTTCGGCTGTCACTCCAAGCCTGGGGCCCTATAGCGGAGGATTGACCAGCACGCTGACCAAACTCCCGATCACCCCTTCATTGAGCGTTCCGTCTCAAACCAGTCCGGTGGCAACTTCTCAAACCAGCCCGGCTGTTACTCCAAGCCTGGGACCCTATAGCGGAGGATTGACCAGCACGCTGACCAATCCCCAGATCACCCCTTCATTGAGCGTTCCGTCTCAAACCAGTCCGGTGGCAACTTCTCAAATCAGTCCGGCTGGTACTTCTCAAAAACAGTCGTGGAAACAGGGCATGATGGTCTACCTTGCCAGGCTTCCTTCTGGTTTCAACGCCATGTACATGCTAAACCTGGAAACCGGCACTCCACCCCGGCTCCTTCTTCAACCAACCACCAATCAACATTATTACGGTCCCTGGCTTTCTCCCGACTCAAGCAGTGTGGTTTTCTATGATATCAACGGATCAGATGGGATAATGGATCTACAGGATCTATCCGTAAAACTTTTTAAGGCATGCAATTCGCCAACTTATTCTCCGGATGGAAATCAGATCATTTGTGGAGAAGGCGGGCATTTCCGTATCCTTGACGCAGCTACCGGGGCCCTCATCCGAACCCTGGAGGCCGGTGTCAATGGCTGGTTGCCGGTTTTTTCGCCGGATGGGACGCAGGTCGCTTTTGCGGTTTTCGGAAGCGGAAATTCGACCAGCCTCTGGCGGATCGACGCCTCAGGTGGGCCACCTGTATCCCTGGCATCCGAAGCCTTCGAAAACTATTGCCCAACATGGTCACCGGATGGAAATTGGATTGCTTATCAATCCAGTGCCATTAATGGTGGCTCGGAAATCTGGATAATGGATCGGAATGGCAACAACAAACGTCAAATAACTTCGACACCGGGTGGATGGTCGCGTGGCCCGGTCTGGTCACCGGACGGGAAATGGCTGGCCTTTGTATCGACTCCTTCCGTAAGCCTTGGCGTTGAATATGGGGAGATCAATGTTATTTCTGTTGATACCGGTGAAATTCACCAGGTTACCGACAGCGCTGGGGGCATCGATAATTGGCGCGTAACATGGGGGCCAATAAAGTGATATGAAAGGTATTCAGGCATTGGCCGGCGACCCGGGGCAGCGGCGGCCCGATCCAGGATTAATCGTAAATCGTGATTCGTAATTCGTTATTCGTTTCCTGCTAGCCTGGCAGTCTTGGAGAATGGCAGGCGCACGCGCGCGGGAGCTTGTCCCGTAGTACTCTCCTACGGGAACTTGTCCCATGGTGCTCTCCCATGGGAAATGCGGATACGTGCTTTATGTGCAAGGGAGGAAATACGCCAGGCCATCGCCGCCAGGGAAAAGCAGATTTTAGGGCTGATGAATGAGATTAAGTCTTTGTTGGAAAATAAACCGTGAGGAATTCTTCCGGCGGTAGGATGGCAATTTTCTTGAATGGATTCAAAACCAGCAAATCGCTGTCCCCCGTGATGAGCACATCTGCCTTGCCGCTTACTGCCAGCTCCAGTAACATGTTATCCTTGGGATCACGGCAAGCTTGGATGGTTACGGTCGCTTCGACCAGTTTGGACGATTGTACCAGCGCAATCAGGAAGGACTCGCGTTGTTCTTCTGAGAAATAGGGATTGAATTTTTTACGGTGCAGGATAGTACTGATCTCATTGGCCAATGACGCAGAAAGCAGAACTTCGCCGCCTTGCAGGGCGGCGAAGAAGGCGCGTGCGGGTGTGGATTGCTTGAACATCAGAGCACTGACCAGCACGTTGGTGTCGAAAACGGCCCGCATTTTACTTTTTGAGCAGTTCGTCGAGGATTTCGGGCGTCAGGCCGCGTTCCTGCGCCGAGCGGCTGACCTCGCGCATGACCGCCTCCAGTGATTTGCGCGGGCTGGCCGCCTCCAGCAGGCGCATGCTCAGCAGGAGTTCCATCTTTTTACGCTCGCTTACCGAAGCCTTGCGATAAGCCTTGGCTGCTTCGGGTGTCACTTGCACGGAAATGGTTTGCATCGCTGACATATCAAATTCTCCTATCAGGAAAGCCAGGGATATGGGAGCGCCAAATCGCTCAGATGGCCTGCAGCCGAATTGCATCCGCTGGCAAAGGTATTATAACCGAAGACATATGCAACGCCTTGCCTGGCTACCAAACTACCCCATTGCCGGATTTTTGTTCCTCAAAACCCCCATTTGTTTGCAAAAACAAGCCCAAAACCGCAAAAAACAACGCCTTTTTTGGACGATCAATTCTGACTGCCTGCCTCACTGCTCCGCCCTCGCAGCCTTGCATTGTTTCCCCATGCACGAAACCTTCAAAAAACCCCAAATTCTGCAGTTATATGCCTTTTTCCTCCCTCCCTACTCTCTATTCTCTACTCACGGCTCTCTTCCCCAATAATTGTTCCTCGTAGTATTCAACCAACGCTCCCTCGGAACCCGAAAAAACGGGGTGAAAAGAATCTCATCACGATCCCGCGGAAGTACACCGCGGGACAGGCGGTCACCAAGTATCACTAAGTAAAAACACAAATCTTTTCCTTTGTGTACTTTGAGCCCTTAGTGGTGAAAATCTTTTATTTTCCCTCCAACTCCTCCCACCTCGCATACGCCTTCTTCAATTCCTCGTCCAGCTCCCTCAACCGCCTCGCTGCGAGGCTGATCTCGTTACCATCCTGCTGGTAAAACGCCGGGCCGGCCATCAAGTGGGTAAGCTGGTGCTGCTCGGCCTCCAGGGCTTCGATGCGGCCGGGCAGCTCGGCCAGCTCGCGCTGCTGCGCCTCGCGTGAACGCTGCTCTTTGTAGCCCGGCTTGCGGGAGGCCAATATCGTAGGCAAGGCGGCGGTATTCTTCGGGCGGGCGGGGGCCCGTAGTGTCGGGGCGGCGGGTTGCGCCGGCTTCGTAGAGGCGGCTTCGGGCGCGGCCTCATCCAATAACAAACTCTGGCGCAGCCAGTCGTCATAGCCGCCCACGCTTTCGGTCACCCCGCCCTGCCCGTCCAGCGCCAGCACGCTGGTGACCAGGTTGTTCAGGAAGGCCCGGTCGTGGCTCACCAGCAGCAGCGTGCCAGTGTAGTCCAGCAGCAGGTTTTCCAGCACCTCCAGCGTGTCGATATCCAGGTCGTTGGTGGGCTCGTCCAGCACCAGCAGGTTGGCCGGGTGGGCCAGCAGGCGCGCCAGCAGCAGCCGGTTGCGCTCCCCGCCCGAGAGGGCGCTGATGGGGGCCTGCACGCGCTCGCGCGTGAACAGGAAATCCTCCAGGTAGCCGTTCAGGCTGCGCGCTTTGCCGTTGATGCTGATGGTGTCGCGTCCCTCGCCGACGTTGTCCAGCACGGACTTGCTTTCATCCAACTGGCTGCGCAGTTGGTCGAAGTAGCCCATTTCCACGTTGACGCCCTGGCGCACTTCGCCCGACTGCGGCGGCAGTTCGCCCATCAGCAGGCGCAGCAGGCTGGTCTTGCCGGAGCCGTTCGGGCCGATGATGCCGACCCGGTCGCCCCTCTGGATGGTGGTCGAAAAATTCCGCACGATGGTACGCGCGCCATAGGAAAAGCTGACATTCTCGGCCTCGATCACGAGTTTGCCGGAGCGTTTCTCAGCCTGGGCCTGCATGCGGATCTTCCCGGGCTGTTCCCGGCGCTGGTGCCGGAGCGCGCGCAGGCGCAGCAGCGCCCGCACTCGCCCTTCGTTGCGCGTGCGGCGGGCTTCGATGCCCCGGCGGATCCACTGCTCTTCCTGGGCCAGTTTCTTATCGAACAGCACGTTCTGCTCCCGTTCGGCCCTCAGCAATTCCTCCTTGCGCTTGAGGAAGGTGGCGTAATCGCAGTCCCAGTCGAACAGCCGGCCGCGGTCCAGCTCGACGATGCGGGTGGTCAGTTTTTGCAGGAAGACCCGGTCGTGCGTGACGAACAGCAGCGTGCCGCCCCAGCGCTTCAGGAAGGTTTCCAGCCAGTCGATCGATGGTATGTCCAGGTGGTTGGTGGGTTCGTCCAGCAGAAGCAGGTCCGGCGCCCGCACCAGGCCGCGCGCCAGCAGTACCCGCCGCTTGAGCCCGGCCGACAGGCTTTCGAAGCGCGCCCCCGGCTCCAGGCTCATGCGCGAGAGCACCTGCTCCACCTGTAGTTGGCCCTGCCAGGCGTGCTCCTGCGCGCCGGATCCCGCCTCTGGCGCGCCCTCCTGCAACCCGCTGGCAAACAACCCGCCGGCGACGATTCCAGCCACGCTCCCGGCCAGTCCCTGCGGGATCTCCTGCGGCAGGGTTGCCACGCGTAGATTCTGCTGGCGCGCCACCACCCCGCTCTGCGGGCGCAAGTCGCCATTGACCAACTTCAGCAGGGTCGTTTTGCCCACGCCGTTGCGGCCCAGCAGTCCCACCCACTCGCCGCGTTCGATTTGCAGGTTGACCTCTTCCAGGAGCAGCGGCCCGCCGAATCCCACGCTCACCTCCTGCAGACTGATTAATGCCATAGTTGCTTGTTCCTTTGGAGGGGACAATAAATGCGTTATCTCAATAAGCGAGAGGAAGGTGGTTTGTGGGCGGCGCAGCCGCCCACAAACCACCTTCCATCCTCCACTTGTTGAGGCGACACCAATATACTATAAAACTGCGCTGAATGGATGAAATAAATAAGGTCAGGGAAAATATCCTGACCTTTCCCTTTCTCTTTCGTTTTTTGTTTTTCCTTCGTGCCCGCTTGTCCCGCGGTGCTCTCCCGTGGGATCGTGTCCTTTGTGTTTAATTGTCTTTATCATTATTCCGCTGGATATTTTTCCTGCAGGCTTTTGAGCATGGCATGCAGTTCTTCATGGCGCCCCTGTCCGATCACCTTTTCTTCGTGTTCTTCAAACCCTTCATAAAGCTTCTCCAGTTGTGTTTCTGATAATACCTTTTCCGCCATGGGAAACAGGAACATATCCTCTTTCTGTATATGATTTCTTAATAAAATTGCATATGCTCCAGCCGCCTGGGCAAGCTTGACCCGGTCCACCTGCGGCGAGAGCGCTTCTTCCATATCCCGGATCAACTGCCTGCCCTGGGCATGGTCGGCCAGCATGACACCGATCGGCCCACTCTTTTCCGGGAGGCCTGTTCCCACCAGCGCCGGGAATAAAAGCCCTTCCTCTTTCCCGTGATGGCACTTATCTGCGAACTCTTTCAGGAACCCGATGAAATCATGCATATCCTTTGGTTCCACGGATTGCGCCTTATCCATACCGGCGATCATCCTTTCCAGGATCTGAATGGCAGAGAGAATCGCTTCGTGTTCATTCTTTAAATCGTCAATTGCTTTACTCATATATCATCTCCAAAGTAGGTGGCTGTTCAGAATTTTCACCAACAGAATTATATACTCCTTATGTCATAACCCTATTAACATCGAATATTTATCGCAGGTCGGATTGCCAATCCGACTTACGCAATGCTTCCTGAGTGCACATCAAATAAAAAAGGTCAGGGAAAATATCCTGACCTTTCATTATATCGTTCTTGTTTTTTCCCCGTCGTACCCTTAGTGTCCTTTGTGTTTAATTGTCATTTCTATTATGACAATAGAATATTTTCAATCTTCCTTCGGCGCGGCGGCCTGGCCGTAATCCAGCACCTCGCGCACCCCCGTGCCCTGGGTTGGCGGGCCGACGATGCCCTTTTCTTCCATCGAATCCACTAGGCGGGCGGCGCGCGTGTAGCCGATGCGCATCCGCCGCTGCAGCATCGAGACGGAGGCGCGCCCCTCCCGCCGGACGGTGTCGATGGCATCCTTCAGCAGCGGGTCGCCCTGGATGGCGGTGATGTCCTCGAACATGGGCACCTGCCTGCCCCCGTAGCCTGGGGACTTGAGCGGCACCCCTTCAGGTAGCATTCCGCCCGGTCCTGCCTGGTTCGCGACCGGCATCGCATACGGACTGGCCGCGCCGGCCTGCTGGCGCCAGAAGTCCACCAGGCGGCCGATCTCCACGTCCGAGACGAAGACGCCCTGCAGGCGCACCGGGGCGGGCGCGTCCGGCGCCTGGAAGAGCATGTCGCCGCGCCCGAGCAGACGTTCCGCGCCGGGCTGGTCCAGGATGACCCGGCTGTCGGTGTTGGAGGCCACCGCAAAGGCGATGCGGGCCGGGAAGTTGGCCTTGATCAGGCCGGTCACCACGTCCACCGAGGGACGCTGGGTGGCCAGCACCATGTGGATGCCGGTGGCGCGTGCCAGTTGCGCCAGGCGGGTGATGGTGCGTTCGGTCTCGTCCGGGGCCACCATCATCAGGTCGGCCAGTTCGTCGATCACCACCAGCAGGTAGGGCAGCTTCTTGCCGCCCTGCGAGAGCATGCGGGCGTTGTAGTCGGCGATGTTGCGCGCCCCGATCTCGGCGAATTTATGGTAACGGGTATCCATCTCGCGCGTCATCCATTGCAGCGCCCCCACCACCCGTTCGATCTCCGTCACCACCGGCGCCAGCAGGTGCGGCACGCCGTTATAGCCGGTCAGTTCCACCCGCTTCGGGTCCACCAGGATGATGCGCAGGTCGTCCGGCGTATTGTTTAGCAGCAGGCAGCTCAGGATCGAGTTGACGCAGACCGACTTGCCCGAGCCGGTCGTCCCGGCGATCAGCATGTGCGGCATCGACTCCAGGTTGGCGGCCTTCGGGTGCCCAGCCACGTCCTTGCCGAGCGCAAAGCGCAGCGGCGATTTGTTGCGGCTGAAGACTTCGCTCTCCATCACCTCACGCAGCGCCACCAGCGCCATCTCATCGTTGGGCACTTCGATGCCCACGTAGCCGCGCCCCGGCACGGGCGCCTGGATGCGAATGCGCTGCACCGCCAGCGCCAGCGCCAGGTCGTCTGCCAGCGCGGCGATCTTGCCCACCCGCACGCGCATTTGCCCGCCGCGCGATTCGACGAAGCGCGGCTCCACGCCGAACATGGTCACCGTAGGGCCGATGCTGGTATCCACCACGATGCCGGGCGCGCCGAAGGAAGCCAGCGTCTCCTCGATCAGGCGGGCGCGTTTTTCCACGAACTCCTGGTTGACGATGGGCGCCTGGGGCGGCTCCAGGATATCGCTCACCCGTGGCAGCACCCAGATATGGGCCGGGGCGGCGCTCTGGTTGGTCTTGATTGTCACACCGGCGGGTTGCGCCTGGGCCAGCTTGATAATTGGCGAAAGTTTTATGGGGGTGAAATTATCCGGCGACCCTTCCGGTTCGGGCGGCCCTCCCAATTGGACGGCCGGCTGCGCCCCGGATGCCTTCTTTTGCAGCAAGCGCCCCAGCCAGGCTTTGATCCTGCGCGCCAGCGGCCCGGCCCACTGGAACATTTCCTGCAGGGACAGGTCCAGGGTCATTGCCAGGGCAATCACCAGCCATGCGACGATCAGGATGGCGGTACCGGCATCCCCCAGGGCTGTCACCAGTCCCTGCTGGAGCAGCGCGCCGATGTATCCGCCGCCGGTTCCTTTTTCAGCCCGCGCAATCGCGCTCTCAACCGGGCCGTTCAGCCAGTGGAAAGCCAGCAGCAGGCCCACGAAGAGCAGAATGATTCCGACGATACGTTCGAGCGATGGTTCCGGCAGGCGCTCCACATTGCGCGCCACCAGCCAGGCGCCCAGCACGATCAACCCGACCGGGAGGATGTAGACACCCCAGCCGAAAACGGTTTGCAAGGCATTAACCCAGTACCCGGTCAGCCTGCCGTTCCCGGCTGAAAAGAGGCTCAGCAGGGTCAACAGGCCGATCAGGGCCACGACCACGCCCAGGATGTCCATCTTGCGGTCGGGCGAGATATTTTCGAACAGGCCAGACGGTGGTGGCGGGGCGCTTTTCCTGGAGGAAGTTCGGGTGGGGGCTTTGGAACGTTGGGACGAGCCGGGCTCTGGCTGTATCGTCCGGGCAAGGCCGCCGCGGACTGTCGGAGGGCTGGATTTCTTGCTGGAGGAAGCTTTCGAACGGGTGGTCGGCATGACAAAATCATTATACATCCTACTTGTAATTAAGATGAAGCTTTGGCCATTGTTCCGGTAGGGCTGTCACCAGGTAAGGTATGGAATGTTGGCGGGCAACTTTGCTGCCCGCCAACATTCCAGAATTTTATTTTCCCCGCCACCTGCTCTGTTCTTTTTACAGGGAGGGGCGGGGGTAGGGGGTGGGGCAACCAAAATCATGACAATTCTATTTCAACTCAAATCCCACCGATTCAGGAGAAGAATAATGCAGTGATCCATTTGCCAGTTGCAGGAATATTTGCGGCACATTGCGAAAAGCCGGCGGATTGCCAAAGCGCCTGGGCCGGGTTATTTCTTCCTGAGTATGTTCCAAGAATACAACCCGATCCCGATTCCGCCCAGCAGGAGCGCCGCGCCGATCACGCCCAGCAGCGGCGAAGGACCATTGCCGGTGGTGCTGCCGGAGGCGGTTGCCTTGGGTTGCGCCCCGAAGTTAACCGAAATCGAATCGCCCGGGTTGACAACCATGCTGGAAGTCAAATTCATGGTGGGATTGTAGCCATCCGGGGCAGCCACACTGACGGTGTATTTTCCTGGCGGGACATTGGTAAAGCACATGCCCGGATAGACGGTGGCGTCTGGGTTGATCACACTGGTGAGAGTCTGGGAATAGGTGCCAACGTCGCTGGTCAGGCTGATGGCGGCTCCGGCAATCGCGCCCTCGCTGGCCTGGCGCAATGCGTCGCCGTTTACGTCATCATACACAAGCACGCAAACCTGCGCGCTGCCGCCCGCGCTGGGAGTGGCCGTGGGAATTATTGGCGTTGGCGTCGGAGAAGGTCCGGGGGTCGGCGAACCGCCTGAAGCTCCGCCCACGCCGATCATCAGGGCCTGGCCCTCCCGCAGGGTGCAATTAGCATCCAACAGGTTGGTGGTCCGGATGTATTCCACCGTTACACCGTATAACAGCGAAATCTGGGTACAGGTTTCGCCAGCCTTGACGATATAAATGATCCGTCCGTCCGGCCCGGGGGTCGGCGATGGATACGCCACCTGCTGTACCGGGGAAGCTGCCGCTGGGATCTGCAACCAGAGCAACAAAACCCCGGCTACAAACAGGAAAATCGCAAGGACAGGTTTGGTTTTCATTGCTTTTCTCCTGGAATTATATCATTCCGGCTGGCTGCGGATTACAGATTGAATGGTGTCATTGCGACACCGTCCCCGCTTCTTGGGGAGACGGCGTTTTTCAGTCGAAGCAATCCCCACCTTAAGGGGACTTTCCCCTGTTCGGCGGATAGATTGCTTCGCAAATTGCGCTCGCAATGACAAAATGAGATTTGTTGGGTGAATCCAGGCTGTTTAGACAGCCATGCATCGGCTCTGATATAATTTAACAGTCTTTTCAGGAGGAATGCCTTATGCCGCTACAAATCATTGTTGGTGCACAATGGGGGGACGAGGGGAAAGGCCGTATCGTGGACTGGTTCGCCTCCCACGTAGATATTTGCGCCCGCTATAACGGCGGCGACAATGCCGGTCACACGGTCACGGTGGGACCGCGCATCTTCAAACTACATCTGCTCCCATCCGGTATTATCCACCCGCAGGTAACTGCCATGCTGGGCAATGGCATGGTGATCAACCCGCGCACCTTGTTTGAAGAAATGGACATACTCAACCAATCGGGCATCTCCACTTCGCCAGAACGCCTGCGCATTTCCTATGCCGCCCATCTCATCACCCCCTCCCACCAGGCGCTGGACAAGGCTCTTGAAGCCGCCCGGGGCAAGGATAATATTGGTACCACCGGACGCGGCATCGGCCCGGCCTATACCGACAAAGCCACCCGGCGCGGCCTGCGCGTGGCTGACATGCTTGCTCCGGATTTCCAGGAGCGGGTGGGCGACCATGTGGCTGAAACCAATCAGACTCTGCGCATGTATGCCGCGCCCGAATTGGACCCGGCCCCGGTTTGTGACCAATACCGGGAATTTGCCGAACGGCTCAAACCCTATGTTGCCGATACCTCCCTCGAACTGCATGCGGCCATGCAAGCCGGGAAGATCATCCTGGTGGAAGCTGCCCAGGGGACGCTGTTGGACCTGGACTTTGGCACCTATCCCTTTGTCACCTCATCGTCGACTACCGCTCCCGGTGCGTTGACCGGTCTCGGCCTGGGCCTGGACGCCGCCCGGACTGCCAGCGTGATCGGCGTTGTCAAAGCCTTCCAGACGCGCGTCGGTTCCGGGCCATTCCCCACTGAGCTTACCGGCGACCTGGCAATGCGCCTGCGTGGCAGCGGGGCCAACCCGTGGGATGAATACGGCACCACCACCGGCCGGCCACGCCGCGTCGGCTGGTTGGACGGCGTGCTGTTGCGCTATGCCGTCCGCATTAACGGCCTCTCCGAACTGACCGTCACCAAGTTGGATGTGCTTACTGGAATGGAAAATATCAAGCTTTGTACAGCTTACCGCCAGGACGGAAAAACCCTTGCCGACCTGCCCTTTGGACCTTCTGATCTGAGCCCATATGAGCCGGTCTATGAGCAGTTCACTGGCTGGAAGGAAGATGTATCCGGGGTGCGAAAGTGGAATGAACTGCCGCCAACGGCGCGGGATTACCTTGACCGTATCGCAAGCCTGGCGGGAGTCCCGATCCGGCTGGCATCGGTGGGCCCGGAGCGCGAACAGGTGGTGGAAAAGATCTAAGGTACTATCCGGAAATTCAAGAATTAACGCATTTAGAGAATGTGCTGCAAAACCGCACACTCTTTAAACGCGAACTCCCACTGAATAATTGGATGGGTTTTATTCTTTGCCTTCCGGACGGGCAAAAATCATCCGCCCGGCAGCAGTCTGCAGTACCTTGGTCACGGTGACGTGGATTTGTTGGTTCAGGTATCTGTTGCCGTTTTCGACCACCACCATGGTACCATCTTCCATGTAACCAACACCCTGGTTGAGTTCCTTGCCCTCCTGGATGACGTTCACTTCCATGAGTTCACCCGGCAGCACGACGGACTTGATTGCATTGGCAAGCTCGTTAATGTTGAGAATGATGACACCCTGCAACTCGGCAATGCGGTTCAAATTATAGTCATTGGTCAGAATGGGGCATTTCATCTGGCGCGCCAGGATGACGAGCTTATCGTCCACTTCTTTTACGCCATCCACATCGATATCGCTGATGCGAACGAGCACCGAAGTTGCCTTTTGCAGTTCTGCCAGTACTTCCATGCCGCGCCGGCCACGTGCCCGCCGCAGGCCATCGGGAGAATCGGCAATATATTGCAACTCGTTCAGCACAAAACGCGGGATGAGCAGAGTACCTGGCAGGAAACCGGTCTTGGCAATGTCGGCCACCCGCCCATCGATGATGACGCTGGTATCCAGCAGGATGGTCCGATTGGTCTGCCCCCAAGTGGCTGGGGAGCTGCCCTCGCGCCGGCTGGAAATACCGCCCATAATATTGGCAATATCCGTCTGTCGTGTGAGGAAGATTGCCACACCGAAATATCCGAACAGCAATACACCGATGAATGGCAGGATTTTTCCAAATGGGGAAGGCAGCAGCGAGAGCGGAAAGGACAGCAGGGCGGCGGTCAACAGGCCAACGATCAGACCGATCAGCGCGGAAAAGAGCGCCTCTGCCGACAGCCGGGCCAGAAGAGTCCGCAGGGCACGGATGGGACGCGTAGTAAGATAAGGAGTCAACACCAGCCCAAACAGGGCACCCACCAGGGCGAAAACGACCGTGTAAAATAATTGCTGGTCAGGATTGAAATATGACAGGCCGTTGCCTACGTAAATCCCCACAATCGAAAAGACTGCCAGTCCAATAATACGAAAAATAAGGTCAGCACACATATAAATGACTACTTTGCAGGTTTTTTAGGAAATCGCCAGGATTGGAGGACGGCTGCACAGCATCCTGACGGGTGCCAGCCCTCCCCATATCTTTACAATTTATCGCGGGGATTCCCAAATACACCTGCAATAAAAATGATAATTAATGTAATTATGATAGCACGCTTGATATTCGCCGTCAATTGGTAAATTGGGGAAAAAGGGTATAATCAGCCCACTTTTATTGGTATTAGTGAGGAAAAATGGCTCTGGACAGATTTGGGCGAAAAATCCACTACTTACGTATCAGCCTGACAGATCACTGTAATCTGCGCTGTGTATATTGCATGCCGGAAGATATGACGTTCCGGCCAAATGCCGAGATGTTGCAGGATGATGAGATCCTGCTGCTCGCGCGGGTGTTTGCCGACCTGGGTTTCGACAAAATCCGCCTGACGGGGGGGGAACCGACCGTACGGGCACACATCGTTGACATAGTCCGGGGCATTGCCTCCACGTCGGGGATCAACTCCCTTTCCATGACAACCAATGGCGTGCTGCTCTCCAGGTTGGCTGCGCCCCTGGCCTCGGCCGGATTGGACCGCGTTAATGTCAGTCTCGACACACTCGACCCGGCCAAGTTCAAACGCATGACGCGCTGGGGCAAGTTGGAGGATGTCTGGAAAGGCATCCTGGCCGCCGAGCAGGCCGGACTGACTCCGCTCAAACTTAATGCGGTGGTCGTACGCGGCTACAATGAGGAAGATTCGGTGGAACTGGCCCGGCTGACCATCGACCATCCCTGGCAGGTCCGGTTTATCGAAATGATGCCTTTTGCCGGAGCGACGGATTTGCAAGTGGGGCAAAGAGTCACAGGTGCAGAGACCCAGGCACGCCTGGAACAAGCCTTCGGCGCCTTGGAGATTGCCAACGGCGGTGAATTGGACGGGGAAGCGCGCATGCTGCAGGTGCATGGAGCAAAAGGACAGGTTGGTTTCATTTCCTCCGTCAGCGTGCCGTTCTGCAGTTCCTGCACCCGGGCGCGCCTGACTGCAGATGGCTTGTTGCGTACCTGTTTGTTGCGCGAGCACGAGATTAATCTGCTTAAACCCCTGCGGGCTGGAGCCACGCATGAGGATCTCCGAAAATTGCTGGTGGATGGTATCTGGGAAAAACCCTGGGGACATGGACTTGCGGAAGGCGTTATCCCTATGAACCGGGTGATGAGCGAGATTGGGGGTTAACGCAAGCAACCAGGACGTTTCAAAATAGAAAAAGGAGGCCACCAGCCTTGGTGGCCTCCTTGCGATATATTTTGGTGATCCTAATGGACCGGTTGGGCTGGTTTCCTTGCGAATTCCTTCAGTACTGTTCCCATGCGGGTAATCCCCTCCCGGATGGTTTCAGGGTTGGCATATGAGAAATTGAGCCGCATGGTATTCTTGCCACCGCCGTTAGGATGGAACGACTCGCCCGGAACGAAGGCCACTTTGCGCTGGATGGCAACCTTGAGCACTTCGGCGGCGTCCAGGTCTTCTGGTAAAATCCCCCACAGGAACATACCGCCCTGCGGACGAGTCCAATGAACCTCCGGAGGAAACATTTCCTCCATCATCTCCATCATCACGTCCCGGCGTTCCTTGTAAATCGACCGGATGTGCTTCACGTGCTCATCCAGAAAGCCATCCTTGCCGACTTCATAAGCGGTCATCTGGTTAAAGGCAGCCGTGTTCAGATCGGCGGCCTGTTTGGTTTGTACCAGCTTGTGGATGACCTGCTCCGGGGCAATCACCCACGCCAGCCGGATACCCGGAGCCAGAAGCTTGGAAAAAGTGCTCAGGTAAATCACGTTACCGGTATAACAGCCGTCATCGCCGCGGTACTTGCTGTCGAGCGAGACAACCGATGGCAGGTGGTCTCCCTCGAAGCGCAATTGTCCATAAGGGTCGTCCTCCACAATGGGAACACCGTATTGGTCTGCCAGCTCCACCAGACGCTGGCGGCGCTCCAGGTTGAGCGTAGTACCACTGGGGTTCTGGAAATTTGGCAATACATAGATGAACTTGGGCCCGACGCGCAGGGCCTTCTCCAATTCATCCGTCACCATGCCGTTCTCATCGGAAGGAACGGAGATATATTGGGCCCCATAGGCATTCCAGGCCTGCAAAGCGCCCAGGTAGGTGGGGGATTCGACCACGATATAATCGCCCTGGTTGATGAAGACCCGCCCGATAAAGTCGAGTGCCTGCTGGGAGCCGGACGTGATCAGGATGTTTTCAGGTGTAACCGTCACCGCATAACGGGCGGTACGCTGGGCGATCATTTCCCGCAGGGGCCGGTAGCCTTCGGTGGTACTGTATTGCAGGGCCTGGGCGCCTTCATTTTCCAACACGTAGTTGCAGGCGGCCTGGAATTCTTTGAGCGGAAAGACTTCCGGTGCTGGCAACCCGCCTCCAAAGGATATGATATCCGGTTGCTCGGTCAGTTTAAGGAGTTCACGGATGACGGAACTGCCCATCCGTTTAGTCCGGTTGGCATAACGATATTCCCAGGGTGTCTGCATTCAATCTCCTTTGAATTTATTGGATACTTATTTAGAAAAAAAAAGCCTGACAGGTATGACTAACCTGTCAGGCTTCCGCTGACCTTTCAATGCCAGGCAGAACGAATATTATTAAAACTCTGAGCATGGCACCATTATCTTACCTCGCTTTGCATTGAAAGACAACCTGCAAATAACCTCTCCTGCATATGATACCTGTCAGGTTTTTTATTTATGCTACAATAAAAATTTGCCATTCGGAAATAACGACTTCCCTGCAAAAACCGCAGGATTGCGCAGTCGTTCGCACGTTGAGGACAACCATGAGAAGTTTCCTGATCCTGACTTTAAGTTGTTTGTTCATCCTGGCTTCCTGCAGCCAACCCGCTTCGATCGGGACACCCGGGCTGTTGCTTGCATCCCGTTGCGGAGATGGGATCTGTGGTGGGAATGAGAACGCGATTACCTGCCCGCAGGATTGCCCGGCTACGACCTTGAGCGGCAAGATCAGGACCACCATCATCAGCTCGGAAGGCTCGGATATAGCTGTAATGGTCGCCTCGCCGCAGGTTCCCCGTTACCCGGAAGGCGCCGGGATTGTGGTGGTTGCTTCTCCCATTTTTACTCCAACGAACGGCTTCATCACCGTTCCCGACCTCACTTCACTTGGACTGATCCAGGTCAGCTACCTGTGGCCTGGCGAGACCGATCCCCGCACCGGAGCCAAAAGCACTGGCACATTCGATTATGGCGGAGAACATTCCGTCAACATCTTGCGGGATGTAATCCGCTTTGCTGCCAACCGCATACCCGACAAGAATGGTCGTTACTTCGTCTCCATGACTTCCGTCCCACCACTGGTGGCGGAGGTGGGCGTATACGCCTTCGAGGATGCCGGCATTGACGCTGTCCGGGCCTTCTCGCTGTATGGCTCCCAGTTTCAGGGTCTTCAATACTTCATCGGTCGCGAGGTCCCCACCGTGGATACCCTTTCCGCCATCGAAACCGGCTACTTCAACGATGCCGGGCAACCTGTTTATAACCCCTTTTATGTCTACCCGACCAATTTCAGCTTTGCAGCCTTGACGTTGAATTACACCAACTTGCGGTGGGATCCAACCTATACCAGCAGCTATTCGAAGGCGATCGGGCGTCCATACCTCGACCTGGATGGCAACGGCAAAATCAGTACCGGCGACTTCATTTTCGACGGTCAGATTCCGGTCATGTTCGGAAAGCGCTATTACTCCACTGCCCTGACACAGGCCTTGTTGGATAATGGCGCGTTATCGCTGACCTCCTGGCCGGCCGATCTCGCAACACCCCAGGAGGCCGCCCAGGCCTGGCAGATCCGACAGACCACCGGTCTTTTCGAGACCATGCAGGATGACGATATTATACAGAATATGAAGGTGATGCTGGTGTTTGCCCAAAATGACCATGCCCAGGTGGCCCAGGATAAGCCGCATATTCACCAGCTTTACCAGGGCTTTCGTTTTGAAGCCAGGCTGTGGGTGCGCCTGAACCCCGACCGCTCTTATGTTGAGTCTTTGATCCAAATTACCGGGGCTGTCCCGCCGGGCACGCCTGGCAATACCCCCACCCCGGGTCCCAACCTGGCTTTCCCGGACAATCCGGCCAATACCCAGCCGGATGATTGGACACAGATCGGGTCGTATGCCTATCCGGGCCAGGGAAAGGAAGGCAGCCTGGTGCCGCTGGCGGCCGCAGCCGAAATGGCCGACCGGGCCCACTCCGGGGATTGGGATGAAAACCTGGGTGGGGTACTATACACTTATCCTGTCGCCACTCCCCAACCATAAAAAATCTTTACCACGAAGGCCTCCAAGGAGCACCAAGGCGAGCAATACTGCCTAACCCAGTTTTTATTTCGAGTTCCTTTGTGCCCTTCGTGTAATTTTATCTATTTCTTCCAGCCATATTCTTCGAACATCACGCCCGTCCGAAAATTCTTAATCGCCTGCCGCACATAAGGAATGGTATTCTCCGGCAGGTTGTTGACCTCCACCCAGCGGATATCGTTGCATTTCCCCGGTTCGGCATTGACCGGCTCCCCGTCCCATGCCTGAATGTGTAAGAAGAAGTCCACCCGTTCTTCATCTTCGAAGCGGTGGAACACGCCCGCAAAGCGGATGGCAGCCGGGTCGATGTACACGCCAACTTCTTCGTTTGCCTCCCGCACCGCCGCCATGCGGACCGTTTCGCCGCCGTCCAGGTGCCCTGCCGGCACGCTGTAATGCCCGTCCATGTAGCCGGTCTGGTAGCGCCGGCTCATCAGGATCTGATTCTCACGTAAAAAGAACATATGGACTGTCACGGGAAATTGGGCGTGCATGGCTGATTTTCCTTTCCTGCCAATCTTATCGCCTCCTGGCCCGTTGCGCAACAATTCCATACCTTTTCTTTTTTCTCGGGAAATCTCGACGGTCTGCTCTACAATAAGCCGGGCAGTACATGCCAGGCAGTTATAATAGTTATTAACTGTCAGATCAAAGTTGGCTGGTTACCTAACCAGTTGAGTACCTGTTTTTGTAATCTAGATCCGCTTTGGAAGGAGAGCTAATTGTGACTGCCTATGATAAGTATATTCCCGGTGTTTGTAACATTGGGCCGGCCGAGATCAATAGACGCAGGCGGAGCGGTTGGTTGGGATTGGGCCTGACGATCCTGCTCTGGCTGGCTTTTTGGGTTTTCCGCGTTCCTGCACCCTGGAGGCTGTTACTCTTTTTCCCGGCTGCTTTGGGCGCAGAGGGTTTCCTGCAAGCGGCAATGCACTTTTGCGCTGGTTTCGGGATGCGGGGGGTATTCAATTTCGGTTCTGAACTTGGGAAGACGGAAACCGTCGCGCAGTTGGAATTCAGGCGAAAAGATCAAAGAAAGGCCCTGCTTATCAGCCTTTATTCCGCCCTGATTGGAATTGTTATAGCCATCCTGGGATTCCTGGTAATTATTCCGCGCTGAGTTTTTGCCGAATTCTGTATAACGAGATTTTCAACTGCACAATTATTAACACTGATGACACGAAAAGACGAATTACACGAATTTAATAAAAAAAAGAATTCGTAAAATCCGGCAAATTCGTGGCCTTCGTGTTAAAAAACTTTACCTCTCACCCTATGAAATGGTTTTTTACTGGCAGGAATGAAATCTACCCTGATTGACTTAGCGGCAAACTTATGGCCCGACCGAAAAAAACACTTCCCGCGCGGGTCCATTCTATGTTGGCAAGGTGACCCTGTAGATCGAATATACATCGTTTTGGAGGGGGCAGTAAAAATATCATCCATTTCCCCGGAAGGAAGAATCTATTCTTTTGGCATTCTCGGTGCTGGACGTTTGATTGGAGCCAGGTCTTTTTTGCTGGATGGCATCCACGAGTCGGTTGCCGAGGTGGTGGAGGCCACGGAGTTGTCAGTCTTATCGCCGGATGAATTCGATCACGCGCTGATAACCAACCAGGAATTTTCAACTTCAATCATGAAGGAATTGGCACGCGAAGCCAGTGAAATCTCTGAAAATGCGCGCGAGCTTAGTTTCCTGGATGTACAACAGCGCTTAAAACACAGCCTGATCAACCTGGCGCGGGAATATGGGGTTCAAACTGGAAAGGGCGTGGCGATCGATCTGGACATTACCCAGGATGAAATCGGCGCGATGGTATCCGCCAATCGCACCACCATCGCGGCCTGCATGCGGGAATTAAGGGCCGAGGGATTTTTATGGAAGAATGGCCGCCACCTGGTGATCATTCCACCAGAGCAACTGGAAATTCTGGATGCCTTGACCAATGCTGTCCTGAGCGGTGATGATGAGGGTGCGGAAAAATGGGCCAGGCAAGCGATTGCTCGGGGAATTGATCCGCTCAAAGCATTGGACGCTTTAACAACCGGAATGAAACAAGTGGATCGTGGATATTCGCATGGCGAGATCACCCTGCCAGATATTGTTCTGGCAGCCAGCGCCATGAAAGAGGCGCTACCCATTATTGAAGCGAATATCGAACTCGGGCACAGCCAAGAGGTGGTGGTTGGCACGGTGGTCATTGGCACCGTCCATGGAGACATACATGATATTGGCAAAACCATTGTAGCCATGCTGCTGCGAGCCAGGAATTTCCGGGTGATCGACCTGGGAGTGAATGTAACCCCGGAGCAATTTGTGGAGGCCATCCACCAATTCAATCCGAATATC
>Ga0116112_1000887_pt1 | contig 21341 bp, 20 predicted proteins | sample June2015DPH_8_15_FD_89721 | JGI IMG/M metagenome (GOLD analysis project Ga0116112, IMG submission 89721) | Peatland microbial communities from SPRUCE experiment site at the Marcell Experimental Forest, Minnesota, USA - June2015DPH_8_150 | ecosystem: Environmental > Terrestrial > Soil > Wetlands... | reverse complement strand
CCGCGCTTTAGATGGGGTCGTAGTATCATGTACAGCCATAAATCCTGCACTAAAGGGTCCAGGGATCCTGGAAGAAGGAGACGCCGGGCTTTGATCGTCCGGATGCGCCCCTCTTCGTAAATGCTGATACGATGAGATAATACATTTCGCATCCCTTGTTTGAGGCGCTGCCATGCCGGGGCCGGTGGGCCATCATAAAAACGAGCATAGCCCACCAAATCAAGCCGCTCGAGGTGCCTTGCCAGGTGATAGGGCATGTGTTGCGAGGGTTGGTTTAGCCGATTGTAGAGATCACTGCCCGCTACAAATAAATAGTCGCCTGATAGGTATTCCGTCCCCGGACTCGTCATTTCGGGCTCGTAAGAATTCATCACTTCAGTTCCGTTTCGCTTGTGACCGGATTGGTCACCACTCGGCGACGATCCGCCCGGAAAAGATCAAGAAGCTGCTGTGGCGAGAGCTCCCCCAAAGCCCACAATACCGAACCATAGATCAGCACGCCAACCATAATCGACAACAGCAAGCTGGCTGCCTGCCAGACGGTTGTATCCGAACGGAAGCCCGCCTGGAGGAGGAGTACGGAAGCGGCCATTGCCGCTGATGCTACCAACACCCGCCAGAGTGACTTGAGTGGCCAGCGCCAGGTGAAAAAGCGCGCGGATGAAATCGCCTGAAGGCCAGCCAAAAGCAAGAATGAAAGGAGCGTGCTCCACGCTGCGCCCATGAAACCGAATGCCGGAATAAGGATGAGATTTAAGATCATGTTGGTTACGGCCGCAATAATTTGATTCCTGGCGATCAAGCGCGTCCGATTGGTCACCATACAACCTATGCTGCCCAGATCGCTCAAACCGAGTGCCATCGAAGCACACGCCACGAGCCAAATGGCTGGAAAACCGCCAAAGTACGCTTTATCCGCGAGGAGTCGTATTAGGGGGGCAGCAACTATCGCAAGGCCAACGACGGTAGGAATGAGCATCAAGAAAAAAATGCGCGTAAATGCCGTCAGTGCTTCTTCTGTCGCCTGCCGACCGCGTTCCTCCCAAAGTCGAGAGAGCATAGGTGCAGGCACAAGGAAGAACAGAGTGACGAGAAGCTGAACAGTGCGCCCCGAGATTTTGTTTGCGACCGAATACAGCCCCACCTCATAACTACCGCGAAACAGTTCCACGAAATAGCTGTCTGAAAGATTTAGCGACCAAAAGGCAATATTGCCTATGGTAAAGGGCAACGCAAATGCCCAAAGCTGCTTTAGGTCAGACCGGTTGAGGTGAGCAGGACGGATGGTGACGGAGCGGGTGGTAAACCAGACGAGAGGTATGATCGGCAGCAGAAGGCCTAATGTCTGGCCCCATATCAAACCGCCAATGCCGATTCGGAAAACAAGCACCAGGATCAATCCGAAGATGATGCTGCTGAATGATGCAACGATTGTAAAACCGGTGTACCAGCGACTTTTTTCCTGACCGCGGAGTACATCCATCAGCGTGGAAAAGCAGGCAGACACTACGAAGAGGGCAAGCGCCGCCCAAAGCAAGGGATAAAGATCGGAGGGAATCAGCGAGCGAAATATTACCAGGATGCCGGCACATGCAGCCGCCACAGCCAGTGTGATCAACCCAACGCTGCCAAATAGCATGAAGAAATAGCTCGACAAGCTGGACTTGAGCTGATAGGCGCTAAAGAAGCGAACTGCAGCCTGACCAAAGCCTGTGGCTGTCCCGAGCACCAGGAATTCCACGGCGGCACCTGCGAGTGCATAGTTGCCGTATTGATCGGGCGAAAACAGATGAGTATAGATAGGCACCGTGATGAATGCCGCCAGTGCGGGCAGCGCCTGCCCAGGTAGATAGGTCAACAGGTCTTTCGTGATCCGCTTTTGCATCAGCGACCTTCCGGTGGGATAGCAGAACTGCATAGACGGAGAATGGGATGCATAACGGTCTATGTCATTGCCGCGCTTCCTGCTCTCGTGCCACCCGTAATATCACTTCGCTAATAGCCATGGAGAGGGGGAAGAATATCAATCTAGTGCCGAAGACAAATGTTGGTGAGACGAAATTGCATGCCATCATCCCCAGAAAGGCAGCTCCAAAACCCAAGTATACAGCTCTCAGCCCTTCATCCCGGATCTCGTGCTGATGCCGAAAAACTCGGAGGAGGTAGGCCGCGCACAGCCAGAGGAAAGGCAGCAGCCCAATCAGTCCCATATAGGTGGCAATGTACAAGTATCCGTTTTCCATATAGTCGAATGTCCATTCGTAGGAGGTTCCACCAGCTTCCAATTCCAAGGGGGGGCGGTAAGCGTTGCCTAGACCAATTCCAAGCACAGGATGGAGACTGATCTGCTGCAGTGCGTAGCGATTCTCGAGCGCCCGCCATTGCAGGCTGGTTTCATCAAATACATTCTGTCCTAATGAAGCCCACCGAGCCGCCAGGGGTTGAACAATACGCTCGACTTGCGTGGCTTGGCCAGCCACCAGCACGACGACTAACAGCACGACGACTATCAGCACGCCAGCGATAGCAACCGGCGCCATGCGCTTGAGTAGGCGCATGCGCTCCCGGCTAGATAGAAATCCCAAAAGCAAAATGCAGATGGTCAAGAGCGTCAGCCAGTATTCGCGGAAATAAGTCATTAAAACCCAATAGAGTAAGAAGCCCAGCAGACCAATCCGCCAGAGTTGGTTTCCCTTTTTGATTGTCGCCAGGGAAGCCACCGTGACCGGGATCATCGCATAAAGTACCATGTCACCGTCGTAATAGAAGCGGGTAAAACCCGAAGATGCCTGCGCTCCTGTCCCTGTGGCGACCATTTCGATATACAGCAGAGGTGACAACCTGTTCTGTAAGAATACGCCAGCCAATAGAATGCCGGTGAGTATCAACAGGCCAAACAAAAGCCGCCGCAGTGCCTGCTTGTCGCGCACGAGCTGCAAGGTGGCAATGAATACTGTCCAAAGACTTAGCACTCTGACGGTCCGCAAGGCGAGGTTGGGGCTGACACCGTAGATCAAGACAGCATTTACAGCAGAAAGAAGGAAGGCACCAATGAACAGCAACAAAGGCAGCATCAGCGGTGAGCCAAAGAGCACAAAGCCACGCTGAGTTGTGGCGCGCAGGAACACTAGGCCCAATATCACTAAGAGCATGACGTCGGGAATTTGTATGCTTATGGGACCCAGGTGCAGGGCAGGCAACGAGCCCATGGGAATCAAGCCGCTAAGTAGGGCGACCAAGCACAAGATGCCAAATTCAGGCCATCGCATGGTCAGGAGAACAAAGGCGAGGCCTCCGACCAACCCAATTAACAACTTGACATTATTGACATAGTACGTCGAAATGATCACAGCTAACCCGACGCCCAAACTCGATAGAACGAACAGTCCCAGCCGCAGCCCCCTCCCGGTCAAACCGCTCGGGATTCTAAGCTGGCCAATAGTCTGCCGAGGCCAGGCGGCGATTTCGTAGTTGAAGAATTTCATCTTCATTCACCTAGGTCAGAGCGGCTGCTTTGGTCGTCAACTGCTTTTTGGTTTACAGTCTTTTTCACATCGGAATGGGAGCTGCTTCCAGTGTTGCTCCGAGAATAGTAGCTGTACATTTGAGAGTTGGCTACTTTGTTTACGACTATGCCCATGACCTTGGCATTGAGCTCGGCGAGCTGCTGTAAGGCAAAGCGTAAATTTTTCCGCTCGGTTTCGCGCTTCGCAACCACCAGGATCACCGCGTCAACTTGGGATGCCAGCACTATTGGATCAGCGACACTAAGCAGGGCGGGCGCATCAATCAGCACATATTCGCATACTTTGCCCAGAGTTTCAAGTAAACTACCAATATTCCCAGTTGTCATCATTTCAAATGGGACATTTAGGCTTGAGCCAGCCGTAACAACGCGGAGGTACGGGTATGTAGTTTTTTGCAGCGTTGCATCCAATTGGATCTCTCCGCACATAAAATTACTCAACCCATTTTCATTCGGTAAGCGGAAGATGGAATGCTGACGCGGACGACGAAAATCCATATCAACCAGCACAACCAAATTTCCTGCTTGGGAGAGAGACACCGCCAGATTGGCGGCGACAGTAGACTTACCCGCACCGGGTTCCGGGCTGGTGATGAGATATGTGGTGGACTTTTCCTTAGCTCCGAATAGTTTCAGACGCGTGCTCAGTTGATCGAAGGCCGGCGCCGGAGGGCTATCGCCTATGGGAAATCTTTCTCTTCGCTTCAACTCGGGAACCATACTAAGGATCGGCAGCGGTGTCATGGTCTGAACTTCTTCAGTGCCCCGCAGTGTTTCATCCATTCCTTCAAAAAAGAAGGCGAGAATCACGCCTGCGGCTAAACCTGCCAACAGACCCAGGGCTGCATTGAGAGGCATATTCGGTGTAGTGGGTCGTATTGCAAGACTGGCAGGCTCGACTATGGTGATGGCATTGGCACGCAATTGTTCGCTGGTCCGCGCACTCTCATATTGCTGGAGCAAGTTAGAATATATCTGCTGCCTAACGGTAACAAGCTGCGCCAGCGTTTCCGCGTCAAGATTAGGCATCGGTGTACCGGTGGCTGGGGGAGTTGCAGAGGATTGGGCACTGCGGATTGCGCTTTCGTACTCTGACACAGCGGCATCAAGATCGTCCTTGGCTTGTTGGAGTTGCCCTTCAAGGATCTGTTGTGCGCTCGGTGAACTACCCCCAAAGAGTTGCTGGCTCTGCTCGACCATCAAGCTGGCCAGCGTATTGGCGATATCACGTGCCCGGGCCGGGTTTGGATCTGATGTGCTGATCTCGATCAACTCCGTTTCCGGCACGATTTTAACATTCACCTTCGGTTTTTTCTGTAGCCCGAGTCGTTTTGCAACCTCATTGAGGCTGATATCGCTGGTTGCGATATCGACATACGTATTGGTTAACTGAGTATATGATGCTATGTATGCGTAATCGTATGTTCCTCCGGGGGCTGAGGCGATGCGCACGGTCGCCGTTGCCGAGTATTGAGGTATGAGTAGAAAGCTGATTCCCAGTGCCACCATCGATGTAATAATCGCACATCCAGCGACCATCCACTTGGAACGCCATAATACCTGCAAATAGGTTTTAAGTTCTTCCTCAACATTCATAGGTTCTCTCCACTTATGTCAGTCTTTAGCTTACACTAGTTGCCAAGCCGGAACGTCTTCTGGTTTTCAGGAGCCTGCGGTTGAGCCCTTACGCCTTCTTGCCATAGAAAGCATCAATTACATTCACGACACTTGCAATCTGCTCATCCGTCAATTCCGCGTACAAGGGCAGCGAAAGGATTTTCCCAACGACTCGTTCGGTTACCGGCAAATCGCCAGGTTTATAGCCCAGAAAAGAAGTGGAATTTTGCAAATGGATGGGCACCGGGTAATGAATTCCTGTCCCGATTCCCCTGTCTTTAAGCCAGGTTTGCAGCTCATCCCGTCGCGGTGCCTGGACGACGTACATGTGATAGATATGCTGGTTTTCGGGGCGTTCGGTAGGAGTAACGACTGGCATGCCCGCGAGCAACTCGTTATACTTGCGAGCATGTTGCCTGCGAAGTACATTATACTCTGGGAGATGGGGCAACTTGGCACGCAATACCACGGCCTGAATTTCGTCTAGCCGACCATTGAACCCAATCAGGTCATGGTAATACCGCCGCTCCGAGCCATGGTCGCGGATCATGCGTGCTTTGCGGGCAATTTCAGGATCGCTGGTGGTGATAAATCCGCCTTCACCAAAAGCGCCCAGGTTCTTGGAATAGTAGAAGCTGAAACCAGCAGCATCTCCCAGGCTGCCGGCTCGGCGGCCCTTGTAAGATGCTCCGTGCGCCTGGGCAGCGTCTTCGATCACCTTCAGATTATGGCGAGCAGCAATTTCCAACAATGGATCCATATCCACCGTCTGGCCATAGAGATGGACCGGCAGGATGGCTTTGGTGTGGGGTGTGATCCTGGCTTCTACCTGGTCAACATCCATCAGGTAGGTATCCTCCTTGATATCCACGAAGACGGGGGTGGCTCCAGCCAGCAGAATGGCCTCCGCGGTGGCAATAAAGGTGTGCGAAACGGTGATCACCTCATCTCCTGGCCCGATCCCCAAGGCACGCAAGATGATCTGCAGGGCAGCGGTGCCATCACTGACACCGATCCCAAATTGGGCTCCGCAAAATTGCGCAAAATCTTTTTCCAAAGCCTGAACATTCTCCCCGAGGAATAGGTGCATGCTGTCGAATACTTTTTCCATTCCAGAAATAATCTCATCTTTGAGGGGGACATATTGGGCGTGCAGGTCAACTAATGGGATGTTCATGAGATCTCTCCTATCCTGTGATCAATTTTACGAAGGATCCTGGCTGGATTTCCGGCCGCAATGGTAAAGGCGGGCACATCGTGTGTAACCACGCTGCCAGCCCCGATAATGGCACCTTCACCGATCGTGACACCACACAGGAGTGTGGCATTGCTGCCGATCGAGGCGCCGCGGCATACCAGGGTGGATACGCAGGTCCAATCCGCCTCCGTCTGCAAGCCCCCTGCCGGGTTGGTCGCCCGCGGGTACTTATCGTTAATAAACATGACGCCATGACCGACGAAAACGTTATCTTCAATCGTAACTCCCTCACAGATGAAGGTATGGCTCGAAACCTTGACGTGGCGACCGATCCGGGCGCCTTTCTGGATTTCCACGAAGGTACCGATCCTACTCCCATCCCCGACCTCGCACCCATACAGGTTGACAAAGGCGTAGATACGAACATCCTGACCCAGCTTCACATCCGGGGCGATCCTAACGAAATCTCCGCTTACCATATGATCTCCTCTATATGCCCACGGTTGCTCAGCGACTTTTGAGCAGCCTCTAGGATCTTAACCACATTCAGACCAACTTTCCCACTACTACAAGGCTTTTCATGCTGGATAATGCAGTCAAGAAAATGCTGGCATTCCACCTTGAGCGGCTCGACCAGGTGGATATTGGGGATCAGGATATCCCCATAACGATAGGAGAACTGGAATTCCCCGAAATTATTGCTATACTCGGGAGCCTCTACCCCTTTGTCGTAGATCTTGATTTTTTCCAGACTCTCAATATCGTTATAGACAGCCATCTTTTTACTGCCCACCACGGTCACCCGCCTGACCTTGCAGGGGTCCAGCCAGCTGACATGGACATGAGCCATAATATTGTCAGGAAATACCATGGTGACATAAGCTACATCGTGGATGCCGGTGAAAACGCAGCAAGAGCCGCTTGCGCTGACTGCCAGGGGCAGCTTATTGAGCAGGAAGAGCAGGATTGAGATATCGTGCGGGGCCAGGTCCCACAGAACGTTCAGGTCCCGCGAGAACAGCCCCAGGTTCAGCCGGGCTGCGTCCAGGTAATAGATCTGGCCTAGGTCGCCGCGCTCGATCAGACCTTTCATGGACTGGACAGCCGCGTTGTATTCGAAGGTGTGCCCCACCATGAGCACCAGGCCTTTTTTCTCTGCCAGTTCAACCAGCTCTTCGGCATGAGCAGAGGAGAGCGTCAGAGGTTTCTCCACCAGGACGTGCAGCCCGTGCTCCAGGCAGGCTTTGGCAATCGGATGATGGGTGGAAGGGGGGGTGGCAATCACCGCCGCGTCCAGTTTCTGGTTGAAGAGGTCCGTGTAGTCCGCAGAGGTCAATACGGTAGGATAGCTTCTCCGAATTCTCTCGAGGCGATCCTGCTTAAGGTCAGCTACGATGACCAGTTCCGATTTTGGGATGTCCACAAAGTTCCTGATCAGGTTTGGTCCCCAATAACCACTCCCGATCATGCCTACTCTTATCCTTTCCATTTTCTCTTCCCTTTCAAACTGAATAAATCCCTAACGAATGATTAATATGCGCCCTTACGCGACAGGAGGACCAGGGGGGTCTTCAAGATGATCATCAAATCCATCATGAAGGACTGTTCCTCAACATATTTGATGTCCAGTTTCATCATTTCATCAAAACCTAATGTGCTCCGCCCGCTGACCTGCCAGAGGCCAGTTATTCCGGGTTTGGCATCAAACCGGCGGTGGTACCAGGGCTTATACATCTCGATCTCATAGGGGATGGCGGGCCGAGGACCGACCAGGCTCATTTCGCCCACCAGCACATTCCAGAACTGGGGCAGCTCATCCAGGCTCGTGCGGCGTAATATCCGTCCCAGACGGGTGATGCGGTTGTCAATGGTCAGCTTCTTGATTGCTTTATTCCCATTCTGTGAACTGGTTTGCCCGGGGGCATCATTTTCAATGAGGGCCTTTATATATTCCCGGTGGATGGAAGGGTCGGCTTTCGGGACCATACTGCGGAATTTATAGCAGGGGAATGGGACCGGCTTCCAGATCACCTTGCCATCCAGTACCTTCCGTTTTCCACCGACCCGGAGTTGGACAAAGAGAGCCGGGCCGGGAGAATCCTGCCGAATCAGGATCGCAATCAACAAGAGTAAAGGCGAAAGCAAGACCAGGACAATGAATGAGGCCATGATATCGATGGCGCGTTTTGAAAAATAATAGAAAGATCGTTCTAAAGTGTGAGCGTTCTGATGAAGAAAAGTATTCCCTGCCAGATTATTAGCGTCCGTTCTTTGTTCCATCGGTCCCTCCCCTCCCACTATTCTTCCTTTTTCCTCGAATAATTCCGGTAATAGTTATAATTTTCGGAAATGTTTTCTCCATTAATAATTAATCCAAACAGCGTCGCTTTGACGTTAGATACGACGATCATGGGATTAGTAATTTCCTTTCAAGAATTCGCGGAATTGATGCTGGCTTTTGGATGCTGAGCTTGCAAAGGATCAACCAAACCGATAGTGTTGGAACATGACGGCAATCCCTAAAACTCCTTCGGAAAGACCTTCTGTTCTAACAACGACGCCGTTCGCAGCCAGTTTGGAGCCTCCACATTCAAGAGAACCAGTGGGAAAAACGATTTTTATCGACAAATCCTGCCCTTTGTCAATCATATGGTTTAATAACACGTACGCGCCACTTGCGCTCAGGTTAAGGACGGTGCCATTCTCTTCAAATTTCTTTCCATTAACCGAGCCTCGTACCATGGCACGGTATGCACATTTCATCCTTGGTTTACCACGTCTTTCAGATACAGAACTATTGCCAGGGTAGAGGTCCATATAACCACCAAGCTCTCCGGTATCATACTGATACCAATTTGTTGAAAACAGGAGTGTTTAAATATAGCAAATATTCAGGTTGAGTAAATCGTAGAATCCGGTATAGTTATTGCGCATCACCGACTATTTTTCTGAGTTGAATCTTGGCATATCGCGACCAGGTAAACAGGCACAAATGTACCATGTGGTATTTAACAAATTGATCCAGATGGAGAGATAACCTCCACCTGGATCAATATTTCTTGAATTGCTGATAACGCTGGAACTAACCTAAGCCGTAGTGGTTGGCGTAAACCAACAGCTCCAGCCGGTCTGAAACTCCCAATTTACTATAGATGGAAGTAAGGTGATGGCGAACGGTCGTCTCACTGATGCAGAGCTGTTTGGCAATCTGGGAGTTCTTCAACCCCTGCCCGATCTGCTTGATTACCTGACGCTCACGCGGGCTGAGCTGGGCAATGGACTCGGCATGTGGGTCTTGTTTTATGAGCCGTTGGGGATTTGTCAGTCCGGAAAGCAGGTTCGCAATCATGGACCTTTCAATCCAGACCTCACCAGAATGGACTTTCTGAATGGCCTTGATAAGGATTTCCGGAGTTTGGTTCTGCAAAACAATCCCTAAAACCCCCTCCCGAACGGCGTTTATGAGCACCTGGGATTCATCAAGTCGGGCAAGCAGGATGACCCGTGAGCCACTTGAGGCGTTGGACAACTGTGGGATGATCTCCAGGCCAATGGAGTTGAATGGATCTAATTTGAGCAGGATGATATCCGGTTTCTGAGTGGCAACAATCTCCCTCGCCTCGTTGGCATCACGAGCCTCACCCACCACCTTCAAAACCGGGCATCCTTCAATGATGAGTCGTAGACCGGTCCTTACCAAAGTATGGCTGTCGATGATGACGATACGAATGGGTTTGTTAGAACCATCCTTCATTGCTTCCTACTTTCAATTCTGGAAAAAGGATTTCAATAATTCTTTAATATGAGAGTACAAGCGGAAAATTGCACCAAGATTCCACTTCAATTTGAAGTCCATCACTACATAGCTACCATTGACTTTTGAGTATTATATAATTCATTTATTAGGGGTATCATTTCAATAGCAATACAATGAATGATATCGGATTACTACACCCTCCTACACGAGTGGCCACTAGATTGGATCCTCTGCCTACCACCTCTTCTTTGACCAGTCCTTTATCTCTTTAATAACCCACCCTTCCCGGTGAGCTAGCTTCATCCAGCGTTGCCACTTCTTCATCCGTAAGGCTCCAGCCCAACGCCCCGGCGTTTTCCTGCGCTTGGTCGGCATTTTTAGCCCCTGGGATCGGCACCGCGCCTTTATACATCAGCCAGTTCAGCGCAACCTGCACCGGACTTTTACCATCATGTTCCTGCCCGGTCTCACGCATCACACGGATTAGTGGTTGCACCTGGGCCAGCCTCTCTTTATCGTAAAAAACACCGCGTATGCCGGGAGGGACTTTTTCAGGTATGTATTTACCGGTCAACACGCCTTTGGCGATCGGGCTATAAGCAATCAATGTAATACCCAGCTCCTGGCAGGCTTTCAGTAACCCGTTTTTCTCCACATTGCGGTTCAACAGGCTGTAATTCACCTGATTGGAAGCCAGCAGGACGCCACGATTTGAGAGCACCTGGTGCGTCAGGCGAATCTGTTCTTCGGTATAGTTACATACACCCACAGCACGCGCTAGCCCAGCTTCCACTGCATCCGCCAGGGCATCCGCCATACTTCCTATAGACAGGGGTGGAGTAGGCCAGTGAATCTGGTACAGGTCCACCACTGGCATATTCAGACGTTTCAAGCTGTGATGCAAAGCGTTAATCAATGATTTCTTCCATATTCGCCATGGAAAAGGTTTATACTTGGTTGCTACCACCACAGTCTGGCTGCTGGCATGGATGAATTTTCCTAATAGCTTCTCCGACTTGCCATGCCCGTACCTTTCGGCGGTATCAAAGAAGCTGACGCCAGCCTTTAGGCTGGCTTGGAACGCCTCCTGTACGTCCGCTTCTTGATAAGTGCTCCCATATCCCCAGTATTTGCTGTCACCCCATTGCCAGGTGCCGGTACCCAGCGGGCTGATTTGGATTTCAGTCTTGCCGAGTGGGATGATCTTGATGTTTGGGGTATTCGGTTCATTCATCGATGAGTTTCCTCACCCAGCGGGTTATATGTTAGTTCTGTAAACATCATCCCATTGCAATAAATTCACGGGCGAGCAAAATAAATTCCATACCGTTTAAAATATTCACGCAATTCCTCGCCCAGGCTATTCAGGTGTTCGCTACAACATCGCGAACCTATTGAGAACCAGTTTCTCTTTTCATTATCCCATTTATCCCGTACATTATCGGGAATCTCATTCATCATTACGATGAGTGATTGGTCTATGGTATTGGAAAAGGTGGAAATCAGCTCGATGTCATAATGATCTCGTTTATTCTGGGAAGCAAGTACCCAATGCGGTTGCGTATTAGAACCTGTTCGTTGCCAGGTAAACTTTGCAAAGTCGCAAAGGTATTGGCAAAATTCGTCAATGATATCAATGAGTATCAAATACTTTTCCTGCTCAGGAATATTCACAATATATTGCTCTTTGCTTTTGATTACCCTCGCTGGAGAGCCAACCACCGTCACACCTGGAGGAATATCCCGGCTGACGACTGTACCTGTTCCAATCACGGCTTCATCTCCGATGGTTACAGATTGGTATATGAATATGTCACTGGATAACCAAACCCCTCGGCCAATATTGACTTCTCCAAATTCAACTGGGTAACCATCGAGTTTAGACTTATATGAGCTGTGTGTGTAAATGGAAGATTTAACACCGACGCAGCTTTCTTCCCCAATCTCCACTTTGCGAGATGGATCGATCACCGTAAACGGAAAAATGTGAACTCGATCACGCAGAATGATTTTCGATTGCAGGCTAGGAATTAGTGCACGGATCAATACCACTTCACTGATGGTGACATCATTACCGATGGAAATTTCTCGGGCGTCGATGAGTACAAACGGTCGAATTTGTGTTCTTTTACCAATCTTGAGTTTTACACAGGTAATACTGGTTGCCATGCCAATCGTTGTTCCATCACCGATCTCAATATCATTAGATAGAATAACTGCCCCAATACCGATTTTGACCCCTTTACCAATCTTGGCTCCTCGCCATCGATAATAACCCACCTTCAAGGCACTTGGTAAAAGGCCAATCGTTAGCATGTGCTTCATTGGTACACGGGACCGATTGATGATCATATTATCTTCCTCAAGAAGCTCTCTAGAAGCTTTTCAACGCTCTCAATCACCCAAAGGGGTTTAGCTACCTCGGACATGCCGCTTGGTTTCGGTGGAAATTTATTCGGCGCTCATGTGCCAACCTTACCCAGTATTCCCTAAAAATGCTGTTATTAGATGCAACAGGTGAGATTGACTTTCCCTTTCCTTATATCATATCTCTTCTTCCATGTAAATTATGGGTGCCCTTAAATATGTCGTCGTCTTGATCTTCTGGGCAATATCCGCAACCACTCGCTCGACTTGTTCCTTTGAAAGGCCCAGGGCTCTTGCAATTTCATCGTTCGAGATGCCTTGTTTCCAGCCCAGCCAGATCGTATCCAGGATATCGAATGGAATGCGATAGAAGAACTCTTCCTGAGTGCTTCCTCCCGGGTAGGTATCCGTCGTTGGTGCCCGTTCCAGGATTTCTTCTGGCAAGTCCAGATACTTGCCCAGCTGGTAAACCTGGGATTTGAATAGGTGCCCAATCGGATTTACATCCATCCCCCCATCGCCAAATTTTACGAAGAAGCCCAGATCGTGCTCGTTTTTATTCGCGGTCCCGACTACAGCAAAATTCCGTGACTCAGCATGATAGTAAAGCAAACTCATGCGTGCTCGCTGCTTAAAATTAGAGGAAGCCATTACCTCTAAATATTCTTTCAAAGGCAAACGCTTGCTGTATTCGTGTCCCTGAAGGTCAGCCACTACCAGTCTGAAGATGTTCAATGTGGATTCTTCAAGCAGATTCCCTGATAGAACCATCTTGATACCCCAGCCTGTTTGGTATTCAGGAAATATTCGCCGAATAGCTTCGTCTCGCCGGCGATAGCAGTCAAACCCGTCCAACGCGGCTGAAATGTTCTCAATAATTGCGTTTACCTGATACTGTTCAGCAAGGCGGTGCGCGAGGTCTATGTTTTCCGGGCTTGATTCCTTTTCAGGGAGTAAAATGCCTACTACCCGCTCTGGCCCGAATGCTCTGGCGCATAAGGCTAACACAACCGATGAGTCAATCCCCCCACTGATCCCCACCACCGCACCCTGGCGGTGCAACTGGTGGTATACCGCCTGGCGCAGGCCTTTCTCAATCCGCTCCACCTCTTTTTCTACATCCAAGTCCAATGCCGCCCGGGAAAATGGTGTAATCTTTTTTTCAATCGGATTTTTTACAGTTTTGTACATTTTGCTCCCTAGCTTTTATTTTTATGATCAATTCGACACAGGAACATGATCGATAACCTTAATGTGTTTTTGTGGTCGTATTGTTGGAATTTTGAACCCTTTGACAAATAATTGGTCAACCAACTGAGTGGAAAGAATCCCTACAAGAGCCATATCCTCTACTTCGCTCATCCTCACTCCCGAAACTGCTTTTCGAGCCAGTTTGGTCACTGCAGCGGGTTCAAAATATCCACTTGATTGTAAAGCTTTTTCGGAAAGCAATTCTTGGACATACTCAGGTGGCGGGGTGGTAAAAAAGCTGCTGTGAATGGGGGCGCGGTAAGGACGTTTGTTCCTTTGCCAGATGAAGTCGGGAAGCAGCTTTTTCCCCAACTGCTTGAGGAGCCATTTCTCGATCAGCACAGGCATCTTAATATTCGAAGGCAATTGGTTGCAATATTCGATTACCCGGTAATCCAGGAATGGGTAGCGCCCCTCAACCGAATGCCCCATCGCCATCCGGTCGCCTTGGGACGACAGCAAGTAAGGCGATAGGAAGGTAGTGATCTCCAGGAATTGGGCCTGCGCTAAAGGCGACCACCGGTCAAATCCTGCTGGTAACACCAGGGAGTCAGGTGTTATTTCTCCTTCTGGTGCCTCTTGATCCCTAGCCAGAAAACGCCAGGTACGAGAAGTGTTTGTCCAGCGTATGGTGTGGGAGTAGTACGGGGATGTGGTATGGGTCAAGCCTTTTTTGAAAAAGGACAGCCTGAAAGCGCTGGTACTGCCCATCCCGGAGATGTCAGGATAGAGCCGACGTAGTAACAAGGGGCGTTTCTGCGAGGTGGGATCTTTAGCCCAGAAGCGACGGATCTTCATTTCCTTGAAGATGTCATATCCGGCGAGTAACTCATCCGCACCCTCGCCGGTCAATACGACCTTGTAATCATACTCGTGGACCAGCTTTGAGAGTAAAAACATCGGCGTTGGTGCGGTGCGGAGGATGGGTACCTCGGTGTGCCAGACGACCTCAGGAAAGGCAAAGCCAATATTTTCGCATGTGGTCAGGATCTCATGATGGTCAGTGCCCAGGAAGTTGGCCATCTTGCGCTGGTAGGGACTTTCATCAAAATCCTGGTCTGAGAAAGAGATCGAGAAAGTATCGAGGTGCGTTTTAGTGTAGTTGCGTATGATAGCAGTCGTAATAGATGAGTCCAGCCCACCGCTAAGATAAGCGCCAACTGGTACATCGCTTCTCAGCCGGATCTGGGTCGCGTCGACCAGCAAGTTCTCAAATTCTTCAAGATATTCCTCGGATTTTTTATAATGCGTTTCCTCAGCAAAGCCTAACGACCAATATTTTTCCATTTTGATCTTTTTGTTCTGGATCACGGCAAAATGGCCTGGCGGTACTTCATTGATCCTTTTAAAAATTGTGCGGGGTGTCTGTACGCTCCAATAGGTGAAGACCTGTTTGAGCGAGGCGGGATCGATTTCCGCCTGTATGCCAGGGAAGGCCAGTATGGACTTGATCTCTGATCCGAAGATAAACCGCCCCTGATGAAAGGTATAGAATAAAGGACGTATGCCGACCCGGTCTCGCGCCAGGAACAACCTTTGTTGAATGTTATCCCAGATGGCTATCGCGAACTGTCCATTCAGGTACTGCAAGCAATCCGGCCCAAAATCCTCATAAAGGTGAAGAATTACCTCAGTATCACTTTTGGTTGAGAAGATATGGCCGCGTGATTCCAATAGGGGACGAAGCTCAACATAGTTGAAAATTTCACCATTAAAAACGATCCACATGCTGCCATCTTCATTCCCAATTGGCTGGTCACCACCGCCGATATCGATGATGCTGAGTCTGGCATTCCCTAACCCAATATGAGCATCCCGGTAGATCCCGATCCCATCCGGACCCCGGTGGCGAATCATTTCCAGCATCTGGCGTAAAATTGCCTCTTCAACTGGAGGTTGATCGGTTTGGTTGAGGACGCCGATAATTCCGCACATATACGATTATGAAGCAGCAGTTACAGAACGTTTACGCAGCTCTGATTTCAAGACCTTACCTTGAGAGCTCAACGGTAAGCTATCAAGGATCTCGATGGTCTTTGGCACCATATGGCGAGCCAGCTTATGGCGGCAGTGAGAGATGATATCTTCTGTTGTCAATGGGCTGCCTGCGCGTAGAGTCACAAAGACCACGATCGCCTCACCTCTGAGAGGATCTGGCTCTCCGATCGCTGCAGCCAATACAATATCTTCCAGTTCCAGGATGCAGGCTTCCACCTGTTGACTGCTGACTCGGTAGCCATATGATTTAATAAAATCAGCTTTTCGGTCAACGACGTATATGTAGCCATCCTCGTCCATGGTTGCCAGGTCACCCGTGCGATAGGCACCATCAACGAACTTGTCTGCGGTCGCTTCCGGGTTGTTCAAGTAGCCCATGGTAATATTTTCACCCCAGGCAACAATCTCGCCTACCTCGCCAGGTTTTACAGGCTCTCCTGCTTCATTGAGGACTTTCAATTCAACCCCTGGGATACCCTTGCCGATGGAGTCCATTTTTTCATTCAGCACACCTGGAGGTAGATAGGAAAGCCGGGCTGTGGCTTCGGTAGCGCCGTACATCACGAAAATCTGCACGCCAGGGAGAATATCGACCAACTCCTTGATCTGAACCGCAGGTAGTTTACCGCCTGCCTGCTGAACTTTCTTCAGCGATTCCATCCTTCGCCTAGGCAGCGAGGTATTTCTGATCAAGGTCTGGAAGGTCGAAGGAACGCCTGCAAATCCGGTGCAGCGATAGGTCTGCATCATATCCAACACTGTTTCTGGGAATGTAAAGCTGTTGCTCAATACCAGGGAGCCGCCCACCCGGAGGTGAGTGTGTAGCAAGGAGGTGCCGAAGCAATAAAAAAAAGGCAGAACAACCATGATGCGTTCTGCGTCTGTTAGGGCCAGATATTCAATAATTGACTCGGTGTTTGCCCGGATATTGTGATGTGAAACCCTAACTGCGAGCGGCTTTTGAGTGGTCCCCGAGGTAAACATCACTACCGCTTCCTGATACTCATCAAAGCCTGCATCTAATGGGTAATCTTCCCAGAGTTTCCCAGGTATTGTATTAAGACAATCATCAAAAATCAACGGAAGGCCGTCATTTAATACCTCTGCATATTTCCCATAAAAGCGCTTTTGCACGAGAGTTACCTTGCAGCGGGCAAATTCCCGATTGGCCTTAATATCATTGGGCATTGATAACGTCGAAAGGGGTACAGCAACTGCACCCAGCTTTAAAATGCCAAGATAAGCTGCCACCCAGAAAAGCGAGTTCGTACTCAGCAATCCCACCCGGTCGGTTTTTGCAATCCCATTGTCTTGAAGAACCTCGATAATTCGTGCGGTTGCACTTCTTAGGTCACGGTAGGTAAATTGCCCATCCTCTGTAATAATTGCCAGATCATTATCGTTACCAACTTCGAGGAGATAATTTGAGATATTTATATGTCACCTGTCATTAACTTCCACTTGCGCTGATCCCATGAATGCGTTAGAAAGATTAAAGTTAGAGTTCATTTTTTTTGAAGGGAAAGCAACCCATCTTTTTAGGTCCCAGAGCTCGAAAATCTTCCAAATATAATTTTTTGTACTCGTTTCGCGTAATTGATGCATGGCGATATGTTTTGGATCATATAAAAATGATTCCACGACATTCATATCTGGAAATTCGACCACAATCAGGTAATTTCTTGTATCATCACCATGTAAAGTGGTAGGATGCCAGCCACTGGTAACAACTTTGCCACCCAAAGAATTAATAACCCTCCCAGCTTCTTTGGAGTATTGGCGATATATCGATTCTTTGCCAGGAATAATGTCGAATAAATTTAAGGTATATACTGGCATTGGTCACCATTCTAAAAAGTGAAACAAATCAATAACCAGGGATTTAAATTTTCCCTCCCACCTTCGAATCCATCTTGCTTCTGGTAAATCGGGAAAGTTTGCTGACAGAGTCAAAATTATCCGGGCTTATTTCATTATCATCGGTGGCAATGCCAAACTCTTCTTCGACGAGCATGACCAGTTCCAAGATGTTAGTCGAATCAAGGATCCCATTCTCAAGGAAAGAATCGTCGTCTGTATATGGATATCCGTTATTGCAGAAGAGAATGTTATCTGCAATGTATCTGCGGAGTATTTCTTCTATTGACCTCATATATAACCTTCTTAAACAAAATTAAAGAAATTTCGTTGCATAATATGATACCTTAGTGAATAAAATGATATACACAGATGAGGCTTTTATAATAGAGTGAAGTTCGACAAGGCCACGACTCGCACTAAAAAGCCAATAAATGGTATTTTACATCAATTTGCCACCTGAGGAAGTTGATACTACAAATTAGAATAAAAAAAGCGATCTTAAGCTCAAACCCTTTGACTGTAACGACATGAATGATCATCATCTGGGGCTTTATACGAGAAATTAAGCCAGTTTCCCCCCTAAAAAGCCATATCTGTAGGTCGGGTGGGGGTCGAACCCACAAGGAGGGCTTCACCTCCGGAGGATTTTAAGTCCCTGTCAGATCCCGCCTCTGTTACTCATCGTAAAACCGGCATTTATAGGGGCGTTTAGGAGACATTGCCCTATATATTGGGTGCACTCGGCGATAGAAAATTATGTTTTTTTGTAGAGTCCTCTGAATGTCAAATCATCGAATATTAAACTTTCTGGAATATTGAGTTCGATACTCACAAATTCAAAGACCTCAAGTGGTTTTTTTTTGAAAGGATGTATTCAATGACATGCCTCCTTGTTTTAATCCTAACATGAATGTTGGATCAGTTTTTGGAGGGTAGTTCAGTATGGCTTGCAGATGGAGTACATCCATATCGGCTTGTAATAAGAGAATAACAAAGATACGGCACTAGACGTGTGGTGTTACATGTACGCCAGCTTACTTTGAGAGACACCAATAACAAGCAAGAAACCAGGTCCAGTGGATCGGCCGTCATCAAGCGAATGGAAACTGGAAAATTATCTGAAGGGACGCATGGAAAGGTCGAAACATACATCCATTGCCTATACTCGGACGAGGTGTGAACTCAGCCGGCCTGTAGAGTGAAGACGGTGATCTCAGGCCGACAGTTGAAGCGGATAAAGGGGTCCACCATTCCGACGCCGCGATTTGTGTATAGCAGCATGGTACCGACCTGATATAGCCCAGCATAATACTTCCGGCCTCCTTTAGGCAAATATGGCGGCCCAATGAAAGGAAGTACCACCTGCCCGCCGTGCGAATGACCGGAAATCTGCAAGTCAAAGCGCCCAGTCTGTGCGCTCTCTTCGGCGAAATCCGGTTCGTGCGATAGCAGGATTGCAGAACCATCTTTGGGTAAGGCTGCAACCACCTTGTTCAGGTCCGGGTGACCATAGAGCATATCATCCACACCTGCAATGTGCAGACACTCGACACCGCGCACGATGGTGTGAACGTCGTTTGTAAAATCCAGGATCTGGTGTTTTTCCATCATCTTACGAATATCGCCTGGGGCTGAAAGGAGGTCATGGTTCCCTAGAACGCCTGCGCGTGACACATCCCCTAGGGTTTTGAAGACTTCACTCAAATCTTCAATTGCCCCTGCAATACCTTTTTGATCACCTTGATAATATACAAAATCTCCAGTCAGCGCCAACAAATCTGCACCCTGATTGAGTGCCAGCTTCATCACGTACGAGAAATGCTCGGCGTTCATCCACCCGCCCATGTGGATGTCACTTACTTGCACCAGCCGAAACCCTTCAAAGGCTTTCCCAAGCCGCGGCAATTTCAACCTCACTTGGGTTATTTCCACCCAGGAAGGTTCCAATTGCTTTGCATACACCATTCCACCAGCTCCCATCCAAAAAGCCTCTCCGGCCAGCAAACCCATAATTTTCAAAATTGAACGGCGGGATAGTTTTGGATTATTCACAGCCTTGCAAACACCTTTCTACGATGTGATAAGCAGGGTACTACACAGACTAGATTAAGAAAAAATGACAGGGATAATGATAAAAATCAATCGCATCGAGAAGGCACAAACGCATCAACTGGGCCATAAACAGAGTAAATTGGTGGAAGGTGACATATTATTCCTTATACTAATACGTTTTGACATAAAAAAACAAGTGGGAATTTGATTTTCGAAGTGTACTAATAAACGGGATCCTAATGGATGTGTTGACCTACTCCCTTTTACTAATTCTAGCATAAACATTGGATCAGTTTTCAGGGGGCAGGTCATTCCCCGCTCGCAAGACTTGACCATCTGGGCAACGCTCTCGAAAGGCACCGGCTCTAAAGGTTCGATTGGCACTTTGGGAGCCTTGATCTTGCGAATCGGGTTGGTCCAACCTTCCGGCTCGACTTCATTCTCGTACCACAAAAAGAATGCACGGATCGTCCCGAAAGGCAGCATGCCTTCCGCCGGCGTTATGGCCGGTTCCTTCTAGGTAAAGAAGATATTGATGGATAAACGACGGGGTAATCTGTCCAATTTGCTGGATCGCCTGGGCCTCACCGTAATCCGAAAAAAGTTTGAGTTTGGAATGGTAAAAGCGCAGCGTCCCCTCTGCCACTCCTCCTGCCTTGCGATCGATCAGGAAGGCTTCCATCCAGGTCAACAGGTAATCATCGACCCTGGAATTTTGAAGAGTCCTCTGGATGTCGGTTCTTAAAAACATACGGCACACTCCTTTTGGGTGTGCCGAGTACCTCTATTTATAGACTTCTGGCCTATTTTTCCCCAATTTTTGCCAGGTAGGGCGGGTGGGGGTCGAACCCACACGGTGTCTCCACCGGGGGATTTTAAGTCCCCTGCGTCTGCCAATTCCGCCACCGCCCCATTTTCAATGATTATACACGAAACCGTTTTCGCAAGCGTGCATAGCGCGAGATGAAATGGACCCAGGGGGATGAAAGGCTTCCTTGGACCCTTCCGGATCGGATGACCTGGCGCAGTTCATTCGCGCTTGTGAAGGGCGGTAGCACCAGGCAGGCCTTGCCCACTTCAATCGCCCCGTGTGCATCCGAGCCCGCCGTTCCGGCCAGATTATGTCCGCGGGTGTAGTCGAGGGCCTGCTGATTAAAACTGGCCTGCATGCAGCGGGCATTAAACACCTCGACAGCATCCACCCTGGGGCTGATCTCGAGGAGATCGGGCAGGGCCCAATGTCCATGACGCATGACATCGAATGGATGCGAAACACTGATGAAGGCCCCCTGGGAGCGCAGACGCTGGATCGCCTCCTGCGGTGGGAGACCAGCCGGGACCTCTTCCGTTACGAAGGCAGCCAGCAGCTCCCCACGCGTGGTCATGATCTCCTCCCCGACGATGATCAGCTGGGGAGCCTGCCTCTGCGCCAGAAGCGCCCCCTCGATCGTATTATGGTCGGTGATGACCAGGCGGTCGACCCCTCTTCTCATGCAGGCTTGAATCAGGTTCTCGATGGAGGTCAGTGAATCTTTCGAATAACCACTGTGGCAGTGAAAATCGACGGTCAACCGGGGGAGCATGCTCAGGTTATAACAGAAAGGGACGCCCTTTTCAATAGTTTTGATATATACTCAAGAAGGTATGGATGACACTCCGTTCTTCAGCCGTCCGATGGTGAGGATCTGGTGCGGGATCCTGGCCTTCCTCCTTGT
>Ga0116112_1000885_pt1 | contig 21392 bp, 16 predicted proteins | sample June2015DPH_8_15_FD_89721 | JGI IMG/M metagenome (GOLD analysis project Ga0116112, IMG submission 89721) | Peatland microbial communities from SPRUCE experiment site at the Marcell Experimental Forest, Minnesota, USA - June2015DPH_8_150 | ecosystem: Environmental > Terrestrial > Soil > Wetlands... | reverse complement strand
GGTTGAAGCCGAAAATTTATGAGCCGGACCCGAAGGCGCATGAAGTTTACCGCGAGTTGTATGCGCTTTACAAAACCTTGCACGACGCGTTCGGCACGCGCGACTGGAACGGCAATTTGCACGACGTGATGAAGAAACTGATCGGGATTCGCAATCAGACGAGGTCCACGAGGTCCAAATGAAAAACAACACCATCACTCCCACTTTCCGCGCTGCTGACTGGCTGGCCGGACTTGCTGCCCTCGCCGCCTCGTTGATCGCCATGAGCGCCATGGCGATTGAGGAACCGACGACCAATTTGCTTGTCATTCATGCCGATCAAGGGAAGGACATCATCAGCCGCAACCTTTACGGACAGTTCTCCGAGCATCTTGGCCGTTGCATTTATGACGGCATCTGGGTCGGTGAAGACAGCAAAATTCCCAATACGCGCGGCCTTCGCGATGACGTCGTTGCCGCCTTGAAAAAGATCCAAGTGCCGGTGGTGCGCTGGCCGGGCGGATGTTTCGCCGACGTGTATCATTGGATGGACGGCGTCGGACCCCGGGACCAACGGCCGAGAAGGATTAATACCACCTGGGGCGGAGTGGTGGAAAACAATCAATTTGGCACGCATGAGTTCATGGATTTTTGCGGACAGATTGGCGCGGCCCCTTACATTTGTGGAAATGTCGGCAGTGGCTCGGTCGAAGAAATGGCGGAATGGGTTGAATACATGACGACCGCGAGCAATTCCATCCTGAGCGACCTGCGCCGGAAAAACGGCCGTGAACAACCGTGGCCAGTGCCCTTTTTCGCCGTGGGCAATGAAAGCTGGGGATGCGGCGGCAACATGACCGCAGAATTTTATGCCGGCAATTTCAGCCGCTACAACACCTTCGTGAAGGATTACCCCGGCAACGAGATTTACCGGGTCGCCAGCGGCGGGCTGGAGACGGATTACCACTGGACCGAGGTGCTGATGAAATGGAGCGCGCAACAGCCAAAGCACGGCGGACAGCCGCTGAACGGTTATTCGCTGCATTATTACACCGTGCCCACCGGGGTTTGGGCGCATAAAGGCTCGGCAACTGAATTCACCGAACGTGACTGGTTTGAAACCCTGCGCCGCGCCCTGAGAATGGATGAACTGGTCGCCCGCCATTCGGCCATCATGGACAAATATGACCCGGAGAAAAAAACCGGGCTGGTCGTTGACGAATGGGGCACCTGGTACGATCCGGACCCGAAGGGAAATCACGGGATTCTTTACCAGCAGAACACGCTTCGCGATGCCCTGGTGGCCGGTGTCACGCTGAATATTTTGAACCGGCATTGTGATCGCGTGAAAATGGCCTGCATCGCCCAAATGGTGAATGTATTGCAGGCCATGATGCTGACGGACAAGGACCGGATGATCGTTACCCCCACCTACCGGGTGTTCGAAATGTACACCGTGCATCACGACGCCACGTTGTTGCCGAGCGATTTGGAGAGTGCGGTTTACGAATTCAATTCGCAAAAAATCCCGGACGTGAGCGCATCGGCTTCCCGTGACCAAGCCGGCAGAATTCACGTCTCGCTGTGCAATTTAAATCCCAATCAGCCCGCGGTAGTCGCTTGCGATTTGCGGGGAGCAAAGGCGAGGGAAATTTCCGGTCGAGTCTTGACGGCACCTGAAATGAATGCGCACAATACCTTCGATCAGCCTGAAAATGTTCGGCCAGCCGGGTTCAATGCGTTCAAAGCCACGGAAAGCGGGTTTGTCGCAACTCTGCCGGCAAAATCGGTCGTGGTGCTTGAATTAAAATGAACTGGCTGCGGTAAACTCCTATGCTCGAAGAACTCAAAAAACGTGTCTGCGAAGCGAACCTGGAACTGGTTGCCGAGGGACTGGTGATCCAAACCTGGGGCAACGCCAGCGGCATTGACCGTGAGCGCCGCCTCATCGTCATCAAACCATCCGGCGTGCCTTATGCGGACATGAAACCGCAGCACATGGTTGTCGTTTCGCTCGACACGGGCGAGGTCGTTGACGGTTACCTCAAACCAAGTTCCGACACGCCCACCCATTTGGTGCTTTACCGCGCGTTCCCGAAGACCGGCGGCGTGGTTCACACGCACAGTCTCCACGCCACGGCGTGGGCGCAGGCGCGCCGGGGAATTCCGTCCTACGGGACCTCGCAGGCGGATTATTGGTATGGCGATGTGCCTTGCACGCGTTTGCTCACACTGCAGGAAATCAAAGGCGATTATGAGGCAAATACCGGCCGGGTCATCGTCGAAGCGTTCGAAAAGCTGGACCCGATGCAGCACCCGGCCGTGTTGGTGGCAAGTCACGGGCCGTTTACCTGGGGTGCGAACGTTGACGACGCGGTGCACAACGCCGTTGTGCTGGAATTCATCGCGCAACTGGCGGGTGAAACCTTGCGCCTCAGCCCGAAGACCAGGCCCATGCAACCGGCGTTGCTCGACAGGCATTTCCTCCGCAAACACGGCCCGAAAGCATATTACGGACAGAAGTAAACGGCAAAATCCCACATGAAAAACATCGGTCAACTTGTCAAAATATCGGTGGCTGGACTTGGCGCCGCCTGTTTTGTAGGCTGCGCCCCCATGTCAAACTCAACTGCATCATCAATTGATACCATCACGAAGGCGCCGTTCGGCAAAACGCCGGACGGCGCGTCGGTGGAAATCTATACCCTGCGCAACCGGAACGGCTGCGAGGCGCGCATCATGACCTACGGCGGCATCGTCCAGTCGCTCACCATGCCGGACCGGAACGGCAAGCTCGACGACATCGTGCTGGGCTACGACACGGTGGACGCCTACATTGCCAAGACGCCCTACTTCGGCGCGCTGATTGGCCGCTATGGCAACCGCATCGGCGGCGCTAAATTCACGCTGGAGGGCAAAACCTATACGCTGCCGCAGAACGACCACGGCAACACGCTGCACGGCGGCGTCAAAGGCTTCGACAAAGTAGTGTGGAAAGTCGTCAAAGCGGACGTCGGGCCCAAGGGACCGCGCCTCGAGCTGAATTATCTCAGCAAGGACGGTGAAGAGGGTTTCCCTGGCGACCTCAATGTGATGGCCGTTTATACCCTCACGGATAACAACGAACTGCGCCTCGATTTCACCGCTAACACGGACAAACCCACGGTTTGCAACCTCACGCATCATTCCTACTTCAACCTGCGCGGGCAGGGGAATGGCGACATCCTTGGGCACGAAGTCTATATCAACTCCGACAAGACCACCCCCGTGGACAGCGGCCTGATCCCCACTGGCGAATTGGCGCCTGTGGCCGGCACGCCGTTCGACTTCCGCAAGCCTACCACCATCGGCGCCCGCATCAAGGATCCCGACACCGTGCTGCAATACGGTCCCGGTTACGACCATAACTGGGTCATCAACAAGCCACCGGGCAAGCTCGGTCTGATGGCGCGCGTTTATGAGCCGACGAGCGGTCGCGTGATGGAGGTGTTGAGCACCGAGCCGGGTCTGCAATTCTACGCCGGCAATTTCCTTGACGGCACCATTAAGGGCAAAGGCGGGGCTGTTTATCAGCGCCGCACGGGTTTCTGCATGGAGCCGCAACACTATCCTGATTCGCCGAACAAGCCCCAGTTCCCCAGCACGGAGTTGAAACCGGGTGAAACCTGCCACAACACCATCATTTACAAGTTCTGGGTGAAGTAAACCTTTGAGACGCCGCGCCGCCCGGCTTCTGCAGCGCGGCGTCCAAACAACCCATAAACAACCCAACATGAATCCCATTGTTCCCCTGTTTGCAATGGCCGGCACCGGTTCCACATTGACCGGGATTGACTGGCTGGCAATCGCGCTCTACTTCGGCATCCTGCTGTGTGTCGCCTGGTGGGTGGTGAAGCGGCGCAAAGACACCGCAACGGATTACTTCCTCGCCGGTCGCAATCTCGGTTGGTGGGTTATCGGCGCGTCCATCTTCGCTTCGAACATCGGCTCCGAACACATCGTCGGCCTGGCTGGTTCCGGCGCCAAGGACGGCGTGGCCATGGCGCACTACGAACTGCACGCGTGGTGTCTGCTCGTGCTGGCGTGGGTGTTCGTGCCGTTCTATGCACGGTCGCTGGTGTTTACCATGCCGGAGTTTCTGGAAAGGCGTTTTTCCACCAGTTCGCGTTACGTGCTGTCCATCGTTTCGCTGATCACCTTCATTGTGTCGAAAATCGCCGTTGGCATCTTCGCCGGCGGCGTGGTGTTTGCGACGTTGCTGCCGGAGGTGCAATTGAACATCGGTGGTCATGTGATTGACAGCTTCTGGATCGGATCCGTGCTGGTGATTGCCTTGACGGGCCTGTACACCGCGCTCGGCGGCATGCGGGCGGTGGCATACAACGACGCGGTCCAGGTTATTGTCCTGATTTTCGGGTCGGCGACCTTGACCATTTACGGACTGGTCACACTGGGCGGATGGCACGAACTCCGCACCCTGTGCGGCTCGGACATGTTCAACCTGTGGAAACCGCTGGTGCCCCCGGGCGTGGAAAACACCTGGGCGCCCGAATTGGTCAAGAACGCCGACGGCCAGATTGTGAAACAGGCCTGGTATTTCAACCAGCACTTCCCTTGGCTGGGCATGGCCATTTGTGCCCCGGTCATCGGCTTGTGGTACTGGTGCACGGACCAATACATCGTCCAGCGCGCCCTGGGCGCGCCGAACGAGCAAACCGCCCGCCGGGGCAGCATCTTTGCCGGCATGCTCAAGCTGTTCCCGCCTTATCTGTTCATCATTCCGGGCATGATTTGTTTTGCGCTGGTTAAAAGCGGCAAGGTGCCGGCGCTTACCGCCGCTTTCAATGACCCCAACGGCATGGGCTCGCAGGGGGCCTTTCCTATGATGGTGCAGTATCTGTTACCGGCTGGCCTCCGCGGCCTTGTTGTCGCCAGCTTGCTCTCCGCGTTGATGGGCTCGCTGGCCGGCGTGTTCAACGCGTGCTCGACGCTGTTCACCGTGGACATCTACGAAAAGCTCCGCCCCAAAGCTTCGCAGCACGAAATCGTGCGCATGGGCCGCATCGCCACGACGACCATGGTGCTCATCGCCATGGCGTGGATCCCTGTCGTCAAGGGAGCCACCGGCCTCTACAACTATTTGCAGTCCATTCAGGGTTACCTGGCGCCGCCGATTTTCGTGGTGTTCTTCTTCGGCGTCTTTTGGAAACGACTCAACGCCAAGGGCTGCCTCTGGGCCATGATTGCGGGATTCGTGGTCGGCCTGTTCCGCATGTTTGTGGATACACCGGTCACGTTGGGTTTGATCAAGAGCTACCAGGAAGGCTCGTGGCTCTGGATCATCAACAACATCTTTTTCCAATATTGGAGCGTGCTGGTCACCCTCGTGTCGGCCGTGGTGATGGTCGTGGTCAGTTACCTGACCACGCAGCCCGACTATGAACGCATCAAGAGCCTGACCTTCGGCACGGCCACGGCGGAAGACAAGGCCAAGACGTACGCAAGCTGGGGCTGGCAGGAAGTGGCCGCCTCTGCATTCATCCTGCTCTGCATCCTCGGAGCCTATCTCTACTTCAGGGGATAGCCGTTGGTTGACCGGCTTTTGGGCGCCGGGTGGAAAACATCCGGCGCCCGATCAACCGGCAAACAAACTTGTGAAGGTCACGAGAATTTTTCTGGCTCTGCTATCGGCCGCAAACTTTTTGCCCGCGCAAATCGTTTTGCCGAACACCAACCTCACTGCGCGCGAAGCGCAGATTATCGCCGCCGCCAGACCCGGCGCCGCGCCGCATTTCAACGGCGCGTGGGTGGTCGGCGTCCACCCCGGTACGCCATTCATCCATTCCCTGGCCGTGACCGGCGAACGCCCCATCGTCTTTTCGGCAAAAAAGCTGCCACGCGGACTGAAACTGGATTCCCAAGCCGGCATCATTACCGGCACGCTCCAATCCGCCGGTAAATATAAATTCAAAGTCCAGGCCAAAAATTCCGCCGGCAAAGCCGGGGCCGAAATCAAAATCGTCTGCGGCGACACCCTCGCACTCACGCCGCCGATGGGCTGGAACAGCTACGACGCGTTTGGCGATTCCGTCCGCGAATCCGAGGTTCTTTCGAACGCCCTGTGGCTCAAGGAACGTCTCCAGCCGCTCGGCTGGGACACGGTGGTGATTGACGCCCGCTGGTATGATCCGCTCGCGGACGGCATTCGCGTCCAGAATCCGGCAGGCGTGATGATAGATGAGTTCGGCCGCTGCATTCCCGCGCCCAACCGTTTTCCCTCCGCCACGAACGACGCCGGGTTCAAACCGCTGGCCGACAAAATCCATGCGCTGGGCCTGAAATTCGGCATCCACATCATGCGCGGCATTCCGCGAAAAGCGGTCGCCGCCAATCTGCCCATCGCCGGTTCGAACTTTCACGCGGCGGACGCCGTGCGGCCGGAAAGCGATCCGAACCGCACCTGCCACTGGAACCGGGACATGTTCGGCGTGGACGCCACCACCGCCGCCGGCAAGGCATGGTATATCAGCGTCGCGAAACAATATGCCGAATGGGGCGTGGATTACATCAAGTGCGATGACATCGCGAACATGGAGCGCGGTAAAATTTATCCGGCGGAGGAAATCGAAGCCGTCTCGACTGCCTTGCGGGATTCCGGGCGCTCGATTGTCCTGAGCCTTTCGCCCGGGCCGGCGCCAGTAAACCGCGCGCCGCATCTGGCGCAGTTCGCCAATCTCTGGCGCATCTCCGGCGATTTCTGGGACAAATGGTATTCGTTGAACCGCAACTTCAGCTTGTTCGCGCAATGGCAGTCAAACGCCGTACCCGGCCATTGGCCGGACGGCGACATGATTCCATTCGGCCACATCTGCCAGCGGAATTGCGACGTGCATCCCGACCGCTGGACGCGTTTCACCCGCGACGAACAGCTCACGTTGGTGTCGCTTTGGGCGCTGGCGCCATCGCCGCTCATGCTTGGCATGAACCTGCCGGACAACGACGACTGGACGACCGCCATTTTGTCGAATCCCGACTTGCTCGCGGTGGATCAGGATTCGCCTGGTAAACCGGCGCGGCGGCTGACCGACGGCACGCAAATCGCAGAAACCTGGATAAAGGAGTTGGCAGATGGTTCGCTGGCCGTCGGCTTTTTCAATCGGACCGACCAACCGGTGAAGGTGGATCTTTGGTGGCGCAATCTCGGGTTCCGTTCCGTGCCTGAAGTCCGTGATTTGTGGTTGCGAAAAGATTTGGCGCGACAGGAAAAATATGTCAACGAACTGCTGCCGCACGGCTGCGTCTTGCTGCGGGTGAAGTAAACGGCGCCTTGCGCGAATTCTTTTCAACGCCAAGACGCCGGGATGCAAAACCAAGGCCCCAATTGAATTGACGCACCCGATTTCGGTTGTTAAATCTGACGCGCCCCTTATGCAACCAATACATCTTGCCTGGGTGGACTACACGATCTTGTTTATTTACTTCGTGTTCGTCATTGCCGTCGGCTGGGTTTTGAAGCGCTACATGAAGGGCAGTGCGGATTTTTTCCTGTCGGGCCGTTCGATGCCCGCGTGGGTGACGGGACTGGCGTTCATCTCGGCGAACCTCGGGGCGCAGGAGGTCATCGGCATGGCGGCTTCCGGCGCAAAATACGGAATTATGACGAGCCATTTTTACTGGGTGGGCGCGATTCCGGCCATGGTCTTCCTCGCCATTTTCATGATGCCATTCTATTACGGTTCAAAAGCGCGGTCGGTGCCCGAGTATCTCAAATTGCGTTTCGATGAAAAAACGCGCGGTTTCAACGCGATTTCGTTCGCCGTCATGACCGTGTTTTCCTCGGGCATTTCGATGTACGCGCTGGCGCGCCTTTTTGAAATTCTGCTCGGCTGGAATTTCCATCTGAGCATTGCCATTTCAGCCATCGTCGTGCTGGTTTACATTTTTCTCGGCGGACTCACCTCGGCGATTTACAACGAGGTGCTGCAATTTTTCATGATCGTCTTCGGATTTGCGCCGCTGGTTTTCCTCGCGTTAAAGGACGTGGGCGGCTGGGGCGCGCTCAAGGAAAAATTGATTCCGGTGGCGACCAGCCAGGGATTCGCGCCGGGCACCTGGACGGATTCCTGGCAACACATGAGCAGCGCGACGGACAATCCGATGGGCGTCGGGTGGTTTGGGATGGTGGCCGGACTGGGCTTCGTGCTGTCGTTCGGCTACTGGTGCACGGACTTTCTGGTCGTGCAACGCGCGATGGCCGCCAATTCCATGTCCGCCGCGCGCCGCACGCCGCTCATTGCCGCCGTGCCCAAAATGCTTTTTCCAGCGCTGGTGATTTTGCCGGGCATGATTGCGATTGCCCTCCATGTTTCCGGCGGGAACCATTTTCTGCCCCTGAAAAACGGCGTGCCGGATTACAACATGACCATTCCCGTGATGCTGGTGAAATATTTTCCGAGCGGCTTGCTGGGCATCGGGTTCACCGCGCTGATGGCGTCGTTCATGTCCGGCATGGCCGGGAACGTGACGGCCTTCAACACCGTCTGGACCTACGACATTTATCAAAGCTACCTCGCGCCGGGGAAGTCGGACCACCATTATTTGTGGATGGGGCGCTGGGCGACCGTGGGCGGCATCATCCTCAGCATCGGCGCGGCGTATCTGGCGTCGGCGTTCAACAACATCATGGACATGCTGCAACTGGTGTTCGGTTTTGTGAACGCACCGCTCTTCGCCACGTTTTTGCTGGGGATGTTCTGGCGGCGCGCCACCGGCCACGGCGCCTTCTTTGGCTTGCTCGGCGGCACCATCAGCGCGGCTATTTTTCACGGGCTGGCGTTGAGCGAAGGCGCCACCGCCGGCATCAAGGGCGGCTGGCTCGGGCAACACTTCACTTTTCATAGTGAAATGGGCCAAAACTTCTGGATGGCGATTGTCGCCTGGACGAGCTGCTTTGGGCTCACGATTCTGATTTCACTCGCGACAAAACGGAACAAGCCGGACGAAGAACTCAAAGGCTTGGTCTATTCGCTTACGCCCAAACCCGAGACGGCTCACGAGCCATGGTATAAACGGCCGGTGACCGTCGGCATTTTGGTGCTCGCGGCGGCGGTTGTCTTGAATGTAATTTTCTGGTGAAAGGTCGTATGCAAATTGCGCGTGAAACTGTGTTATGAATTTTGACCTGCGACTTCCAATCGGGATCATGTTCAGCCTCTTTGGGGCGATGCTCGCCATTTTTGGACTGGCATCGAGCCGGGACTCAACCGTGCTCAACATCAACATCAATTTGTGGTGGGGACTTGTCCTGCTCGCGTTCGGGGCGTTGATGCTGGTATTCGCCTGGCGCCGCCGGAAAACGCCGCCGCAACAAAAGTGATTGTGGCATCTCCAGCTTCCTCAATTATCGGGCAGCAGTGGCCTGCCATCGGTTGTACCTTTTTTCAAATATGAACCTGAGCGAACTCGCCAGCCACGTTGCGAATGAATTTGCCAAAACTTACCGGCGACCGCCGCGGTGGATGGTCGCCGCGCCCGGCCGCATCAACCTTATCGGCGAGCACACTGATTACAACGACGGGTTTGTGCTGCCGATGGCCATCGAACGCTACACCGTCATGGCCGCCGACCACTCGGCGAACGGCAAAAACGTCATTCAAATCCACACCACGTCCGGGGCCGGGCCGGTCTTCATTGATTTGTCCAAGCCCGTCCAGCCCGGCACACCGGAATGGGGGAATTATCCGCGCGGCGTGATTGCCGGGTGCCTTGCCCGCGGTCTGAACCCCGGCGGTTTCGATGCCATGGTTCACTCCTCCGTGCCGGTGGGCGGCGGGTTGTCCAGCAGCGCGGCGCTCGAAGTGGCCACGGCCACCTTGCTCGAAGTCATCGCCGGCAAAAGACTTGACCCGGTCGAAAAGGCGTTGCTTTGCCAGCAGGCCGAGCATGATTTCGCTGGCATGCCGTGCGGCATCATGGACCAGTTCATTTCTGTCATGGGCCGCGAAAATCATTTGCTGCTCCTCGATTGCCGTTCGCACCGGACGGAACTCGTGCCCTTGAGCGATCCGTCCGTTGCCGTGCTCATTGTCAACACCAACGTGAAACGCCATCTGGCTGGCGGCGAATATGCCGCGCGCCGCAAACAATGCGAAACGGCCGCCAAAGCTCTTGGCCTGCCTTCACTCCGCGATGCCACGCCGGACGCGCTCGAAAATGTCAGAGGCAGGATGGATGCGGTGGTTTACCGCCGCGCGCGCCACGTCGTCGGTGAAATCGAACGCACCCTTTCCGTCGTGGAAGGCATTCGCGCCGGAAACTGGCCGACCGTTGGCCAGCTCATGTATGCCAGCCATTATTCACTCCGTGACGATTACGAAGTTGGTTGCGAAGAACTCGATACCGTGGTGCAAATCGCGAAGGGCATCGGCAACGTGGGCGGCGTTTACGGCTGCCGCATGACGGGCGCCGGGTTCGGCGGCTGTGCCATCGCGCTGGTGAGAACTGATGCCGTTGAAGCGATTTCAAAAAGGATTGCCGCCGACTACAAAAAGAAGACCGGCATTGAAGCGACGATTTTCAGTTCGCGTCCGGCGGCCGGTGCGGCAATCATCAAAGGCTGATAACCGCCACGCGATTTTGCCTGGTGGGTCTTGCAGTCCTCTGTAAGCCGCGACGCGCACGGAGTGCGCGCCCTCCTATTCTTATTGGCTGCTGTGGTTTAATCCCCCAGACACGTTCCCACGCGGCGAGCGGCTTGGACCCACGGGTGGTCTGGCGGAACGATTTTACGTTTGCCGGCCACCTTTTCCAACGGCACAGGTTCGGCCCGATCGCCGCGTGACGCCACCATCACGCCAAAAATATTTTCGTGGATCAAATCGGCGCACGCGCTGCCCAGCCGCGTGGCCAACAGGCGGTCCGCGGCTGACGGGATGCCGCCGCGCTGGACATAGCCGAGAATGGTCACGCGCGATTCCAGGCGGGTGAGTTCCTCCAGTTGTTTCGCCAGCCGCAAGGTATTGCCGGAGTGCCTGGCTTCCAGCCCCGCCAGGTCCAGTTTAGCCTGGTGCTTCTCCCGCTGGTTGCGCGCGCGTTCTTTGCGCGCTTCGGCGGCGGCATAAGCGCGCGCGTCCTCCTTCGCCATCGCGCCCTCGGCTACGGCCACAATGCTGAAATTCGTCCCGGCCCGGCTGCGACGGCGGATGGCCTCGACAATTTTGTGAACGTCGTAGGGAATTTCGGGAATCAAAATCACGTCCGCGCCGCCCGCAATGCCCGCGCCCAACGTCAGCCAGCCCGCCCGATGCCCCATGATTTCGGTGACGATGATGCGATGATGGCTGTGCGCCGTGCTGTGCAGGCGGTCAATTGCGTCGGTGGCGATGTCCAGCGCGGTGGCAAAACCGAACGACGCATCGGTCATCGCCACGTCGTTGTCAATCGTTTTGGGCAGCGTGATGATGTTGAGTCCGGCCCCCGCGAGGCGCAATGCACTTTTTTGCGTGCCGCCGCCGCCGAGACAGACGAGCACGTCGAGGCCATAACGTTTGTAATTTTTGACGATGACATTCGTCATGTCATGGACGCGCCCGTCAATCGTCATGCGATGCGGTTTGTCGCGGCTGGTGCCAAGGATGGTGCCGCCCACGGTGAGGATGCCGGCCAAAGTGGAACGGTCAAGCTTGAGCCGCCGGTCCTCGACGATGCCGCGGAAGCCGTCGCGGAAGCCGACGATTTCCATGCCGTAAAAGCCGAGCGCGGTTTTGCCGACACCGCGAATGGCGGCGTTGAGGCCGGGGCTGTCGCCGCCCGCCGTCAGGATGCCGATGCGTTTGGTTTGTGCCATCGCGGCTGCGAAACTAGCAGCGCGTCGTATTCTGTCGAGAAGAACTTACCGGGCAAATGGAGGCGTGAGTTGTTCAGATTCAATGCCCGGAACAAGCTGGAGAAATCATTTTGTTTTCAACTCCGCTTTCGTTGCGGCTTGGAGCGCGTCCAGTTGTGGTTGAAGTTCTTCTTTGGTGATTTTGCTCATCCGGTCAATGAACAAAATGCCGTTCAAGTGATCCACTTCATGCTGAACCACCCGCGCCAGCAAACCGCCACACCGAAATTCAACCGGTTTGCCTTTTGCGTTCAACGCCTTCACGACCACTGACTCGGGGCGCGTGATTTCTGCGTAAATTTCCGGAAAACACAAACAGCCTTCGCTGCCGGCCACCGGCTCGCCGCCCGGCTTGATTTCCGGATTGATCAAGGCCAGCGGCATGAATTCGTTCACATCGGCGGGTTGGCCGTCCAATTCCAGCCATGACGGACGGTCTTTGACCTCGCGCACGTCAATCACCGTGAGTTGCAGCGCGCGTCCGATCTGTTGTGCCGCCAGGCCGACGCCGTGGTTCACGTGCGTGGTTTCAAACATGTCGGCAACGAGCTTTTTGATTTCCGGCGTGACGGTTTCGATGCGCGCGCCTTTTTGCCGGAGCGCCGGATGGCCGTATTTGACAACTTCCAAAATCATTGGGTGGTGACAAGTGACAGGTGACAGGTGACAGGATTAAGGCCCTGGATGCGCGCGGTTTTCAATCGTTTGGATGGTTTTGCTTAAGCCGCCGATGATACGGCTTAAAGTGGCGACGCGTTGCGCGACGATTTCGGGTGGTAGCAGGTGATTACAACGTTCGTAACGTCCCCGACTTTCTCGCGCTTCGCCCCGGGAAATTTTTAGATGTTGCGGCAGCTCTTTGCCATAACCGCGGCCAAAACCTTCCTCCATGTTTGCACAGATCGAATCCAAACTTCGCACCTGCTGTTTCACTAATTCCCGTCCGCGATAGTCCTTCAGTAAGACATCGGAGTCTTTCCAAAAATCCTCGAAAAGCTGGCGGGCGAATTGATAGATGCCAAAAGACTCCAACCGATCCGCAGAATTTAGAGTTTCACCTCGGTCTGATTTCTTGTCACCTGTCACTTGTCACCTGTCACCTTTCTGTTTTGTGCTGATTGTCACTCGTCACCCGTCACTCGTCACTCCTAAGATTTGCAGAATCCGTTCCAACTCCTCGTCGCTGAAAAAGGAAATTTCCACCGAGCCGGTGCCTTGTGCGTAATGAAGCTGCACTTTGGTGGCGAAGACTTCACGCAGGCGGGCCTCCAAATCCGCAATGTGCGGGTCACCGGCGGGCGCAGCGACCAATTCCGGCTGTGGCGCAACCCGGCGCGCTCCGTGCTTTTGCCGCTTGGCAACCAAGCCCTCCGTCTGGCGGACGTTCAAACCCTGCTTGATGACACGCTCGGCAACAAGCTTTTGATCCTTCTCGTTTGCGAGTCCGAGAATGACTTTGGCGTGGCCGACCGAAAGCCGTCCATCGCGGATGAAATTCTGGATGGTCGCCGGCAATTTCAGCAGTCGCAACGCGTTGGCCACAACCACGCGGCCCTTGCCGACCTTGGCGGCAATGTCCTCCTGCGTCAGTTGGAATTGTTCGGCGAGTTCAGCGTAACCATGCGCTTCTTCGATGGCGTTGAGATTTTCACGCTGCAGGTTTTCGATGAGCGCCAGTTCGAGCGCTACGCGGTCATCGGCCTGGCGGACGATGACCGGCACTTCCGTCAATTGCAGCAGTTGCGCGGCGCGCCAACGGCGTTCGCCCGCAATCAATTCAAAAAAGCCGTCACGCTCGCGGACAATGAGCGGCTGGACAATGCCTTGTTCGCGAATGGAATCGGCCAGTTCGCGCAGCGATTCGGCGGGAAAATCCTTACGCGGTTGGAGCGGGCAGGGACGGATACGTTCGAGCGGCACGCGTTGCACCCGTTCGCGCGTGTCGGGCGCGGGCGCAGGCGCCGGAGCGGGGGACGGTTGGACGGCGGGCAGAGGCGTAGTTGGAGTGAGGACCGGACTGCCACCCAGCAACGCGCCGAGGCCACGTCCCAAAGCAGGTTTTGCCATGCGCGCAGAGTGTCGCAGCGCAGCGGACTTGTCAACGCGAAGCGCGTTGGAGTTCAAGCTTTAGCTTGTCCGTAAGTTGTGTCCGAAAATGTGCTCTTGGCAAATCGTCCTCGTCGTCGTTCTCGTCCTCGAAAATTGGCGGCAACTGCATTCTGGCGAACAACCAATTTGGCAAGGCCTATGCTGCTTTTATAAGCTTAACACCCGATGAAAATCTTGATGCCAGTTGTAATAATGTTTTGCGGACTGACCGCCGCAATTGATTCTACATTTGCCAAAACTTGGACGCAAAGCAACGCACCAACCAATGATTGGGCTTCAATCGCTTCGTCGGCAGACGGAAGCAAACTGGCGGCCGTGGTTGACGGAGGGGGAATTTACACCTCGACCAACTCGGGAGTTGACTGGACGTTGACCAGCGCCACGAATCAATATTGGTCTTCCATAGCTTCATCGGCTGATGGCAACAAATTAGTGGCGGCATCATCGAGTATTTATACCTCAACGAACGCAGGAGCCACGTGGACGTTGACCCAAGCACCTTACCTGTACTGGCTCTCTGTCGCTTCATCGTCGGATGGAACCAAACTGGCGGCTGTGGCCGCCGATCCGGGAGGAGGTCTTTACACCTCGACCAACTCAGGAGTTACTTGGACACTGAATTTCGTACCTGCTCCACCTCCGGTGCCGGTCCTCTTCTCCGTCGCCTCATCGGCAGACGGAACCAAATTGGTGGTTGTTGGGTACCAAATTTTTTACTCGACTAACTCGGGAGCTTCTTGGACACCAACCAGCACGCCAATTTTGCCGGCGCCTGTCGTCGCTCCTTCACGTGAAATTGCCGTGTCAGCGAACGGGAGCAAATGTGTGGCATTCATGGGCTACGACGACATTTACGGGAATCCCTCCCCACTTTATACCTCGACGAACTTTGGTGAGACTTGGACGAAAACCAGCGTCCCCAGCAATCAGTGGATGTATGTTGCTTCGTCAGCGGACGGGACCAGGCTGATAGCAGCCGCCGGGGCTCTTACGCTAAGTGGGCCAATTTATACTTCAACGGATTCGGGCGTTACCTGGACATCGAACAATGTTCCCTACACGAATTGGAGTGCGGTTGCCATTTCGGCGGACGGCTGCAAATTGGTGGCAGGTGGAAGTCGAGGATCTGGCGGTCCGATTTTCATTTCCTACTCCCCGCCGGCACCTCAGGTAAGCGTCGCATCGCAAAATGGCAACTTAGCTCTGTCTTGGCTCGTACCTTCGACGAATTTCGTCTTGCAGCAGAATCTGGATCTGACCACGACGAATTGGGTGACGCTGATAAACACGCCCGCGCTCAATCTCACCAACTTGCATGATGAAGTTACCCTTTCTCCCACGAATCGCAGCGGGTTCTATCGGCTCATCGCGCAGTAAAGTGCAGGTGACAGGTGACAGGTGACAGGTGACAAGATTGAAAGCCAATTGCACGCGGCGATAAAGCCAATTTGGCAAGGTCCATGCTGTTTTTCAGGTTTCACACCCGGTGAAAATCTTGATGCCAGTTGTAATAATGTTTTGCGGACTGACCGCCGCAATTGATTCTACATTTGCCCAAACCTGGACACAGACCAGCGCGCCAAGCGCGCCAGAAGATTCGTTTTGGCTTTCCATTGCTTCGTCAGCAGATGGAAGCAAATTGGTAGCTGCGGCAGACTTTTGGGCTTCGTACCCGTTTTCTTTCTCGACGAATTCGGGTTTTGCCTCGACGAATTCGGGTGACACTTGGGTGCTGTTACCCAACCCTGCCGGGACCGCCGATAGGTTGTTTTTTGTCACTTTGTCGGCGGATGGAACAAAACTGGCGGCAACATCTATGTACGGGTTTGTTTATACCTCGACAAATTTCGGTGTCACATGGACATCAAACAGCCTTCCCAGTCAGAATTTGATTGCGATTGCGTCTTCGGCAGATGGAGACAAATTGGTGACGGTGGTGGGGATGAACCCTTTTTTCGCCTTGGTAGTGTGGACGAATGGCCCAATTTATGTTTCAACCAATTCAGGGGCTGCTTGGACGGTGACCAGTGCGCCCACCAATTACTGGTCTTGCGTTGCGTCGTCGGCGGACGGAACCACACTCGCTGCGGGAACCATAGGCCTCAATTCCCAAGGCTATCCCGCACCGGGCTACCTGTACGTTTCGACCAATGCTGGCGCCACGTGGCTACAAACATGTGCCCCAACAAATGAATGGAGTTCCATCGCGTCTTCGGCGGATGGAACCAAGTTGGCAGCGGTAGCGCCCTGGGCTTCGATTTACACCTCGGCGGATTCAGGTGCCACATGGCATTCAAACAATGTTCCCGCGATTATTTGGCAGGCGATTACGGTGTCGGCGGACGGAACCAAACTGGCAGCGCTGGATCAATACGGACACGTTTATACTTCAACAAATTTTGGTGCCAGTTGGGCGTCAAACGGTATTCCCACTCAACTGACGTGTTGGGGCATGGCTTCTTCGGCTGACGGGAATATGTTGGTGGCGATAGTTCTAGAAGGTGGAATTTGGGTTTCGCAAGCTACTCCGTCACCGCAGTTGAACATCATGCCTGCGGGTGGCAATTGCACCGTTTCCTGGCTTGTGCCCTCGACGAATTTTGTGTTGCAGCAGAATTTGGATCTGACCACGACAGACTGGGTGACGCTGACAAACACGCCTATGCTCAATTTCACCAACCTGGACGATGAAGTTACCCTTTCCCCGACGAACAGCAGCGGGTTCTATCGGCTCGTTTCGCAATAGGTAGGGTCGCCTCGCCGAGGCGACCGACTGAAATCAAAACGGACAGTTCGGCGAGCTGTCCTTCTTTTGAATTGTACGACTCGGCGAGCCGCCCCGACTGTGAGATTTCCGTCAAAGCCAATTTGGCAAGGCCTATGCTGCTTTTTCAAATTTAACACCCGATGAAAATCTCGATGCCAGTTGTAATAATGTTTTGCGGACTGTCCACCGCAGTTAATCCTGCGCTTGCCCAAACCTGGACGCAGACCAGTGCGCCGAATGAATATAGGCTATCGATTGCCTCTTCAGCAGATGGGAGTAAACTGGTTGCTTTGGGATTTGCCCCGATTTATGCCTCGACCAATTCGGGTGCCACGTGGATACAGATAACCGACCCTGCCGGCCCCGTCGATTCGTTGTTTTTTGTTACTATGTCATCAGATGGAAACAAACTGGCTGCAACAACTGCGGGTGGGTTTATTTATACCTCGACCAATTTCGGTCTCACTTGGGTATCGAACAGTGTCCCCACTCTGAATTTGATTTCGATTGCGTCTTCGGCTGACGGGGACAAGTTGGTGGTTGTGACAGGAGTAAAGACTCGCTTTTCTTTAATGCCGGAAACTAACGGCCCAATTTATGTTTCCACAAATTCGGGTACAACTTGGACGATGTCCGGCGCACCCACCAATTATTGGTCTTGTGTCGCATCTTCGGCAGATGGAACCAAACTCGCTGCAGGCACGCTTGGTGCAACTTACCAGGATTATTATTGGTATAGGGGTTTGATCTATGTTTCGACCAACTCTGGAACCACATGGACACGAACAAGCGCTCCGACGAACGCATGGGCCTGCATCGCGTCTTCGGCTGATGGAACCAAATTGGCAGCGGTGGCATCGGGCGCTTCGATTTACACCTCTGCGGACTCAGGTGCCACATGGCGTTCAAACAATGTTCCCGACGGCGATTGGATTGCCGTGGCCTCGTCAGCAGATGGAAGCAAACTGGTGGCGGAAGTTCTTGACGGTCCGATCTACACTTCGACCGATTCAGGTGTCACCTGGGTATCGAACAATGTGCCCCCCACGAGTTGGAGTGCGGTTGCTTCATCGGCAGACGGCAGCAGATTGACGGCAGCAGCAGGGCTTTTTTCCTCGGGTCCGATTTTCGTTTCCGATTCCGCACCTGCGCCTCAAGTAAGCATCGCGTCTAAAAACGGTAAGCTCACCCTTTCCTGGATTGTGCCTTCGACAAACTTTGTGTTGCAGCAAAGTCCTGATTTGTCCAGTTGGACCGACGTGACCGATACACCCGCGCTAAATCTTACCTACCTGCAGGATGAGGTCACCCTTACACCGATTAACAGTAGCGGGTTCTATCGGCTCATGGCACAATAAAAATGCAGGTGACAAGTGACGTGTGACAGGTGACAAGGTCGAAGTCGTTCGGTCACGCGCGCTTTCGTGTCACTTGTCCCTTGTCACTTGTCACCCGGCCCTTACCCTGAATGCGTGAGCCACAAGCACAAACACATCGCCGCGCTGGTTGAGCAGCATCAGGGACACAAACTCGACCAGCATTACGTTGGCTATTTTCATTGTTTTAACCGCCAGCTTTTTTACGAGGCGCACGAAGTCCTCGAGCATCTCTGGCTCAAGGACAAGCACGGCCCCAACGGCGCGTTTTACAAGGGCTTGATTCAACTCGCCGGCGCGTTTGTGCATCTGCAGCGGAATCACCCGCAACCCGCCGCCGCGTTGTTCAAACTGGCCCTGGCAAATTTCGAAAAATATCCGCGCGAACACGAATGTTTAAATCTGGACTCGACGCGACAATTGATTCGTAACTGGCTTGCGGATTTGGAACGGGCGAGTTTTGAAGCCAATCCACTTAACGTCGGGAATGCGCCGAGGCTCAATTTGTTGCCATGAACAAAAGGCGCGTGGTGTTGGCGGGCGGCAGCGGTTTCCTCGGCCGGGCGCTGGCGCGGGCGTTGCTCGACCGCGATTATGAAGTCGTCGTGCTGACGCGCACGCCCGGCGGACGGGATGATGGCGTCAGGGAAGCGGAATGGGACGGTGAACACGTCGGCGAATGGATTCAATATTTGGATGGAGCGGAGGCGGTGGTGAACTTGGCCGGACGCAGCGTGAATTGCCGGCATACGCCGGAAAACCTCCGCGATATCATCGGGTCGCGCATCAACTCCGTCGGCGCCGTGGCGGCGGGCATTTATCACGTCACGCATCCGCCGCGGGTCTGGGTGCAAGCCGGATCGCTGGCGTTTTACGGCGATTTGGGCGGCGAATGGTGTGACGAAAATTCGCCATCGAAACCGGGAGCCGCCGTGGAGATTTGTCAGGTTTGGGAAAAGGCCTTCAACACTGCGTCCACCCCAAAAACGCGAAAAGTTTTGTTCCGAATCGGCATTGTGCTGGCTCGCGATGGCGGTGCGCTGTCCGTGCTCGGCAAATTGACCGGGTGGTTTCTCGGCGGCGCCGCCGGCAGCGGCCGGCAATACCTCAGTTGGATTCACCTCGCGGACATGAACCGGATGTTCATCGAGGCGATTGAGCGCGAAGATTTGGACGGAACCTTCAACGCGAGCGCGCCGAATCCTGTGACCAATGCGGAATTCATGCGTGAGTTGCGGCGCGCCTTGCATCGCCCATGGAGTCCGCGCGCGCCGGTCTGGGCTGTGCGCCTTGGCTCGTGGTTGATGCAAACCGAGCCTTCCTTGGCGCTCACCGGCCGCCGTTGTGCGCCGAAACGTTTTCTCGAAAGCGGTTTCAAATTTCAATTCACCGAACTGCGCACGGCGTTAAAGGACATATACGGATAACGCACCGCTCAAATCAGGGCGTCCGCCAGGACCTCGGCCATGTGCCGCAGCCGGACTTCGGCGAGATGTTGAATCTGCTGCCGGCAACTCGTTCCCGATGCCGTGATGATGGTCCCGAGAGGCTGGGCTTTGATTTGTTGGATGAGCGGCTCGGCGACTTTCAGGGAAAGCTCATACTTCGATTCCAGCATTCCGAAGGCACCGGCCATGCCGCAGCAACCGGTGTCAAGCAGCGACACCTTGCGCGCCGGCAACCGTTTCGCCAGTTGCCGCGCCCGGTCCGGACGGGCCAGCGCTTTGGCATGACAATGAGCATGGATGACAATGCGCTCGGCTTTGTCGTTGAACCGGAGCGCACGGGGTTCCTGCTTCAGCAGATTTTCAATGAATTCTTCGAACAAGAAGCAACGCGCTGCGATTTGCTCTGCACCCGGCAATTTCAATTCCCGGTAATCCTCCGCGAACATCGAGTAACACGAAGGTTCGAGGAAAATAATCGGCGTGTCGTTCGGGGTGTTGTTCAGCAGGGCAAGATTGTGCCGTCCCAGCCGCGCGGCTTCGTCAAGATTGCCCTGGCTGAAGGCGGGCCGTCCGCAGCATTGGCGCCAGGTTACCAGCGTGACTTTATAGCCGGCGGATTCCAGCACCCGGACGGCGGCCTGGCCGATGTGCGGTTCGTGATAACGCACGAAGGTGTCGTCCCACAGCATGACCGGGCCGCGAAACTTGCCGGCACGACTTTCGTGTTTGGCAAACCAGCGATCGAACCGTTCCCGCGCGAAACGCGGCAATGGTCGCCGGGTGGTGAGGCCCAGGAACCGGCTTCCCAGATAGCCCAGGGGTGTGAAGCCCAGGAGCGCATTGGCCACGCGCGGCATCGCGCAGCCCATCCGGCCCAGGCGATCCACCGAACTGAACAGCTTCTCGCGCAGCGTCAATCCGTCGTGCCGGATGCGGGCGTGCAACAGTTCCGCCTTCAACAACGCCATGTTGACATTTGACGGACATTCCGCGGTGCAGGCTTTGCATGACAGACAGTTGCTCAAGGCCGCGTCAAGTTCCGCCGAGTGGAGCGGCTCATGCGCGGTGCCACGCAATTCCAACGCCGCGCGAATAGCGTTGGCGCGTCCGCGCGTGGACATGATTTCCTCGCCGGTGGCGATGAACGTTGGACACATCACGGGCGTTTGTTTGAGGCAGCCGCCGCAACCGTTGCATTGTTCCAGGTTGGCCGTGAACGAGCCGTCCTTGACCGCAAACGCCAGTCGCGGCTCAAAGGGCAGTTTCAGCGAGTAACCCGCGCCCAGACGCAGGTGACGATCGATCTTGTAGCGCCCGTCCGAAACGATTTTGCCCGGGTTGAACAGGTTGTGCGGGTCGAAGGTATGCTTGATTTGCCGCATGAGCTGGTAAATTTCATCGCCGACCTGGTCCCGGAGATATTCGGTGCGCGCCATGCCGACGCCGTGTTCGCCGGACAACGTGCCCTTGAATTGCCGCACGAGCGCGGCCACTTCGTCGGCAATCTGCCGGTATTTCTTCAAATCCTCGGCGCGGTGCAAATCGAGCATCGGCCGCACGTGCAGCAACCCCGCCGCCGCGTGGCCGTAATACGAAGCCCGCACCCCGCGTCGCCGCATCAACGTCTGCAGACTGGTGACATACTCGGGCAAATCGCGCGGCCGCACCGCCGCGTCCTCGACGAACGCCACGGGTTTAATGTCGCCCCGGCAGCCGGTCAACAACGACAAACCGGCTTTGCGCATCGCCCACACGAGGTTGGCTTCGGTCGGCGTTCGCAAAATCAAATGGCGCAAACCCAGTTTGCGTTTTGCCAGCAGCGCCAGCCG
>Ga0116112_1000884_pt1 | contig 21407 bp, 13 predicted proteins | sample June2015DPH_8_15_FD_89721 | JGI IMG/M metagenome (GOLD analysis project Ga0116112, IMG submission 89721) | Peatland microbial communities from SPRUCE experiment site at the Marcell Experimental Forest, Minnesota, USA - June2015DPH_8_150 | ecosystem: Environmental > Terrestrial > Soil > Wetlands... | reverse complement strand
GTCCTTGATGGCGAGCGTGTAGGCATTGGTGTCTCCGGTGGCGCCCCACGGCCGGTAACGCTGGTTCAACTGGCCCAGATTGCCCGGCCAATTCAGATAGACCCGCAACCCTTGTCCGGCGGTGGGATCTGTCAAGTCGCTGGCCAGGTAATGCACCAGCGGGTCATTTGCCTGCCAGACGATGTCTTGCACGACCAGCGCCGTGGGCATGTAAGGCATTTGCATGGCATTGGTCATCAGGGCCGCGCCGATTAGATTCTGGTCGGGCACATATCCGTCATACGTAATCTCTGAATCCGGGCCAATCGTGAAGGCGCGAAAAGCATTCATCGCATCATAAGCCATCTTCTGGTCGCCCCATAAGGTTTGAGTCCAGGTTGGATTTCCGTTTCCCTGGGAGATGGCATACTGGTTGGCAATTCCGTTGGGAGCACTGGTAGGGCTAATTTGGTTCGTGTCCCATAGATCATTGTAGTTTGTGGTCGGGCTCGTGTCATACCCCCTCTGGATTTCCGCTGTCAAATCCCGAAGGCTGTTCGGCCCGGCCAACTGCACGTAATCAATGACCTTCCCATTGTTCGGATCACTGGTGTCCACCATAATCAATCGCAGGTTATTGGCCATCGTCAGCCACCAGTGCGGTTCCGGATATGTGCCAAAGCCGGTGCCAGTCGTTTCATACCACAAATCCAGATTCGTGGTCAGATAGGGAGAGTTGCCGTTGAACATATACCGCGAATCCGGTATGGCGGCAAAGTTCGTTGGTATGATTCCCAAACCGGATGGGTCCGGGAAATTGGTCAGGAATGAAAGCGGAGCGAATTGACTGCCGGGAATGTAACCCTGCCACGAGTTGGTCGTCACCGATACGCTGGTGAACAGATGGTTGCTGAAGCCGTTGTTAAAGAGCTGTCCTCCTTCGCCCATCACTTCGTCGTTGGTCAGTATCATCGTCAAATCATCGGTGATGTAAATGGTGAGCGGGCGGGTGTAATTGGAGTGGTAGGAGTTCCAGCATTCCACACCAAAATGGTTGCTGAGGCTCAGATTATACATCACGTAATAGCCCCAGAATGGACTCGACGGGGGCGGCGCCGGCGTCGACATATTGGTGCTCTGGCGGGTGACCATCAGCTTGCGCGTGAGCCGGAAGGCGCTCTCCATGTAGAACTCGTTGAAGTTCGGAAACCCTTTCTTCGCGCCAATAATCCACGGCACGCCATACACATTCACCGGCATGTTGTGGACGGCAACGTTCGTCGTGGCCAAAGCCGAAGCGTTAACGGGGAGAGAGAGTTGAAGGTCGTTGACTACGCCGTTGACTACGTTGACCGACGTAACTTCAGCATAGCCGCTGACAAAGAGATTGGTACCCATGCCGCGAATGCCCGCACTGTTTGCATCCCGCGAAAACAGCGGTCGGAAGACGTGCGGATAATCCGGTGAGCCGTTGATGCTGTTGTTCGTTGTTGCGTCGTAAATATTGGCCGCCAGTTGGAGCAGGCGGTTGACGGCGGGCGTATAGACAAACTGGTTGTTCACCCAGACCGGAATGTTCGTGATGCCAAACGCAGGCACCTGGTTGGTCATGCCATAAAACGGAACGTTGGTGAGACCAAGTCCGTTGGGCGCGTTCCAAATATAACGGCCCTGCGCATCAACATAAGAGAAGTAATTCGTGTAGATACCGTAATAAGTCGCCAGATAATTGGACTGGTCAACATAGATCCAGTTGGTGACAGCAGTGTAATTCGTGTAATAGTCGAACGAGCTTCCCTGGAACCAGTTGCTGCTGTAAAGGCGCAGCATCCGGTCGGCCGCCGCCAGGAAGAAATTGGTCGTCGTCCACGGAACGAAATTGGTTTCTGCGCCGGGCATGACGGCGATATTGGTGATACTTCCGTTGCGGTCGGTTTGGACGACGGCGTTGGAATAATTGAGGTTGATTTTGCCCGAGTCCGGCACGGAATCGGAACCCAGCTCGTCGAGCATCCGGTAAAACGTGTAGCGGTCGTAGGTGGGAACGGTGGTGCCGCCGAACGTATTCGTGCCGGCGGCGAGCAGGCGGTCGGTAAAACGGGGCACGGCCGCGCCGATTCCGGTTTTGTTGGTGTCAAACAATTCCTCCGGCGTGAAGAATTGATTGGTGTTGTCCGCGCCCGCCCACGGCAACTGGGGTCTGTCCGGGGAGGAAAATTCGTTGGTATTCAAGGTCGTCATCAATGGCCCGTCCGAATAACCGTCAATGTTGTCGTATAAGAACGCGAAGTGTCCGAGACCAGCGACGCCGTATAAACTGTCCACCGAAGCGAGTGAATTGTAATCGTTCGCGTAACGGTAAGCCAGCAGCGCCCGGGCGTCGTCAAAGGCGTAACCGTGATTATAATTTTTAGGTTCGTTGTATTGGTAATAAGTCGGAGCGCTGGGTTGAACATTGGGCGGATCGATGGTTTCACCCCACTGGTTGGTGTTCAAGTCGGCCAGAAACGCGGCCAGATTGATTTCCCAGGAGCCAACGCCTTGATTGCGGAAATAGCCGTCGCCGTTCGCCGGCGGGTTAATCGTAATCGGGATGGATGATGGCGCACTGGGTTCGTTGAGGACCTGGTTGTGAATGGCGTTGAGGTCGAGGGTGTTGCCGACGGGCACGGCGATGAAGGCGTAGCGCGACACAAACCGGTTGTTCGGCCCGTGCGGCGCGTCGGGGTGGTCCAGCACGCCGACCCACTGGGGGTCACCGACTTCGGGAATGGTGCCGTTCGTCACGCCCAGATAGTCCACGTTGGGCACGTTCGTGCGCGTATCCTCGAATCGGCCGTTGCGGTTGAGGTCGAGATAAAACCGGTTTTCGTTTGTGTGGAAGACGAGGTTGGTCATATAGACCGGCACGCGCGGGAGAAAAAACAGATTGGCGAAATCCTGATTGAGGTCGTCGGCCTTGAACGCCGCTCCGTTGTACGTGTAATCGAAATTGACGTTGGTGGGGTTGGCGCCTCCCGCCGGATTAAAACCGTAGCCATTGATGTAGTTGGTGGAGACGAGCAGGCCGAAGTTGTAGGCGGCGGCATTGGTGGAGGCAAAGAGGTTCGCGACGATTTGCGCCTCGGCGCCGGCGAGCGCGGCGTCGGCAGCCAGCCGGGCGGTGGCGGTGTCGGTGGTGGTGGTGACGGCGTTGCGTTCGCGGCGGCTGATGGCCAGAAAGGCCACGGCCATGACGAGCGTCACCGACAGCATGATCAACGTGATAACCAGGGCCATGCCACTCCGAGGGTGACGGGTGACGGGTGACACGTGACGGGGGAAAGGTGACGGGTGACACGTGACACGTGACACGTTACACGGATGCGGCGTGCGGCTTATCTTGTCACCTGCCACTTGCCACTTGCCACTTTTTGGCATCACTTGCCACATGTCACTTTTCAGTTTCATTGGTAGGCTGAGGGATCAACATTGGAAATGGTCACGCGCTGGCGAAAGAGGTGGACCTTGCCGGCCTGTTGCTGGAGGTAGCTGTTTTGCTGCTGGGAACCGTTCGGCCATGTGGCGGCGCGCTGGAGCACACGGTCTTCGAGCACCCCAAGCTGGATTTCCACCGACGCGGGCAGCGTGTTGCTGAACATGTAAAAACCGCACTCGCCCAGGGTGGACGGAAGAAAGAGGACGTTGCGCGCGGTGTTGGTGTATCCGAAGGTGTAGCCGTTGGTCATCCAGAGGCCATGGGTGTCGTAGGCCCGCACGCGCAAATCCACCACCCCGTCGAGCAAATGGCTCCAGTTGGCGTTGGTAAAGGTGCCGGCTACGACCGACGCCATGAAATTGGTGAAAAGTGTCACCGGATTGGGCGAAGCCTCGACGTTCGTCGTCATATAAAAGTGATAAAGCGGGTTCAAGTAGTTCGAGTTCGTTGCCACATCCACCGCGTAACCCATGCCGAACCAGGTCGGACGGCCGTTCAGATTGCCACGGCCCAGGACGAAAAAGGTTTCCAGCACGTTCGTACGCGACTGACCACTGCCCGTCAGGGGTTGCACTAACGGCTGGGTGTAATACGAGTTGGTGCTGGCGTAAAAATTCACCGGATTAGTGCTGTAATAAACGCTGGTCAGATCATTGCTATTGCCCAATGACGGCGCCATTTGCCGCAAATCGGCCGCCATCAGGTCCATCGTCGCGCGCCCGCCTTCCAGCACGTCGGTCTGGGTGATGCTGGCCCGAAACGCCGTCTGCGCGCTGTTGAACACCGCCATCAACGCCAGCACGATGAGCGACAACAACCCGATCACCACCATGATTTCGACGAGGGAAAAGGCGCCCGCCTTCGCTCCGCTACGGCGCGGCAAGCGTGACGGGTGACACGTGACAAGCGGTGTCGCCTGCGAGCCGGCCCTTGTCACATGCCACGTGTCACTTGTCACTTTTCGGTTTGTTTTCACAGCGGGTTGACGGCGTTGGTGAAGGATTGCGGCTGGTAAAAATACAGCGTTTGATTGTTGTTGGTGAGCTGCAGGATTTGCCCCGCGACCAGCGTGCGGAAGGTCTGGCGGCCGGCGCCCACACCGCCGTTGGGCAGTTGCGGCCACAGAAACGTCAGCCGCAACTCATGCAGGCTGTCGGCAAGCTGCGTGTTGTAAGGCCGTTGGCCGGGAGGCAGCACAAAGACGTTCGTGTCGGTCGCCACCGGCGCGTTGACGCACAGGATGCGATAGCCAAAAGCGTCGCCCAGAATGATGTCGTTGTCCTGCGGCGGTTTTTCCACCGCCGGCCCGCTCAAGGAGCGGACGTAGGCCACGATGTGATTGCTGTAACCGCCGGACAAGAGATTGGGGATGGGCGTGCCGTTGGTAACGTCCGTGTATTCCGGTGTGCTTAAGAATCCGACGATATTGGTGAAAATGTTGTTGGGGAAAGTGTAGCCGTAGGTGTTTAGTGTTCCGCCGGGATAAATACCCCGGAAATTGGTGATGGCATAGACATAGTTGGTGAGGTCGTCAAGGCCGCGCGCGCCGCTGCGGACGGCTTCGAGGAATACGGTGGCGTCCTGGTTGATGATGGTTTCCTCGCGGTTGTCGCGCTGCGTGCGCATGCCGATGGGCAGCACGCCGATGATGGCGACCAGCGCCACGCTGATGATGGCCAGGCAGATGGCAATCTCGACCAGCGTGAAACCGGCATGACGGGTAGGGCGCGCAGTCCCCTGCGCGCAGACCGCGGCGGTCAGGGGACTGACCGCCCTACCTGAAAATTGAAGATGCCGTACGGGAAGGTTCATGGTCACATTCGGTGATATTCCAAAACCGCGCGGCCGGTCAGCCCGTCAATGTGGACGATTTTGTAGGCGATGTTGGTGCTGTTGCCGGGCGGAATTTCCGCGGCGTCGGCATCGCCGAATTGCAGCGCCTTGGTGTCGAGGTTGATCGCGGGCAGCACGCTGCCCTGCGCCAGCGGGATGTTTTCGCCGTTACCGGCGGTGTCTGGATGCGTTCCCGAAACCAACTGGCCGCGATAGTCGAACGCAATGTACGGCAACGAAACGCCGTTGGTGGCCGTTTCCGTGGGAAACGGGATCGTGTTGGTAACGCTGAAACCGTAAACGTTGTAGGACTTGGTGGAATCAATCGGGTCGGTAATTGTGAAGTATTGACTCGGTGAATTGGTGAATTTCATCAAGGCGATGAACGCGCCGTCCGGCAGCGTTTGCCAGGACGCGAGATAGTGCCAGGCGTGCTGCCCCGGTTGATCACCCATCGCGCCGCAGGCGATGTAGTTGTAACCGGACAATTGCCGGTCGCACAAATTGGTGGCGGCGATTTGTTGGGCGGGGGTCAGGCCGGCCCACCACGTGTTGCCGGCAGCGGGAGGAGCAAATCCCCCGACCACCCAAAAATTCGTCGGGACGAAAACCATATAGACGGTGGTGCGCTGGCTGATGGCCAGTTGGCGGGCGCGCGCCACGCCGTCGAGCAACTGCCGCGAGGCGCTGATGGTGACGTCCGATTTGCCGAAATGTTTGAGCGCCGGCACGGTCAGCGCGGCGAGGATGCCGAGAATGGAAATCACCACCAGCAATTCGAGGAGCGTGAAGGCAGGTGGGTGACACGTGACAGGTGACACGTGACACGGATGCGGCGTGCGGCTTATCTTGTCACCTGCCACTTGCCACTTGCCACCTTTTGGCATCACTTGGCACATGTCACTTTTCATTTTACTGCCAGCTCAGGACGTTGTCTTTGTTCACTCCGGAATTGGCGCTTCCCCGCCACGGATTCGGAGGCATGGGAAGTGGCGTCCGGTCAATCATGCCATCCGGCCCGGCAGACCAGACCATGACCTTGCCGTGATATTGGAAATTATCGGAGTTGCCGCCCGGATCGGAATTGAACAACCCATCCAAACCGGTCTGGCCGTTTTGTTGAGACACATTCTGCAAGCAGAAAAACGAATCCCGGCAATTTTCGTCGTAGTTCAAGTCCATGGTGATGATGTAAGGATTGCCCCACGGGTCGCGGTAAGCGCCGTTCAGGTCCAAGCCACCCGGCGGCTGTCCTTTATCAACCGCCGGGTTGTAGTCCGACATTTTTGGGCTCAGGTAAATCGTCTGCTGCGGGTTTTTCTGATAATTCATGTTCGCCAGCACCGGCTGGCCGTTGGGGTAATTGGTGAGGTCCATCAAAATGGCAATAACCTCTTCGTTGGTCATCATGACTCCGGACGTGGGCGTGGTGTACACCGGCTGGGTAACAAAGCCAGCCGCATCGACGAGAGTGCCGCCGTAGGTGAAATCATTTGTGGCCGCCGCCTGGACGACGCTTGAAACCGGAAACCGGCCATAATCCGAGTCGTATTTCAGGATGGCCTGCGCGATTTGGTCAATCTCCAGGCGCGCCTGGACCTTCTGCGCGCGTTTTCTGGCCGCCGACAGCACCGGCAACAGCATGGCCGCCAGAATGGCAATGATGGCGATGACAGTGAGCAATTCGACGATGGTGAAACCCGCGCGGGGACAGCGTGAACGAATCGGCATGGTTTTCATGGTAGTGAAAAAGGCAAGGTCATGGCGTGAGCGATACTGAAGCAGCGATGGCCTGGACAATGGTTTTACCGCCCGGCGACGGGGCGTCGCCGCCACCGGCACTTGCACCATGATAAGCGGACACCAGCCGCAGTCCTGCCAGTCAACGGCTACCGGACGTTGACTGTGGCTGAATCCGGATTGGGTGGCGACGCACATAAAAACTCAGGGCAGCGTATTGTTCAACTGCACTTGTTTGCTCCAGTTGCAGATGAGATTGGTTTTCCCGCTGATCGCAAGCTGAACCCACAGGTCGTACGAACCGGGATTGTTGGTCGGGTTCGAGGAATTGTAGCGCCACGGGTTGATGCCCTGCGCGCCTGTGCCCAGCGGACTATATGCAAAGTCCGGCCCGCCGACGGAAACGACCAGCAGTTTAATCGGGAGTTGGTTCCCGGGGAAGTTGTTGGTGAAGACGGTAACCTGGTCGGGTTTCAAACCGGGCAGAAAATTTTGGGCCGGGCGCGTATCCTCGCCCGCACCGGGCTTGGTGCAGTTCATAAACCCATTCACGCAATTGTTCCCGCCCGCGTCGGAGCCGAAGACATTCTTAAAGTCATTTTGGGTCGGGGTAGGAATTGCGATTTGGATGGTGGGGTCGTCGAGCGACTGATAAGTCAGGACGGTGCCATTGGTGATGACCGCCGTTCCCAGCAATTCAAAGTAAAGCTGGTTGACGCGGGGATCGCAGGGATTGTCCGGCGGGTAAAAGCCGTAGGCGGCCTTGTAGCGTTCGATGGCCGTTTCGATCTGCTCCATCTCCGCCTGCGCACTCCGGAGGTATTGCTGGCGCTTGATCCCCTTCAGCACCGGGATGGTGAAGGCCGCCAGCATGGCGATAATGGAGATGACCGTGAGCAGTTCGATAAGGGTGAAAGCCATGGCGTGACACGTGACACGTGACACGTGACGAGAACACGCCTCGCGCGCCCCGTTGGGTGCCTTGTCACCTGCCTGCCGTGCCGGAGCGTGGCGAAGGCTGGCCACCTGCCATTTGTCACCGTTTATCGTTTTCATCGTTCCTTCAATTCATCTTCCATCCGTTCGCTCAACCACTGTTTGATCATGCTCTGGTAATTCAGATACCGTGTCCGGGCCAGCCGCTTGATGCGCGCCAGCATCCGTGGATCAATCCGCAGCGTGATGGTCACCGACTCGGAGGCCTCGGCGCTCCCGGCGGTGGCCGCTTCCATCAAACGCAGGTCCGGCCGGTTCTCCGACCAAAAGTCCGCCTCGGCTTCTTCGCTGTCGAAGAGCGGCACGTCTTCCCAACTGGCAAAGGTCCGCATAAAAAAGCGTCACGTGACACGTGACCGGTGGCATAAAGCCGTGTCACCCGTCACGTGTCACCTGTCACCCTGCAACGTTTGGTCCATCTTTCGCTGGTAAAAAAAACGCTCCTCCGGTTCAAATGCGCGCGCGTGCAACACCCGGACCATCCGGCCGTTCGTCCGGTACACGCTGCAGATGCCAACGCCCCCCGCCGACATGCCCAGATTGAAAAACCGCGCCTGCACACCGAATCGCGGCGAATCGGGCAACAGCCGGACGGCAAACGGATCCTCAAAAGACTCTTCAATTTCCCGTTGAGCCAAAGAACCACCCACTTCAAAGGGCGGATTATTCCAATCGAACTCCATAAGGGGCTAATTGTAAATAGAACGCCCATGCAATGTGTTTACAATGTATTTACGCATAGGTGCCATTACTTGTCAATGGTTTTTTTTTGTTACCGCCAAAGAACGGGTTCCGACTGGCAACCAACATCATTCGCCGCCCGCGGCCCCGCCCCCGCTGAGGGTGGTAATCATCTTGATCAGCGGCAGGAACATGGCAATGACGATGCTGCCGACCATAAGCGCCAGAACGACAATCATGAGTGGCTCAAGCAAGGAGGTCATGGCGGCGACGGCGTTGTCCACGTCTTCGTCGTAGTTGTCGGAGATTCTCAGGAGCATTTCCGGCAGGGCGCCGGTCTGCTCGCCGACGTCCACCATGCTGACCACCATGGGCGGGAAGACGCGGGCGCTCTCCAGCGGCGCGGTGATCGTTTCGCCCTCTTTCACGCTGTCATGCACCTTGGCGACGGCGTTGCTGATGACGACGTTGCCGGCGGTTTCCTTCACAATGGTCAACGCCTGCAAAATGGGGACACCACTGCTGACGAGCGTGCCGAGCGTGCGGCAGAAACGGGAAATGGCCACCTTGCTGATGACCGGCCCGACGGCCGGCAGCTTGAGTTTGAGATTATCCCACAACAGCCGGCCGATTTTGGTCTTGAGAAACAGCACGATGAGAACCCACGCCACCGCCACGGCCCCCAGCGTCTTCACAATGTTATGCCTGACGGCGTCACTGACCGCGAGCACGAAGAGCGTGAAGTCCGGCATCTGAACGTCCATGCCGGCGAAGACCTCCTTGAACCGGGGCACGACAAATGTCATCAACAGGATCAAGATGCCGGTCGCGACAAGCATCACGGCTATCGGATAAAACAGCGCGGATTTGACCTTGCCTTTGATCTTCTGCGCCTTTTCGGAGAATTCAGCCAGGCGTTTCAAAACCACTTCCAGCACGCCGCCCAGTTCACCCGCCTTGATCATGTTCACAAACAAACGGTTGAAGGTCTTGGGATGTTGCGCCAGCGCCTCGGAAAAGGTGCTGCCGCCCTCGATCGCCAGGGCCAGTTCGCCCAGGATGGTTCGGAGCGCGGAATTGCGCTCCTGTTTTTCGAGCACGCGCAACCCGCGCAAGAGGGGCAGGCCCGCGTCCACCAGGGTCGCCAGTTGCCGCGTGAAGGACGTCAACACCTTTTGGTTTACCCGGCCGGTGAGGCCGGGGATTTTGATCTGGAGGTCGAGCGCGCCGCGTTTTTTGCCGCCGGCCCTGGCCCTTTTGACGGCCAGCCTTTCCGACATCTTATCGGCCTCGGTAATCCGGGTCGGGAACAGGCCCATTTCCTTCACGCGGCCAATGGCCTCGTTCTGCGTGGCGACGTCAAGGGTGCCTTTCGTTTCGTTGCCCCGGGCGTCCAGTGCCACGTAGTTGAATTTTGGCATAACGACTAAGTGTATTTGACGATTTCCTCGATGGTTGTATCACCCTCAAAGATGCCGCGCAAGCCGTCTTCGCGCAAGGTCACCATGCCCAACTCGACGGCTTTCTGCCGCAACACCGCCGTGGGCGCGCGTTCGTTGATGAGAGCGCGGATGGCTTCGCTGATGATGAGCAGTTCAAAAATGCCTTTCCGGCCCCGGTAGCCGGTGTCGTTGCAGGTCGAGCAGCCGCGCCCGTAGTGAAACACCTTGCCACCCAAATCATGCGGTGAAAGATTCAACAGCGCCAATTGTTCCTCCGTCGGATCAAACGGCGTACGGCAATTCTTGCAAATGACCCGCACGAGCCGCTGCCCCAGCACGGCCATCAGGGTCGAGGAAATCAAAAACGGCTCGACGCCCATGTCCAGCATGCGCGTCACCGCGCCCGGGGCGTCGTTCGTGTGCAGCGTGCTCAACACCAGGTGGCCGGTGAGCGACGCCTGAATCGAAATCTGCGCCGTTTCCAGGTCGCGCATTTCGCCGACCATGATGATGTCCGGGTCCTGGCGCAAGAACGAGCGCAGCGCCTTGCCAAACGTCATGCCAACGGCGTCATTAATGGCGACCTGCATGATGCCCTCGATGTCATATTCCACCGGGTCTTCCGCCGTGAGCAGCTTGGAATCAATCGCATTGACGCGGCGCAAACAGGTATACAACGTCGTCGTTTTTCCGCAGCCGGTCGGGCCGGTGACGATGACGATGCCGTTGGGGCGTTGAATCACCTCCGCCATGTAATCATGCACTTGTTTGGGAAGGCCCAGCGCTTCCAGTTCCAGGTTCACCGACGACCGGTCGAGCACGCGCAACACCACCGATTCGCCAAACTGCGTCGGCAGCGTGGACACGCGGAGGTCAATCTGGCGCGTCCCGATCGCGTAACTGATGCGGCCGTCCTGCGGCAGGCGCCGTTCCGAAATGTTCAGATTCGACATGACCTTCAGGCGCGAAGTGACCGGCAGCGCGAGGTGTTTGGGCGGCGGTGACATTTCGTAAAGCGCGCCGTCCACGCGGTACCGGATGCGGAATTCCGTTTCAAAGGGCTCGAAGTGAATGTCGCTCGCGCGGTCCTGAATGGCCTGTTGCAACACGAGATTGACGAATTTCACGATGGGCGCTTCATTGGCCAGGTTGGTCAAGCGCTTTTCATCATCGGCATTGGCCTCGCGGACTTCGCGCGCGATTTCCGTGTCGGCTCCGAGTTCCTTGAGAATCTCCGAAAAGCTTTCGCTTTCGTCCTGGCCGTAAAGCTGGTCAAGGGCCTTTTCGATTTCGGCGGGGTCCGCCACGACCACCTGCACGTCGTGTTTGGCGGCAAACTGAATCTCGTCGGCCTGCGCCGGGTCGAGCGGGTCCGCCAGCGCCACCTGCACCGTCGAGTTTTTCAACGCGACGGGGACGCAACGATACATCCGCGCGACTTTGGCGGGGATCGTCTGCACCAGTTCGGGCGGAAATTGGCGGTTGCGCAACGACACCACCTCGGTGCCGAGTTGGGTGGCGATCACGTGCAGGATGTCGTCGAGTTTCATGACGCCGAAGTCCTGCAAGACCTGGATCACGGATTCGCCGCTGCGTTTGAGTTCGGCGACCACTTCCTCGTACTGCAAATCGTCAATCAGCCCCTGCTCTTTGATGAGCGACAGCAACGGACTGGAAATCTCTTCGGCCATAAAAAATCATCATGCCTTCACCTTGGACGAGCCACCCGAGCCGGTGGCCTGGGCCAGTTCCAATTCCTGCAACTTCTGTTGAATCGACGTCGGGTCCTGCGACCGGGTGATAACCTCCTCGCGCGAAATCAGACCTTGCAGATATTTGTCAATCAGGAACGCGTCGAGCGACAGCATACCCCATTTGGCGCCGGTTTGGATGTCCGACTGGATGCGGAACGTTTTGTTGTCACGGATCAGCGCAGCAATGGACGGCGTGTTGACCATGATTTCAAAAACTGCGATGCGCCCCGGCTTGTCAATGCGCGGCAGCAGCAATTGCGAAATGACCGCCTGCAGCACCGTCGAGAGCTGGATGCGGATCTGTTCCTGCTGGTTCATCGGAAAGGCGTTCACGATGCGGTCAATCGTCTTGGCCGCGCCGGTCGTGTGCAGCGTGGCGAAGACCAGGTGGCCGGTTTCCGCCGAGGTGACGGCGGCTTCAATCGTTTCCAGGTCGCGCATTTCACCGACCATCACCACATCCGGGTCCTGGCGCAACGTGCGGCGCACGCCTTCGGCGAAATTCGGCACATCCACGCCGATTTCGCGTTGCGTTATCAGCGCCCGCTTGTGTTTGTGATAGTACTCGATGGGGTCCTCGATGGTGACAATGTGCACCTCGTCCCGTTCCTCGTTGATCATATTGATCATCGTGGCGAGGGTGGTGGTTTTGCCGCAGCCGGTCGGGCCGGTCACCAGCACCAGCCCGCGCGACTTGTAAAGCAGTTCTTTCGTGCTGGGCGGCAGGCCGATTTCCTCCATCGTCAGCAGTTTGTTCGGAATCTGCCGGAGCACGATGCCGAAATTTCCCCTTTCCTTGAAAACACTCACCCGGAAGCGCGCCACGTCGCCAAACGCAAAACCAAAGTCCGCCCCGCCGCGTTCGCGCGTGCTCTGAATGTGTTCCTCGGACGTGATGCTGCGCATCAACTCCTCGGTTTCCTCCGGTCTGAGCATCGGGCCTTCGACGCGGTGCAAAATGCCGTGCACGCGGATGACCGGCGGTGTCCCGACCCGGATGTGCAGGTCGGAGGCGCCCTCGGCCACCACCAACTGCAACAAATCGGACATGGAATAGGACATGGCTTAAATTATGACCTGCGCATCGCGAATGTCGAACTTTCCATTCACAAAAGCAATTCCTCGGGGTCCAGACTCGGGATTCATCATTCGGGGGTGGCTTACGCTTCGTCGCCGATGGTGGCGCGAATGACCTCATCGGGCGTGGTCAGGCTGGCCAGCACCTTGCGGATGCCGTCCTCGCGCAGGGTGCGCATGCCCATTTCCCGGGCGCGCGCGCGCAACGCGGACGCCGGCGCCTTGTCGTAAATCAATTTCCGCGCCTCGTCGTCAATGAGAAAGATTTCGAAAATGCCCATGCGCCCGCGGTAGCCGGTGTTCGAGCAATTGTTGCAGCCGTGGCCGATCAGAAAGGTGGCGTCCTTCATATTGTCCGGCGTGAGGTTCAACGCGCGCATCTCGACCTCGGTGGGGCGATACGGTTCCGCGCACTTTTTGCAGATTTTGCGGACCAGGCGTTGCGCCATGAGCGCGCGGGTGGACGACGCGACCAAAAAGGGTTTCACCCCGATGTCAATCAAACGGGTCACGGCACTCGGCGCGTCGTTGGTGTGCAGCGTGGAGAACACCAAATGGCCGGTCAACGAGGCATTGATGGCAATGTTGGCGGTCTCAAGGTCGCGAATTTCCCCGATCATGATGATATTCGGTGCCTGGCGCAAAATGGAGCGCAACGCCGCCGAGAAGGTCAGGCCGACAGCTTCATTCACCTGCACCTGGTTGATGCCGCCTAAAATGTATTCCACCGGGTCTTCGACGGTGATGATTTTCCGATCCGGGCGGTTGATGAAGTGCAGGCAGGAGTAAAGCGTTGTCGTTTTGCCGGAACCAGTCGGCCCAGTCACCAGCAGAATGCCATCCGGCAGAGCGATCAGCTTTTCAAAGGTTTGCTGGTCATCTGTGAAAAAACCAAGCTCCCCGAGGCCGAGCCGCAATCCTTCCTTGTCCAGAATACGCATCACGATGCTTTCGCCGTGGTTCGTGGGGAGACACGACACGCGCAGGTCAATCAGCTTGTTGCCCACCTGCGCCTGGATGCGTCCGTCCTGCGGAATGCGGTGTTCGGAAATGGACATGTTCGACTGGATTTTCAGTCGCGTGATGATGGAGGCCTGCAGCCGTTTCGGCGGCGCCTTCATTTCGTGCAGCAAGCCGTCAATGCGGTAGCGCAGCCGGAACCGTTTGCCCAGCGGTTCCAGATGAATGTCCGAGGCGCGCATTTTGAAGGCGTCCGTGATGATCTGGTTCACCAGCCGGATGAGCGGCGCATCCGCGTCCACCACTGAACTGTCATCGCTCAGTTCGCCGGTGGGGGCTACTTCAACTTCGCTCTCCGTCAATTCCTGAATGGCCTTGTCCACCACGCTGTCGCCCTTCCCGCCATAATAACGGCCCAGCGCGGTCTCGATGTCCTGCTCGGAGGCCACGCGCAATTCAATTTCTGCGTTCAGCAGATGGGTCAGCGAATCAATTGTGTTCAGATCAGACGGATCGGCAATGGCGATGGCGACCTTGCCATCGGTTTTTAGAATGGGGACGACGCGATATTTTCTGGCGATGTGGCGCGGGATGATGGAGATGACTTCGTCGGGAATCCGCAGGCCGCCGAGTTGGACGACCTCCGCGCCGAACTGCGCGGCCTTGGCCTGCGTTACATCAGCAGGGCGGATGACCTTGTTGGCCAGCAACAAGTCCACCACCCCCACGCCGGCCGTGTGGGCCTCCTCGCGGGCGTTGGCAACCTGTTCGGCCTTCACGGAGCCAAGGTCCACCAACAAGTCCAACAAATAATCGTCTTTTTCAGCCATGGCGCTCTTGCATTACACTAACATGTTTTCCGCGACCCACAGACAAGTTATTCATTCGAAACAGCAAATGTCAATGCGAACTCGCAAGAGGATGCGTCTTGAGGGCGTGTTGCCCAAATCAAAAAGGCGTGCGGACAGCCATGTCCGCGCAAGCCCGCTTTCGTGGCGTTTTGCCGAAAAGCCGTGGATTGGCGGTCGATCCGGCAACACGCGGACACGGCGGTCCGCGCTCCCAACCTCTCGGCAACACGTCCTTGATGCCACCACGCAAACCGGGAGGCCGGAGCGCTGGTCCCGGGCGCCGGGGCGCCGAACAACAAGGCTGTCTGCCACACGCCGGGCCGGAGGCCGGCGCTCCGGTGGCAGTATCAAGTTGAGCCGTCGCAAGGCCCGCGGGCGGGGAGTAAGAATTCGCGGCTTGAGATTTCTCGCCGATCGTTTATAGTTTCACTGGTTTTGGAAGGGCGGAGGATCGCCCAGCCCTTCTTGAAGTTTATGGACCGGCAATGGCGGGGAGCGCCGGGCCTTTCGTAGCAGCCGGGGTTGGTAAATTTCAAGAAGGGCTGGGAGGAAAGTCCGAACACCAAAGGGCGCGATGCCGCGTAACCGGGCCTTTACGGCCGGGATACACGCGGGCGGCGACGGCGTGAGTCGTCCCGACGGACAGTGCCACAGAAAAAAGACTGCCCGCTGTTGCCTTCACGGTGACGGCGTGGCGATGGTGAAAAGGTGCGGCAAGAGCGCACCGCGCGAAGCGCAAGCGACGCGGCACGGAAAACCCCATCGGGTGCAAGGCCAAATAGGGAACCCCGGAGCGGCCCGCTCCGGTCCCGCCAACGCGGGACGGGTTCCGGGTATCGGCTGCACAGACAAATGATTCTCTCCGCTCGCAAGAGTGAAGACAGAATTCGGCTTACAGCCCTTCCAAAACCATTCTCGATTGACGATTTGCGATTGGCGCGACCCCGGACTTTTCGGGAACAAATCGTAATTCGCAAATAATGAGACGCCTCGCGTCGTTCCCGATTTTTGGGGACGCTGATTCCTTTCGCCTATTTCCAAATCACGGTGCCCTTGCCGATGTACACGGGCCGGGTTTTCTTGACGGCGGCGGGCGGGCTCAGGTTGCCAACCCGGTCCACGGCGCAGACGGAAACCCATTCGGGCGCGGGCTTGGCAAACGCCCAGTTCGTCCGGACGGCGGGCAGGATTTCCGTCGTCCAAACCTGGTTGGTGCGAAACTGCAAAACCCACAGCCAGGCCGGCTTGTCCGCTGTTTCCCATTGCAATCTCAAACTGGAGCGGCTGTTTTCAGCAACGGTGAGTTTTGGTTTGCCCGGCGGAATGGAATCCAACCACGGCGACGCCGGCACGAGCGCCGGTTGCGCGCAGGCGGTGCGGACCGCATCCGCCAGTGCGGCATTGTCCGTGAGGTTGCGCAGGTGATAAAAAATTTCTCCGCCCGCCCCGGGCTGCCGGCGCGTGGCCGCAATCTGCCGCGTTATTTCACCCGGCTCCCATTTTTCACCGGTGTTGGCGGCGTTGATGCCCGGCCAGAGGTGCCGACCCTGCGTGTTTTGCCGGACCCACCAATTGAGCAACACCGGAAAGCTTTGCTGGGGCGAGTCTATGGACCAGTAAAGTTGCGGCGAAAAATAATCGAGCCAGCCGCCGGCGAACCATTTGCGCGAGTCGGCGTAGAGTTTCGCGTAGGCGTCCATGCCCCGGACCTGCGGCGGATTCATCGGTCGCCAGATGCCAAACGGGCTGACGCCGAATTTCACCCGGGGTTTGGCCGACTTGATGTTCTGGTAAACGTTCTGAACAAACAGATTGATGTTGGCGCGGCGCCAGTCATCGCGGCCCAGCCCGCCGGGCAGACCGTATTTCCGCCAGCTTGCGTCGTCGGGAAATTCCAATTCGCGTCCGGCCGAATTCTTTTCCGGGTAGGGATAAAAATAATCATCCAATTGCACCCCATCCACGTCGTAACGCCGCACCACGTCCAGGATCACCTTCAGGACGTAAGTCCGCACGAGCGGTTCGCCGGGGTCGAGCCAGAGCTGGCTGCCGTATTGGCAGACCCATTCGGGATGCGTCCGCGAAATGTGATTCGGCGCGACGGGCGACCTGGCCTGCGGATGCAGCGCGCGGAACGGGTTGAACCACGCGTGCAATTCGAGGCCGCGCTTGTGCGCCTCCTCGATGGCGAACGCGAGCGGATCGTAAAACGGTTCCGGCGCCCTGCCCATCGTGCCGGTGAGATACTCCGACCACGGCTCGAGGGCCGAGGCATACATCGCGTCGCACGACGGCCGCACCTGGAAAATGACGGCATTCAACTTCAACTGCACCGCACGGTCCAGCAGCGCGGTCAAATCGGCCTTTTGCTCCGCGACGGGAAGCCCGGGTTTGGACGGCCAGTCCTTGTTGGCGACAGTCACGAGCCAGGCGCCGCGAAATTCGCGCGCCGGTGGCGGCGGAGTAACGGCCGCCGGGCGGTACATTTCTTCCGCCGCGAAAAGCGTCGCGGGCAGCCACAAAAACAACGTCAGTAAAATACGGATTCGAGCCATAAGCGGTCGGGAAATAAGACGCTTTGGCAGCCCGTTGGTAAAGGTTTTTTGAACAAATCATGTGATACTTGACAAGAGCCGGCAGACGTGTTTTCTTCCTGCCGTTGCAGCCTAAATCGGTTTGCCTTCCTGCAAGCCGGTGCGGGAGACCCAAAATCCTCAAAGTTGAGGACGGGGCGCAGGGGTTCCGGCAACGGAATCACCGGGCCACTTTCAAGGCCAAGCCCGACAGCTAATCTCGCAGGCATTTGGAAGGGCGATCCTCTGGGCCGCGAAGTCCGCGGCTTTCAAGTTCACCCAACGTGAAAATGAATTGCGGCAAGCGCATTTATGCCGTAGTTGACAAAATTATGTTGGACGCAATCTATGTCGGATTAGTTTGTGGAGCTTTCATGGCTTTTTTACTGTATGTAATCGGCTGCCAAAAGCTCTGACCAAAATTTTATGGAAAATCTCATCCTCGGAATCATTTCCGTGGCGCTTTGCGTTTATCTCATTGTCGCCATGCTTAAACCGGAAAAATTTTAACTGCCATGAACGCCCATCAATGGTTGGAACTCGCGCTTTACATCGGCGCGCTCGTGCTCGTCACCAAGCCGCTCGGTTTGTATATCAACCGCGTGCTCAATCCCAACGGTCGCACCTGGCTCGACCCGATTTTGCGCCCGCTGGAAAGATTGACATATCGGGTTTTCCGCGTTGATCCCGCAAAAGAACAAAGCTGGAAACAATACGCGTTCGCCATGTTGCTTTTCAGTCTGGTGAGTTGTCTTTTCACTTACGCAATTTTGCGACTGCAGCAATATCTGCCGCTCAATCCGCAGCATCTCGGCGCGCTGTCGCAGCACCTTGCCTTCAACACCGCGGTCAGTTTCACCACCAATACCAACTGGCAGAGTTACGGCGGCGAAAGCACGATGTCGTATCTTTCGCAGATGGCCGCGCTGGCCATCCAAAACTTTTTTTCCGCCGCCGTCGGCATCGCCATCGCCGGCGCATTGGTGCGCGGCATCGCGCGGCACACGGCCACGACCATCGGCAACTTCTGGGTGGATCTGACGCGCATCATTTATTACCTGCTGCTGCCCATCTGCCTGGTGTTGGCGCTGTTCTTCGTGTCGCAGGGTATGATCCAAAATTTCAAACCCTACACCGTCGCCAAACTCCTCGAGCCGCAAACTATTTCGGTCCAGAAAACCGGCGCGAACGGCAAACCGGTCGTGGACGCCAGGGGCAATCCGGTCATGGTGAACCAGACGCTCGACACGCAAACCATTGTGCAAGGTCCGATGGCGTCGCAGATGGCCATCAAGATGCTCGGCACCAACGGCGGCGGTTACACGAACGCCAACGCCGCGCATCCGTTTGAAAATCCCACGCCGTTCTCAAACTTTTTCCAGATGCTGGCGCTTCTCTGCATTGGCAGCGCGATGACGTATCACCTCGGCCGTGAAACAAAAAATCAAAAACACGGCTGGGCAGTCTGGTCGGCGATGTTTACGATGTTTCTCGCCGGCGTTCTCGTCTGCTGGTGGGCGGAAGCCAAAGGCAACCCGATTCATCAGCAACTCGGCGTTGCCGCCGCCGGCGGCAACATGGAAGGCAAAGAAGTCCGCTTCGGCATTTTCGATTCCGCGCTGTTCGCGACGGTGACGACCGACGCTTCCTGCGGCGCGGTTAATTCCATGCACGATTCCTTCACGCCGCTCGGCGGGCTGGTGCCGATGTTTAACATCCAGACCGGCGAGGTGATTTTCGGCGGCGTCGGCGCGGGACTTTACGGCATGTTGATTTTCGTCATCCTCGCCGTGTTCATCGCCGGGCTGATGGTCGGGCGCACGCCGGAATACCTCGGCAAAAAAATCGAAGCCTACGACGTGAAAATGACGCTGCTGGCGTTCGTGATTCTCGCGTTCATCATTCTAGGCTTCACGGCCTGGGCGTCGGTGAGCGATTGGGGCAAGGCCGGCTTGAACAACCAGGGTCCGCACGGTTTGAGCGAAATCCTCTACGCCTACACGTCCGGCGCGGGCAACAACGGCAGCGCCTTCGCCGGTCTCAACGCTAACACGCCGTGGTATGACACGACGCTCGGCTTTGACATGCTGCTCGGCCGGTTCGGCATGATTGTGCCGCTGCTGGCGCTCGCCGGGTCGCTGGCGCGCAAAAAAATCGTTCCCGCCAGCGCCGGCACGTTTCCGGTGACCGGCATTACGTTTGTCGTTCTGCTCGTCGGCACAGTGATTCTCGTCGGTGCCCTGACCTTTTTGCCCGCGCTCACGCTCGGCCCGATCGTTGAACATTTCCTGATGCTGAAAGGAACTCTGTTTTAATCTATGCAAACAAAAACCGTTTCCGTTTTTGATTCCAAAATTCTCTGGCCCGCCATCGGCGACGCGTTCAAAAAACTGAACCCGCGCCTGATGGTGAAAAATCCCGTCATGTTCGTCACGCTGGTCGGCGCGGCCATCAGCACCGTGGACATTTTCCGCTCGCCCGGCCAGACCTTGTTCGTCGCCCAAATTGCCTTGTGGCTCTGGTTCACCGTGCTGTTCGCGAATTTCGCGGAAGCCGTCGCCGAGGGCCGCGGCAAGGCGCAGGCCAAGGCGCTGCGCGCCACCCGCACGCGGACCAGCGCCAATAAAATTTCCGGCGACAGAATTGCAGTCGTGGATGCCGATTCGCTCCGCAAAGGCGATGTCGTGGTCGTGCGCGCCACGGAAATTATTCCCGCCGATGGTGAAATCATTCTCGGTGCGGCAACGGTGGATGAATCCGCCATCACCGGCGAATCCGCGCCGGTCATCCGCGAAGCCGGCGGCGACCGCAGCGCCGTCACCGGCGGCACGCGCGTGCTCTCCGACGAAATCAAAATCCGCATCACCGCCAATCCCGGCGAAGGCTTTCTCGACCGCATGATTTCCCTCGTCGAAGGCGCGAGCCGCCAGAAAACGCCGAACGAAATCGCGCTCACGATTTTACTCGCCGCGCTCACGGTCGTGTTCTTGCTCGCGGTCGTGACGTTGAAACCATTCGGCATTTACTCCGGCACAATCTTCTCCAACGCCGTGCTGATTTCGCTCCTGGTTTGCCTGATTCCGACGACCATCGGCGGTTTGTTGAGCGCCATCGGCATCGCCGGCATGGATCGTTTGCTCCAGCGCAACGTGCTGGCGATGAGTGGACGCGCCGTCGAAGCGGCCGGTGACGTGGACGTGCTGCTGCTCGACAAAACCGGCACCATCACGCTCGGCAACCGTCAGGCGACCGCATTTTTGCCCGCGTCCGGAGTGGCGGAACCGGAACTCGCCGATGCCGCGCAATTCGCGTCGCTCGCCGACGAAACACCGGAAGGCCGCAGCATCGTCGTGCTCGCGAAACAATTTGGCATCCGCGCGCGGACGATTCACGAACTGCCGCAAGCGCAATTCGTCCCGTTCACCGCGCAAACGCGCATGAGCGGCGTGAATTTCGAGGGCAAGCAGATCCGCAAAGGCGCGGCGGATGCGGTGAAAAAATTCCTCGGCGGAACCTTGCCACCGGAAGTCGAACGCACCGTGGAGAACATTTCCCGTTCCGGCGGTACGCCATTGGTGGTTGCCTCGCGGGAACGTGCGCTCGGTGTCGTCCATTTGAAAGACGTCGTCAAGGGCGGGCTCGCCGACCGCTTCAAACGCTTTCGCGCGATGGGCATCCGCACCGTGATGATTACCGGCGACAACAGGCTGACCGCCGCCGCCATCGCGCAGGAGGCGGGCGTGGACGATTTTCTTGCCGAGGCGAAACCGGAGGACAAGCTGGCGCTGATCCGCCAGGAACAGCAAGGCGGCCGGATGATTGCGATGATTGGCGACGGCACAAACGACGCGCCCGCGCTGGCCCAGGCCGACGTCGGCGTGGCCATGAACACCGGCACGCAGGCTGCCAAGGAAGCCGGTAACATGGTGGACCTCGACTCGAATCCGACGAAGTTGCTCGAAATCATTGAAATCGGGAAGCAACTGCTCATCACGCGCGGCGCGCTGACGACATTCAGCATCGCCAACGACGTGGCGAAATAT
>Ga0116112_1000880_pt1 | contig 21458 bp, 20 predicted proteins | sample June2015DPH_8_15_FD_89721 | JGI IMG/M metagenome (GOLD analysis project Ga0116112, IMG submission 89721) | Peatland microbial communities from SPRUCE experiment site at the Marcell Experimental Forest, Minnesota, USA - June2015DPH_8_150 | ecosystem: Environmental > Terrestrial > Soil > Wetlands... | reverse complement strand
TTATCGCTTCTTGTTGCCGTTTCCCTTCAGGTACTTCCATGAGCTTGTTTTGCATATATTGTCTCCAGTAGCTGTTATCTTACTGGCTTTTTTTAAGGTTGACAATGATTTTTTCACAAGCTCGTAGGGGGTTCCGCCTCCGCCAGGGGGTCTTGCCCCCAGCAGGGACTTTCGCCTCTTCAATCCTCAATCTCCAATCCCAAATTACGTTTTTTGTATTCCTTTTCTTCCTTTGTGTCCTTCGTTACCGTCGTGGTGAAAATTTCTGCTGTTCGGTAAGATGCTATTTGAGACCCATAACGATGATAAAATAGGGCGCACCCTGTCTTGGGGCTCCAAACCTATGTCCAAACGTAACGACCAATCCTCTTCTCCCCCCTCTGTCCAGACCGTCGAGCGCATCACCACCGTGCTCGGCGCGGGTCTGGTCTGGCAGGGCGCCCTCAGCGGCTCCGGCGGTGTCCGTATCGAAGGCACCTTCGAGGGTCAGATAGCTGTGAAAGGCCTGCTTGTCGTTGGCGAGACCGGCAAGGTCACTTGCGACCATGTCCGCGCCGTCAGTGTGATTGTCGCCGGGGCCGTCAAGGGCAATGTTTCTGCTCAGAAGGTCGAGATTCGTTCCACCGGGCGTGTCTGGGGCGATATCGTCACGGCTGCTTTCGCCACCGAAGAGGGCGCCTTCCTGCGTGGCCAGATCCGTATGGAAGACGCCGTCGATCTCGGCCTGGATCCTGCTCCCGCCCCCGTCGCGCCTGCAGCCGCTCCCAGCGACCCTGCCAGCGCTGAATTGTCGAAAGGCTGATTTTGAGCAAACCCGCTTCCCCCAAAATTACCATGTCCTCCCCCGACCTGGCCGATGCCGACCGGGCCGGTGTCCGGGCCGCCCTGCACCAGGCTGGCCTGCCCGAAGATGACCTGCAGTCTGTCATTAAGGTGCTGGAAGGTCCCAACCTCAGCATGGGGCCGCAGATCGCCGCCTTCGAGAAATTATTCTGTGACTATACCGGCGCGCGCCATGCGGTCGGTGTCAATTCCGGCACCGCCGGGCTGCACCTGTGTGTGCGCGCCGCCGGCATCCAGGCCGGTGACCTGGTCTTGACCACGCCCTTCTCATTCATCTCCTCCACCAATGTGATCCTGTTCGAGAACGCCATCCCGGTCTTTGTGGATGCTGACCCGCGCACCGGCAATATCGATATCCCTCGCCTGGCTGAAGCCGCCCGCGACCTGTCGGCCGGCGGCAAACCGGCCGGTAAATGGCTGCCCCGTGTGGGAGCGCAAGGCCTTGCGTCCCATGCTTCCCGCCTCAAGGCCATCCTGCCGGTCGACGTGTTCGGCCAGCCACCCGATATGGATGCCATCAACCGGATCGCCGGCGAGTACGGGCTGGCGGTCATCGAAGATTCTTGCGAAGCGCTTGGCTCCGAATACAAGGGTCGCAAAGCCGGACGCCTGGGCGACTATGGCGTCTACGCTTTCTACCCCAACAAGCAGATCACCACCGGGGAAGGCGGCGTCATCGTGACCGATGATGACAAGGCTGCCGTTTTCATGCGTTCCCTGCGCAATCAGGGCCGTGCCCCTGGCGATACCTGGCTCCAGCACACCTACATCGGCTATAACTATCGCCTGGATGAGATGTCCGCCGCGCTGGGTGTTGCCCAGATGCAGCGTATCGAAGAGTTGCTGGCCAAGCGCGAGCAGGTGGCTGGTTGGTACGAAGAACGCCTGTCGAAAACCCCCGGCATCGAAATGTATACCATCGAACCCTCCACCACGCGCATGTCCTGGTTCGTCTACGTGGTCAAGTTCGCCCCGGGCATCGACCGTGCCGCTGTGGCGCATGCCCTGGATGCGCGTGGCATCCCGGTGCGCCCCTATTTTGCCCCCATCCATCTCCAGCCATTCATGGTCGAACGTTTTGGCTATCGCCTCGGCGATTTCCCGGTGACGGAAGACCTGGGGATGCGCGGGCTGGCCATCCCCTTCTCCAGCGTGATGACCGAAGGCATGGTCGAGCAGGTTTGCCAGGCCATCCGGGCGGTCCTACAGGTCCTGCCCAATCGATGAACCGCACCGATTATCCCCCTCCCAGACGGCGCGGCCGGACCATCCATCTTCTTTTGATCTTGATTCTGGCAGCCATCGTAGCTGTCCTGGCTCTCCTGGCCTACCGGCAACCGCTCGGCCTGCTCTTTACCGTTCTCGTTGTGCTGGCCGTACTGGCATTCATCCCCATCCCCATCCTGGCCTATCGCCTGTATTCCCTGGCACGCGCCAATTACAGCCTCGACCGTGACCAGTTGACCCTCACCTGGGGCCTGCGCTCCGAGCTGATTCCCGTATCGGATATCGAATGGGTGCGCCCGCTTTCGGCCATGCCCCGGCCCTTTCCCTTTCCGTTCTTCCGCCTGCCCGGCTCGCTGCTGGGCCTGCGCCACCACCCCGACCTTGGCCTGATCGAGTTCCTCGCTTCCGATCAGAAATCTTTGCTATTAGTGGCTACCTCCCGGCAGATTTTTGCCATTTCCCCGGACGCCCAGGAAGATTTCCTCCAGGATATCCAGCATGCCATCGAGTTGGGCAGCCTCTCGCCCGCCCTGCCAAAATCGCTATACCCCTCCTTTGTCGTCGCGCAAGCCTGGGATAGTGCTCTGGCGCGTTATCTCTGGCTGGCCGGTTTTTTCGTAAATATCGGCCTGCTGGCTTGGGTCAGCCTGATGGCGCCTTCCCTCGGGCAAGTATCGCTGGGTTTCCTACCCTCCGGCGCAGCCCGCCCTCCCTCTCCCGGTCTGGCACTCATCTTGTTGCCCGTCGTCAGCATTCTTTTCTACCTGGCTGGATGGGGCATCGGTCTGATGCTCTACCGCCATGAAGATCGTCGTCCCATGGCGCATATCCTCTGGGCCAGTGGTTTGATTTCTTCCCTGTTGTTCCTGTTGGCGGTTCTGTTTATCGTCATTACGCCTGCTTGAAGCCGGCAGATACCCTCCATCCTTTTCATCAAAGAGTAAAGCAATGCTTCAACTAATTCTAGGGTTCCTTTTCGCTGCCTTGATTGTCTTTGCTGCCTGGCGTGCCCGCAGCCTCAGCCGTTCGGGTGCCTGGGGGGCTTTGCTGGTTGGAACGGCCATTTTTGGCCTGGGCGGCTGGCCCTGGGCCGTGCTTCTGTTGGCATTCTTCATTTCTTCGAGTGCTCTCTCGCGTGCGTTCGCCAAACAGAAAGCCTCCCTGAATGAGAAATTTGACAAAGGCGGCCAGCGCGATATTGGCCAGGTGCTTGCCAACGGTGGCATAGCCTCCGTCTTTGCCGGGCTCAATTTCTTCTTCCCGCACGCTTCCTGGACCTGGATCGCGTTTTCTGCGTCCCTGGCCGCCGTCAACGCGGATACCTGGGCCACCGAACTGGGCGTGTTGAACCCAACCATGCCGCGCCTGATCACCAATGGCAAGCCGGTTGAGCAGGGCACATCCGGCGGTATCTCGGTTTACGGTATGCTGGCGGCCCTCGGCGGTGCGGCGCTGATTGCCATCCTGGCCGGGTTGGTGAGTCCATTTGGGAATTTTTGGATGGTAACCGGCGTTGCCACCCTGGGAGGTTTGCTGGGTTCGTTGTTCGATTCCTTGCTCGGTGCCACCGTCCAGGCCATCTACCGCTGCCCGCACTGCGACAAGGAAACCGAGAAACATCCCCTGCATACCTGTGGCACGCCAACGGTGCAGGTGCGCGGCTGGAAATGGCTGAATAATGATCTGGTCAATCTCGGCTGTGCGCTGGCTGGAGCATTAATCGGATTAGCTTTGTAGGGGGATAATTGCATTTCCATTTTGTCATTGCGAGGAGTGTTCTTGGCGACGAAGCAATCTCCCGGCATGCGCGGGGATTGCTTCGGGCCGGAAAAGCACCGGCCCTAGCGACGGCACGAAACATAATAGCTCTCCCCTAAAAAGGTATCGCCCTCCGGAGAAGTACGGAGGGCGTTTGCTTTAAGCTTTAAGCCGGTCGAGCATTTCAAAACAGGCCCGGCTATGGTGGTAGGGACATTCCCACGGCCCCACTTTGAAGTTGTTGTAATCTGGCGTCCCATCCTGGTGGATTTTCTTGATCCAATCACCATGAACACGGTCCACCATTTTGTCCTTGATATAGTTCCAGCTCTGCCAGGCCGCCTGCGCAAAACGCGCTTTCCCGGAAAGTTGGTAGGCATTATAAAATCCCAGCATGGCCTCGGCCTGCACCCACCAGCTCCGGTCGCTATCCACCAGACCTTGCGGGCCGGCCTCGTATGGCAGGCTGCCATCCTTATCCAGGCCATCCCGGTATACGGCGGTCGCAATCTGGAGGGCTGTCCCGCGTACCTGTTTCACCAACGCCGGGTCACCCTGCACTTCGGCTGCTTCCAGCAGTAGCCAGCTGCCCTCGATGTCGTGCCCATAGGACATATTTGGCAAGAGGGAATTCCACTGGTCGTCGAAGAAAAGCTTGAAATGGCCGGTCGAAGGATCAACAATATATTGTTGGAAGCTGTCGATCAATGCCCGGTGTTGATTCTTCAGGCTGGCATCCTCCCATACCCTTAGTAAATTAGTATATGCTTCCAGTACATGCAACATCGTATTCATGGATTTGCGGCAATTGAGATCACGGTCACTTAGCCACATGTCTGCCAGTCCTTCCCAGGAACGGCGGCTGCCCTCGATATAGCCTCCATAAACCGGATCATAGGCGTGCTTTTCCAACAAATGGAACAAGCTTTGCGCCAGTGCAAGGCTCTCAGGCTGCTCTGTCGCCCGGTAATATTCTGAAAAGCCATAGATGGCAAACGCCTGGGCGTAATGGTGCTTGCGATCCATGACCGGCTTCCCGGCGGCGTCGACCGTCCAATAGACCCCGCCAAATTCCGGGTCCAAAAAGACATCCCGGAGGGCTTCATAGGCCCAGTTGGCCATGGCCAGGTAATCCTTGTCTCCCAGCTTCCGGTAGGCTGTGGCGTATGTCCAGAGAATGCGCGCACATAGGATAGACGAGCGGGGGACTTCGTTGTGGATTTCCAGGTCGTTGGTGAGCGCCCCATAAAAGCCGCCGTTGACTTTGTCCACGCTGTGAGCCATCCAGAACGGCAGGATGTTCCCGGTCAGTTCTTCTTTCAATTGTTTTCGGAAATCAGGATTGTTTAATACCTGCGTAGTGGCAGATGCCATGAATTCTCCAAACAAAATAGAGGTGGATTGATAACCATTGTACCTTTACATAAAAAATCCCAGTTGGAGGAGAAACTGGGATTAGTGTAGCATAAAATAATAACATCTGCTGGAATTTATTATAAATACTCCAAAATGGCTTCTAAGTGGCGGCTTCCGTGTGCATACCGCAGGACTGCCTAGGGAAGTTGATTTACTGTTATCGAAAATCACTGATACTTGCGGCCGATCGCTAAAAGGGTAATGTCGTCGTAATTGGGTGCCTCTTTGACCCATTCAACCAGGGTGCTTTGCAAGTGATCCAACAGGCCTACCGCATTAGCAGGGGCTGAACCGATCGCCGTTCTCAATTGCTCCAATTCATATGATTTGTTCGTCGGGCTATTGGCATCGGTAACTCCATCTGTGAAAGCTACCAGGCTGTCACCGGGTGCTAAATCCAGATAAATATCCTCATAAATTGCTTCGAGGCTTACCCCCAGGGCAATCCCCTTGCCGGCCAGTTTTTCGACCTGCCCGGAGGCCTTCCGAAGGAAGGGCGGGGGATGGCCGGCAATGGCGTAACTAAAACGGGCATTTGCGGGATCGAGAACTGCATAAAATGAGGTAACGAACTGCATATCCATATCCTGCCTGCAGAGTGCCTGATTAACCTGGGCCAATAAAGCGGCCGGGGAAGATTCGTTCTCCACTCGGTCGCGGATCAACCCATGTGTCATGGCCATGCGCATTGCCGCTGGAGCGCCCTTTCCGCATACATCTGCGATGATAAACCCCCAGCGTCCCTCGGGCAGCTTAAAAACATTGTAATAATCTCCGGATGTCTCATGGGCAGGTTGCCAGAAGGCTGCCAGGCTGTAACCATTAATCTCCGGCAGTACATCCGGAAATAGGCTGACCTGTATATTGCGCGCCATTTCGAGTTCCTGCTCCACCCGGCTATGTTCGACCTGTATGAGGTCATATAAATGGGCCCGCTCAAGGGCTGAGCCCAGCTGTTTGGCGCCAGCAGTCAGGAACTGCAAATCGGAAGCCGAGAGCAATTGCCAATCATCTGCCGCGAAATTCATCACTCCGATGGTTTGTTTGTTAAGCCTGATTGGCACACTGGCATGGAACATCAGGCCGCCATTTTTTCCTTTCCCTTCCATGGAATCGCGCAGGCGGCTGCATTCAACCACATTGACCCCTCGCTTCAATTGACCTGTACGCAGTAATTGTTGGCAGTGACATTCCGGAGGTCGGGTAAGGTAGTAACGATTGGACTTCTCCAGGCTGGGGGGCAGGTTGCGGGCAGCAGCCAGAACAAAGCCATGTTCAGGAGGCGGATCAGGCGCCCGACCCAGGAGTCCACTGTCAGACTTAAGCGCTATCCAGGCGGTATTCAGAGTCATCACTCCAAGCATGGTCTCCAGAGTGGAATCGAGCAGGGAATGTACATCAGGTGCCAGGTTGGTGGACTCGGCCAGGCGGTTGAGGGCTCGCAGGCGGGCTATCTCGCGTTCATCGGGCAGGCCCTGGAAGGCATCATGCTTGAGCCACATATGCTTAAGCCCAAAGAATTGCCGCTTCAGGTTGAATTTTTCGAAGGGGCTTTCTACAATCCGCCCATTGGCTTTGAGCCAGCTATAGAAATGCTCCAGGGAAGAGGCAATCCTGTGTAAAACCAGTCTGTTGCAGCCTCTGATACGACAATCCAACAAATAGGTGCGTATGGCAACATCATCGGAGGCCTGGGGATTGAAAGGATATTCCCCCTGGTTTGTCTCCCATTTGATGTAATCCAACACATCCTGTAGAATTGCCTTTTCCTTATGGCTGGTTGATGCGGAATAATGTTCTAGAAGATCCATTTCTGCTCACTTGCCGTTACCAATAATTAACCGATTATGCTTGCGCAATGCCACCCCTGGCTTTATAAAGTTCCCGGGAATTTCAACCATGACCAGATGAACATCTTCCACGGCTGTCAGGGTTAATCCACATTCATCCCAAATCTTGAGGGCGTCGCCGGAATTCAAGGACGTCTTATTTACCCTTAGCGCACCTTCCAAACATGTCAAATAGACCTTTCGTCCGGTGAGCTGATCCAACCCAAGCTGCCTGCCCGCCTGGATTTCAGAGACAAATATATTCGTGTCCTGGTTGATCCGGGTCACATTTTCAATTGGTTGCCCTGATGCGATCTGCAGAACCTTGTTAAGACGATCAGATTGATTGAAATGAGTGGAATGATAATGGGGTGACAACCCTTTGGAATTCGGACGTATCCAGATTTGGATGAATCGTAAAGGTCTGTCACAGCTGTGATTCCTTTCACTATGAGTAATTCCGGAACCGGCGCAGGTGTACTGCATATCTCCTCGCTTGATGATTTCTTTGTTCCCCAGGCTGTCCTCGTGGACAAGTTCCCCGTCCACGCAATAAGAAATGATTTCTATCTCCTTATGCGAGTGCGTTTCAAACCCTGAACCGGGTTGCAAAGTGAAATCATTAAACGTTATCAGGTCCCCAAAGGAGCTATTTTCAGGGTCCTTGTAGTCAGCAAAAGAAAAATGGAAGCGTCCAACATGCCAACCATAATCTCCGCGGTAAATTTGCCTTGCAGGAACCTTGGATAGCATTCTCTCCTGATGCACGAACGCAATAACAGGGTGAAATCAAAGCATAGCAGACTAAATTGGATAAGTCAAGTCTAAATTGTGGTTTATTGCCCATGCCTTTGGTACCCCCCAGATATGGGTAAGATATCTACAATTTGGTTATAAATTGTAGGTCACGCTTCAAGCGTGACCTACATAATCATCCGGCATAATCATCCGGCAGCTTCAAGCGTGACCTGCATAATCCTCCGGCAGCCAGCAGCACAGCACCAACTCACGGGCCGCCTTGACTTCATCCATGCGGCCGAAGGGTGTCTTGTGCGGGGCTTCCTTGAGCAGAACCGGCTGGCTCCTGGCTTCTTCGGCAATCTTGAGCAATGCCTTCACGAAAGCATCCAGGGTATCCTTGTTCTCGGTCTCGGTTGGCTCGATCATCAGAGCTTCGTGGACAATGAGCGGGAAGTAATTGGTGGGTGGGTGGAAATCGTAATCCATCAGGCGTTTGGCGATATCCAGAGCGCGGATCCCCGGGGCATCCCCCCACTGGCCTTCTGCCACGAACTCGTGCATGCAAATGCGGTCGAATGGGACGGTGTAGGTTTTATCCAGGCAAACCCTGACATAGTTGGCATTCAAAACGGCGTATTCAGAGATCTGTCGCAGCCCTTCCGCGCCATGCATGACGATGTAGGTATAGGCCCGCACGAACATGCCAAAATGACCATTAAAAGCCTTGACCCGCCCGATGCTCTTTTCAGGGTGGATGAAACCAAACACCGCGGGCTTGTCATCCTGGCCTTCTTCGACCACCCCGATAACCGGGCTGGGCAGGAAGTCTGCCAATTGTTTCGAGACACCCACCGGCCCCGAGCCTGGACCGCCGCCTCCGTGTGGTGTGGAAAAGGTTTTATGCAAGTTGATATGCATCACATCGAAACCCAGGTCGCCGGGGCGGACAATCCCGAGCAAGGCGTTCAGGTTGGCGCCATCGCCGTAGACCAACCCGCCGCATGCGTGGATGATCTGGATGATTTCTTCGAGATGTTCGTCAAATAGCCCAAGTGTGTTCGGGTTGGTCAGCATCAGCCCGACGACCGTCTCATCACAAGCGGCCTTCAGGGCAGCCAGGTCCACATTTCCGCGTTCATCTGATGGTATTTGCACCACTTCCAGGTTGCTCATCGCGGAGGAGGCCGGATTGGTACCATGAGCCGAATCAGGAATCAGCATCTTTGTGCGTTTCGTATCGCCGCGTGCGTTGTGGTAGGCGCGCATCATAAGCACACCAGTGAATTCGCCATGGGCGCCTGCGGCGGGCTGGAGGGTCATGGCGGCGAAACCGGTGATTTCCTTAAGCCATTCCTGTAACTGGTACATCAGCGCCAGGTTGCCCTGCACAGTCACAACAGGCTGGAGCGGATGAGTAAAGAGGAATCCGGGCAGGCGGGCGGTATCTTCATTAATCTTCGGGTTGTATTTCATCGTGCAGGAACCAAGAGGATAGAAACCGTCATCCACGCTGTAATTGTATTTAGACAGCTTCACGTAGTGGCGGATAACATCTACTTCGGCTAGTTCAGGCAAAAGCAGCTCCTTGCGGAGCAAGTTCTTAGGCAGATTAGTGTGCGGCATGTCCGGAGCTGGAAAAGTGACGCCGGTTCGCCCAGGGGAGGAAAGTTCATAAATATTTGGTTCGATTGTGATTGCAGGTGCTTCAGGCATGGGCCACCTCCGCCAACACTTCCGCCAGGGCGTCGATCTCCTCACTGGTGTTCATCTCGGTAACAGCGAGCAGCATGTGGTTCTTAAGCGCAGGGTAATCCTGGCCTAGGTCATACCCACCCAGGAAACCGTGTTCGAGCAAATGTGCATTGATCTCAGCCACTGGTTTTGGGCAGCAGACCGGGAATTCGTGGAAATATGGCGCATCGCTGCACAGCGAGTACCCCGGGAGGCTGGAGATCTTTTCAGCAGTGTAATGAGCTTTGGAATAACAAAGATCGGCCACCTGGCGTAGACCGGTTGGCCCAAGCAAGCTCAGGTACACGGCGGCAGCCAGAGCCAGGAGACCCTCGTTGGTGCAAATGTTGGAAGTGGCACGTTCACGTTTTATATGCTGTTCACGGGCGGTCAGTGTAAGTACATAAGCACGCTGCCCGCGGGTATCGACTGTCTCGCCAACCAGTCGACCGGCCATCTTGTGAATGAATTGTTTGCGGGTGGCAAAGAAGCCCAGGTATGGTCCGCCATAGGAGAGTGGTATTCCCAATGGTTGGCCCTCACCGACAACGATATCCGCTCCCATTTCGCCGGGAGTCTTCAGCAAGCCCAGAGCGATCGGATTGGCAGCCACACAGACCAGGGCGCCCATCTTGTGGGCCGTCTCGATAAGCTGAGCATAATCGTAGATACGTCCGAAGAAATCGGGGTATTGTACGACCACCAGTGCCGTTTCACCATCGATCAGTGGGATCAGGCTTTCAGGACCGCTTTCTGAGAACCGTTCACTATTAACAACTTTAGGATTGTCGCCGACCAGTTCCATTTGCATATCCTGAACGTATGTGCGCAGCGTCAGGCGATATTGCGGATGGATTGCTGGAGATATGACAACTTTTTTCCGCTTTCCGTGGAATTGGGCATTGGCCAACCCGACGGCTTCAGCCACGGCGGTGGCGCCATCATAGTGCGAGGCGTTCGAAACTTCCATCCCGGTTAACGCGACGATGAGCGACTGGTATTCGAAGATGCTTTGCAGCGTGCCCTGTGAGATTTCCGGCTGGTAGGGGGTATAAGCGGTGTAGAACTCGCTGCGCTGCAGGATATGGTCCACTGCGGCAGGGATGTAATGGTTGTACGCTCCCGCGCCGAGGAAGCAGACCAGGTCGGTGCGGACATTTTCATTGCCGAGGGACAGTTCGCCGAGTTCTGCGGCGGCCTCCATTTCGGTCAACGCTTGCGGGAGACGCAGGGTCGGAAAACGATGCTTCTTGGGGACATCTTTGAACAGATCTTCGAGGGATTTCACCCCGATGGTTTCCAGCATGGTGTCCCGTTCATGAGGACTGTGGGGTATGTAGGTCATATGATTGCCTTTTCGACCAGCCTTCAGCAGGTTTTCTGCCTGAAGCTGATAGCGGATAGCTGAATACTAATGAGCCCGTTCTTCGCAAAACTTGGTATAGGCGGTTGCGTCCATCAAACCGGACACATCCCCGCCCTCGACCTGAACCATCCAACCCTTGCCATATGGGTCGCTGTTCAACAGCTCGGGATTATCAGCCAAACCGTCGTTGACGACCGCCACCTTTGCGCTGACCGGGGCGTAGGTCTCCGCCGCGGCTTTAACGGATTCGACCGAGGCCATTTGCTTGCCAGCCTGGACCATCTCGCCAGCCGCCACAATGATTTCCACAAAAACGATATCCGAAAGCTGGCTTTGAGCGAAATCGGTCAATCCGGATTTATGTGTGGCCGGATCGAACCATTCATCGGTTTTGGTATATTTTAGATTGGCAGGTATATTCATCATCCATCTCCATTTTAGGTTGATTTGGCGAAACAAAAAAGGGCGCACGTAAATAATATGTGCGCCCTCTGTTACAGACCTGAGAGATTCTCCTGAGGTGTAGGCCTTGACACCGGATGGCGTCTAAGAGAACAGGCCTCAGCCCAAGGATTGCCCCATCGGTGTCCCATACGGAATGTCATTCCGCAGGGAACTTTCCAGAGAAAGAGGCAACAGGGTCCTTTTTGCCTGAGAGTTTCATCCGGACTTGCCAGTGCCGGATTTGCACCTTCGGCGCCCCGCGTCATATACTCTGCTCCATACGGGGTCTCTTCCCTGTTGTCTTTAATTTATTGTTATGCGTTGCATTGTACGAGCAAGGCGGATAGAAGTCAAGGTAATATTGCTTAAGTGGCAGGGCACCATAAGTTCAGGTGACTGTCACTGGGCGGCGCAGTTATGTTGTTCCAAATGGTATTTCCACCCAATTTCATCACACCGATCGGCGAATTGCCTCATTGACCGGTCAATGTGCTGCGAACCCAGTCACCCACCAGCCAGTACTTGAAATCCTGGTCCTGGTTGACCTGGATCGCCCCGATAATTCCATAGATGAACGCACCCACCGGCAGGAATACAAGAACCAGGGTCAGAACAATTGCGATCGGGATCAGGATAATACCGATTAAGATTGCCGAGAGAACTCCCACGGTTGCCCACATTGCGCCGATTAACAGGCCTCCACCATACCACCAGATCAATTGGAAGATCATCGCTTGCAGGGCATGGTAGGCAACCTTACGCGAGCGATCCTTATAGATCAAATAAATAACTAACGCCGCAATCGGACCGGCAAAACCGGTAACCAGGTTGAGCAGGACAGTCAGATGGGCCAGCAAGCTCCAGGTGCGTTCTTCAGCCGGCGTAAGCGGTTGGGCCGGGAAAGGTCGCGCTTGTGTGACGGTTAAAGCGGGGTTTGGGATATCAATAGTCATGGTTTTCTCCTCGAGGAATGGAATTCATATTGAGACTATCCATATAACGAAATCCCATAAATAACGTTGCAACATTAACCAAAAAAGCCCGCCGCGAGGCAGGCTTTTTGAATCGTTTATTACAAGGTATATATCAGGCCCAGTTCTGTTTCTTAACAAAATTAGTGATCCAAGGGAGTTTAATGTAATTTCCTTGGTATGCCTTAATTCCGAGGAAAATATTAAATAGAAAACCAAGTGCACCGACGCACGCCCCGATAACGACGAAGCTTAGAATGATTGACACAACCCAAAGAATAATTCCCCATGCCAGGGCCTGGGCATTGTGGGCTTTAATGAAGGGTCGATTCTTCTTGTCTGCTATGAGTAAAATAATAACAGGGACGATAGGTGTGAGAATCCAAGCCAGCAGCACCCAAAGCTTGTCATCACTGGTGATATCGGTTTCCGTCGATTTTTGAAACATTTATGCCTCCTGAGCGTTTAATAAATTGGCTGAATTTGGTCTAATTTTACAACAAAATAGGACAAAAAGCAACCGATTTCATGCTCCTTTCTTCCTATTTCATGATAGGTTTGGAAATATGCTAGAATAGTAACATGGTTTCCAGGCATCGCATCGTTTTCATGGGTTCCCCGGATTTCGCAGTACCGGCCCTGGAGGCATTGGCCGCGCATTACCTGCTGGCCGGCGTGGTGACACAACCCGATCGTCCGGCCGGGCGGGGCGGGACCCTCAAGCCACCGGCTGTCAAAGAAGCCGCACTCCGTCTTGACATTCCCGTAATCCAGCCTGAGAAGTTACGCAATCCTGAAGCATTGGAACAGTTGCAGGCCTGGACACCGGATTTGATTGTGGTGTCTGCATTCGGGCAGATCCTGCGCGGGGATGTGCTCGACCTGCCAAAATGGGGCTGCATCAACATCCATGGGTCGCTTCTGCCGCGTGGACGCGGCGCAGCACCCATCCAGTCCGCCATACTGGCTGGGGATCAAGAGACCGGCATCACCATCATGAAAATGGACGCCGGCGTGGATACCGGCCCACTGCTCAGCCAGCGTGCCATTCCAATCTCGCCTGAAGATACAGCCGGAAGGCTTTTCGAAAAACTAGCTACCATCGGCGCAGAATTGTTGCTCGAGACTTTACCGCGCTATCTTTCGGGTGAGTTGCAACCGCAACCCCAGCCGACTGAAGGCGTCACATATGCCCCCATGCTCAAGAAGGAAGATGGTCTGCTCAACTTCACCCAGTCAGCCGCCGAGCTGGAAAAACGCGTGCGCGCCTTTAATCCCTGGCCAGGTACCTGGTTCGATTGGAAAGGCGTGCCGGTAAAAGTATTGCGAGTTCGAGTCAGTGCCGAAAAAAGCCCGGGTACGGGTCACACGCTCACGTTGAATGGGAATCCCGCCGTTGGCACAGGGGCGGGGATTCTCATACTGGAAGAAATCCAACCGGCGGGTAGAAGGTCCATGTCTGGGAAGGCATTCCTGACAGGGGCGAGAAATTGGCAAAACTCTTAACCACCAAGTCACGAAGCCACAAGACCGTACGTGCCTTTTTAGCTTTGTGGTAGAGAATTCTCTCAGAGGTAGTTATGCCGAAATATGTCGCTGCCATAGACCAAGGCACCACCAGCACCCGCTGTATACTGTTCGATCATACAGGGAATATCGTTTCTGCTGACCAAAAGGAACACCAGCAAATTTATCCCAAACCCGGCTGGGTGGAACATGATGCTTTGGAGATCTGGGAACACACCCAGCGCGTAATGCGCGGCGCGTTGGATAAATCCGGCGCGGATGTGGCAGATATTGCTGCGATTGGAATCACCAACCAGCGCGAGACGACTCTCGTCTGGGAACGCGCCACCGGGCGTCCGGTTCACAACGCCATTGTCTGGCAGGATACGCGCACGGATGCCATCTGCACTGAACTTGCAAAAGAGGGCGGCGCTTCGACAGCGCTCCGCACAGGTCAGAACCGTTTTCAGGCACGGACCGGGCTGCCGCTGGCAACGTATTTCTCCGGGCCGAAAATCAAATGGATCCTGGACAACGTACCAGGTACGCGCCAGCGCGCCGAAAAGGGCGAATTGATCTTCGGCAATATGGATACCTGGGTGCTCTGGAATATGACCGGTGCCCATGTCACCGATGTCACCAATGCTTCCCGCACCCTGCTCATGGATTTAAAATCACTTGACTGGGATAAGGAAATCCTCCGCATCCTGAATATCCCGCGTGCCATGCTGCCGGAAATTCGCAGTTCATCGGAAGTGTACGGCAGCGCCAAAGGCGGGTTGGGCGGTGTTCCTGTGGCAGGCGACCTTGGCGACCAGCAGGCAGCCCTCTTCGGCCAGACCTGCTACAAGCCCGGCGAGGCTAAAAACACCTATGGCACGGGTTGTTTCATGCTATTGAATACCGGTGAGAAGCCGGTCCTATCTGAAAATGGATTATTGACCACGCTGGGTTACAAGATTGGCAACCAGCCCGCCGTCTATGCCCTGGAAGGTTCGATTGCCATCACCGGCGCGCTGGTGCAATGGCTGCGAGATAATTTGGGGATGATCGAAAAATCCGCCGATGTGGAAACGCTGGCCGGGTCGGTGGAGGATAACGGAGGCATCTACTTCGTCCCGGCCTTCTCCGGGCTGTTTGCACCCTACTGGCGGTCGGATGCGCGCGGCGCGATCGTTGGCATGACGCGCTATGTTACCAAAGGCCACATCGCCCGTGCCGTGCTGGAGGCAACCGCTTTTCAGACGCGCGAAGTGCTGGACGCCATGAAGAAAGATTCCGGAGTCAAGTTGACTGCGCTTAAAGTGGACGGAGGCATGGTTTTCAACGAACTGCTGATGCAATTCCAGGCTGATATTCTAAACGTACCTGTCATCCGACCGAAAGTAGCTGAAACAACCGCCCTGGGTGCAGCGTATGCAGCCGGGTTGGCGGTCGGGTTTTGGAAGGATTACGATGAATTACGTGCAAACTGGGGCAAGGACAAGCAATGGGAACCCTCGATGTCTGCCGAAAAACGCGACTCGCTCTTTGCCGGCTGGAAGAAAGCTGTAACCAAAACTTTTAATTGGATTGAGTAGAAAAATATGAACCGAAAAGACACCCTCACTTCTCTAAGTTCCCATTCCCCCACCGTCCTTATCATTGGCGGAGGTATCAACGGGATCGGAACTTTCCGCGACCTGACCTTGCAAGGCGTGGACACGCTGCTGATAGACCGGGCCGACTTCTGTTCGGGCGCTTCATCAGCCTCCTCGCGCATGGCACACGGTGGCATCCGCTATCTCGAGAATGGCGAGTTCCGCCTGGTGCGTGAAGCCGTTCAGGAACGCAACCGCATGATTCAAAACGCACCCAGCCTGGTCAAGCCGTTGCCTACCACCATCCCCATCTTTAAAACCTTCTCCGGAATGTTCAATGCCCCACTAAAATTTCTGGGTTGGTTGGATAAACCCTCCGAGCGCGGCGGCCTGATCATCAAAGTCGGGCTTATCTTCTATGATGCCTTTACCGGTAAAAACCGTACCGTGCCAGTGCATGTCTTCGATGGGCGGGACAAAGCATTAAAGAAATATCCGCGCCTGAATCCAAAAATTCGTTACGCAGCCACCTATTATGATGGCATCATTCTCTCCCCTGAACGCTTGTTGCTCGAACTCCTGTTTGACGCCGAAAAAGAAGGCAGCCACGCGCGTGCCCTGAACTACGTTTCCATGGTCAGCGGTACTGGTAACAAGGTCACTTTGAAGGACGAAGGGAGCGGACAGACCTTTGATATAACGCCACACCTGGTCATCAATGCTGCCGGTCCCTGGATTGATGGTACGAATCAGAGGCTGGGCCTGCCGACGCATTACGTCGGCCCGACCAAGGGCTCGCACCTGGTGCTCGATAACCCTGAACTGCGCCAAGCCATCGGCGACCACGAATTTTTCTTTGAGAATAAGGATGGGCGCATTGTGCTGATCTTCCCGCTCTTCGATAAAGTCATGATCGGCACATCCGACCTGCCCATTGAAAACCCTGACTCAGCCCATTGCACCGAAGATGAAGTGGATTACTTCATCGGGATGATCGGGCGTGTTTTTCCCAGTATCCCGGTTTCCCGCGAACAGATCGTGTTCCGCTTTTGTGGCGTTCGGCCATTGGCCTATACCCAAATCAAAAACGCCGGTCAGATCACCCGGGACCACCACATTCAGGAAGATAAGCTGGGTAGCATTCCCGTTTATTCACTGGTCGGCGGCAAATGGACCAGTTTCCGGGCTTTATCCGAGCAGGTGACCGACCGTGCCCTGGCTTTTCTTGGACAAACACGAAAAGTGGATACCAAGTCTCTTCCCATCGGTGCGGGAAAAGATGCTTTTCCATTGAAAACGGATCCTATCTACACTCCCCTTGAAATTGATAGCATGGCAAAGCGCGAGAAGATTGTCCATCTTGACGACCTTGTCTTGCGCCGCACCCTCTTGGCGTACCTGGGCCAGTTAACCCATCCGCTGGTGGTGGATTTGTCCAACACCCTTGGCGATAGCCTTGGCTGGGATGAGGCGCAGAAAAAAGCTGAGGTGATTCGTACATTCGAAATCCTGGCAGACCGGCATGGGGTACGATTGTGACGCAGGTATCAAGCGGAGTTAATGCCCGTTTAATGCAGGAAAAGATGGGATGATCAAGAAAACAATCCGTAAATTTGTGGAAATCACATGGTTGGCTTCTGCGCTGACTGTTTTAGCGTTCTTACTTTATATTATCCAGGCCTGGGTCTATACTTATATCCTGACATCATTCGTGGATGAGGGAGGCTATTTATATATTGGGTATTTATACACACGCGGAATCTTGCGTCCATTCCAGGATTACGGTCCGCCGCGCTGGTATCCTCCGTTAGCATATCTTATCCCTGGTCAAATCGAAAAGTGGTTTGGAGAAAGCCTTCTGACCGGACGATTTTTTTCGGTTCTTTGTGCAATAGGGATGCTGGTTCCTTTATGGCTGATCGCCAGGCGGTTGGCTGGAAAATGGTGGGGTGTGGCAATCGTGTGGAGCTTTACACTTACTCCTGTTGCCATTCAGATTTTCAGTTTAGCCCTCTCGCAGGCATTAGTGGCCTGCCTCCTGGCCTGGACGCTGTTCTTCGTGCTGGGCGAAAAGCGTCCGCTCTGGCAAATCGTGATGGGATCAGTTCTGGCAGGACTGACCATCATGACGCGACAAAATCTTTTCCCGCTCATCCCATTATTGATTGCTTACGTTTTCTGGCAGCATGGCAAAACAGCCGGCTGGTGGTCGCTGGCTGGCTGTCTTTTCCCTCTTATCGTCATCCATGTGGTTTATTGGCCGAACATTCTACAACTCTGGGCAGTTTGGCTGCCGGCCAGGTGGACGCCTTTCCTGAATGCCTATCGCTTCCCGGTGGCGCAACTAGCCGCAGCCAGCAGCCTGTCCTTTTCTGCCAGCTCGCTAGCCCTCGTGCAGGGTTTCCGCTTTCACTATTTCAGCCTGGTCGGTTTTTTTGTGTGTGTCTTCCTTTGGCCACACCGGGGCGGATGGAGAAACCAGACTGATCAACGTACTGCGTATTTCCTGGGGGTGCTTTTCCTGGTGCTGATGCTGATGCATGCCTGGGCGACGGTCAGCACTTCCAATCAGGTTGCCACCTGCGCTTCCTGTTTTACACCGTATTTATCCTTTTTTGATCTGACTGCCTTGCTGCTGGTCGTAGTGACTTTCTCTTCCTGGCGAAGGAGGCTCCCTAAGGTTGCCCAGGGATTTATTGTTCTTTTCATCCTCCTGCTCTCAGCCGGCCTGGGATATGCCGGTTTTGACCGCTTTGGGCCATGGGTGATGGGGATCCCGTTCCCGGCAATCACGCGCGGACTGGATCCTCGCCACTGGACCCCTTTTATCAACCTGTGGGATATTCTTTCGAACAAATTCCACCAGGATTACTGGACCAGCCGGGTAAGTGTCTCCATCGCGGCCGCCGCGATTCTTGGAATTCTGCTGGTTGGCCTGGTGGCTGTTGTATACCGAGAGCTGGTGAAAAGGAAACGCTTAAGCGGATATTCATTTGGCGGTTTGCTGCTCGTGGTTTACCTGGTCCAGGGTTTCTGGCTTTCACCGTTGATGGGCGGTGAATATCACCAGGGGGGAATCTGCCTAGCGAATATTCCCGCGACCAATAAAAAAATCGCTCAGGAGGTGACCGATGCGATCCCTCCCGGTAGCCAGGTATTATGGGAGGCCAACACCGTTGTCCCATTATTATATGCGCCGGGGATTAGTATTTACGTTCCCCCAATTTATGCAGTGTTCAGTTATCGTGTAGGTGGTGACCCGCAACAATTGGCAAAATATGGTTTATGGAATGATGCGTTGGCCAGCCAATGGAAGACAAAAGTTAATTCTATCGTTACCGAATCTTCGTGGTATCAACCGTATGATCCAGGCGGGGATATCGACACCACAAAGTACGATGTGTTCCAAACCGTGCCGACCAATCCCTGCGACCCCCATTCTTATTTATTGGTATATAAAAGAAAGCCCTGACTTCGTGAAAGTCGGGTAATTTGCAATATCCCAGCCTTGACTGGGTTGGATTCTCTGCTTATTATTATAAGGAACATTTGGGATGACATAATTTGAAAATATCCTCGCCTTCTGAAGCCGAAAATAAGGAGAATTCCTTGAATTGTTCCATTATTGTACCGGTTTATAACGGAGCAGAATCTGTTCCTGCACTGGTCGAGCGTCTGCGAAAAGTGCTACCTGAAGTTGCGGACAAGTTCGAAGCGATCCTGGTCAATGATGGCAGCCGGGACCAGAGTTGGGACAGGATTGTCGAACTTTCCAGCCAAAATAACTGGATTGACGGGATAAATTTGGCGCGCAATTACGGACAGCACAATGCCTTGCTATGCGGAATTCGCCAGGCGCAATATGAATACATTGTCACGATGGATGATGACCTGCAAAACCCGCCTGAGGAAATTCCCGGATTATTGGCAAAATTGGCCGAAGGATATGATGTAGTTTATGGAACGCCTGAGCGGGAGCAACATGGGCTGTGGCGTGACCTGGCTTCTCAAATCACGAAAATCGCGCTACAGGGGACCATGGGCGTCGATACCGCTCGCAAGGTCAGCTCTTTTCGAGCTTTCCGTACCCACATCAGGGACGCTTTTGCCAACTATCATGGTTATTCCGTTAATATTGATGTATTGCTTACCTGGGGCACCAACCGTTTTACCTTCACCCCTGTTCGCCATGACCCGCGCCGATTGGGGAATTCGAATTATTCTTTTAGCAAACTCGTTATGCATGGATTAAACATGCTGACTGGTTTTAGCACTCTGCCTTTGCAATTTGCCAGTATTACTGGATTTGCCTTCATGTTTTTTGGGATCGGAGTTTTGGCTTATGTATTTGGTCGTTATGCGATCCTGGGGGATAGCGTGCCCGGTTTCCCCTTTCTGGCCTCCATCATCGCCATCTTTTCAGGAGCTCAGTTATTTGCGCTCGGGATTATCGGTGAATATCTGGCGCGCATGTATTTCCAGATAATGGACCGCCCGCCTTATGCTCTGCGCTCGAAAGTTACCCATGGCGTTGAATCCTGATCTGTGTTCCATCCTGGAATGGGACAGCGCTTTTTTCGGCATGACGATTGCACGGGTCAACCCAAACAGGCTGGATGCCCAGACAGTTGCACAGGTGATGGACTGGTGCTCCCAGAATAAAGTAATCTGTCTATATTTTTTGGCTGATAGTAACCATGCCGAGACACTCCGGCAGGCCGAGAAGAATGGATTCTATCTCACCGATATCCGGGTGACCTATAAACATCATTTGAACGGGCTGGAAGACCGGATTGCGCTTGGCCCGGACATCCGCATGGCGGTCCCGGAAGATTTACCGATCTTGCGCGCGATGACCAACTCATCCTACCGCGACTCGCGTTTTTATTACGACGGGCACTTTTCGCAGGAGAGTTGTGACCGATTGTATGAAATCTGGATTGAAAAAAGCCTTTCCGGCTATGCCCAGGCTGTCCTGGTAAAAGGAACACCCGATCTCCCGGAAGGCTTTGTTACCTGTGATACTGAATTGCCGGAGGCCAAAGGAAAGATTGGGCTGGTCGGCGTGAGCAGGAATGCCCGAGGGCACGGCGCAGGTCAGGCACTTGTGCAGGCATCTTTGCACTGGTTTGCCCAGCAGGAGATGAAATCCGTGCAGGTTGTTACCCAGGGGCGCAACATACCAGCCCAGCGTCTTTATCAAAAGTGCGGATTTCTCACCGAAGAAGTCAGATTCTGGTATCACTGCTGGTTTGGAGAAAAATGAAAATCCCCATAAGCCTTTCCTATTTGGCTGAAGATGAACTGGCTATCACTGGCCAGCCGCTGTTGCTGGTCTCTCATGATTGATACTTCCATTTACCATATCACCTTTCTGCGGTATGGCGAATCAATTGGAAATGCCGAAGATCGTTTCCAAGGCCATGCCGATTTTCCGCTGAATGAGAAGGGCCGCACCCAGGCCCGGTCGCTGTCGGAACGTTGGCAAGTCGAGGGTGTTACTTTTGATACGTGCATCTCCAGCCCGTTGCTGCGTGCCTGTCAGACCGCTGAAATTATTTGTGCGACCATTAAGATCCCCATCGAATTGGACCCGGATTGGATGGAAATAAACAATGGGCTCGTCAGCGGCCTGACGCCTGAACAGGCTGCACTTGTGTCCCCTCGGCCTGATTTCATGACGCCTTACACGCATTTTGGGGAAACCGGCGAAAGCCGCTGGGAATTGTTCCTGCGTGCCGGACGGGCCATTCAACATATTCTTGATCGTTCTCCGGGCCGTTATCTGGTGGCCGCCCACGGCGGGGGTTCTGAACATGGCGTTGTATGCCATTCTGGCTATTCCGGTTCAGGCGGATTCCGGCGGGCCACGTTTTATGTTTCACAACACCACCTTTGCTATATTCACGTATGAGCCGGAAAGCCACAATTGGCGCATGCTCCACTTCGATGACCGCCACCAGTGGAAGGAAGATTAAGGGTATCATCTTAATGAATTGTGGAAGGAAGGCTGCGGGTAATTTTCCTGCCTGCATTCTCTCAGGCC
>Ga0116112_1000878_pt1 | contig 21520 bp, 16 predicted proteins | sample June2015DPH_8_15_FD_89721 | JGI IMG/M metagenome (GOLD analysis project Ga0116112, IMG submission 89721) | Peatland microbial communities from SPRUCE experiment site at the Marcell Experimental Forest, Minnesota, USA - June2015DPH_8_150 | ecosystem: Environmental > Terrestrial > Soil > Wetlands... | reverse complement strand
GGCTCAGGCGCCGCCCAGCATCTCACCTCGATCGCCCGGCCCCGGCCCATGAGTCGGGTGAGATGCTGGGCGGCGCCTGAGCCGGGGATCAGCCCGAACCCTGCCTCCGGTTGACCGAAAATTGCCGACTCGCGCGCAGCGAAGCGCATGTCACACGCCAATATAAACTCGCTGCCCACACCGCGCACGCGACCTTCGATCTGCGCAATCGTGACCAAGCGGCTTGCGCTCAGATAACGAAATAGAATCGCAAGCGAAGGTTCGCCCGTTAGCTGCGTTGCCAACCCGCCATATTCAGCAATCCGAGTTACGTCGACATGGGAAATGAAATAGTCCGGGTCGGCACTCTTGAACACGAGTACATGGACGGAGTCATCGGCCTCGGCCTGCTGAATGAGAGAGACCAGGTCGCGGACCAGCTCCGGCCCCAGAAGATTCATTGGTGGGGCGGCGATTTCCGCGAACAGAACGCCGCCTTCTTTATGCGTAGAGATCGTTTCAAAACCAGCCTGCTGTGTTCCATTCTCGTGATCGATTTCGTTCAACATGTTTGTTCTCCTGAGTCGGAACGCAAGGGCCTCCTACTATTAGAAGCCCTCGTGTTACCGAAACGAATCGTTAGCCATCGTGGTATTACGCAGCCTTCACCTGAGCGGACCGCAGCGATCTGAAGCCCACGCGAAGCTCTTCTGAAAGAAGTTGGGGCTGTTCGAATGCCGCAAAGTGCCCGCCCTTGGGGAGCTTGTTGTAATGAATCAGTTTGGGATACGCCCGCTCCGCCCAACTGCGTGGGCACAGATCGATCTCGTCCGGAAAGGAGCTTACGGCAACCGGGATGGAAACGCCTTTGACACTGAAGTACCCGAATTTGCTTTCCCAGTAGATGCGGGCTCCGGAAATCGCCGTGTTCGTCAACCAGGCGATCGTGATGTTGTCGAGGACATCGTCCCGGGTTAGGCCGGCAGCTTCTCCGGCAAAGACACGTGAGATCAGCGCGTAGCTCCACGCATCGTGGTCCAGAAAATAGGCGGCCAGGCCGACGGGGGAATCCGCAATTCCGTACATCGTCTGCGGTCGCAACCCCAACTGGTAGCCGTAGGCGACGCCTTTGCTGTAGACGAATTGCAGCCGCTCGAAAGCGAGTTTTTCCTCAGGTGAGAGACCACCTGGCATTGGAGCACCGGTGGATGCCGCCTTGTCGATTTCAGCCGGAACCGCGCCAGGCATGTTGATATGAATGCCGAGCAGTTCGGGAGGCGCCTGCACACCCATCAGCTCCGTGATGAGCGAACCCCAATCGCCGCCCTGCGCGACGAATTTAGTGTATCCCAGGCGCTTCATCAGCACGGTCCAAGCACGCGCGATGTGGTCGGGGCCCCAGCCGGTCGTGGTTGGTCTGCCGGAAAAACCGAAGCCGGGCATCGACGGAATCACGACATCGAACGCGTCGGATGCCTTCCCGCCGTGCGCGGTTGGATTGGTCAGCGGATCGATGATCTTCATCTGTTCGATAATCGAACCGGGCCACCCGTGGGTAACGATCAGCGGCAACGCATTTTCGTGTTTGGAACGGACGTGGATGAAATGTATGTCCAGTCCATCGATCTCGGTGATGAACTGCGGCAGAGCGTTGAGTTTTGCTTCGATCTTGCGCCAGTCGTACTCTGTCGCCCAATAGCGGGCGAGCGCCTGAGCCGTCGCCAGTTGCACGCCTTGTGTTGCATCCGTGACCGTTTCCCGGTCGGGAAACTTCGTCGCCTGGACGCGCCTGCGCAATTCGGTTAAGTCCGCCTCTGCAACGTTCACATGAAACGGACGAATTGATTCTTTGTCAGTTGCCGGCTTGCTACCTTGCTGTGTGGCGACTGCTTGGGTCATGGTGTCCTCTCCTTAGAGCAGTTTTTGTTGCGCACATGGGGTCGCGTTGGACGCGAAGAACACATCTCAGCAGAAGTGTCGAACCGGAACAATTGGACGATGGTATCGGCGATACCTTCGTATCAGTCGAGGCAGAGGAATAGATTTGACGATGCGTCGCGGTGTCGAGGCACTTTGCCAGCCGAGCCGCCGGCCGCTCATCGCCGTCAGGTCTGCGACCAGCGGGGCCGGGCCCGACTCCTTCGCCGAGCCAAAATCCATCAGCTTGGCCCCCGGTCTTGGTCAGCATGACGTTGGACGGCTTGAGATCACGATGCGTGATGCCCATCTTGTGGGCCTTGGCCAGCGCATCGGCAATCTGCACCGCAACGGGGACCGCCTGCTCCGGGGACAGAGGGCCTTTGATCAGCTTATGCTCCAGCGTCTCGCCCTCGACCAGTTCCATGACCAGAAAGTCCACCCCGTCCTGATGACCGATGTCATGGAGGGTGCAAATGTTGGGATGAGAGAGTCTTGAAACCGCTTTGGCTTCGCGCTCCAACCGCTGCCGTAAGGACAGATCAGAGGACAAATTGGCGGGCAAAACCTTAATGGCTACATCCCCGCTCCAGCCGCATGTCGCGGGCACGGTACACTTCACCCATGCCGCCTGCACCGAGCGGCGAGACAATTTCGTACGGACCGAGTTTAGTCCCAGAAGTGAGCCCCATGCGTTGCGCGTCATTATAGACCTGCGAGCAGGTTGGCGAGGATGCGACGATTCTGGACGGTTCATCGGCAATGCGGAAGTTAACCACTCGCCACTTAGAAAGCTGTTTACTTAGGGCCCTGAGCGACCACAGGTGTGAAATTACAGGTGTGAAATTTCAGGCTGGTCTGCTAAGTCATTGATAATGATGGTGGCCAGGGACGGAGTTGAACCGCCGACGCCAGCCTTTTCAGGGCTGCGCTCTACCACCTGAGCTACCTGGCCACGTTTCGAAACCTGCTCACGCGCCGCAGGCTACGAGGATTGTTCGCTTCACGCTGATTGTCGCGGGAGTGCCAGCCGAGAAACAGCTTCAACGCCGAACGCGTGCGGAACGTTGTTGATTATAGCAAAGCTCCGCGCTCGCTCCACATCCGCGAAGCGAGAGTGGGGTGGCAAGCCCGAGTGGCTGGCCCGCTACCCCATCGCCCATTCGGGATGGTTTGCGGCTGTGTTCCGGCCTATTGTCCTCCAGCCGAAGAGCCATGCTGTCCCAGCCAGGATGCGAGTTGCGGTTCTTGTTGCGACTTCAGATCGACACAGTTGTTGATGCGCTCGATCGATTGCCGATAGGTGCGTTGCGCCCCTTCAACTTTGTGGGCGGCGAAAAAGTCCACGACCTGATCGCGCATATTCGCGTCGCAAAACGAACTGGTGGCATTCACAATCTCGGCACTGGCGAAAGGGCCTCCGACTTTTTGCACCGCATCCCAGTGCGCCAGAACAAAGTCCCACGCCAGTTTTTCTCCCGCTGGATTACGCATCACATCGCTGATCAGGAGCAGCGCGTCCTGCGAACGAACGTCTGGAGAAATGGCATAGTCGAGGGTCCGCTGCAGCAACTTCGGATCGCCGAATCGGGGCAAAGCGAAAAGAGCCATGTAGTATTCCTCAGGTGACTGCGCATTCTTCAACGTGGCCAGCAGTTTGTCATAAAACATCTGATCGCCGGTCAATGCCGCAAGCGCAAATGCGCTGCCCGCCAGTTCCCGATCTACGGACGCGGGATTATTCAGAGCCTTATCAGCGAGCTTGTGGGCCTGCGCCAGCACCACGGGATCACGGGCGTCGTAGCCCAGAGCATGGAATACCCGGGCCCGCAGCGCTCTCTGCTCGTCGCTCTCGCCCGCTTTGGATTCCCAGCCCACACCTTTGAGGATCGGCGCGAGGTACTGCCGCAGCCAGATGCGATAAGATTCGCGGTCGCTATCCGTCGCTAGGTACTGGCCAATGTAGTTGAGCTGCGCCAGGACGTCTTCCAATACGGCGCGATTGCGGTCAGCGCCCAGACCCTGAGCCAAAGCCAGATAGTCACCCACCGGTTCCCGTCCCACCCTCACCGATGCCCAGATATCCGTTTGCAAGGCGATGCGCTCCGCCGGAGACAGCTTGCTCTCAGCGTCACCCGCCAGGGCCCGCACCGCGTCGGGCTGGTAGCCGACGCGGTAATAGCCAGTCGCCCCAGCGTTTGCTAAAACCCACGTCGAGCAGCCCGGCAGCGTGAAGGTTCCCTGCCGCTTTGTGAGAAGTTCGCACTTTGGCGCGCCGTCGCTCGCTGACGACTTCATGCATAAGGGGACTTCCCAGAGCTCATCATTCGGCCCTTGGAACTTCTCGCGGTCATAATAATAGCGGCGCTGATCCAGGGTTACGGTCGTCGAGTTCCCGGAACATTTCGCCTTCACATTAATAATTGGACCACCCGCCTGCTTCACAAACGTGGGCATGATCTGGTCAACAGGCTTTTTCGAAGTCCTGGCCTGCGCATCCCAGAAGTCTTCGGCAGTGGCATTTGCATATTGACGCTGCTGAATATACGCATTGACGCCAGCACGGAAAGTTTCCTCACCCAGGTAGGACTCCAGCATACGCAACACCGCCGCGGCCTTGCCGTAGGCGATGCCGTCAAACAATTCTGTAATCTGCGCCGGAGTATCAGCCGCCTGGTGAATCGGACGCGTGTTCGCTAGCGAATCAGCGTTGAGAGTTGCGCCCGTCTGGATGACGTCGTCCAGATTGAAATTCCATTCCGGTTTCCATGCCTCGATCGGCTTGCTCGACATCCATGTAGCAAAACCCTCGTTCAGCCAGATATCGTCCCACCATTTCATCGTGACCAGATCGCCGAACCATTGATGAGCCATCTCATGGGCAATCACCGAAGCGATCTCCTTCTTCAAATCGATAGAGCCCTGTTTTTCATCGATCAGCAGAATGACTTCACGGAATGTGATGCAGCCGGTATTCTCCATCGCACCCGCGGAAAAATCCGGCAACCCGATCAGGTCGAGCTTTCCGTAGGGATATTTGATACTGAAATATTTATCGTAATAACTGAGGACGTGCTCGGCCGTCTCCAAAGCAAACTTCCCCATTTCTTTTTTTCCTGGAGTGCTGTAGACGCGAATCGGAATGCCATCCGCCTGGCCTTCGATGTACTCAAAGTCGCCCACTACCAGCGCCGCCAAGTAGGACGACATCTTCACTGTGGTGGCAAAGCGGACTGTGTGTTTGTCGCCGGGGCTGGGCGTATCGGAGATAATCTTTTGGTTAGAAATAGCCACCTGTCCTTTGTCGGCAACAGCGGTGATGTCGAATGTGGCTTTGTACTCAGGTTCGTCAAACGACGGAAACGCGCGGCGCGCGTCCGTAGCCTCGAACTGCGTGGCGGCGTATTTGCGTCCCTGATCATCTTTGCCAAGGTAAAAACCGCGCATCTCGTCGTTCAGGATGCCGGTGTAGGTAATGTGTACGGTGGCCGCTTCGGCAGCTAGCGGCTTTTTGACCGTCAGCACGACCATTTCCTTGTCTTTCTCGGGCGTGACTTTAGCCTCTTGTGTGCTTCCGTCGCTGGTGATGGTCACCTCATGGAAGTCAATATCGGCCGCGTTTAGGGTGATCTCGGAAGTCGGCTTCAGCACGCGGATAGAGATGGTCTCATCACCTTCGAATTTGGCTTTCTCAAGATTGGGCGTAAAGGTGAGCTTGTAGTTCTCTGGAGTGGCCACCTCTGGCAGCCGCTGTGTAACAGCTACGGAGAATGCTGCCGACACAAAAATAAGTATCGCAAAAATTCGTTTCATAGACCCCTCGGGAGATGATTCGGTTGAATTCATTTCGTAACAGAAACATGGAAAAACCCGCTCAAATCGCGTTCCCACAAGACGCAAGAATCTCCAATCTTTATACGGGAAACTCGCCGCAAAAGTTCACTGCGGATATGTTGCCGTTCCGTTCATGACGGCCATCGAGCACCGGTTGGCTCCGAACCAGTAGGGAATCTCACGGTAGTCTTCGACCGCAAAGACGGCGAGATCAGCATCTTTGCCGGGTTCAATTGAACCTTTCCGGTTCGCCACTCGCAACGCCCACGCCCCGTTGATAGTGGCCGCCGCTATGGCCTCCGCCGGCGACATCTTCATGTGCGTGCATGCCAGCGACATTGCCATCGGCATACTTAGGGTTGGCGATGTGCCTGGGTTGTAATCCGTCGCCAACGCCATTGGCACGCCCGCGTCAATCAACTTGCGCGCCTGGGGATATTGCTTCAGTCCCAGAAAATAATTCGCTCCCGGTACCAGCGTAGCAACCGCATCGTGCTTAGCCAAGATCAGAATGTCGTCGTCGTTCACGTGGTCCATATGATCGAATGAAGCCGGATTGAATCGCAAAAACGGTTGCAGAACCGTCTCCGCAAGCTGGCACACGTGGGCCCGCACGCAAAGACCGTGCTGTACGGCGGCTTCAAAAATATGTTCTGTCTCGGCGGCTGTAAACGCCCCCTTGTCGCAGAAAACATCAACGAACTGGGCGAGCTTTCGCTTCGCTGCCTGCGGAATCATCTCTTTACAGACGATCTCAACATATTTTTGTTCGCGACCTTGAAATTCTTTTGGGACGACGTGGGCGGCCAGTAGAGTCGCGACAACCGTTCCCGGCCAGCGCGCAGAAGCTTCACAGATCGCTTCCAGTGACTTCAATTCAGATTCGACCGTCAGCCCATAACCTGACTTAGCCTCGACCGTCGTAGTGCCCTGCCCCGCCATGTCCCGCAGTACAGTCAGAACCTTCTCCACCAGAAGGCGCTTCCCTGCCTTCCGAACGCTCTCCACGCTCGATCGGATGCCGCCACCGGCTACGGCAATTTCTTCGTAGGAAGCGCCCTCGATGCGCTTTTCAAAATCCACCAGCCGCGGGCTGACAAAAACCGGATGGGTATGTGAATCTATAAATCCGGGTAGGACAACTTTGTTTGAGCAGTCGATCTCGGTAACTTTCTTGCGATTCTTCTTCAGCCACGGATCGCGCAATGCGTCGCTAGTGGGGCCAACGGAAACAATCTTTCCGCCGAGGCAGAGCACGGCTGCATTCTTGATGATGCCGAGTTCTTTCAAGTCGGAACCGCGGCGCGGACCTGGCTTGCCGGAAGCGGATTGCAGTGTCAGCAGTTGGCCAATATTGGTAAGGAACAATGCCTGGGCGGCGTTGAAGTCGAACTTTCGGTTTGGATTCAAGCAGCAAATAGTTTAGCAGGCGAGACAACCGACGAGCGACGCCAACGAAACGGCCTACTGGCCCATCGGCACTTTCACGCCCGTTTTTTTGGCGAATTTTTTGGCCTCGTCATATCCCGCATCCACGTGCCGAATCACGCCCATCCCCGGATCCGTCGTTAGCACGCGCTCGATGCGCTTGGCCATCATCTCAGTACCATCAGCCACCGTGACCTGCCCGGCGTGCAACGAGTATCCGATGCCCACACCGCCGCCGTTGTGAATCGACACCCAAGACGCGCCCGCGGCCGTGTTCAGCAAAGCATTCAGCAAAGGCCAGTCAGCAACGGCGTCCGAACCGTCTTTCATGCTCTCGGTTTCGCGGAATGGAGACGCAACCGAGCCGCAGTCCAGGTGATCGCGGCCAATCACGATCGGCGCCTTGATCTTCCCTTTCTTCACCAGATCGTTGATCGCGAGGCCGAACTGTGCGCGCTCGCCGTACCCCAGCCAGCAAATGCGTGCCGGGAGTCCCTGAAACTTGATGCGCTTGCGCGCCAGATCAATCCACCGCCGCAGGATGCGATTTTCAGGAAATAACTTCAATACCAGATCATCCGTAACGTGAATGTCCGACGGCTCGCCCGACAACGCCACCCAGCGGAAGGGTCCCCTTCCCTCACAAAATAGTGGACGAATATAGGCGGGCACGAACCCGGGAAAGTCGTAAGCATTTTTCACGCCGCGCTGAAAGGCAAACGTGCGGATATTGTTGCCGTAGTCGAATGTCACCGATCCCATCTTCTGCAGCCGCAGCATTCCTTCCACGTGCTGCGCCATCGCATCGAGCGATTTTTCCTGATATGCCTTAGGATCGCGCTTCCGCAGTTCCATGGCTTCTGCGAGCGTCATACCGTTCGGCAGGTATCCATTTAGCGGATCGTGCGCCGAAGTCTGATCGGTAAGGATGTCAGGCACCACGCCGCGCTCGGCTAACTCCGGAATCACATCCGCGCAATTCCCCACCAGCCCGACCGACACATTTTCTTTTTTGCGCACGGCATTCTTCAAAATGCGCAGGGCTTCATCAAGCGTCGTGACCATGAAGTCGCAATAGCCAGTCTTCAGCCGCTTCTTGATACGCTCTGGATCAACGTCGATCCCCAGAAACGCCGCGCCTGTCATGGTCGCGGCCAGAGGCTGGGCTCCGCCCATTCCGCCCATACCGCCGCTCACGATCAGCTTGCCCGCAAGATCTCCGCCAAAGTGTTTTTCGCCTGCCGCTGAAAACGTTTCGAACGTTCCCTGCACAATTCCCTGCGAGCCAATATAGATCCACGAGCCGGCCGTCATCTGGCCATACATCATCAGACCGGCGCGCTCCAGTTCGTTGAATTTCTCCCAGTTCGACCAATGGCCCACTAGATTGGAATTGGCGATGAGCACGCGTGGCGCATGATCGTGCGTCTTGAACACGCCCACGGGCTTGCCCGACTGCACCAGCAAAGTCTCGTCGTTCTCCAGATTCTTCAGGGTCGTGATGATGGCACGGTATGCCTCCCAACTCCGCGCCGCGCGCCCCGTTCCGCCATAAACGACAAGGTCCTGGGGACGCTCGGCAACGTCAGCGTCGAGATTGTTCATAAGCATGCGCATGGCAGCTTCCTGCTGCCAGCTTTTGCAGACTATGGAGTTGCCGTGGGGCGCGCGAATCGACGCAGGGGCCTGGGTAAGATCCGAATCAACGGGCATGGATAGATGTTACTTTGTGAGTGTGGAAGTATTCAATGTTGCAAGGTGGGAAAGAGTAGAAGGACGGTGAAAGTCGACTCACCAACTTGAATAAGCCGTCCCGTCAGTACCGGTCGCACTTGACGCCGACTTCAAGTCGCTGATCCCAGGGTCCTGCTGGTCCACGGCCATGAGCACGTCTTCCTGCACAACTTCCCAGTTCGCTTCATTTGTCATCGGATCCTTGGGAATGACCTTGATGTATCCCGCAGTCACCAGGTCATCCAGAGACTGTGGCGCTTTTTGCTTATCGAGCGTGTACTGGGAAATGAGGGATCGCAACTCGAACAAATCGTTACGCAGCACAGCCTCGCGCGACCGGAGCACCGACTGGCTATAAATGGGCAGCGCAATTGATATGAGGATAACCATGATGCTGATCACGATCATCATCTCCAACAGCGTGAAACCGGAACCGCGCCCCGTTCTTATCCTGCCTGCCATTTACCAATCCTTATACTTCGTCCCGTCCAGCGCCTCGTCCTGCGATTTGGTGTAAACGTCGAACACGCTCTGCCCGCCCCAGGAGTCCGAATCAGGATCGTCCTGCATCGAACGGAGGCCCCACTCGGTGGTGCCCGTCATGGGATCGATTGGAATCTTGCGCAGATATCGGATTTTTTTTCCCTGCACGTCCACGCCCTTCATAAGAGTTTCCAAATCGGGTGGATAGCCTTGGCTATCCACCTTGGTTTGAAATGCATTGCGGTCGGCATCCATTTTGTAACGGTCGATGGCGTCACGCATCTCCCATAAATCGGCTCGAAGACGGCGCTCCTTCTCCCGCTTGATAGTGAAGCGGGCCATGGGCACTGCCATGGTCGAGAGAATCAGCAGGATGGTGGTCGCGATAATCAGTTCCAGGAGCGTAAAGCCCCGTGCGGGCCTCATGCCCCGCGCCTGATGAAATCTACGTAGGTTCATGTTCTATTTCTATTCTCGGATTGGAACCGCACTTCCTACTGCACGGTTACCGAGGCCTGCGCGCCGTTCACGGTGATGGCCTGTAAGCCCGGATCGCGCGCTCCGCCCCGAGTAATGGTCAGAGGAGTCTGGCCGCTGGCCTTCGCCTGAAATGTCATCGTGACCACCGCGCCCTGTCCGGAAACTCCACCTGCGCCCGGCGGCCGTGTGGCCGTAATCTGAAGGGTTCCCGTTGTGTCATCTTCGCGATGCACCAGAGCCACGGCCTGCCCATCCTGCGAGAGGAAACCTCCGTTTGAGATGTTGACCAACTGCAGCTTGGCCGGATCGTAGTTCAACTGCACGGGCACGGAATATACGTTCTGCGCGCCAGAGATCAAAAGATTCACGACAAACGTGTTGCCCTTCGCAGCCGTGATCTGCCCGGGATCAAACAGGAAGTTCGCACCTCCCTGCGTTCCCGGATTCGCACCTTGGGTAAGGGACTGCTGGTTCGCGAGTTGATTCGCCGACAGCTGGGTCGCCGGAGTCTGATTCGCGGGGGCTTGAGCGGTCGGCACCGACGCTGCGGCCGGATGGTTGACATGCCGCAGTTCAATTGAGTTCGCCGTGCCAATATCGATCGCACGCTGGTTCATCTCGCTGAGGCTGGTTCCTCGGATGATGTGAGGAGTGATGGCGAAGACCGTCTCGTCCGACGAATGGTCTTGCGACACCTGCCCAAAAAGGTATCTCAGGATTGGAATCTGCGCCAACCCCGGAAGACCGGCCAGGGACTTAGTCTGCGAGTCATCCATGATTCCGCCAATCAGGCTCGATTCCCCGTCCTTGAGACGGATTTCGTGCTCGATTTTCTTCTGGCCGATGATGGGCTGACTAATGCCGCCGATGCTCGCCTGGCCAATTTCCGAGGAAACCTCCATCGAGATCTTCAGCGTGACTTCCCGGTCCGCGTGCACGTGCGGTGTGACGTCGATGTTTACGCCCACATCAATGTATTGGAATTGGGTATTTACCAGCGGGTTAATACCCACACCGCCGATTCCGGGCTGGAACGATCCTGTGGCTACTGGCAAGCGCTCGCCGATCTTGAGCGTTGCCTTCTGGTTATCGAGGGCGCGAACCTGCGGATTCTGCAACACTTTTGTGTCGCTATCACTCATCACCGCCGACAAATTGGCGGAAGGAATCGTCACTTGAAAATCGGTTGCGTTCAGGTTGCCGAGGGTGTTCAGGTTCAGCCCACCGGCAGTCGAGCCGGTAGTCGTGGTCCCAGTGGTTGTCGTTCCCGTGGTAGTAGTGGTGTTGTTGATATTGCTCTGCAGGGCGACGGTGGCGCTGGTCGGCGGACTCAATCCCAACGTCCGCGACTTGTCTTTGCTCACCGTGATGACGGCGATGTCGACGATCACTTCTGGACGCGCCTTGTCCAGATCCTCCACCAGTTTTTCCGCCAGCGCGATCTGGTCGGGAGTTCCACGCACCACCAGCGCATTCTGCGAGAGCAATTGCTGCACGCGCTGCACATCCAGCACAGCGCGGATCGCGTTCACCACATCCTGCAACTCGGTGGGCTGGGAAAGATTCTGCAGGTAAAACGTCTTCAGTACACTCTGTTCCAATTCCTTACGCTTGGCCGGATTGTCCTGCGCCACGAAGATTGTGTTACTAGTTACTGGGCGCCAGAAAGTTTTCGATTCCAAAGCCGTAATCTGCAGCGCGTCTTCCAGCGTTACTCCATTCAGTTCGACCTTGATCCGCCGCGAGGTATAGTCCGGATCGAACAATACGTTGATTCCGGCCAACTGCCCGACAGTCTGATAAATAACCTTGGAATCCTCGGTGAGTTTTACGGTGATGGGGACGTTCGAGATGGCAGCGAGTTCTACAGGTCCGCCCGCTTCCCTGATCTTCCGTTCCAGACTACTGGGCGGTCCAGCGGCCTGCGGTGGAGGATTTTCCTTGTCGTTAATCATCTGCAGCGTGCGCTTCAATTCTTGCTGCGCAATGAAGAGTGAGGGATCGATCAGCACCGCCCTTTGAAATTCAGCCACCGCCTCCTGCAACTTGCCCTCGTCGCGAAGTCCTTGTCCGCGATGAACGATCGTAGCCGCCGCCTTAAAACGCAAGCGCTCGAAAGACGACCGGTAGCGCAAATCTTTTGGTTTCAGGTCATAAGCCTGCTTGAAGAAATTATAAGCGGCTTCGAAGTTCTGCCGCGCCTCAGCGTCCTGGCCCTTGTCATAAAGACTCTTGGCCTTGTCAGCGATAGCAGGCAGTATGGCAACCAAAACCAGCAGAGCTACCGCCGCGGGCATCAGACGTCTCATTCGTCAGTCCTCGTATAAGAAATCTTACCGAAAGTCTTCGCCGGACAAGCAGTGACTACGCTTACAGCCCGTGAAACCGCCTTATTAAAACACATGCAAGCAATAACATTGGAGCGATTATAGCATCGCGTTTCCTTACGCCTGATCTCATTGCATGCAGGGCAGTGATACTCTTTAGTCTTAGCCCAAGTGGGGAGGGCCGGGCTTGGGGCTGCGGCTATCGGCTCCGCGAATTAACTTCCGGCGGGTACCAGCGTAACACGTTCCACCCCAGCCCGAAAGAGGAAATGCATATTGGCCGGAGCCCGATACCCGCAGTCCGAAGCCCACTGTTAAGATGAACCCATCCTATGGCCCGCCAGTCCACACACCAGACCAAACCCAGCCCTGAAAAATCCCCACGCCGCGACCCCACCGCCTCCGGTCAGCGCGATGCTGCCGTTAATAGGATCGCTTCCCATAACTACTTCTTGCTGGAAAAATTTGAGTGCGGTGTTGTTCTTACCGGAACCGAGGCAAAATCGGTTCGCGGCGGACTCGCCAACCTTAAGGATTCCTATGGTTTGGTCAAGGACGGCGAACTCTGGTTGCTCAATGCTCACATCGGCCCTTACGAGCACGGCAACATTCACAATCACGCTCCACTGCGCACCCGTAAGCTGCTCATGCACAAGGAAGAAATCCGCAAGCTGATCGGAAAGACGCAGCAAAAAGGACTTACGCTGATTCCCGTCCGCATGTACTTCAAGAATGGCAAAGTAAAGGTTGAACTAGCCTTGGCCAAAGGTAAGCAGCTCTGGGATAAACGCGAAACCGAAAGGCGCCGTACTGCGGACCAAGAAGCCAGAGAAGCCATCAGTCGGAGCCGGAGAACCTAGGTTTTGCCCCCGTTTGCGAGTGAAGGCCAAGCTTGCAGAGGCGTCTCGAGGCCACCATCAAGAGTGTAAACCTGAAATCCGATATGCCGCACGTCCACGAGGCCCTGCAGCGCATGGACCGGGAACTAGCGCTCGCTCGCACCAGCAAAGCAACGCTGCTGAAGCTGATTCACGGCTACGGATCGACTGGCGCAGGCGGGGACATTCGCATCGCCGTGCAAAAGCGGTTGATAGAGATGACGCAGAGCGGCCAGATTCGCGGCTGCATCTTTGGCGAGAACTGGTCAAAATCAGACGAGACGGCCTGGAAACTTCTGCGATCGCACCCGGACCTCAAGCGCGACTCCGACCTCGGTCGCCGCAACCAGGGAATCACGATCGTTTTGCTCTGATTGCTTACTTATGCGCTGGCACGGCTGTTTCCACGGGTTCAAGCTTCGCCGTAAAGTGGCGCAAAAACGGCGCTTCGTAGCTCAGCTTCATTCCCTGAATCTGTTCGCGCTTCTTCCAAACTGCAAGGATGACTTCCACCACATAGTCAATGTGGCTTTGGGTGTAAACACGACGCGGGATGGCAAGACGAACCAGGTCCATCGTCGCCGCTGCTCCGAACATCAACGTGCCAATCTCAACCGAACGAATTCCGCCTTCGAGATAAAGTTCGTCGGCCAGCGCGACGCCAGGGAAACGGTCCGGCGGAACCTGTGGCAGGAAGGCACGCGCATCAATGTAAATCGCGTGGCCTCCGGGCGGTTGCACGATAGGCACGCCATGCTCGGCGATGTGGTTCCCAAGATAGGCGGTGGAAGCGATGCGGTATTCGAGGTAGTCCTCGTGAAGAGCCTCCTGTACGCCGACCGCGATGGCCTCCAGGTCGCGCCCCGCGAGACCGCCGTAAGTCGGATAGCCCTCGGTTAAAATCAGCAGATTCTTCTCCTGCTGCGCGAGGATGTCGTCATTCGTGCACAGGAATCCGCCGATGTTAGCCATCCCGTCTTTCTTTGCCGACATGGTGCAGCCGTCACCGTGGGCAAACATTTCCTGTGCGATTTCCTTCGGAGTCTTCGATTCGTAGCCCCGCTCCCGCGTTTTAATGAAGTAAGCATTCTCGGCGAATCGGCAGGCGTCGAAGTAGAGAGGAATACCGTATTTTTGGCAGACCGCGCTCACGGCTTTCACGTTCTCCATCGAGACCGGCTGTCCTCCGCCAGAGTTGTTGGTCACCGTCAGCATGACCAGCGGAACGTGCTCTCGACCCACGCTTTGGATCAGAGTTTCGAGGGCCGCCACGTCCATGTTGCCTTTGAAGGGATGCTTGACGCTAGGCTGGCGTCCTTCCGCAATCACCAGATCTCGAGCCTCGGCGCCGACAAATTCCACATTAGCTCGGGTTGTATCGAAATGCGTGTTGTTGGGGACAACATCGCCTTTCTCGCACATCACGCTGAACAGAATGCGTTCGGCGGCGCGCCCCTGATGAGTGGGGATGACATGCTTGTAGCCAAAGATTTCCTGAACCGAATCGCGAAACCGTTCGAAGCTGCGGCTACCGGCATAGCTCTCGTCGCCCTCCATGATTGCGGCCCACTGGTGAGTGGACATGGCCCCCGTTCCGGAGTCAGTGAGGAGATCGATCAGAACGTCGTCGGCAGGAAGAAGGAACAAGTTGTAAAACGCAGCCCGCAGCAGTTGCTCGCGTTGCGGCCGCGTGGTCCAGTGAATCGGCTCAACGCTCTTGATGCGGAAAGGCTCGACGATGGTACGAGGCATGGCGGTTCTCACCCCTACGCTCAATACTTGACCGGATCGAAACCGCGCGAGCGGTAGATCTCTTTGTCTGCGATGCTACGCCCCTTGCGTCTCCGGCGGTGTGCCTGGGATCACAGGCGCTGGAGCGGATTCAGTCACCACCGGAGGTGCGACCGGCGCCGGCGTGAAGGGCTGCACCGCGATCGGTTCCACCATATTTTGCAGGTAGTAGCTCACCGCGACACCGCGTTGCCAGAAGCGCGGGATCAACAACAAGAGCAGCGTCAACTGGCTCACGAAAATCGCTCCGCCTACGCTGGCGGGCGGCACAAACTTCATCCACGCCCAGAGGCCTGCCACCAATACGATCGCCGCTACGATCGTCGTGACAACATAACTTCCAAGCAGCCGTCCCAGGTTCCGCCATGTGTGCCGGAAGCCCTTGCCAATCGATCGTCGCACCGCCCGCTGATTGCTGAGTACAACATCGGTCTGCGCCAGATCGAACCAGATGCGCAGCGCCGTCATCACCAGAAAGATCACGGCCAAGCCCGCGAACCGCACTTCGGGAAGAAGCAACTCGTTCGTGCTCTCGGCGGCTTTTCTCTCCAGCACGCCGTGCAGCCCGAACAGCGCTGCGGCCACCGCTCCCATCACGATGCCTGCCACGATCATCAGCCGGATAAACCGCCAAAGATTCCGTCCGCAGGCACGGAAAAAATCCTCGCGCGGAAGCCGGTAGGTGGCCGCATACCCTTGCAGCACTCCGGGCAGAAACAAAGCAGTGGCAAAAAAGAAGAGCAAGGCAAAATGCAGCCCTGCGACTCTGGCGGCGAGGGTCGGACCAAACTCAGGTCTAGCAAACATCTCGATTAAGACACCAACGTCAAAGCCGTGTACCAGGCGCTCGGAGAGCAGGCTGTGATCCAGAAAGTCGTGCGCCTGATTGCTAAACGACGCGGCGCCTAAGCACGCCAGCACCAGGTTCAGCACGTAGAACCATATGATGTAGCGCTTGTTGTGCGCCACCCTGCCCCAACCGCCGCTCAACAGACTCTCGTTTCCATTCATGAATTCCCGCCCTCAATCTTGCCTAAACTGCCCACCACGCCAACGCCTGGCCCAGCCACTGCGTCACAAACAGCCAGTAATTCGTCAACTTGCGCGCCGGCTTTCCATGCGGCTCAGCCGTGTAGCTGTTGTTGAAATCATTGCGGTCAATCTGGATTTTGTGGTCGGGATCAATTTCCGCCGACTCGACTTTCGCTTTCTTCTCGTACGCGAACCTGGTCCAGCGGCTTGCTCCATCCCAGTGCTCACGAACTTTTTCGCCATTGTCAAACTTGATCTCAACTTCCACGGGCATGACGAAATCCCCCTTGCGCTGCAGCCACACATAGGAGCGATAGACAGTATTCTTGTCACCCTTCTCGAAGGCACTCTTCTTCTTTTCGTACCAGTTCACGGGGAAAGATTCGATCCTCAGCACTTTGTAATCCATCACCTGTGAGCCGTAGATGGCTTGGTCGAAATACCATTTCAAATCCTTGCCTGAAACCTCCTGGATGGTATCCAGGAAGTCTGCTTTCGTGGGATGAGTGAAGCGATACTTCATGAAGTAAGTGCGCATCGCCTTATCCATTGTGTCTTCGCCGATAATGCCTTCCAGCGTCAGCAGCACGCTGGCTGTCTTGCCGTAGGTGATGCCGCCGTAGGAGCTATTGTTGTAGTAATCGTAAGCCTTCTGCGCGATGGGATCGATGTCGGCCACCTCTGCGTAGCTGCCCCGTTGCAGTTCCCTCTCGCCCACAGTCGCGCCCGCCAAATTCAGAATGGAGGTGTTCTTGCCCAGAATTGAATCGAGCACTTTCACTTCGGAATAGCTGTTGATACCCTCGTCCATCCACGCATCTTCGAATTCGTTGGTTGCCACCATGCCGTACCAGTACTGGTGCCCGAACTCATGCTCGATCACAAGCTCCGGAAGGTGCAGTCCCTCCGGCATAAACCAGGTCGTGTCGCCGGTAATAAATGTCGGATATTCCATCCCCCCAGCCTCCGCGCCCTCGGGATCGACCAAGGTGATCGTTTTATAGGGATAGGGCCCGTACCAGCTTTCGAAATGTTCCAGCGACTCTCGCAGAATTGTTTCGTGCCGCTCCACCTGGCTCCAGTGTGCGGGCTGCATCAAGATGCGCATGTGCACCGGCCCCATCTGCCCCTGGAACACACCGTCTTCTTTCACCTTGTAGCGCGGGCTGGCCGTCCAGGCAAAATCATGAATGTCGTCGCCGTGATAAGCGACAGTCTTGGTATTGTCAGGATTGTTTACTTCCCCGACCTTCACGCCACTCGCCCCCACCACTTCAAACTGCGCCACCGTCAGCTTGACGTCATAGACACCGAAGTCGGCAAAGAACTCAGTGAAGGCATGATACTGATGGCAATTCCACGCTCCATGCCACCAAACGCCGACTTTCGGGAACCACTGCCCGCCCAGCACAAAATCGCGCTTCCATCCCGAGCGCGCCTGCGTCTCCGGAAACTTGGTCTGGAACGCAATCTTGAACTGTACGTACGCGCCCGGTGCAATTGCCTTGGGCAGATGCACATCCACCACCGTTTTGTCGTCTTTGTTTCCGTCATCCGGCTGGATGTATTGCACAGTCGAAGTCAAATCACCCTGGCCCACGACTTCCAGGCTCTTAATTTCTTCTGTCCCAAAATCCTTTTCTTCCCACTTCGCATAGCTGACGTCGCGGCCACCCTGGACCTTGGTCTCGCGTACCCAGGTAGCGTTGGGCTGAAATGCATTCTGATAAAGATGAAATGGGAAATGATCCAGTGCCTCGCCCGTCAGGTTATGGTAAGTGAGCACCTCGGTAGCATCGACGACGTGCTTCTCTGCGTCATATTTCGCGTCGATTTCGTAGTGGACCACCCGCTGCGACATGGGCTGCGCTGAGTTGATGGCCAGCGTGGTGTCAGGAATCGTCAGCGGCCCGGAGCTATTCGAGGCCGCACCAGCAGACGTTGACACGGGAGCAGCCGCAGCCTGCGGCCCAGCCGCCCTTGCCGCATGTTTCTGCACCAGCACGGAAATCAGTACGACGGAAAGCACGGGCCAAAACACAATCATCCAACGGATCTTCATGAAAACCTCTGTTTTCGCTACGGGATGGAATCATACCCCAGCCAGTCGAATACCGTCATCCCGACGATGGCAGATACGTTGTCGCGCGACGGGAAATTCCTGCCAGAAACAAGATTATGTACCGTAGGTTTTCGCGATCCCCGAATCATGCATTGACATACTTTTGCAAAACTCGACAAATTTCTGCATTCAGAGCGGGTGCTGGGAATACGCTGTTCATAGCTGGTTCTGCGCCGGACTAGCCTCTAGCTCTCGTCGCGATCCGTCCATCGCATGCGCGGATCTCCAGCAGGAGAAACGCCATGAAAACCGCTCTCGTCGTAATCCTGTTAGCCGTTTCCACCTTCGTCCAAGACCAGTCTGCTATCGCCGCCGCCGAAGCCGCTTGCGGCGCGAAAGATATCAAATTCGCCGCCAAACAAGATCCAACCCAACACCCCACGCCCCAACCGGATGCGGACAAAGCTCTAGTCTATGTGGTCCAGGAAATAGGCCAGCTCCAATGTACAGGCTGCGCGCTGACCAGAGTAGGGATGGACGGCTCTTGGGTCGGAGCCAACCAAGGCAGTTCCTATTTCTTCTTTGCGGCCGATCCCGGCGACCACCATCTGTGCATGAATTGGCAATCGCGGCTCGATTATCGTTCCCGATCTTTCGCCATGGCCAACTTCACCGCCGAAGCCGGAAAGGTTTACTACTTCAGAGCCCGGATCTTTCCCGGACACTACGACTACTCGTTCGACTTGGACCCGATCAATGGCGACCAAGGGAAATACCTTGTCGCCTCCTCCGCCTTCAGCGTCTCGCATCCCAAGAAATAAACATTGGAGATAAGCGTCACTTTCATTGGGTCACCAATTTCATGAACTCCGACTCCGCTAGGCGCGAGGGATGTACTTCGCCGCTCAGTCCGAAGAAGCGGCAGAAGCTCATGATCAGCGGACGCCAGCGCACCGGGTCGATATGCGGGTGTTGCTCGTCGCCTACCAAAAGCTTTTCGTCCACGTGCAGCCTCACGATGTGCACCTCGAACATGTTCGCGCTCACGTTCTTGCCAAAGGGACGGAACTCGTGCACCATGCCCTCCATCTGTACTGGGCACTCGGCTATGCGCGGCGGCGCCACGCATGAAGATTCCACCGCAGTGAACCCGGCGATGCCGAATTTGTCGGGCTCATAGCGATAGCCCCACTGGCGTTTCTTATCCGGCACAGGATCCTTGCCCGTGGTAAGTGCGAGGCGATCGACCTGCGTAACCAGATCTTCCGAGGGTAGATTGATCACACACTCGCGCGTGCGGATGAGGTTGTCCGAGGTCTGGCCCATTTGTCCGAGGCCGAGCATGCAACTCCAGCCCAACCACCACGCCGACGACATCGGAGCCAAGTTCGCCGTGCCGTCGGGATTCATTGTACTGATGAGCGCTACAGGCGTTCCGAAATAGAGAACCGTTGGCTCGATCGTCTTGTGCATGCACTGACATTAGCGACTCGCGCGCAAACGTACTATCCGCTTCTTGCGGTTCAATCTAGTCTCATTCATAAAGAGTCGCGCATTTGGCTCCTTCCGAACTGGCACACCCAGAGGTTCAAGCCCTTGCGCTTCTACCTGCCTGCCGACGATACTGGAGTGCGGCCCCGAAAATCTCATAACGACTATGAAAACGACACTCTCATTCACAACACCTGCTGAACTCGAAACCGAATCTCTCGTCGCCATTGCCCTAGATCAATCTGAAAAGGATGCCACGGCTAGCAACCAGTCCGAATCCGCGAAAAAAGAAAAGCCGCAACTCAAACTCGCCACCAGCGACGGGTCCGTGCAGTCCGTTGCCGCCGATCTGTTGGCGAGCGGCGAACTTACTGGCCGACCATTTGAAAGCGATCTGCTGCACAAGCCCGCCGGACTGAAAGCCAAGCGCCTGTTGCTGATCAGCGGCGGCGCGGCCAAGAAGTTTACCAGCTACGATCTGCGACGAATCGCGGGAGCGGCTGTGCGCACGCTTAAGGCGCGCGGAATCCGCGGCTTCGCCTTTATCGCCCCGCCCAGCATTCCCGCGGAAGAAGCAGTGAGAGCGATTGTTGAGGGTGCGCTGGTCGGCAACTTTGATCCCGATTACTACCGCAGCGACCGCAAGGATCAGAAGATTGACGCGCTTACGATCGTTGCCAGCGGCAATGCGGATCACACAGCGCTGGAAAAGGCCGCACAGGAGGCGCAGATCATCGGTGAGTCCCAGAACTTCACGCGCGATCTGGTGAACGAGCCTTCCAACCGCATGACGCCGACGATTCTCGCCGACCGCGCAAAAAAGATGTGTAAAGAAGTCGGTTTGAAGTGTGAAGTTTACGGCGCCGACAAGATCAAAGAATTGAAGATGGGCGCGTTCTGGAGCGTGGCGCAAGGTTCCGACGAGCCGCCTGCGCTTATCGTAATGACTTACGAGCCTGCAGGTGCTCCCGCTAAACCGGTGTTAGGCCTTGTCGGCAAAGGAATTACCTTTGACACTGGCGGCATCTCGATCAAGCCCGCCGACGGCATGGAGAAGATGAAATACGACATGGCCGGCGGCGCGACCATGATCGGAGCCATGCGCGCCATCGCGCTGCTAAAGCCCAAAGTGAAAGTCATCGGCATTGTGTGCGCCACGGAAAATATGCCCTCCGGCAAAGCGCAGAAGCCTGGCGACGTGCAGATCGCGATGTCCGGCAAAAGTATTGAAATCATCAATACGGACGCCGAAGGCCGCCTCGTTCTCGCCGACGGTCTGTTCTACGCGCGACAGCTCGGCTGCACACATCTCGTCGACGCGGCAACGCTGACGGGCGCAGTCGTAGTCGCTCTCGGCTACGCCAACGTTGGCGTTTTCGCCAATGATGACGCTATTTACGAACGCCTTCTTAAAGCGAATGCGGAAGCGGGCGAAAAAATGTGGCGCTTGCCGCTCGATGACGAATACAAAGACAACATCAAGTCCACCATCGCTGACATCGTCAACTCCGGTGGACGCTGGGGAGGAGCAATCAACGCCGCGATGTTCCTCAAAGAATTTGCCGAAGATACACCATGGATTCACCTCGACATCGCCGGCACGGCTTGGATGGAAGATCAAAAGCCCTGGATCGCTAAAGGCCCGTCGGGAATCGCGCTGCGCAGTCTGGTGGAGTTCGTGAAGAGTTTCACAAACCAATAAAGACCGGGATCTCACGGAGATCATAACTCAGTTCTTGAGAAGAAGTGTCCGTGAGAATGCGTGGCCCGAATTTTACTTCGTCGTTGCCAGTGCGAAAGCCTTTTCCAGATTCGTGACTAGTGGAGATTCCCCCTGCTGCAGTCCGCTGAGGCCCATCATGCGCCACAGATACTGATTGCCCGGCCAGCCGTGCGCGTCGTAAACCGCGAGAACGTCTTCCGACGGACGGCTCATGACCATGAGCACGATATCGGCCTGATGAGGTTCGTAGACCAGAGTGAACTTTCCCCACTTCTGCATTGCGTCCTGCACCGTTGCGATGGCTTGGCGATCCTCTGGAAGCAGGTTGGGATTGAACTGATCACCGTCGTAGCTGGTGACG
>Ga0116112_1000861_pt1 | contig 21766 bp, 23 predicted proteins | sample June2015DPH_8_15_FD_89721 | JGI IMG/M metagenome (GOLD analysis project Ga0116112, IMG submission 89721) | Peatland microbial communities from SPRUCE experiment site at the Marcell Experimental Forest, Minnesota, USA - June2015DPH_8_150 | ecosystem: Environmental > Terrestrial > Soil > Wetlands... | reverse complement strand
CCACGCCGATTTTGCTAAATTCTTAGCCTGTTCTGCTAAAGGCGGCAACTTCACAAAATCCAAATCCTTGTATTTCATGTATGATACGTAAGGACATACCGTAGGCACATCTCTCATAGCAACTGTTAAGTCAAACTCAAGATTCCAAAACTCATTTAAGGGTAGCTCTGGTAGGCTATTGCTGGTACAGTACTCGGTGAAACCTTTAAAGTTATTATGTAACCCTATAGTTAGTAGTCCACATATGTAGTTTTTAAGGTACATAAGTAGGTGCTCCAACGTCTGAGTCTTGCCAATAAAGAGAAGGAGAATAATTCGCTAAACAACTCCATGTATATTGTTCACGAAGTAGGGTTGTCCAAGCTCCTGTTTGCCCACTACAAGTACATGTACCATAAGAACCCATAGGAGTATTTGTATTACAGTGACAATCAACCCCTTCAGGCACCCAACAACCTACAACAGCCTCTAAATACGCTACTGTACCTGAAGTATATATTGCTTTCTTTTGTAGGTCACAACCACAACCCACACCATAGCAACCACTGCCTGTAGTTTCGTCAAAAGTAACTATACCAGTCTGTACCCAGCCCATACCAGTACCTTGATTCGGTCCGTAGTCTACTGTAACAGTTGCTACTGCATCTGCTACTCCTGTACAAGATATTGTCCTTGTAGCCGTCACACTTCGGTTATCTCCATCCACTGTGCAGTTAGCGGCAGGATTAAAACCTTTCCGTGACCAAGTATCAACAGGTGCAGAACAGCCACAGTTCACGCCTTGAACAGTCGTATTTTGCACTATGGCAAGGCCCATGCCCCACGGATCACTTGCGCCCACTCCTAAAGTAATCGTGAACACTTCTACTACCAATGCTCCATTGTTATAAAGAACCAAGTCCTGATTTGTTGTCGTTGCCGTGAAATTGTTTATTGTCCCTTCCGAGCCGCTTAATTTGAGAATCAGGCCAGTTTCAGTGTCTTTGTTGTAATCAGGATTGTTTCCCGGCCATTGTCCTGATTCCGTGAATCCCCAAGTTTGCCCCGCCTGATTAGAAGATTGATAATTTATTTTTGAGCCATAAACAGGTACAACCGTTCCAAAAGTAACTATAGTTAGATCGTCACTGACCGCCATCGTCTGATTACCGTTGAGCGCAGCCTTACCATTCCCACTGAAAAACCAATTATTTGTCGGCCTTCCTCCTTGGATGTAACCGATGCGCCGCCAGCCGCCAGGATTATTGACAGCATCATAAAGTTTATCGCTACCACCGTTCAACCATGTTTCATTAAAAAACCCACCGTTTGCACCGGCAGGGTTTGTCATGTTCTGATAGTTGTTGTTGATTATCGAGATTAAAAAGGTATTCCCTTTGCCGTCTGAGACAAAAGCAGCACCTAAGACCTTTGGGGGAGTAGTACCAACTTGCGGAGCCGTTGCAAAGACTTCTCCGGCCTGATAAATAAGCGGCTGGAATACGGTATAAAATGGATTGCCAAGATTATCTTCTCCATCTCCGATTGTATACCCAGGCACTGACACACTGAAATTAAACGGCAAGTCCCTACCAGAAGGGCCACGCCATGAAAGGACAGTCCCATCATCTCCTAACCAGTCATTATTACCATAGTTTTCCACATCCGTTGCAGTCGTCCATGTAACAGGGTTACTACCATTCGGCGTCAAAACTACGCTTCCATGATCGTTATCAACCAGAGGATAGGCATAAACCGCTGATATTGACTTACCATCTGGAGTAATCCCACCGGGGAATGAATCACTTCTCGGATGACAGATGAACCCGACAGCGACCCCACCCCATATTCTTATAATATCGCATACACCAGAGGCAATTACTTCTGCCATTACCCCTTTCCCAAAAAACAGAAACACTTTATAACTTCTTTTTTTACCTCTTGCAAGCATTGACAATCTAATTATAGTCAACTCGGCCAGTTTATGACGGCATTCGCCCTCATATTGAGCACCCTTTACTGACAATATTTGAAGTTTAAGGGACATTTTTTCTCTTTATACAAAATATGATATACTGCCAATGAAATTTAAAGTACCTCCTGTTGGTGTATCAGAGGCTTGAACGGCTGATGAGGCGACTCCACTACCACTTGCTAAAAATTGAATACTAGTGTATCCCGCTGATATGCGTAGGGTTACGTTGGTATAGCTAGCTTTGGTAATACCCGCCCACAATGTATTGCCCGTAAAAAATTGGCCGTTATAGTTTAACGAAGCATAAGGTAAACCAATTATACTTAACGCCCCACTTGCTGTTGAAAAAGTAGTTACAGCAGAAATTCTAAAATTTACCGTAATCAACCTACCTATTTTCAAACAATTGCCTGATTGTACTGAGTACGCAAAAGTAGAGTCACCCGGAACAGCATACGCGAAATAAGGTGTCCAAGTAATAAAAGGTGCTGGTTCAAAGCCATTAAACATTAGTAAGCTCCCCCAAACAAAGTAACCTGAAGGGCAGTTGTAGAAGCCGTGGTTGTAACTGTTGTCGCCACATAGATTGAATACCCTGTTGGAATTACGAAGTTTGCGTAGAATTTCTCTGACGAGAAAGCAACTGCCGTTGTCGATGGAGTAAGCGCCGTCACAGCAATTTCGTCAATCACCCATGCAGTAGTGCCATCATTTAACCAAATGAGCACTGTTTGAGCTACTGTAGCAGCCGTTATAGAGGATGAACAGGCATTGACATGAATCTTATCAATTCGTGCCATATATGAGCCTACCGATGCCGAAGGTAACAAAGAGAAGATGTTTGCAGCGGCTAATCCCGCAACAGCCGTAGGTGCTCTTGTAGAACAGGCCGTAACAGCCGCCAAAGTAACGCTCGGGGCCAAAGCGGTTGTAGGAAATGGGGGAGCAGTATTTATAGCCATTTAGAAACCTCCAAAGAATTGATATGTTAAAATAGCAGCAGAAGCTGCAGGGGGATTATCACCAGTATTTGTGCCAGAGACAGAACTAGCACCCGCACCAAGAGTCAGTACGGATGTATTTGCCGCATTTCCTTTTAACTCAACTGTTCCCGTATCAACGGTAAGAGCAGTTGTTAAGGTTGCATTTGTAACACTTGCCGCATTTCCACCTATAGAGAGATTTGCTACCGGAGTAGTTGAGGTGACAACTAGGGGTGCCGTTCCTGTTCCTATTGTAGATGTTAATTGTGTTGCAGTAAAAGTTCCAGGTATACTTGTTCCAGCCGTACCTGAAGTTGATCCTTGAGCAGGGAATGGGTGGAAATCCCAAGTACCATTGGTTGTGGAATTATCCTCCACAAAGACTCTCATAAGTCCACCGGGAGGGACAGTACATAGTAAGGTAGTACCATCATTCAAATAGATACTAACTATTCCTGTACTATCATTATCAAATATATAAGTAGAACCATTTATTAAGTATGTGCTATCAGGTAAATTATAGTTAATTGTGCTAGTTCCTGTGGCCCGTTGCTGTCCCGCACTTCCGTATGTCATTACAACAGTCTGACCAGAGGTTGCTAATTGTGTTGTTGCCAAGAACATATTTGTAAAAGCAGAGGAGCCATTAACATCTCTACTTGCGATAGACGATGCAGATGCAACAGAAGAATACACCATAGATGCCAGATTTTTAGAAGCATCTGTGACTACTGCATAAGAAGCAGTAAGCCCCTGATCATTGATATTCCCGGCATAAATATTTCCAGCAACACCTAACCCCCCTGCTACTGTAAGAGCACCTGTTGCTGTTGTTGTAGATGCTGTTGATGTTGTTATAACTACTGCCCCTGTGGTTGTATCAGCAGCATTTGCTCTAAGTGTAAGATTCTGAGTAGTTAAAGTTCCCCCTGTTACTGTTTGGCCTCCTGCAAGACCCGGAGAACCTACAACATAATCTGAACCTGCTGTAGCTGCAATTATTGCTGTACCATTACCTTTTAATATACCCGTAACTCCAGTAGTATCTTTTGGAGAAGTCATCATAGCATGTTTATGATCACGCCTTGCCGCTACTGTAGCTATTCCTGCTGCCGCAGCATCAGAAAAGGCTTGGGTTGTCGGTGCGGTAGCATCAAAGACAAGAATAGTATCATCATCTCTAATAAAGTTTGCGGAAGAACCGGGTGTATTTGTTGTCCCAAGTGTTAAAGCTGGAGTGCCTCCTGAAGCACCCCCAGCACCGCTTGCCGCTGCCGTAACTCGTCCCTTAGCATCAACTGTAATGTTAGCACTTGTGTAACTACCAGTAGGAGGAGATCCAAGTGCGGCCAGAGTCGGGTTAGGGTACGTTCCGGTTAAATCACCACCGGCATTACCACTAGGTTGATCCGGTGCTCCTGTTGGATTAGCATTATTAGTGAATGTCTCAATTTCAATAATCATGTAAGTACCGGTAGGAACAGTACCATCCGTATTAATCCATATTACACGTCCCGTTGTGTCATTCCACGGATAAGAAGTGCCAACATTTGTATATGCGCCATTCGGCACAGTCAATTCATCAAGAGTGCCAGCCGCAGGGATATAGTCTGTTGCACCTATATGAACAGTGTATCCACCGGGGAATAGTGCAGTATCTCCTAACCCCGTTTTACTGCTAATAAACATTTTAAAAGATTTATAAAGACCTTCTGGTAAAACAAAGGTGGCTCCGCTCATATTAGGAGTAATAGGAATAGTCCTTCTGAAAGTTACAAGATCATTTAATTGGACTCCTTTATAATTAATGTATCCATAATGATTTTTTAAGGGGAAAAATTCATGTGTGCCTGTTAGTGTAAAGTTTTCTGTCCGATAATCTGTTGATTGTCCTGAATCATACAAAGTAAAAACATTAGTCAACCCTGCGGGCATATAAATAACAAAATCACGAAGCGTCACATTTTCGGCATTCCCCTCTACAGCTATTACCGGACCGGGAGTTTTACTTATTGGAACGTTGATAATAACATTTTCCAGGATAGCTCCACGCACTTGATTTTCTAAATAAATACTTGTACCAGAAACATCAGTAAAGGTTGCATTATTTAGTCTAAAGTTTCTAACTCCATAAATATCTATTCCCTGATTTGCCTTTACTGTTAAGTTAGTAACAGACATATTTTCTGATTCTGCAAAAGCACCTCCATTTTCTCCAACAATATATATATTATCTACTGTTGTATTACGTTGTCTCAATAAAAATAAAGCCCCGTCTGCACCAACTCCAGTAGTTTGTAATAAATTAAGATTAGATATAGACATGCCCTTAATATCAGTTGTAAATTTTACCATACGATGAGTAAGGGGAGATATTCCCGGATAAGTATTAACAAATGTTCCTGAAACAAACTCGTCTACTCCTACATCAACAGTTACAGTAGTACCGGTAATATTTGTTATTGTACGCCACAATCTAATAAAATGTTGTGCTGCATCGTATGGGTCTTGCCCAAGGAATAAGACTACTGTATCTCCTTGAGATAATCCAACCACACTATTAACTACAAAACTTGTCTGATCAACTGATAAATCACCTGAAAAAGTAGCAACTGTTCCCGGATAACCGGGATGAGGTGTACCGTTAGGCGTACCATTCCCTAAATATAATAAAGATACGTTTCCTGCAACCCCCGTTTGTGATAAGGTTGAACTATTCCCTTCAATGACAAAGGCTTTATTTTCTACTACCCCACCCACTAGAGTAGAGTAAGATACGGGAACAAACTCTAAAAATGCACCGTTGGAAGCTGCATCCAAAATAGCTTGGAATGTAGTTTGATCTACAGGATTTATTAATCCAACATAATCAATCCCGGCAGAGGCTTGGCTTACATGAGAGCCGTCGCCTTTTAATATACCTGTTATATTTGTGGAGGTAGAAGTTGAAACTAAGTTTGGACCGTCAGCGCCATTCGTGCCATTCGTGCCGGGAGCACCAGGAGCACCAGGAGCACCAGGAGCACCAGGAGAATTGCCTACAATGACAATAATTGGCAAATCAGGAGCAGGGACCGCGACAATAACGGAAGTGTCAGGTTGTGGAATCACCACAATCTCATTTTCTGCTATCGTCTCAACTATTGTAGTTTCTTCAAAATCGCTCAATGTGTGGCACTCGGATCAATAGAGACTTTACCTTCTAACATTCTTGTGACCAATGAAGATTGAGTTACGTTCAAGTCCCAAACATACTGACTTGCCTGTGAACAAACGTCTTTACCGGCAGGAATAGCAGCAGTTTGGACATGAGTCAACGAGAGTGCTATGGAACCATCCGTAGGAGTACCGGAAAAAGCAACCGTGATTGTAACTGTAGGGCTTACGTCACTGTACTGTTGCCGGATCATGGAAGCACCTGTAGCCGCCGTGAAGTCCATAGCCTTCACTACCATTACAGTTTGTCCAGAAATAGACGGAGAAGCCGTTTCCGTGGTCAAGGTGTCGCCATCACAGGTTATCACCTTGGCCGTGACATTGGTTATCAAGTGGGAGCCGTTATTAACCTGATTCTGAAACCCGGCACAAACAAGATAATTACTGGTTACAAGACCATCAGTCAGCCAAGAACCACCATCATTGCGAGTAAAAGTTTTTGCCACTCCATCAACAACAACAGTATAAGGAGATGAGGGCAGGAGTGCCAAACCCACGGCGGTATTGCCAAAATAGAATGTTTGGCCCCAATTCGCGCCCTGATCTATGATAAAATCATATCTTCCCGGTTTCAATGTAGCCTCCGTTGTGACTTCTTGAATTGAAGCTCGATGTTCTGGATTGTGAGATGAGAACCTTGCACATTCTCAACTAGATATTGGTAATGACTTCCCCTGAACCCAATAGGAAGTTTTGCCCGTCTTGTTTGAAGTTTTGTTTCATGCGGAGCCGGGATGTCGTAAGGGCCATCCATTTCATCATTATCAATGGAAACTGAAACTTGTGCTTCACCGTCTCCTGAATAATTCAGATAGAGTCGAGGAGTGGTTTTGATATTGTCAATCCCGAAGTCATAATCTCCAAGAAGAATTGAAGTATCAATTTCCGTTCCGTTATCGTCAGGGCCATTCAAGACATAAAGCCCCGTAGCCGGATCACATCCAATAGGCACCCCGTTAAAGATAGCCACCGATTCAAAGTTATAATTCTCGTAAAAAGATACCAGTTTATTTTTCAGATTCATGACCGTGACGGTAAACTGAGTCGTTCCCGGCATCCCTAATACAATAAACGCTGTACGGGGATTAGTCGAGGCAGAAAGCGCCATGTCCGGAATTTGACCGGCAAGTATCCCAAAGGCTGTCCGGGGATTAGTGGAAGCCAGTAAAATCGCAGTCTGCCCTAATGTGGCTGAGAAGGATCGCGGATTTGTCGAGGAATTGAGCGTTAATGCCAGCCCAACGTACATATTCGCCGAGAAAGAGCGCGGATTTGTCGAGGCGTTTACAGTTAGATACTGATTTAAGAGAATGCTGGCAACTCTCGGGTTTGTAACAGCCGAAAGAGTAAGTAAATTACCATTAAAAAGTAAGGCAGAAAAAGAGCGCGGGTTTGTAGTTGCCGCCAACTGAGTGGCATTGATGCTGATCGACGCAACTCTAGGGTTTGTGCTGGATGATAAATACATGCCGCGCCTTATTCACTTAGTTGGCGATAGTGATACCTTCTGTATTGACGATAGTCGGAGCGCCTTGGGTTGTCGTCAGGATCGAACTGATTATATCCGTTCCAGAAGTCCCTACGGTGAATTGAATCCGGCGATAAGTGGAGTTTGCACCCTGATTATCCGCAGAATCCAGTCTGAGCCTTGCATAACCGATTGTCCCTGTTGCCAGAGCAGATGAAGTTTCCCACGTTCCAGGGCCACCTGTTACCACTGCGCCGACATTGGCGGTTACAACCGGAGGGAACAGCCAAGGGAGGCCGTTGACAGCCGCCACGCCAGCAGTTGAAGCAGCGCCAGCACTCGCCACAGTTGCCGTCAGGGTTGTCGCTGTTGCCGCGCATATCATGTTGTTAAACGAAGTCCCGGATCCGTGGGGAGCGGTAAGATAAATAACCGCACCAATAGAAGTCGCCACAATGCCGAGGAAATTATGAGCAGCATTGATAGCCGCAGCCGCCAGAGCCGCAGTATTCGTGAAGCTCACAGCGTATGTCACAGCGGAGGGGAGCAGCGGTACAAGGCCAAGGGTAACAGTGTTCAACGTCCCGGAAGTAGTACCCGAGAGAGTGATAGACCATTGCGCCTGAGTCTCGAAAGTTGGCGCACCACCGGCATTAGAGAGCGTCGCTAGAAGCGTACCCGTTGCTGCAAGGTTTGCAGTCGCCGGAGCTGCACCACTCCAAAGGTCGAGCACTCCACCTTGAAGATTACCCCAATAATCGCTGTTTTGGGTTATTGCCAATGAAAATCCGTCGCTCTGTAACATGATTGTCTCTCCTTTATGTCCAAGATATGTACTGGTTAAAATCTCCTGATTTTCTTATAATAGCAGCCCCACGATGACCATCAGCAAAGGCTATTTTATTCAAAGTAAGATTCTGCACTTGTCCGTTGTCTGCACCCAAACAAATTCCATCCGTGGTTGTGAACATGCCTATTTTACCCGTACCACCAGCAATGTTGCCATCAAAAGCAATTCCCGTTCCGGCAACCACCGTACTATCATAACCACTCCCAGGAGGAATAGTCATTTCTTCCGGCTCTCTGCCAGCCAGCCAGTAGACTTTATCCGCACCAACATAAATCCCGTTGTCAAGGGGAAGTACCATCGTAATCAATTTATTGAACACGAAAGGATCATCCCGTACATCAGACTGTTCGATATTGTCAGCATCAGAAAAGTAAAGAGCAGGGCCAACCGCATACCAGAGCCTTCTCATATAAAAAGCGACAATTTGAGCCGCCAGAATAGCCGTTTTCAGTTGCATGTTTATTCCATTCACCAACCCAAACTGAGGTTGAGGAATAGAGAAAGCCGAGACTACACCATTTTCAACTATAAAAAGATCAACACCGTTTGAACATACCGTCATATAATTGACAGGGGTATAACTCATCGGCAGATATGGAGCTTTTAACGTACCCAAAATCACAACCGAATAATCCGGCATAAGTTGCTTGAAATAATTCCCCTCCACAAAATAGCCTGAACCATTCGAATCGAAACTATGTGGAGTGCCAGAATAGACCAAATCTTTACCTTGACGAGTAACGGCAGAATAGGTGTCCGAAACATCAAAGTTACTTATCATTGCACATTCCGCAAGGCCATTCTCGATTTTAAGACGTGCTGCATCCTGTACGTTATTCGTACCGGCAAAACCAGCAATAGACACATCCAAGTTATGTTCTTTTGCCATTACCAGTCCCTATGATCAAAACCACCACGATGATGCCCTTCATCCCATCCTTCCGGTCTACAAATTATTTCTTTTGGCTGCATTGCTTTTAAATCTTCACTGATCTGATTTATGTCCTTTTCAAATTCATTGCGCCAACGGGCTTCCTTGATAGGATCGTAAGTTTCCGTATCCTCAGTCATGAATCCTTTACAATAAAGATATTTCAAGGCTCCATGAATAAGGAAAAGATCGTATTCCTTGATTTCAGGTTCATTGTCCGGCATTTTTGCGCTTAGATTGTTTAAGGGTAATCGGATAACCCCAATTTGGACAGTACCCGCATATTCAGGAACACGGTCAAAAGTAAGACTGCGATACTGAAAATCGGTTAGATACCGTTCTACTCGGCCTCGTCTACCTATCCAACCCCGGCCAAACCCCCATAGGTTCACACTTTCGCTTTCTAAACTCTCCGTGGTTGTACGCACCAAGTCATAGTTTTGGGGGTAAGTAGTTTGTGTTTGAGAACATCGAGGGAACAGAACGAACCGAACCCGTATCACTTTGGATGAAAGTTGGATGGTTTGAGGGAACAATCCGGTGATAGGGTCCGGTACAATGTTCAGGAAACAGATAGAGTTTGTCGTAGAGTCCTGAAGTAGCATACAACGCCGCGCAATCTCTCTCTCTGATTGGTTGAGAGCGCGGACAATGTTGCTATCTTTCCAGAGAGCATTCCTCTTATTATCGCCACTTTCGACTTCATCAACAAGGAAATCTTCTCTGATTTGCTCTATAAGTTCCTTTGTAGTGCTCATTTTTTAAGTGCCTGTATCTCCGGGGAGTCTTTCAACTCCGAAAAGGCGGCGTCACGTTCAGCACCGGTAACATCAAACCCGGCTGAAGCTGAAATGGCGGCGACCTGGGGCATACCCTGTTGTGTGAAATCTTCAGGCTTACCGGCAATAAGAATGGGAAGCAGAGCTTGCTTGATCTTTCCGAACCGTTCTTCAGCCGTCATATCAGGAGTGGAATTAGGAACGAGAGAGAGAACCGGCTTTTCAGGAGTCTCATCGTCACCAAGTCCCGCCTGAATACGGGAAAGCATTGTCTCGGTGATAGCACCTTTGCCAAGGGCTTCATTGACGAATATCTGAGGGATTTCACGGGGAGAGATCACTTCGCCCTTTGCGTTTCTTGCGCCAGCCGGAGCGATAACAATGGTATGACCACCTTCTATTGTGGCGCACCGTATCCAAGGCTGTCCGGGAAGAACGCAAAACTTATCCTTGCTCATTACCGACAGATCGAGGGTTTTACTTACAAATTCTTCAGACATTTTAATTTCCTCCTGATTTGTGTTTGATGTACTTCCTAAAACCGCCAAAGTTGCCCTTGACGGTTTTTAGAATCACATGAAACTGTTACGGCGCAATCGGGTCAGACAGGGTGTAATACTCATCGGCTGCACCCGGCCTGACGTAATCAACAGTCAGATAGCCAAAACCGGTTGTCGGAGTGCCGCCGCCCGAAGTCCAGACAATACCAACAGTTTGCATTGCGGTTGTCGTTACAGGAGCACCAGTAGGAACCAAGGCTGTGTAGCCAGTAGTGTGAACGCTGGTAGCGCCGAGATACCGGTTAGTTGTGGTTGCATCTCCCACGGCGATAGTGTCCGTTGCAGTGGAATTGAACGCAGTCAGGATGTTCAAGGCTCCCCCAGTGACAATGCAACCGGGAGGAATGTCAATCAGACCGAGAAATACGGCCGATCCAGCAGCAATAACATCCGCTATTGCAAACTCGATCATTTTCTTCCGGGAATACTGGATTCCCCCATCGTCTTTGTTGAAACTCATGATTTATACCTCCATACGAGTTATTTGTTGGTTGTTAATTACCGAGACTGAGCCATGCCGAGACTTCGCCGCTCGTCTTTGTCCACACCAATTCAAGCCACTGGCAAGCATCAGACCAGTTCATGTTTGTATTCGATGTGGTGGAAAGCGCGACACCCGCCGCAGTAGTCCAGTTGGCGGTTTGAGCGATAAAGGTACTATCATCAGGCGAACATTTAACGGCCACAGTCCCGGAAAGTGATGCCGCAGTATGACCTGAGACGGCTATACCAGTGACAGTCAGCGTCTTATGCCGATACAGGCCCACAAAGATAGGGGTTGAGGTCGTTGTGGTACTTACATTGCTGAATATCTGCGTCACAGCAGCCGGAGCACCATATCCACCCCACCCCGAATCGGCCTTGACTTGAGGCGGGATTGCAAGGAAACAACCTACCGCCACCGCGACAAGTGCGAGAAAAGCGATTTTATCAACATATTTCTTCATTATTTACCTCCATCAAAAAGGTGATAACCGGGAACTTTCACCCCCGGCCAGTTGGTTGTTAAATGAGGCCGGTCACGCCGAGGCTTCCACCGCCGATGGTGTAATGATCGAAAGCGATAACGGAGAAGTCCTGGTTACTGACATCCGTTGTCGAGAAGTACACCGGCTTTTTGAGGCCGAACATCTTCTTGGTGAAAACGGCAGGATGTTGGTTGTACTGGAACCGTTTCTCGACCCATTCCCACTCTCCCAAGTCAGCAAAACCGAGGGCTTGAGCGCCGAGAAGGAGAGAACGAGCACCATCAATGGTCCCGCCCGCCCCCCACTTGGAGCCAGATGCAGCGCCGGTAGTGGTGTAAACGAAATCGGTTTCATGGATAACCAGACCATCCACCTTGACGGATGCACCGGTAAACCACGGGTTTTCGTCGCCGCGCACACCGGCCTGGATGATAGCCCGTTGGAATTCCGGGTCCATCTTCAGCATTGCCAAGGCAAAAGGTGTGGTCATGAGAACGTACCATTCCCGGCCACCGGACATAAGCGGTTTCATCCTGTGAGTCCGGGCATAGGCGCGGAGATTGACGAGCGCCTGATAGCTGAAGGTCGAGGGATTCTGCGTGATCGAGGCAGTATTGCCAGGAACGAGTTGCAGACCAACCGGGTCCCACATAAGATGACGAAGGCTTGAAGGCGCGGTTACGTCCTGTGCGAAGGTGAAGTTCTGATAAGACGGATCGAGTTGGAAGTTCCCGCCCTTGTCGTAGTAGCCGCGCAGAGTGCCGTTCAGGTTGTAGGCGTATGAAATGCCGGAGAGGGTGAGCATGACAAGCTGATCTGTACGGTCAGCGCCGAAGTCGGTAAGGCCGATTTCGGCCTCAGTCCTGAAGTCGGCAACTTCATTTTGTGCAACCAGATCACCCTTATGCTTGACGCTATGAGCGAGGGCGTCAATGCGGATTTTCTGGTCGCTCTTTTCCATTTCTTCTTCGTTGCCTTCCAGATTGCCAGCCGAGGACATTACCATACCGTCGCGGGTCAGCCGGTTAACGAGTTGCATTAAGCACTCCGTACCGCCGCCGAGGGTCTTTTTCATATCCTTGATAAGCTCAATCGGAAAGCCTGATCCCACGCCAGCGAATTTCTGGAATATCCAGCTTTTCCGCTGCCATTCGTGGCGGGTCATTTTCTGCCAGACTTTGATGTTGTCGGGACTTAGGAACCCGAAATTTGTGTAACCCATTTTGTGTACCTCCGTGAGTAGTGTCGTTTCGTTTAGATTGTTGGTTTGCCTCTGTTTTTCGCCGGAGGTCGGCGGAAACGATCATTTCACGGATTAATCGGGTTAACCGGGATAAGTTTACCGCCATTCCAAGGCGAGAGCATCCTTTTAGATGGATGATTCCTGATATTGTTATGCGTGCCGTGTTTTAAAAAACTTGTATTCCGGGAGTGTCAGGAGAAATGCTTCCATGAAAGCTACATGATCTTCCAGCATTTCAAGACGAAGTAGGGGATGTGTTTCTTCATCCTCTTCAGTCACATCATCTTCAGGCGGTTGTGCATCAGCGACAGGCGGAGCCGGTAATTCTTCTTCAATCGGTTCATCTTTCACTTCAGGAGCATCAGCCGCCGATTGTTCAGCCGGAGCCGGTGCAGGAGTATCAGCCGCTTCATTAGAATTTACACCAGTTTCTTGAGTTTCATCAGACATGGTTTTTCTCCTCCATTATTGATTTTATGCCGCTCTTTGTTGATCTTTTTCGTCAAGAGTATTCCCTAAGAGCCGATCTTGAACATCTTTCGGGAGTTTTGCTATTTCGTCAGCCGTCATTTTATTGACATCCAGCTTGAACCCGCCCTCATCAGTACGGCCCTTGACAAAAGCCGGTTGATTTCTGGTAGCCGCAGCCGCTTTCTCTGCCGCTTCTTGAGCACGTTTTTCCCTGACTGCTTTCTGTATTTCGGTTTCACCATCAGGAACCTTTACCCCTATACGCGCAGCATGGAAAGGTGCAAGTTTGTCAATGGCTTTTTGAAGGGCTTCAGCAGGGGTGTATTTCCTTGACCCATCCGATTTAACGGCGTCGATAAGTTCATTCCGGTATTCCAGAACATCGTTGATTGCAGTTTCATCGAAGTTTTCCCCGTTTTTATTGAGGAAAGGATAGACTTCATAAGCAGCTTCAGCCACTTCGTTAAGTTCTGACTTCGTTGCGGCGTAAGCAGCATTTTCACCCTTTAGACCAGCAACAGCTTTACCGGCCTGAACATCAGATTCCATTTGCATCAGTTGCCGCTGTCCACGATTGTAATCCTTGACGGCTTGACGGTATTCATCAGAGTCAAAACCGTAATCGGTAAGGGCAGCTTGTTTTACAAGGTCAAGTTCGACAACCTTCTCTTCCATCAGGTCGAGAGGGTCCGGCTTGATTTCCGGTTTAATTTTACCCTTTTTAGCAAGTTCCAGTTGTTCCTTGAGAGTCTTGTTTTCAGCTTCAGCCGCCGCCGCTTTCTCTTCAGCAGCCTTTTTCTCGTTGTTGATCTCGTTGAAGCGACCTTTGGGGATAAACCCTTTCCCTTCAAGTTCCTTTTCTTCAGCCGCCAATTTTTCGGCAGCGATCCGGTCAACTTCGGCTTTATCAGCCGCTTCTTTCTCAGCCGCCAGCCGTTCAGCTTCCGCCTTTTCCGCAGCCGCCTTATCTTCCGGCGCGAGTTTAGCCAGTTCCGCCAGGAAATCAGGTGAGAAATCTTCCGGGATGACTATACCGCCATCGTCACCTTCAGGTGTAAATGTGTCGCCCTTCTCTTCAGGCGTGGGATTCCATTCTTTTGTTACTGCCATGACCGCCTCCTATATTATGAAAGTTACTTCTCTTTTTTTGCCTCATCAACATGATGGAGTATCCCGGCTGTCTCTTCCAATCGCTCTTTTGCAAGGATACCAATGGCCTCCATCATCTTTGTGTCTTTCTTGATTATATAAGCACGTGACAAACATTCCATAGCCGATTTCACATCCCATCGGTCAAACCCGTTGATCTTCTGTTCTTCCATCGGAACTTTCATAACGATATTAGCTCCTTTCATGGTGTCGCTCCTGTCTCAATTCCTTTATCAACCCCCGCCGTAGATGAAGGAGGTAATGGTGGGAAATTCGGATGCGTATTTTGTGCTTCAGGTGTAGTCGGGACCGCTGTCAAATCTCCGGGTTTGCTGATTACTTCAGGAATTTGAGCATCCTTGAATCCACAAGATAACAGCAATTCATCAGCAATAGGTGCAGCCGTAGGCACTTGAGATAAAATTTGTGCTGCACTTACACTTCCGAAAATTGATTCTATGTAAGATTGTATTGCCTTTGCGTCAGTTGCATTTGCTTCCGACATCATCTTTTTAACTTTTGCTTTAATTAATTCCATATTCGCTTGAGCAGCGCCACCATCATCTTTCGGCTTACCCATCCGGTCAGCGAGATCATGTTTATTGTCGATATTGGAACGGCGCACCATTTCATCATCCGGTATGCCAACACCAAGCTCTTTCAAGGATTTCAGTTCGTTAAACTGGCTTTCCAGCCATGTCCGAGCAGTCGGTTTGGTTGTCACAACAACGTCATACTCACCAACGGTAATATCGTTCAGGATAGAACCGTCAGCCTGTACCTCATTGATAGTGAATTGTTCTTGTTTCTCCTTACCGTATTCGTCTATATCCGTTATAGTAAAGAGCCTTTCAGCACTCATGAAGTCTTGAGCAAGCTCGATGATCTTCCGGCCTACAAAACTACGGGTTGATTCAAGGTTATCCAACGGGTCAGCGAGAATTAACTTTGATTGAAACATTGCGCTTTGGGTTGAATCTCCGGGAACATGAGAACGCAACATGCTATCAGCATCCTGAATTCCTGTTGTGTCTTTAATTCCCTGTTTACCTATCTCTACAAGATATTTAAGCCCTTCAGGAAACTGGTTAGGAGTGATCTTCTGAGGTTCACCTATTGACTTATCGTATCCCATAACTAGGCCGCTCTTTGCCCCCTGGTTACGAAGTTCCTCTACAGTCATGCCCTTGAGAGTGCTTTTTTCTCCCTCATAAGGTATTTTCCATCCTGAATTTGCCGTGGTATTCATGATATGGATACCATTTGAAAGTGACTTATTGCGAAGCTCTTGAGGAGATATTGCATTATCAACCATCCCCAAAGTTGCCCCATAATCGAAAATATAGAAATATGGAACTATTGTTAAAGAACGATATGGCGACCATGTATCATGCAACATGCAATACCGGGTAGAAACGCGCCAGTAAACCCTTTTGGTATTCACTTTTGCGAGAATATACCCCATTTCTTGAGCTTTTTTCTCTGCCTCTTGTTGCTTAACATGCTCAGGGACTACCTGGAAGTCTTGATTCTTAGGATTGACATAGCATAAAGCCACATTCCACCGATAATATTGACGCTCAAGGACGCGAAGCCTCTTTTCGCCAGCTTCGGCCCGTTCATACATCATCCTAACGCCGCCGATACCAAAACCGTAACGAGTATCAAGCCAGTTCCTTTGATGAAACTCATCATTCATTGGATTATCGGAATACCAGCCATGTGTTAATTCGGCACGATGACGGGCCTCTGCACCATACATGCCTTCTATTTGATCGAGAGACAACCACGCCCAGTTGGTTACTTCGTTCCATTCGTTAGGATCGTATGATTCTGTGAATAAATCAGGTAGGACGGTAATGGGGTTTCGATTCTGGATTAGAATATCCCCTTGCAAATTCTCGTCAAACTTCATCCGAATATCGAAATATCCGCGCTGTTTGATAAGACCATCTTTCCAAAGAGTTTTTTCCTTCCGATGATACCCATTGTCGATTTGAACATGCAAAGCCAGTTGAGAAAGAATCTTTGCAACCGCCTCAGATGAAGCGCCCTTACGAGGTTTGAAAGTTATATCGGCGCGAGTAAATATTTGTTCACCTGTTGCAGTCTGAACAGCAGGAAGGATATGATTCTCTTCATGGCAACGACGGAAAAGGACTTTTTCAAAGTAGTCACGATCCGTATCCGTCCATTGTTGACCAGCACCGTAAAAATACCGGAAGTTGCGGTTAGCACGATCAACGTAGTCAATATGGCTGTTCTGAAGATAGAACACAAATCTTTGCCACTCGTCATCACAAGCCTGTACCTCATCTACAGGTGAAATATAATCCCCACGGTCATCAGTTTTGATTGTTGAACCTTCTTCTGCCATAAATTCCTTAAAACGCGAAAAGCCTGATTCAATTCCGATACATTGGAACTAAACCAGGCTTCTCAGTACCGCTTTCCAGCGGGTGAAAAGGTACTGATTAGATGATATTTATTTGGGCAAACTCTCCAAATTGGTTAATAGCTGCTTCATTGTAAGCCTTAGCAGCATCAACTTCTGACTTGAAAGCCCCTAACGGTAATTTAACGCACCCAGGACAGCCGGAAACTGTCTTTTCTCTCCGTCGAGATAGGGTGCTTTAACGATAACTATTTATTATTTCAACACTCCCTATGGTTTGATCTGGAGTAATCTCAATAATAAGACGCCCCTGCTTATTTGGCATAAGATTAATCTCTTTTAGGAGTTTTGCAAGCTTTTTTTTCCATTCAGGGTCAAGATCGTTATTTTTCATATGGCCGAATACCAAAATCCACAAGTATCGCACTTAAACAGCCTGAAGGCGTCAACTTCATAATCAGTAGGCATTTGATGCTGGAACGGATGTTTATTGTGCCAGCATGTCCCGGTTCGGTATGGCCTATCGCAAAATTCCCTAACTGTGACCATCAAATCTGCCATGCGATATTTCTACCCTTCATCTGCGAATTTGTCAACTATTTTGCCTGTGATGTTCATCTTGCCGGGAAAAACTATATACCCGTCATTGACATAACCGCAGATGGAACAGTGGAGGCCCGTTTCCCGAGCCACTAATGGATGACTATCTTTAGGGCAGAGATAAGGCTTTAGAAATTCAGTGTCAACGTGGAGAGCCTTAAATTGATGTTCATGAATTTTAGTTATTTGTTTACCGGTTAAAGGCGGTTTCATAATGCAATCCCTCTTTGTTTTATGGGTTTGTGTTTTTTGGCGCACTTGGATAGCAAACAGAGCATGTCGGTTTACAACAGGGATTCTCAGGTGAAAAATCCTTGAAGAAATGTTCAGTATCAAGTTGCTTTTGCTCAGTGTAGACAGGTTCTTTGCCAGTTTCAACTGCGCTGTCAAAAATGACTGCACCGAAGTTTACATCATCATGCCGATGTTCCATTGCTATCCCACAGCCGCAGAAATTATTAACCGCTTTGTTCACAAATTCCTTTGTGACTGTTGTTCCAGCAGGGACTTTGCAAATAGGTATAAAAACATCCAGTGATTCGCCCGGACGCCGTTCATCATCAGCCATAGGTTGTGGTTTGGGTTTCTCTGCCAGTGGAACATCAGTAGGCATCCGCACCCCTTTACCGATGCACTCAAGGGCAAATTCAAGGGCTTTGGCGTAAGCATACATGCTTTTAAGTGCATAGTTCATAAGTGTAGGTTCATCCGATGGATTTATTAAAATTGCTTCTATTGTTACATCCATAATATTCCCTGCATGACTTTTGTGTTCCATTTTACTCTCCTTTTATCCGCACATTGAGCTAGGGCCACCGCCCCGCATGTTTAAAAGCCGTTGTATCTCATCGTCAGGAGGAGGTTGTTGGCGTCTAGGCGTATTCACTGAAGCGTAAAGTATTGATTCCCCTAAGTCCGGTGATCTCCCAATCCTCTTGATAATATCCTCTTTTGCCTCAACCAGAATCCCTTTGCCGTCAAATTTGGTAGTTAATCCCCACTTTGCCGCGCACAATTCAGCCCTTACTTCATTCCCAGGAGGTAAAGCAACTTCGCTTCCGTAGGCCGGATCAAGCGCCTCTCTGAATTTCCAATATATCTCTGCCCGTTTATTGTAAAACCGGAGAATCCCGGAACGATCCGTACCACCACCTGAAGCCGTACCATTAATAGCTATGACGTAAATATCGTTGTTGTTTAAGTGGTCATAGGCGCTTGTCCCGCAGTTCACAATGTCGATATGAACAGGAGCAGCATCTTTCAGATTCAGGAATACAAGACCCGCAGCCGCATTGCCATCAGTGACGAATGATCCGGGATAGACAATAGGAACTCCATACCATGAACCATAACGAGGGCAGAGACAAGTCCTGTCTTTACCTCCCCTGGAAACGTCAACTCCCATACTGTCCATACGCTTCCCGCGATTGCCGTCAGGACGCCACCGATCTTGAGCGGCTTTCACCCATAAAGTTGGAAGGACTTGCCAAGGATCGTCACCTTTACCAGCAGTAAAATCACCTTTCAACATTTGAGAACGGAGCGGTTCAGGAAGTGCCTGGAGTGCCTGTTTATAACCGGTTTCCATAAGAAAAGGATTATCTTCCACACTCGACCTGATAAATGTTCTTGATGTAGGAACGATATATTCCCCACCTTCAGGACATTTCCGGTTATGGCATGGTTTATTGAAAGGACATTTCAGGTCATGAGGGCATTTATAATAAAACGGCCTACCATGTGGACGTTCATAATCTTTACCGTCCAACATGGCAAAGTATCTAAGTTCACCTTCTCTAGCCGGGTTTGGATGATCTTCATTCAACCACGGACCCCAATATTCAAGAACCCATTGACCTTGAGCATCCGTAGGAGGGTTTCCGCAAGCGACAACCCGGCATCGTTCACCTTTCCTTGTGGAACGAAGCCAGCCGCAGAGATAACGAAATTGAGATTCAGCAAAGTGTGTTATTTCATCGAAGCCTTTTAATGAATGAGCATGGCCTTGATGTTTGGCCTCATCTCCAATAGCATTACAGGCTCCAAATTCTATGAATCGGCCATCAGGACGCCGCCATGTAACAGGGTAACTCCTGTTCAGCCCTTCTTTATTGCCGACAATGGCAATCATTCTGTCAACTATATCTTCAAGTTCTGTCCCTACACGACGCATAATCAAAGAACGAAAATGAGAAGTTATTGAAAGGCCACAAAGTAAATCTGTTTTTCCACCACCGGCAGAGTTGCCCGTCACAAAAATAAATCCGTTATGCCTAGCCAGCCAGAATCCTGTCGGGACTTTGAAACAATACATCAAATCACCTGGAATACGACCTATGGAAATAGCGTCTCCACGCAATGTAACTGTAGATTTAACGCTTCCTTCATGGCTGATATGAACTTTGTAAAGTATAGAATGTTCGATCTTTTTTACTGGATATGTGCTTATAGTTGCCACTCTACTACAGGCATGTGCTGCATATTGAATAAAATCTGCATCAGTTTTTAATGTGGTATTAAAGCAAATATCACCGCCTTTTGTGCCTGATATGTTGCCATCCCAATAAGATATTTCGTCAAGAATAACAGATAATTGGTGTTGGTTAGCATCCCACCATCCATCATCAAAGTGTTTGATTGTTATAGTTGATTCAAACCCATATCTCACTTCACTAGGTCGTTTCGGATTGATATATTCATGCCATTTTATTCCAAGTGAAGTTAACAATTCAACTAAACGAATCTTTTTTCTATCTTTACGTAAAGTGACCCTACAATACGATCCGGGTTTATTTTTTCGTATAGTTAAATTACCATCAGCATAAATTGCAACTGCCAAACGGATTAATTTATCTGATAGCCATAATCCTGGAGTGGTAGGAATAAAATTTACAGGGACTTTGTAGCGTGATGGATTAGCTTCAATTTCACTTGCGCGTTTAACAATAAACTTATCACGATAGTCATACAATGGCATTCTATGATCTGGACTTAATACCATTGATAACCTTTTATGTCTAAATTGAACAAAATATAAGCAAGGTACAGATATATAGTTATCAGGATAGACTAAAATAATTTTGTTTGTTTTTTCATCCCATTGTGCAACTAAATCTGTTTTGTTGTAATCTGAAATTTTTTTCCATCCTGAAGTAGTAAGAAATTCTGTTTCTGCTGATACACAACCACCATAGAACAAAATATCAGCTTCACTATGGTAAGCCAGTGTTTGAGGCCCAGGAAGAGGATTCCAACATGATGCTGACATCTTTCCCATGAGAGCCATAATCTTCTGTGTCTCTTCAGGGTTTGCAACTTCAAGTATTTTTCTTAACTGGAAAGGATCAAATTCCATTAAATTTCCTCAACATCAAGCCCTAAAACTGACTTCATGAAATGAATCTTGATTCGGTACGCTCGATTTTTTCTAGTAGCTTTTGATTTCACATCTTCGATTATCACTTCCCCCGGATATGGATTGTCTTTTTTACAGTACACGAAGTCCGCCACATACCGCAAGGCTGGTTTTTTTCTTCCGTGAAGGTAGACGGCAGGAGCAAGTTCAAAAGTCTTCTGCAAAGTCAAATCTGATATTTTACCCCCTGATTCAAGTAACTTTAAATCTTGATACCGACGAGCTTCTTTCGATGAATCAAAAATAATTCCATCAACCTCCACTTTCTTATTACCATACTTCTGACGTTTTTGCACAGGTTCTTGCACAACAGAAACTTTCTTGATTTCTTTTTTTGCCGCTTTAAGAGCACACCCAACCGGGCAACTCCGACAAGTAGCATGGAGCGGGTCATAAACCCGCCCCAAGTCGCAGATTTTTGAATCGTGGAGACGCATGTTATTTCTCAAGCCATTTCAGGTATTTTTCTGCATCGTATACCACTTTATCAGGGTTGACAACATCAACCCCTCGATTTAGATCAACTGCAAAACTTAACGCAGTCAACCGCCGCCGTTGATCAACCGTTTCGATTGTACTCGATTTGTCCGGGTCATCCGGGTTTAAGTCATCAACCAGTTTGAACGTGCCGAGGCCGGGGAGATAAACCTTCTCGTTGCCCTGAATCTCATTGATGATGCAATCCAGAGCTTCCCCCGCCGCCTTTTTTGTGATACCCGCCTCTTCTGCCATTTTAGCGATTACGTCTGCTTTTGTCATGATTCATTCTCCTTTGGCTTGAATT
>Ga0116112_1000854_pt1 | contig 21859 bp, 21 predicted proteins | sample June2015DPH_8_15_FD_89721 | JGI IMG/M metagenome (GOLD analysis project Ga0116112, IMG submission 89721) | Peatland microbial communities from SPRUCE experiment site at the Marcell Experimental Forest, Minnesota, USA - June2015DPH_8_150 | ecosystem: Environmental > Terrestrial > Soil > Wetlands... | reverse complement strand
GCGATCTGGTGCGCATGGCATGCGCCGAAACGGCAAGTTCTATGGCTGCTGTTGGCCAGTCTGGCTTATGGATTGGCGATAGGGTCGCGACCCTCATTGTTGTTTGGGGTAATAATCCTTTTGCTGCCGGCGGCTCAGGCATGGCGTGCGGCGACGGAACCAGGTTCACGTCGGCGGGTTGGGTTGTTGTTAGTGGCGGCGGTCGGTCCGGTGATGCTGATTGGGTTGGGGTTAATGCTTTACAATGCCCTGCGCTTCGACAGTCCATTCGAATTTGGTTGGAACTATCAGTTGTCAAATTACCAGAATAATGCCGCCCAGCAATTCAGTCTGCATTATTTCTGGTTCACTTTTCGTTTCTATTTTTTAGAACCAATGCGATGGAGCGGTCATTTCCCCTTTTTGCAAGCTGGCCCGCCATTGCCTTCGCCATCGGGTTACACTTCGGTAGGAAACGCGTACAGTGGGATACTGAGCAACTATCCGCTGGTGTGGCTGGCCCTGTCCGCACCGTTGGTCTGGCGAGGCAGGCCGGTGAACGAGGTTTCCGTCTTACGCTGGTTTGTCGCGGCTGTATTTTTGCTTTTTGTGACTTGTGCGTTGATCCTCTGTCTTTTTTGTTCAGCCAGCAGCAGTTATGAGTTGGATTTTCTACCAGCCCTGATGCTGCTGGCCGTCATTGGTATTCTGGGTTTGGAGCGTGCACTGGCGGGTACGCCGGTCTGGCGGCGGATCGCCCGCTGGGGTTGGCGCCTGCTGCTGGCCTATACGGTTGCATTTAACATATTAGCGAGTGTAGAAGCCCATGCGACGACCAGCTGGCTCGCCGGCAATTTTCTTCTCAATCAAAGGCGAGTGGACGAGGCGGTTGAGCGTTTCCAAATGGCCCTGGCACTTGAGCCTGAATCTGCGACTTTCCACTTTGCTCTTGCCAATGCTCTCTACCGAGAAAGACGGATGGATGAATCAATTATTCAATATCAAAAAGCTTTGGCAATCAAACCGGACTTCGCAGAAGCCCATAACAATCTTGGTTATAGTCTTCTCCAGTTAGGGCGGGTGAACGAGGCAATTACTCATTTTCAAAGAGCACTGGAAATTCAGCAAAGTTACGAAGCATATTACAACCTCGGCTATGCTTTTCGTCGAAAAAGGATGGCAGCCGAAGCCATGGCCTGTTATCAAAAAGCCATCGAACTTCAGCCCCAATTTATCCCGGCACAAATAGACCTGGCCTGGATGCTGGCGACCTGGCCGGCGCCGTCGGTTCGCAATGGAAGTATGGCCGTGGCCCTGGCCGAGCAGGCCAACCAGTTCACCAAGGGAACAGACCCGCAAATTCTCCGCACTTTGGCGGCGGCTTATGCGGAAACGGAGCGATTTGGCGAAGCGGTAATGACGGCCAAAAGGGCGCTGGCATTGGCGGCGGCTCAATCCAAAACGGGGTTGACCAACGCATTGGAGACGGAGATTGGACTTTATCAAACCAATTCCCCGTGCCGTTCTACAAACAATTGAATGTTCCCCTACCGTATCAGTGACCGGATACCAACAACCCGAAGCGCGCATTCCTTTACACCTTGTCTCAAACACATAGTCTCAACCCCAACCCAGCCAGTGTCCGCCGTGCCAGGTGAGGAAGGCCAGAATCCAGGCGAGCGCGCCCATGTAAAACCATTGGAACAGCGGCCATTTCCACGAATTCGTCTCGCGCCGCACCACCGCCACCGTGCTGGCGCATTGCAGCGCGAAGACATAAAACACCATCAGCGTGACCGCCAGCAATGGCGTGTAAAGCGGCGAACCATCCGGCCGCGTTTGCATCCGCAACGTTTGTGCCAGCGCCTTCCGGCCGGATTCGGATTCGTCCGCGTTGCCAACGTTATAGACCGTGGACATCGTGCTCACGAAAACTTCGCGCGCGGCAAACGATGAAATGATCCCGATGCCCATCTTCCAATCAAATCCCAGCGGCTTGATGACCGGCTCGATGAAATGTCCCATGCGACCAGCGAAGCTGTCACGGAGTCTTTCACCGGCCAGTGCAGCCGAAGAGGGAGTGCTGGAGATTCGGGTTGTTGGGATGCTGGAGTCGCGCAAAGCTTGTTTTCCCATCACTCCATTTTCGGTTTTCGGATACGTCGCCAGAAACCACAACACGATATTGACCCCCAGAATCACCGTGCCCGCGCGCCGCAGAAACAGCCGCGAGCGGTCCCACATGTGCCGCAGCACGACGCGCAACAACGGCCGTTTGTAAGGCGGCAGTTCCATGATGAGCATCGGCGTTTCGCCCCGCAGCAGCGTTTTTTTGAACAGCCACGCCATCAGCAACGCCACGACCGTCCCCAGTAAATACATCGCCAGCATCGTCAGACCTTGTAGCTTCAGAAAGCCCAGGATTTTTTTATCGGGAATGCACGCCGCAATCAGCAGCGTATAGACCGGCAAGCGCGCGGAGCAGCTCATCAGTGGCGCGACCAGAATCGTCACCAGCCGGTCCTTCGGCGTTTCAATCGTGCGCGTGGCCATGATACCGGGAATCGCGCACGCATACGAACTCAGCATCGGTATGAAGCTTTTGCCGTGCAACCCCACCTTGCTCATCAGCCGGTCCATCAAAAACGCCGCCCGCGCCATGTAACCGGTGTCCTCCAAAAAGCCGATGAACAAAAACAACAGCAGAATTTGCGGCAGGAAAACAATCACCGCGCCGACGCCGGCAATGACGCCGTTCACCAGCAAATCATTCAAATCGCCGGGCGGAATCAATTTGCCAACGCCGACACCGGCCCGGTCCACAATGGCTTGCAGGGCGTTCATCGGAATTTTGGCGAACGTGAAAATGCTCTGGAACATCAGTGTCATCAGCCCGACGAAAATCAGCGTGCCCCAGATTTTGTGCGTGAGGATGCGGTCGAGTTTGTCGCTGAATGTTTCGCCCGGCGGCGCGAGTTCAACGGTGGCGGCCTGCTGGATTTCCGCCACCCGCGCGTAACGCCATTCAATCGGCGCGCCCCGCCAGTCAATCCGGTGCGCTTCCAGCCGCTTGCGCGCGGCAGCCACGGCATCCTGGATTTTTTGCGGATAATGCTCCTTGGACGAGGCCAGCGCCCTTTCGTTGCTGAGCAGCAGCAGCGCCTCCGCCGTCGCCTGCAACCGCCGTTCCTTGAACGTTTCGGCCAGCAAATCGGCCAGCCCCGTCGCCTCGATCCGGAACAAACCGGGCAACTGACAGAACAACTTCGGTTTTATTTCAGTTTCGCTCTGAAGCAGCGCAATAATTTTCGCGCGCAACTCCGGCACACCCGCGCCGGCGCTGGCCACAATCGGTACGACCGGCACGCCGAGTGCCGCGGAGAGTTTTTGTTCGTCAATGCGATGGCCGTTGTTCTCGGCCACGTCCACCATGTTCAACGCGATGATGGTCGGATGGCCCAGCTCGACGACTTGCGTGGTGTAATAAAGGTTTCGCTGCAGGTTCGAGGCGTCCACCACCACCACCATCAAACTCGGCGGCGGCAGTTCGGCCAGGCGATGAAGCAGCACGTCGCGCGAAATCTGCTCGTCCATCGAATTGGGGCTGAGGCTGTACGTCCCGGGCAAATCAAGCACCCGGACGTCCATACCAGCCGAGGCGCCCAACAGCCGGCCTTCCTTGCGCTCGACGGTCACGCCGGCGTAATTGCCCACCTTCGCGCGCAAACCCGTCAGGGCATTGAAGACCGTCGTCTTGCCGGAGTTCGGGTTTCCCGTCAGGACGACATAGGTCGGCACGGAAGTTTTCCCGACGGATTTTTTTTTGTCCGAGGCGGCGGCGGAATCCATGTTAGTCTTGCTCTTCGTCGGCACGGTGGAAATCGAAAAAGGTCTGGATGTCCGTCCGATGGGCAAAGCCGCGCGCACGTTTCATTTGCTCCAACTCTTCACTCGTCTCATCCCGCCAGCCGCGTTTGGCCAAGAATGAGTTGAAGAACAGAATCTCCTCATCCGTTGGCTTTCGTCCGTTACGTATGCACCACCCGAAAATTTGTTCGTCGGTGCCACCCTCCTGCACCCGTCGAACCAATCGCGGATATTCAATGCCCAAAAAACGACAAACACGCGCATCGAAGCCGGTGCCGCGATTATAATCCGCAGGCAGTTGGCCCTGTGTGTGCAATCGGATTTTATCGAGCGTCCGGCCAAAGAAAACGACGCCGCCAATTTTTTCCTCAGAACGTCGCAGACCGGGAATCTTCATACAGAATTGACGTGCGATCGCGGGTTAAGGATTCACCTTCACCAGTATCTGTTCCGCCTCGCTTTTACGGATGGTGAGGTTATAGCCGCGGACTTTGATTTCCACCGGGTCGCCCAGCGGCGCAAACCGGACCAGCTCAACCGGGGTGCCGACCAGCAAACCCATTTCCATCAGGCGCGGCCGGCATTCGGGCGGGAGTTTGATTTCGGCCACGGTCGCCGTCGTGCCCACGGCAACCGAACTGAGCGGTTGGGGAGCGGCTGCCATAAAAAATTTCAGGCGGCGGCGGATGAAGGCAACGGTTCGACCAGAATCGTTTTGGCCAGCTTTTCGCTCAAAGCGAGGCGGGCGTTGCAGACCTGACAGATGACGTTGGCTTCGCTGCTCAACAATTTCACGCGTTGTTCCTCGCCTAGCCCAAGCTCGCGCAGCCGGTCGCGCACCTCGGGCGACACGGCCAGTTCCTTGATGCAAACGGTAGTGCCGGCCTTGACCCGGCTCAGCGGACACACCGCCGGTCCGGCACACTCGCCTTCAATGACTTTATACGCTGTGACCTTTTTGTTCACTGGTAGGCAAGATAGGTTAATGTGACGGGCGTCGCAAGCGGGTTTTTGGCGTGGAATTTGCATTTTTTGTTTCCGTGCGCTGCCCGGTTCGGGCAGGATGCGGGGCGTAAATCCGGAAATCCGAATGTATCGCGAAAAAAAAATTGTCGTCGTGATGCCGGCGTATAACGCGGCGCAAACGCTGCGCCAGACTTACGACGAGGTGCGCGAACAGGGCATCGTGGACGAAATCATTCTCGTGGACGATCACAGCCACGACGACACGGTGGCGATTGCGCGCTCACTGGCAGGCCTGCGTGTGCACGTGCACGAACGCAACACCGGCTACGGCGGCAACCAGAAAACGTGCTACCAGCTTGCGCTTACAGCGGGCGCGGACATCGTCATCATGCTGCACCCGGATTATCAATACACGCCCAAGCTGATTCCGGCGATGGCTTCGATCATTGCCAATGGCCTGCATCCCTGCGTGCTGGGCAGCCGCATTTTGGGCGGCTATGCGTTGCGTGGCGGAATGCCGTATTGGAAATACGTGTCGAACCGCCTGCTCACCTTCGCCGAAAACCTTTTGCTTGGTGCGAAACTTTCGGAATATCACACCGGCTACCGGGCGTTCTCCCGCGAAATTCTGGAGACGCTCACGCTGGCCGAAAATTCCGACGACTTTGTCTTCGACAACCAGATGCTCGCGCAGATTCTCTGGCACGGGTTCACGATTGGCGAGGTAAGCTGCCCGACGAAGTATTTTCCCGAAGCGTCATCCATCAATTTCCGCCGGAGCTTGAAATACGGGTTCGGGTGTCTGGAGACGGCGCTCGCGTTCCGGCTGGCGAAGATGCGGTTGTGGAAATCAAAGCGGTTCAAGCTGCGCGGTTGAGCGCGGCGGCCAGACGGGATTTCTTGCGGTTGGCGGTGGGGCGGGGCAGCACACCGGACTTGACGGCCTTGTCAAAGGCCGAATTGACGCCCGGCAGCAATTGGGCGGCTTCAGCCTTTTTGCCGGTGGCCAGCAGCGTGCGGTAATTTTTCTCCAGGCGGCGCAGGTGTGATTTGACACTGAGATTGTGGAGACGCTTGCGCTGGCTGTTGCGCATCCGGCGTTCGGCAGACTTGGTGTTGGGCATATTTCGTTTGGCTTAAAAAGGCCGCCACAATAATCAAATCCGGCCCAATGTCAACGGCGAAAGCTGCTCGTTTCAAGGCTTTTGAGCTTGAAAAAACGGGTGTCTTTGGGCGTATTACTGGCACTGGGACTGCTGCTTTTTTGAAAAATGGCTCAAAAGAGTGATAGTGGGGAACAGTGAGTAAGCGGCTGCACATCCTGCATTTGGAAGACGAACCGGATTTTGCCGAGTTGGTCCGGTCCTTGATTCAGCAGGACAATCTGGACGGGGAGATAAAACAGGTGCGGACCCGCGCGGATTTGGAAGCGGCCTTGGACTCCGGATCGTTTGACATCATCCTGTCAGATTTCCACCTGCCGTCGTTCACCGGTTTGGAGGCGTTGGCGATTGTGAAGCAGAAGTGCCCGGACATGCCGTTCATTCTTATCTCGGGTACCATTGGCGAGCAGGCAGCGGTTGAAAGTTTGAAGGCCGGGGCGACGGATTATCTGCTCAAACAGCAGCCCGAGCGGTTGCCGTCGGCCATCCGCCGCGCCGTGCAGGAAGCCGAGGAGCGCGCCAAACTGCGCCAGGCAGAGACCGAATTGGTCCGCCGCGAAAAGTATTTCCGCACCCTTACAGAAAATTCGCTGGATGTGCTTTCCATTTTGAGCCGGCAGGGAAACTTCCTTTACGTCAGTCCTTCCATCGAGCATGTCGTGGGCTACACGTCGGAGGAATTGCGCGGGCAGAATGCCTTCGCACACGTGCATCCCGAGGATTTGCCGCGCGCGTTGGAGGCGCTCCAAGCCGCGATTGATCAACCGGAACGCCCGTTCAAAATTCAGTTGCGCTATCAAAGGAAAGACGGCGCCTGGCGGCACCTGGAGGCCGTGGGCCAAAACCGCCTCCAGGATCCGGAAATAGCCGGCATTGTGCTCAATTCCCGCGACGTGACCGACCGCTGGTGTGCGGAGGAGGAGGTACGCGCCAGTGAAAAGCAGTACCGCCTGCTTTTTCAGGGCAATCCCAACCCGATGTGGGTCTTTGACCTGGAGACGCTGGCATTTTTGGAAGTCAACGAAGCGGCGACCAAACATTACGGTTACTCGCGAGAGGAATTCCTGGCGATGACGGTTGCGGATATTCGGCCGCCGGAGAAGAACGGTGCCTCCCAAACCGTCCCGTTGAACCTCGCCGAACACGGTCCCATCTGGCGGCACCGTCGCAAGGACGGCAGTCTCATTGACGTGGAGATCATTTGGAGCCCGATTGTTTTCCATAACCATTTCGCCGCCCTGGCGATGGCCACCGATGTCACCGAACGCCGCCGCGAGGAGCATCGCAACGCGGTCTTTTCCAAACTCAGCCACCGCCTCAGTTCAGCCACGACTGCGTCCGAGGCGGCAAGGGTGATTGGCGAGGCCGCCGACGCGTTGTTCGCATGGGACGACTTCGCACTCGATTTGTATTCTGCCGAACGCGACGAGGTTTTCTCGCTGCTCAACTACGCCACCGTGGAGGGGCGGCGGGTCGAAATCCCCTCATCGCCGCAGCCTAAAACCGCCAATGCCCTCATTCGGCGTGTGGTGAAAAAGGGCGCGGAGAAATTGTCGCCGGCCGAGGAAAAGGATTCTTCCGCTTCCACCATGATCGCTCCCATTCGCAAAGGCGAGCGGGTCATCGGCATACTGTTGATTCAAAACCGCCTGGCCGGGGCCTACACGCAACGCGACCTGGAAACGCTCCAAACCCTGGCCGATCAATGCAGCGGCGCGCTGGAACGCGTCCGCGCCGAACAGGACCTCCGCGAAAGCCAGCAGCAGTTCCGCGACTTGTTTGAAAATTCGCCCGACGCGATTTTTGTGGAGGACCTGGATGGCAACGTGCTGGACGTGAACATGGCCGCCTGTGCGTTGCATGGCCTCAAGCGCGAGGAATTGATCGGTCGGAACGCCCTGAACGATTTGGTTACCCCGTCCCGCCGCGAGGAGGCACGGCGTGATTTTCAGAAACTGGTCAACGGTGAATTGTTCCGGGTGGAAGGCGAAAGCGAACGCGCCGACGGGCGCGCCGTGCCGGTGGAAATCCGCGCCAGCCGCGTGGAATACGCTGGCCAGCCCGCCTTGCTGCTGCACGTGCGCGATGTCACCGAACGCCGCACAGCGGAAGCCGCCCTGCGCAGTTCTGAAACCCTGTTCCGGTCCGTCTGGGAAAATTCTGCCGACGGAATGCAGTTGACCGATGAAAAGGGTGTCATCGTCGCGGTCAACGGCGCCTTCTGCAAACTGGTCGGCCTGAGCCAGAGCGAATTGGAGGGCAAGCCGTTCACCGTGATTTACACCGACTCCAGCGAACGGGCACAAATACTGGAGCAGTACCACGAACGTTTCGGCAAGGATGGCGTGGAGCACAAGCGGGAGCGCAACTGCAAACTCCACAACGGACACGAAGTCGTTTTTGAAATTGCCGATTCACTCGTCGAATTGCCCGGCAAACCGCTCCTGTTGCTCAGTTTGTTTCGCGATGTCACGGCCCAACGGCGTTTGGAGAACCAACTGCGCCAGTCGCAGAAGATGGAGGCCATCGGCCAGCTCGCCGGCGGGGTCGCGCACGATTTCAATAATATTCTCACCGTCGTTCATGGACACGCCTCGATGCTCATGGCATCCAATCTTGACGAAATGGCGGCGCGTTCGGCCCAGCAGATCAGCCAGGCTGCCGAACGCGCCGCCGGGCTGACGCGGCAGTTGCTCACGTTCAGCCGTCGCCAGCTCATCCAGCCCAAGCGTTTGGATATGAACAAGATCATCGGCAACATGAGCGAAATGCTGGGGCGGCTTTTGGGCGAAGACGTGGCGCTGCATCTGAATTACAGCCAATTACCCGCGATGGTTGAGGCCGATGCCGGCATGATGGAGCAGGTCCTGCTCAACCTCGCCGTCAACGCGCGCGATGCCATGCCGCGCGGCGGCCAGCTCACCGTGCACGTTGCCATCGTGGACGTGGACGAAGCCCACATGCACCGGCATCCCGAAGCGCGCGCGGGCCGTTTCGTCAGCATCAGCAAATCCGACACCGGCAGCGGCATCCCGCCCGAATATCTCCCGCGCATTTTTGAACCGTTTTTCACCACGAAGGAGGTCGGCAAAGGCACCGGCCTGGGCCTGGCCACCGTCTATGGCATTGTCAAACAGCATCAGGGCTGGATTGAAGTGGAAAGCGCCGTGGGCAAAGGCAGCACGTTTCGCATTTACATCCCTTATGTGGGCGAACAACAGCCCGAAGTGGAAAAGCCGACGGCCCCAATCACCATTCGCGGCGGCACGGAAACCATCCTGCTGGTCGAGGACGAAAAGCCGGTTCGCGAACTGGTCGCCCGCGTCCTCGAAAAGCACGGCTACAAGGTGTTGCAGGCCGCCACCGGAGTTGAGGCTGTTGGGCTCTGGCGCCAACACAAACAGGAAATCGCCCTCCTGCTCACCGACCTCGTGATGCCTGAAAACATGAATGGCCGCGAGCTTGCCCAAACCTTGTGGGCTGACCGCGCTGACCTCAAGGTCATCTTCAGTAGCGGGTATAGTGCTGACATCGTGGGCAAAGATTTCAAGCTCGAACCGGAGTTGAATTATCTGCAAAAACCCTATCAGCCGCAAACGCTCGTCGTGGCCGTGCGCCGCTGCCTAGACGGGAAACTGAATTCCGACGGCGCGCTGGAGTAATGGAATGTTGACCGCCGGCTGCGGTCACCATTTTTCGCCTTCGCAATACCTGAATGCTCCAACACTCCAACCCTCCGTCCTGCGTCGTTATTTTCCGTCTTCCATCCTCCATCCTCCATCCTCTATGCTCGCGGGCATGATTATCGCGCCTTCGCTGCTCGCTGCCGACTTTACCCGCCTCGGCAAGGAGGTCGAACGCGTCAGCCGTTCCGGCGCCGACTGGCTGCACCTGGACATCATGGACGGCCATTTCGTGCCCAACCTTTCCTTCGGCCCCAAGTTCGTCCGTGCCGTCCGTCCGCTGACCAAACTTTTCCTCGACGTGCATCTCATGTGCTCCCAACCGGAAATTCTCCTTGAGCCTTTCGCCGAAGCCGGCGCGGATGAAATCATCGTCCACGTCGAACTCGGGGAGCAGGTCACGTCGCTGTTGTGGAAAATCAAGGCGCTCGGCAAAAAAGTCGGGCTGGCCATTAATCCGCCCACAGCCATCACCGCCGTCCAGCCGCACCTCGACCAAATTGATTTGTTGCTCGTGATGACCGTCAATCCCGGCTTTGGCGGGCAGGAATTCATCCACGAAACGCTGCCGAAAATCCAGCAGGCCGAAGCGTGGCGTCGCGAAAAGAAGCTGCCGTATCGCATCGCCGTGGACGGCGGCGTAAATTTTCAGACCGCCGCCGAATGCGCGCGCGTCGGCGCGGATACATTTGTGAGCGGCACGACCTTGTTTGGCATGCACAATCTCAAAGCTGCCGTCACAAAAATGCGGAAAGCCGTCAACGCCCATGACCCGGCGCTGGCGGACCTGGCGGTTTGATTCGGGGTGAGAGCCGTCGTTTTCAGGGTGAAGTGGTAAGTTCGTCAATCAGTCCTGCCTGGCGGCAGGATGGGCAGGAACATCATTGGTGTTGATTTCATGTGGTTCTTCACCCTTAATTAAATCTCGCGTTGGCAAGTGATGCAAACCACTTTGGACGAACAATGCCATGATGAAGAAGGGCGAACATTATCGTATTCTCAAGAGCGCAGGACTGTTGGAAACGTGTTTTTTCGGCCGTGCCGATGCGTGTTCGTCCATGGTTTGACTCTGCGTTTCTGTGTGACGTTGTCTCTCCTGCGCTTAGTAGGTGAAGGCGTCTATGCCAAGCTCGTTGAGTGGCACCAATCAAATTCGGCACGGGCGAGCGGCCCGCGGCGACGGCGGATGACGACAACGCATCGTTTCACGCCGGGTTGGAAACCGGCGCTCCCAACGCTGGCGCGGCGCCGCGGATTTCAATTTCGCCGAATTCTTCGCCTTGTGCGCAGATGAGTTGTTTGAGGCGGATCAATTCGAGCAGCGCGAGAAAGGTGCAGACGACTTCGGACCGGCTCGCGGCGGTCTCGAACAATTCCGAGAAACGCACGCCGCCGCGTTCGGCCAGCACGCGCAGGATGAATTCGATTTTTTCGCTGACCGTCCATTTGTCCTCGAAAATGGCACTGCCGCCTTCGCGCCGGCCGAACCGTTTAAGAACGGAATTGACGGCATTGAGCAGGTCGAATATCGAAACGTCCGGTTTCGGCGGCGGCGCAGCGCTTTCCAATTCCAGTTTGCCGGGCAGGTGCGGGAAAATGTTTTCCTGACGGGCTTCGAGCGTTTGCAATTGCGCGGCGGCGTCCTTGAATTTCTTGTATTCGACGAGTTGGCGGATGAGTTCCCAGCGCGGGTCTTCGCCTTCCTCCTCGCCTTCGACGGCGACCTGCTGGTCGGCGGGCAGTAGTTCGCGGCTCTTGATATACATGAGCGTGGAAGCCATAACGAGGAATTCGCCGGCCACCTCGAGGTCGAACTCGCGCATGAGGTCAATGTATTCGATGAACTGCGTGGCCAGCTTGGTGAGGTTGACCTCGTAGATGTCCACCTCCTCCTTTTTGATGAGATAAAGGAGCAAATCGAGCGGGCCTTCAAAGACCTCAAATTGAACTTTGTATTCCGCCATGCGCGTCAGCCGATGGAAAAATTCTAAGACGGTCGGGCCGGGTTTGCAACGTGCAAACGGATGGGCGGCGGTTGCCACTCGCTGTAGTGGGCGCTGCTTGTCGCGCCGTCGCCAAGCGAAGGCTGATCCTCAGCGCACTGTCGGCCGACGCTACAGTTCAAACTGACCCACTACCAACGGACGAGCAACATTCGGATTTGCTGTGGCTCGAATGAATCGGCGCACAGCGCCGACACAACAACCCAAACTAAGACAACACCAACGGACGGGCGGAATTTGAAAACCGGCGGCACTTTAAGCTTTGAACTCCGCGTCGGGGATTTAGATTGGTTGCGTGACGGTTCTCGAAGCGATTCAGAAGAGCACAGATTTTCTGGCAAAAAAAGGCGTCGAATCGCCGCGCCTGCAAACCGAGCTGCTGCTCGCGCATCTGCTCAAGCTGCCGCGCATGAAATTGTATCTGAACTTCGAGCGCATTCTGACGCCCGCGGAAACGGATACCTTGCGCGAACGGGTTAAACGCCGAGGCCAGCGTGAACCGCTCCAGCACATCACCGGCTCGACTTCGTTTTGCGGACTGGAAATCGCCGTGAACCGCCATGCGCTCGTGCCGCGCCCGGAAACGGAATTGCTCGCGGAGCTGGGATGGCAGTTTCTTAATTGGGAGGGTCGCCGTGTCGGCGACCCAAATTCAGGGACGGCGACACGCCGTCCCTCCCAGGTTGATATTCCAACCGCCCTCGACTTGGGCACCGGCACCGGCTGCATTGCCATTGCGCTGGCTGTGAAATGCCCGGCGGCAAAAATCGTGGCGACAGATATTTCTGCGGATGCACTGGCGTTGGCGATGCGAAACGCGGTGCGGAACGGCGTCGCGGAACGGATTGAATTTTTGCAGGGCGATGGGCTTGCGGCGCTGCAAAACGTGGGACAGGCATCTTGCCTGTCTCTATCTGATGAAAAAAAAACAGGGACAGGCGGGACGCCTGTCCTACGTTTCGATTTGATCATCAGTAATCCGCCGTACATTCCATCCGCGGAAATCGCGACGCTCGAGCCCGAGGTGCGCGACTTCGATCCGCGCGGCGCACTGGACGGCGGCGCGGACGGCCTCGATTATTATCGTTTGCTGGCGTCACAGGCGCCGGCGTTTCTGAAACCGGGCGGAAAAGTCATGCTGGAATTGGGCGACGGCCAGGCCGAGGCGGTTCGGAAAATTTTTGAAACGGAAAAGTGGGTTGTCGAAGCGGTGAAGGAAGATTACAGTCACCGGCCAAGAATATTGATTGCACACTGAAAAGAGTTTTTAACCACGGATGAATACGGATAAACACGGATTTGCCCTCACCCGGCCTGCGGCCACCCTCTCCTATCCGATGGGAGAGGGACAGTGTGTGGGCTTTGTTCGCTTTTCATCTGTGTCCATCTGTGTTTATCCGTGGTTATGATTTAATTCTACATGGAAAGTTTTTTGATCAAGGGCAGCGTGCCGTTGCACGGCGAAGTGGCCATCAGTGGCAGCAAAAACGCGGCGTTGCCCATCATGGCGGCGACCCTGCTCACCGATGAGCCGTGCGTCATCCGCCGCGTGCCGGACCTGAGCGATACGCGGTTCATGGCGCGGATTCTGGAATCGCTCGGCGCACAGGTGAAATTTGAGCGCGGAGCGCTGACGGTCCGGGCGCAAAAAATCCGCGGCTATGCCGATTACGATCTTGTCCGTCAAATGCGCGGCTCGATTTGCATCACGGGGCCGCTGCTGGCGCGGTTGAAAAAGGCGCGGGTGTCATTGCCGGGCGGCTGCGTCATCGGCGCGCGGCCCATCAATCTCCACTTGAAAGGTTTTGAGGCGCTCGGCGCGAAAATTGGAATTAAAGGCGGCTATGTTGACGCGACGGCGAAAAAATTGATCGGCGCGACAATGTTTCTGGGCGGGCGCGCCGGTTCAACCGTGCTCGGCACGGACAATGTAATGATGGCGGCAACGCTGGCCGAGGGCGTGACGGTGATCGAGAGCGCGGCGTGCGAGCCGGAGGTGGTGGATTTGGCGAAATTTTTAAATGCGATGGGAGCGAAAATATCAGGCGCGGGCAGCCCGACCATCACCGTCACCGGCGTAAAAAAATTGCACGGCGCGGAACACGAAGTCATTCCCGACCGGATTGAAGCGGCGACTTACACCATCGCCGCCGCGGCGACGAACGGCGAAGTGACGTTGAAAGGCGCGCGGGCCGACCATCTGCGCGCCGTGATTGACAAATTGAATGAAACCGGGGTGGCGGTTGAGCGGCGCGGCGTGAATCTGGTGGTTCGCCGCCACAGCCGGCTCACGGCGGTGGACGCGACGACGCTGCCGTATCCGGGTTTCCCGACGGACGTGCAGGCGCAGATGATGTCGCTGCTCACGCTCGCACCCGGCATCAGCATCATCACCGAACGGATTTTTGAGTCGCGCTTCATGCACGTGAGCGAATTGGCGCGGCTTGGCGCGGACATTGAAATCGAAGGGCCGAGCGCGATTGTGAAAGGCGGACGGCCGTTGAGCGGCGCACCGGTGATGGCGAGCGATTTGCGCGCCTCGGCGGCGCTGGTAATTGCCGGTCTGGCGGCGAAAGGCACGACGCAGGTGAACCGCATTTATCATCTGGACCGCGGTTACGAGCACATGGACGTGAAGCTGCGAAAACTCGGCGCGCGAATTCAGCGCGTCGAAGAAAAATAATTCGGAGGGACGAGTTACACGAATCCCGATTTTTCGTTGATGGAAAGTGGACTCGCATAGCTCGTCCCTCCGATGGATGGGGTAGCGCGGACAAGCTGTCCGCGCCCCCATGTTTTCCCTACAAAACCCAAAAGGCGTGGCGAGAAGCCGTTTGCGCGGGCGCGAAAATACTCTCGCCCGTGCAAACGGCCTCCCGCACACGCCCGTCTTCGCGGACAAACCGCTTCGACGCGGCAGGCCGGTGTCCCCACTTCAAGTTGATGCAGTTGCATCAACGTTTCGTCCTGGTGTGACGGTTTCATGCGGCGATCAGTTCACGGCTGCTCGCGAAGATGCGCGCTTGGCGTTCGGCTTGGCGGACGGCAGCCCGGGTTTTTTCCTCGAACAACACCGGAAACACCAGCAAGGGATAAAATGTCACCCATGCCAGTGCCGCCGCCTCGTTGGCTGCGTGCCGCAGCGGAGTATTCAACTCCGGTTCGGTGGTGCTGGCCAATTGCGCCGCCAGCAGCCGGTTTTTGAGCCGTTCAAGTTCGGTTTCCTGAAGCGCGCGAAACGGAGCGGGCGGGGTGGGCCGCAGCTCGAAGCGCGTCTCGGGGTCGAACTCGGTCGGCACCCGTTTATGGTATTGGTTCATGTTTTTGCCTTTCGTTTTTTGGTTTTGGTCTAACAAACAGAAAACCCGCGATTGACGGGCAATCGCGGGTTTTCTGAAATCTGTTGGTTTTGAACTTACAATTTCGTTCCCACGATGCCCAAACGACGGGAGTCGCGCTGCCAAATGGCCGTGCCACCGGCGACGGGCGCGTGCTTCAGTGTTTTCGCAAACGTGGTTTTCATATTCTACCGGCGGAAAGAAACACCATTATGTTGCATTTGTCAAAGATTTTTAGCCTTGAAAAACGTCCCTTTTCAAGGCTTGTCGGCGGGGCGGACGGTGGTAAATTGAGCCAAGCATGAGCGACACACCATTACGCATGGTCACGTGTCCGGGGTGCGACGCGAAGGTATTCATTCCGAGCGACCTTCCGCCGCTGGCCACCGAACCGTGCAAGAAGTGCGGGCATGCCATCATGATGCCGATGCAACTGCGGCAATTCGAGCTGCGCAGCAAAATCGGGTCAGGCGGCATGGGGACGGTCTATCGCGCCTGGGACACGACGCTGGAGCGGATGGTGGCGGTAAAATTGATGAAGAAGGACTTGCTACAAGACATAAAGGCGTTGGAAAGTTTTGCCCGGGAGGCGCGTGCGTGCGCGCGGCTCAATCACACGAACATCATCCACCTTTACACGTTTGAAGTAACGGAGGACCAGCGCTACCTCGTGATGGAGCTGGCCGACCGCGGCAGTCTGGATGCGCGCATCGAAAAATTGCATGTGTTGCCGGAACTGGACGTGCTCGACGTCGGCATCAAAATCGCCTCTGCGCTCGACATGGCGCTCAAATACGATTTGCTCCATCGCGACATCAAGCCCGGCAACATTTTGTTCAATGCCGACCACGAGCCAAAGCTCGTTGACTTCGGCCTGGCGCGCAAAACCGACGCGGAACAGGACGCCGAGGACATTACCTGGGGCACGCCGTATTATGTCGCACCGGAGAAAATCAAACGCGAGCCGGAAACGTTTTTGTCCGACATGTACAGTCTTGGCGGGACACTGTATCACGCCCTGACCGGCCACGTGCCGTTTGATGCGCCCACGGTGGATGAGGTGGTCGTGGCCCAGGTGCAGGAGCCGCTCACGCCGCCGAACCTAGTCGTGCCGGAAGTCACGCAGGCCACCAGCGACGCGCTGGTGCGCGCGATGGCAAAAAATCCGGCGGACCGTTTTCTCAGCTATGACGAATTCATCATGGCGCTCACGGCATCGCGCAGCCAATTGCTGGTGCAACAATCCCAGACGCCGCAAACCAAGCCCAAGAGCCTGACCAGTTGGTGGAAACGGGGATAAAAAGAAGGCGGGCGTTGCCGCCCGCCGTGAATAATATCCGTGATTTCGGACTATGGTTTCGATTCGCCAGCCGGTTTCTTTCCGACATTAATCGTCGTGGCGGTGAACTTGTCGTCGGTTTTCTTGTAGGCGCCGCCAACCTTGTCGCCCACGGCGATGTCGCTCAAAATCGCCGGCTTGCCGTCCTTGGTGATTTTGGTGTCGGACGTGACCTCGAAGGTGCGCTTGGCGACCGTCAACGTCATCGCCTTGGCGTCCACGGCGCTGACCGTGCCGCGGAAGACAAGACCTTCATGTTTTTTGGGCTTGGCGGGTTCGGTTTGAGCGGGAGCCGCCGGAGGGTTGGTGCTGTTGTCCTGCGCGCGGGAAAGCATGGGCGCAGCGATGATGGCCGTTGCGAAGAGACTCAGAGTCAGTCTGGCAATTTGTTTTTTCATAATAAGGTTGATGATTGGTTGTTTTTACGAAAGACGTAACAGGGTGGGCGGTGGTCCCGGCGGAAGCAAGACAATTCTACCACGCGCCTTCGGTGAGCAATTCCACGGTGCCGCGCGCCAAATCTTCCGCGAGCAACGGCAGGGACTGGCGTTCGGCATCGGCCAAATCCGTGCCGACGTGGACGAGGGTGTACCCGTTCACGTCTTTGTCGAGCAGGAGTCTGCCGGTGCTGCGTTCGCGCGCCGTGACGTGGGCGGTGACGCCGACGCGATAATTTTCCGCGGTCGCAACATCAGTGTTCAAATAACTCAAGCCTTCGCGATGGTAGCGCGTGATGACGCCGGTGACGACAATGTCGCCCTCGCCATGCGCGGCGAGATGATAAGTGCCGTCGGTTTGCAGTCGTTCGCGCAGCGCCTGGGTCACGGCGTCGCCGAGCCGTGGCTGCAACGTCTGGTTGTTGAACGGAAGGACTTCAATGGATTTTTCACCCCCGGCACGGGTGTCGGGGTTGACGGGGCCGAGGTGATATCCGGCGCAACCAGCCAGCAGCGCCGCCGTCGCGCAGGTCAAAAAAAAATTCAGCGCGCGCATTTCAACCGGCCGGAGTTTGTAGGCGCGGTTTGAGCGACTCGATTCGCTGGCGCGCATGCGCGGCGTAGCGCGAGTTCGGATCGAGCTGCAGCACTTCGTTGTAATAAACCACCGCGCCCGCCCACTTCTTGCTTTTCTCGTAAAATTGCGCGATTTCAAAATTGCCGCGCACCTGCTCGGCCTTGAGCTTGGTGATGGCCCATTGCGCCCGTGGCACGCGCTTGTCGCCAGGGAAGAATGTGACGAAATCCGTGTAAGCCGCGATGGCGTGGCTGGCGGTGCTTTGGTCGTATTCGGCGGTGACAGCCTGTTTTTGATACGTGATGCCTTGGCGATAGAGCGCATCGGCGACAATCACCGGCTGGTCATGGTAGCGGTCGGCGGCGGTTTCGTAAGCCTTTACCGCCTCGGTGTAATCCATCTGCTTTTCACGCGCGGCGCCGATGCGCAATTGCGCATGCGGAGCCACATCGCTGTAAGGGCCGTTGTTCACGATTTTATCAAACATCTTGGCCGTTTGATCCATTGAGGTGTAAAGCGGGATGTAACCCCATAACTTGAACCATTGGCCGTGGAGAAAACGACTGGCAATGGCGTATTGCCGCCACAACACCTCATTGTATTCCGTGCTCTTGGGGTATTTTGAGATGATGTTCTGGTAGGCATTGAAGGCGGCTTCGTCCTTGCCGGTGGCTTCGAGGCAGCGCCCGACGAGGTATTGAGCGCGGGGGGCGTAATCGGACAGCGGCCACACGCGCAGGACGCGATGCGCCGCCCGCAGCGCGACGTTGTAGTCACGATGGGTGAAAGCCGCTTCAGCCACCTCCAACTGATCTTTGGCGCGGCTGCGCTGCCACTTCGCATTTTCGCCGTAAGGTTCGTAATACCAACCCTCGCCCGGCACATAAACCAACGGCGCAGGTAAACGGAATGGCAGCAACACCACGCCCGCAACCAGCAAGATCCCAAACACTAACCGGCGGTTCATGCGGCGACAGTAATGACCCCCAACCGGCAAGTCAAGACACGCAGGAGGAAAATCACCCCCGGTAAACCACCAGCACGCCAAAATCCATCAGTATCTTTTGTGCGCCGACGTCAACGTGTTCGTAACTGAAGGCGTGAATGCCGATGATATTGGCCTCGCCGAGCTCGCTCAAAAATCCCGTGACCCGTTCGTCAAACTTGTCGTGGCCGGCTTCGACGCACTGCGCGTGACGAATCGTGTGAATCCGGATTTTTTTGTCCAAGTCCTTGGCCACGGCTTCCAAAGGCAGTTTTGGTTTTTTAAGCAGGGATTCGGCCGGCTTGTCGCGCACGGGCACTTTGAGATGCATTTCCACTTTGGCGGCGGCGGATGAGGCGATGGGATTGTGGGTGAGCAAGCCGGTATCTGATGACGGGGCCGGCGGCGCTTCGGGCGGTTTTTCCGGGATCATGATTTTTGCATCGCACGTCGGACATCTGATTTCCGAGCCGGCACCCTCGCCATCCACGCTCAGTTCCTGCTCGCAATGTGGACAGTTGAAAATGATTTCCATACGTCGCTCCGGGTTGACTGTAGATTGATGTTAAACTCGCGCCGCCCCGCAAACCAGAAAAAAATCACAGCGAATTACTCCCACTCGATCGTCCCCGGCGGCTTGCTCGTGATGTCGAAGACGCAACGATTCACGCCTTTCACTTCATTGATGATGCGGTTGGCGACTTTCTCCATCAAATTATACGGCAACCGGACCCAATCCGCCGTCATGCCGTCCTGCGATTCAACCGCGCGGATGGCAATCGTGTAGTCGTAAGTCCGCTCGTCGCCCATCACCCCCACGCTGCGCACGGGTAGCAGCACGGCGAAACTCTGCCAGATTTTGTAATACCAGCCGCTGTGCTTCATTTCCTGGAGGACAATGGCGTCTGCGTTGCGCAGGATTTCCAGCCGCGCTGGCGTGACCTCGCCCAAAATCCGCACGGCCAGGCCCGGTCCGGGGAACGGCTGGCGGAAGACGATTTCCTTCGGCAAACCCAGTTCGAGTCCGAGCTGGCGCACTTCGTCCTTGAACAGCCGTTTCAGCGGTTCAACGAGCTGAAGCTTCATTTTTTTCGGCAAACCGCCGACGTTGTGGTGGCTTTTGATGAGCGCGGCGGGATTGCCGCCAATCGGCACGGACTCAATCACATCGGGATACAGCGTGCCCTGGGCAAGAAATTTTGCCTTGCCGGCGCGCTTCGTCGCCGCGTCAAAAACCTCGATGAACGTCTGGCCGATGATTTTGCGTTTGCGCTCCGGATCGGTCACGCCTTTGAGCCGCTTTAAAAACAGTTTCGCGGCGTTCTCATATTGCAATCGGACGTGGAAATGACGTCCAAAAACCTTCCGCACGGTCCCGGCTTCGCGTCCGCGCAGCAGGCCGTTGTTGACGAAGATGCAGGTGAGCTGGCCGCCGATGGCCCGGTGAAGCAAGGCCGCCGCCACGCTCGAATCCACGCCCCCGCTCAAACCCAGAATGACGCGTTCCCCGCCAACCTGCGCGCGGATTTCTCCGACGGCCTGCTCGATGTAGTTCCGCATGGTCCAATTCCGGCCGCAACGGCAAATGCCGTGGACGAAGTTGGCAATGATTTCCCGGCCGCGCGGCGTATGGACGACTTCCGGATGGAATTGCAGACCGAAGAATTTCCGCGCGCGGTTTTCGATGGCGGCGTATTCGGAATTTTCCGTAACGGCGGCGGACCTGAAACCGCGGGGCAGCCGGGTGAGCTTGTCACCGTGCGAGTTCCAGACCTGAAACGTTTTCGGGAGATTCGCAAACAACGGGCAGAACCGGTCCCGGACCCGGAGCGTGCCCTTGCCGTATTCGCGTTTTTGGCCTTTCTCGACCTTGCCGCCGAGGAACTGCGCGAGCAATTGCACGCCGTAGCAGACGCCGAGCACGGGCACGCCGAGGGCAAAGATTTTTTTGTCCGGCAACGGCGCGTTCCGGGCATACACGCTGGACGGGCCGCCGGACAGGATGAGGCCCCGGGGTTTCAGCGCGGCGATTTCCCCGGCCGGCGCGTCGTAGCGCACGATTTGCGAATATACGCTGCATTCGCGGACGCGTCGCGCAATGACCTGCGTGTATTGCGAGCCGAAATCAAGGATGACAATTTGCTCGTTCACGAAATCAAAAACCGAAACGCACTCTTTGCCTGCGCCGGATGGTTTTGGCGAGCGAAAAATGTTTTCACCCGGACGGGATTCGGTTAGAAAGAATTGACATGGCCGCTCCGACATGGCGCTTCGACAAAGAGACGTTGAGTAAAATCCGGCAGTGGTGTGCACTTCATCCCCATTGGACACTCACGTTCGTTGTCCTGGCCGCACTCGTCCCGTTTTTGGCCAAGCCGTTCAACATTGATGAACCGCTTTTTCTTTGGGCTGCCCGCCAAATCCAGGTGCATCCCGCCAATCCTTACGGTTTTAATGTCAATTGGTATGGAACAGCGATGCCGATGTCGGTTGTAACGAAAAACCCGCCTTTGACCTGTTATTATCTGGCGCTGGCGGCAAAAATTTTCGGCTGGAACGAAACGGGATTGCACGCTGCTTTTCTGCTGCCTGCCTTGGCAGCAATCTTGGGAACCTACCGGCTGGCGCGCCGTTTGTGCGCGTGGCCTTTGCTGGCATCGCTCGTCACCCTATTCACGCCAGTTTTTCTGATTTCGGCCACGACGGTGATGTGCGACTTGTTAATGCTCGCGTTCTGGGTATGGGCGGTGGCGATGTGGCTGGAGGGGATGGAACAAAATCTTTCCTGGAAATTGACCACGGCCGGGCTGTTGATTGGACTGGCAGCGCTCACCAAATACTACGGCGCCTGCCTCGTTCTGCTGCTGGCGGCTTACAGTTTGATTGACAAACGCCGTCTCGGCTGCTGGGCCATCCGTCTGCTGATACCGCTGGCGATGCTCTACGTTTATCAGTTGGCCACCGTGCTGCTTTACGGGCACGCCTTGTTTGCCAGCGCAACCAATTACGTCACGTCAATGAAGGGATTTTACGAATCCTCGCAAACGGCCGCCGCCGTGGCCGGGCTGACTTTCACCGGCGGGTGCCTGGCCGTAGCGTTCTTTTTCGCGCCGCTGCTGTGGCGGACGCGTCTGATGGCAGTTTTTGCGGCGGTCGTGGTTTCGCTTTCTGTCATGGTTCTCGTCGTTGGAACGGTCACGAGGAAATACGATCCGTTGCAAAGCGTAACCGGGCCATTCATGGAAATCCAGATCGTCTTCTGGGCAATTGGCGGTGCCTGGGTATTGGCGCTGACGCTGGCGGACGTTTGGGTCCGGCGTGACGCCCATTCGTGGCTGCTGGGGTTGTGGGTATTTGGAACTTTTCTGTTCGCGGCGTTTTTCAACTGGATCACCAGCGGACGCTCGCTCCTGCCCTTGGCGCCGGCGGTGGGGATATTGCTCGTGCGGCAACTGGAACGAAATGTTTTGGCCGGCCGCAAATGCTGGCCGTTCGGTGTAATCATCAGTTTCGCTGCGGGCG